>Ga0153928_1000441_pt1 | contig 20608 bp, 18 predicted proteins | sample TSNJ012MetaG_FD_106656 | JGI IMG/M metagenome (GOLD analysis project Ga0153928, IMG submission 106656) | Attine ant fungus gardens microbial communities from New Jersey, USA - TSNJ012 MetaG | ecosystem: Host-associated > Fungi > Mycelium > Unclassified | place: USA: New Jersey, Wharton State... | reverse complement strand
TGTCCGGGGTGACGCAGGAAATGCTGCAAAAAGAGCGGGACCAGATTCTGCAGGCGACAGCGGCGGATATCCGGGCGCTGGCCGAGCTGGTGCGGGCGGTCTTAAAAACCGGCAGTTTTTGTGTGGTTGGTAATGAGGATAAGATTGAAGCGAACCGTCAGATGTTCGGTACCGTCGAAAACTTAACCAGATTAAACGGAAATTAGAGGAGAACAAATGAGTAAAGAACCAGTGAATCAGAAAAAGTCCGGGTTCGTCACCTTGATTGGCCGCCCCAATGTGGGCAAATCCACCTTGATGAACTGTCTGATCGGCCAGAAGATTGCCATTACTTCGGATAAGCCGCAGACTACCAGAAACCGGATTCAGACAGTCTATACCGATGACCGGGGCCAGATTATCTTTCTGGACACCCCGGGAATCCATAAGGCCAGGAACAAGCTGGGCGAATATATGGTCAATGTGGCGGAACACACCCTGAAAGAGGTGGATGTGATTTTGTGGCTGGTGGAGCCAAGCACCTTTATCGGGGCCGGTGAACGGCATATTGCCGAGCAGCTTAAGACGGTCCGGACACCGGTGATGCTGGTGATCAATAAGACGGATACGGTGAAGCATCAGGATGAAATTCTGACCTTTATTGCGGCGTACAAAGATATTTGTGAGTTTGCTGAGATCGTTCCGGTATCAGCCCTGAAAGGAAAGAATACCGATTTGCTGGTGGAGCTGCTGTTCAGGTACCTGCCAGATGGTCCCCAGTTCTTTGATGAGGATACGGTGACCGACCAGCCGATGCGGCAGATTGCGGCGGAACTGATCCGGGAAAAGGCCCTGCGGCTGCTGGATGAAGAGATTCCCCACGGTATTGCGGTGACGATTGAAAAGATGACGGAACGTCCCAATGGAATGATTGATATTGATGCGACAATTGTCTGCGAACGTGATTCTCATAAAGGCATTGTCATCGGCAAGGGCGGCAGTATGCTGAAAAAGATTGGTTCGGCGGCCCGGGTCGAGATCGAACATCTGATGGATACCAAAATCAATCTGCAGCTGTGGGTTAAGGTCCGCAAAGAGTGGCGGGACAGCGAATTGATGATGAAGAATTACGGATACGCCAGAGAAAAGTGAGTCTGGAAGGTGGCGGAAAACGTTGAGAGAAACGCTAAAGTTAACCGGAATGGTGCTAAAAGCCGGCCTGGTGGGTGAATATGATAAACGGCTGGTGATCCTGACCCGGGAACGGGGCAAGATCACCGCCTTTGCCCGTGGTGCCAAACGCCCGGGCAATCAGCTGATGGCGATGAGCCGCCCGTTTGTGTTTGGTGAATTCCGCCTGTATGAGGGCCGGGATGCTTATAATCTGCAGGCGGCTGAAATCAGCAATTACTTTGCCGAACTGGCCGGAGACATGGAAGCGGCCTGTTACGGTTCTTACTTTATGGAATTTGCTGACTACTATGCCAGGGAAAATGTTGACGGTACCGAATTGCTGCAGCTGCTGTACCAGTCTTTGCGGGCACTGTTAAAACCGGCGCTGCCTAATCAGTTGATTCAACTGATTTTTGAGCTGCGGGCGATGGTGATTAATGGAGAATATACAGAACATCCCGGCAAGACGGTCAGTGACTCGGCCAATTATGCATGGGAGTATATCATTGCCTCCCCGATGGAGTCGTTGTATACCTTTGTCTTGACGGAAGCAGTGGAACGGGAGTTGCGGCAGAGTATTGAAGCGAATAAGCGGCGCTACATAGATCGGAAATTCCGGTCTTTAGAAACTTTGCGGGCCATGGAAGAAAAGTATTGAAAAACCGTGGCATTAAAGTTATAATGGGTTCTATATGCGCTGAGGCGGTGAGTCCCCACCCACCTGTGTTCGGCGGGATGTTTGGAGGAAGATTATGAAAAAGTGTAAAGCTGCATGGACGGCAGTCATATGGAGTCTGGTTCTGATGGGATGCGGAGCACAGGGAAAAGCAGGCAGTTGGAATGCAGACAGCAACGGTATCTATGTGAGCAAAGCAATGGCGGTTGAAAGTGCCATGGCAGTCACTTCGATGAATTCAAATGACCTGTATGATCAGGAAGAATTAAAGGCCTTTGTGGCAGAAACCGTGGTGGAGTATAATACGGCGGCCGGCGGTGCAGCCGCATCGGAGAACAGTGAAGGGGCAGCAAAGCTGCCGGTAGCACTAAAATCCTGTACGTTGGAAGGCAATACCGGAGTCCTGGTGTTTGAATATGCCAGTGCTGCTGATTTTGTGAAGTTCTCCCAGGAGACCGGGGATAATACCCATACAGTAACAGCACTTTTCGTAAAGAACGTATCCGATGCCCAGGCTGCCGGTGACCTGGCCGACGGTAAGTTTGTCAACACTGCCGGAAAAGCAGTGGAGACTAGTGATATGACCAGGCAGTCGAAGAGCATTGTCGTGGCAGCAGAGGGTGGGGCAGTGATCCATACGGAAGGTAAGATCACCTATGTATCAGAGGGCGTTACCCTGAATGATTCTTATACAGCAGTGACTTCTGAGGGAACAAATTATATTATATTTCAATAAATCAATTCGCAAGAAAGGTTAACGAATTATGGAAAAGACAATGGAAAAAATCGTGGCACTTGCCAAAAGCAGAGGGTTTGTATACCCGGGTTCGGAGATTTATGGCGGTCTGGCCAATACCTGGGATTATGGAAATCTGGGTGTGGAGCTAAAGAACAATGTAAAAAAAGCCTGGTGGCAGAAGTTTGTCCAGGAAAGCCCATATAATGTAGGGGTGGACTGCGCGATTCTGATGAACTCCCAGACCTGGGTAGCATCCGGACACTTAGGCGGTTTTTCCGATCCGCTGATGGACTGTAAAGCTTGTAAAGAGCGTTTTCGTGCTGATAAAATAATTGAAGATTATATAATGGAGCAAGGCATTACCATCGAAGGTTCGGTAGACGCCTGGTCCCAGGAGCAGATGAAACAGTACATTGACGATAACAGTATCTGCTGCCCAAGCTGCGGCAAACGCGATTTTACCGACATCCGTCAATTCAACCTGATGTTCAAGACTTTCCAGGGCGTTACCGAGGAAGCCAAAAATACGGTTTATTTAAGACCGGAGACCGCACAGGGTATCTTTGTAAATTTTAAGAATGTACAGCGTACTTCCCGAAAGAAGATTCCGTTTGGCATCGGCCAGATTGGGAAGTCTTTCCGTAATGAGATTACACCTGGTAACTTTACGTTCCGTACCCGTGAGTTTGAGCAGATGGAGCTGGAATTTTTCTGTGAGCCGGATACCGATCTGGCGTGGTTTGCTTATTGGAAAGAATTCTGCATTAACTGGCTGACGACACTGGGCATGAAAGAAGAAGAGATGAGAGTCAGAGACCATGATCCGGAAGAGTTGAGCTTTTACAGCAAAGCGACTTCTGACATTGAGTTTATGTTCCCATTTGGCTGGGGCGAGCTGTGGGGAATTGCTGACCGTACGGATTATGACCTGACCCAGCATCAGAATACTTCCGGTGAGGATTTGACGTACTTTGATGACGAGAAGAAGGAGCGGTATATTCCTTATGTAGTTGAGCCGTCACTGGGCGCTGACCGTGTGACCCTGGCCTTCCTGTGTGCCGCCTATGATGAGGAAATAATCGGTGAAGGCGATGTGCGTACCGTGCTGCATTTCCATCCGGCGCTGGCACCGGTGAAGATTGGTGTGCTGCCATTGTCTAAGAAGCTGAACGAGGGTGCGGAGAAAATCTATCAGGAGCTCTGCAGGTATTACAACTGTGAATTTGATGACCGAGGCAATATCGGAAAGCGTTACCGGAGACAGGATGAGATTGGGACTCCGTTTTGTATTACCTATGATTTTGAGTCGGCAGAGGATCAGGCCGTGACCGTCCGTGACCGTGATTCCATGGCGCAGGTGCGGGTGCCGATTGCGGAACTGAAGACCTGGTTTGAAGATAAATTCCGTTTTTGATTTAGAAGATATAGATAAGGCAAGGAGAGTCATCGCTGCGCGGTGTGACTCTCCTTTTTACGATTTTTGTAGCTTTGCCGGCAAAAAAGAGTTATGATGTATATTGATTAATTTTATGGAAGGAAGGCAGATCAATGAGTGGATATCTATACATACTATTTTTGCTTATCAGTTTTGGAGCTTCAATTGCCGGTGCTATTTGTGGGATTGGCGGCGGTGTGATCATCAAACCGACATTAGATGCGTTTGGTGTTTTGAGTGTATCTTCCATCAGTTTTTTGTCCGGTTGTACGGTTCTGGCAATGACCTCTTATTCAGTGCTTAGAAGTAAACTTGGCAATGAATCGGTAGTCGATACAAAGACCGCGACTCCATTGGCCGCGGGGGCCGCCATTGGTGGTGTAGTTGGAAAAACCCTGTTTCAAATGTTATCCAATATGTTTACTGACAAAGAAATGGTCGGAGCCGTTCAGGCTGCCTGTCTGTTGGTGATCACCCTGGGTACCTTGATTTATACACTGAAAAAAGATCAGATCCGCACTTGTCATATAACGAATGGCTTTATCTGCGTCCTGATCGGATTAGTCCTGGGAATCCTGTCTTCCTTCCTGGGAATCGGCGGCGGCCCGATTAATCTGGTGGTACTGTTTTTCTTTTTTTCTATGGGAATGAAAGAAGCAGCAGGGAGCTCGCTCTATATTATTTTGTTTTCCCAGATTACAAGCTTGCTGCAAACCTTGATTACCCGCTCCGTCCCGGAGTTTTCCGGTGTGCTTTTGCTGCTGATGGTGACTGGCGGAATCTTAGGCGGTATCAGCGGCAGAATAATTAATAAAAGGTTAACTGCCCGGTTGGTGTCCCGCTTATTCATTGTCCTGATGGTGATTATTATGGGAATAAACATCTATAATATTTATAAGTTTCTTCACTAAGGCATGTAAAGACGCTTGCTATTGTCACGATTTACCGATATAATAAGGATATCGTTGACACAAGTCAATTTCAGACGGAAGCAGTCCGTACCAGCAAGTTTATAAGCTATACATAAATGGGTAAGAAAATAACGATGAAACCAAGACTACCAGGAAGGTAATGACATCTCCCAGAGATGACACTCTTTTCTGGTGTTTTTTGTTTCATTGGACAATTCGTTTGAAAGTGAGGAATTTAAAACATGACAAGTACAACAAGATCTGCAAACGTAACCAGCACAGCAAGTACCACAAAGACAACAAAACTGGTGATTTCCGGCGCGCTGATGGCACTGGGGATGATACTACCTTTTCTCACCGGCCAGATTCCGGAGATTGGCAGCAGGCTTTCCCCGCTGCATCTGCCGGTTCTGATCTGCGGTTTTGTCTGTGGCTGGCAATATGGTCTGGCCGTTGGCTTTATTCTGCCGATCCTGCGCGCCCTGACCTTTGGCATGCCCCCGTTAATGCCGGTGGCATCAGCAATGGCAGCAGAGATGGCGGTATATGGTGCGGTGACGGGATTGCTGTATGAGAAACTGCCAAAGAAAAACAGTTCCATCTACATCGCCTTGATAGCGGCTATGCTCTGTGGCAGAGCCGCCTGGGGACTGGCCAGTATGGTATTATACGGTGTCATTGGCCAGGCTTTTACCTTTCAGATGTTCCTGGCCGGAGCATTTATCAAGGCGGTACCGGCGATTATCATTCAGCTGGTACTGGTACCTTTGATTGTAATAGCACTAAAGAAAGCGAAGTATATGTAAAAAAATGAAAGAGATTCTGTCAGAGCATAAAAAAAGATATCCTGGCATGGAAGTGCAGGATGTGGTAAAATTGCTGTATCAAAGTGAATTTGGCAATGGACATATGATTACCGAACCCGATCAGGCAATGGATCAGCTGGAAAAAGAATATCAAGAGGTACAGAAGTATTCGGGTGCGGCAAAGATACGGAACCCTGCCGTCGAGTATATCGGCGGCGATTACTGCCGGGTTTATCTGAACCAATTGCCGGCGGGGTTGTCACTGATGACCCTGAACCGGTTATTTGTATTAAGTGCCGGGCTGTCCCGGGGAAATCAAACTTCATTTGAAGAAAAACTGAACCGGTTTAGCCGGTGGACCCGGGAAGGAATTACCGGCTTTTCAGAAGCAGAAGTTGAATTGTATCTGACAGAATATCAGCATCAGGGGTGTCCGGTGGTCAGCCACTCGACTCCCTACCGCAGCCTGTATCAACCGGCTTACCGGGTGATTGCCGAAGCTTATGCCAGTCACCTAGCCATGCTTGCCGATATCGACCGAATACTGCTTGCCCGCGAGGAGAGTGAGACGGTCCTGGTGGCGATTGACGGCCAGAGTGCCAGTGGCAAGACGACCTTGGCGGTGCTTATACAGCAGGTGTATGATTGCAACCTGTTCCATATGGATGATTTTTTTCTGCCACCACAGCTGCGGACTCCCGAACGCCTGGCCGAAGTGGGCGGGAATGTGGATTATGAGCGATTCCAGCAGCAGGTTCTGGAACCGCTGCAGCGAGGCGACGATATTCGCTATCAGATTTATGACTGCAGGCAGCAGAAGCTGACAACCTGGGCAGAGGTTCCGGCCAGGCGCCTGAATCTGATCGAAGGTGCATATAGCTGTCATCCTTATTTCGGCCCCTGCTATCATTTGACCTATTGCCTGACCATTGATGCAGAAGAACAGCAGCGACGGATTCTGAAGCGAAATGGCGAAGCTATGCTAAAACGGTTTGTGGAAGAGTGGATTCCCAAAGAGAATGCGTATCTGGAGCAGTTTGGAATACGGAAAGAGTAGGAGACAAAACCAATGCCACCGATAAGTGTACTGATCAAGCCGGCCTCAGGGAATTGCAACCTGCGGTGCGAATATTGTTTTTATTATGATACAATGGAGAAACGGGAACAGGCCTCCTATGGCTTCATGACCGAGGAGACCCTGGAAGCAGTGATTTGCCAGGTACTGGCTTATGCGGAAGGTGAATGTACAATTGCATATCAGGGCGGCGAGCCAACCTTAAGCGGCCTGTCTTTTTTTGAAAAATCCATTGAGTTTCAGCGGAAATATAATCAGAATCATGTAAAAATCTTCAACGCAATTCAGACCAACGGCTATCAGATCGATCAGGCCTGGGCTGATTTCTTTCGGCAGAACAACTTTTTGGTTGGCGTATCCTTAGACGGCGGCCCCAGGGTTCACGATTGTTACCGGAAGAATCCCAGGGGGGAAGGCAGCTTTTCCCAGGTCATGAAGAATGTGGAGCTGCTGCAAAAAGCAGGCGTTGAATTCAATATTCTTTCGGTGGTTAATGCAAAGACAGCCCCCCATATTAAACGAAACTATGAATTCTATCGCAAAAACCATCTGAACTACCTGCAATTTATTGCCTGCCTGGATCCTTTGGGCGAAGTGCCGGGCGAGAAAGAATATTCCCTGACTCCGGAAATGTACGGAACCTTTCTGATCCAGTTGTTTGATTTATGGTATGAAGATTTGCGGCAAGGCAGGCAGCCCTATATTCGTCAATTTGAGAATTATATTGCGGTGGTCCTGGGGCAGGAACCGGAATCATGCGATATGCGGGGGATTTGCGGACATCAATATGTGGTAGAAGCCGACGGTGCCGTGTATCCCTGTGATTTTTATGTGATTGACCAATATCGTCTGGGGAATTTTAAAACAGATACCGTAGAAATGAGCGACCAGGTTCGGGATCAGACCCGTTTCATTGTTGATTCACAGCAAAAAGAAGTTATTTGTAAAGACTGTAAGTACCAGTCCCTGTGCCGTGGGGGGTGTCGGAGAAACAGAAGGGCAGAAGAGGGGCATCATCAATATTTCTGTAAATCTTATCAGCTGTTCTTTGATGCATGTCTGCCCAGAATGATCGGGATAGCACAAACTATAAGCAGGCAAAGGTAAGCAGAACGCTGCCTTTGCCTGCTGTTTTACTAACTGCGCCGGAGTGCTTTTGGGGAAAAGCATCAGGTGTTGATATATTCAGTTACCTGTTTCACCACCAGTGGAATAATTGCTCCCAGTGTCAGATTCTCACAGCCAACCACATGATGGTTGCAGCGGTTGACCGGCATTAAAATCTGCTGTGCCTTGCTGCTGCCGATTGCCGCCGCCATCGCCGGTGTCACCTCGCCGTAAAGGGAATCAGCAATCACGATGCCAATCGGTCCGATGATAATATCCGAATCCCGGGCAGCGACAATCACCGGATTTTCCCCGGTAGCACCATGATCAGCGCCGGCCTTCAGCATCGCTGCCGTTGCAATACTGTTCGTTCCGATGGCCAGCAGCTCCTGCGCCGGGAACTGTTTTTTTAACTGTTCAATAATCGTTTTTCCCATCCGGCCGCCCTGGCCGTCGATAATCGTAATTTTTTTCATTTCCGCCTCCGTATTTTTTCAATTAATATAACACAAAACAGTAAAAAGTACAAAGTATAGTTATAATAGATATTCCACAATAATATAGTTGTGGGCACAACAATGTATTGACTTTGATGAAAGGCTGTGTTACACTACTGAAAATAATGAAATAACTCGAAGAGTAATGGAGGTATAAAGATGACAAAAAGTTTTATTGCGCAGTCTTACGGAAGATCCAGGAATTATACCGATATTCCCAACTGCCTGTTCAAAGAGTACGATGTCAAAAAGGGCTTACGTAATGAAGACGGCACCGGTGTCCGGGTGGGACTGACCCGTGTTTCAGATGTTGTTGGCTATGACTTTGTTGACGGAAAAAAAGTGAGTGTTGATGGAGAGCTTTACTATCGGGGCTACCGGATACAGGATTTGGTGGAAGGGAAAGGCAAATCTCATTGCGGTTACGAGGAGAGCTGCTTTTTGCTGTTATTTGGTTATCTTCCTACTAAAATCGAGTTAAGAGAATTCTGTGATGTGTTAAGCTCCATGTATGAGCTGCCAAAAGATTTTCTGGAGCAGCGCCTGCTGCGAATGCCGTCACACAACATGATGAACAGTATTCAGCAGTCGGTACTGAGCTTGTATGATTATGATCCGAATCCGGACGATGTAGATCCCTATCAGACGTTGGTAAAAGGGTTGAATATCCTGGCGAAGCTGCCGTCGATTATGTGCTATGCATATGAGGCTAAGATGCATAGCTACTATAATGACAGTCTGGTAATTCATTATCCTAAAAAAGAATATTCGATTGCTGAAAATATCTTATACATGATGCGGGAAGACCGCAAATTCACTGAAAAAGAAGCCAATCTGCTGGATATCCTGCTGATGATTCACGCGGATCATGGCGGCGGCAACAACTCTACCTTTGCCAATGTGGTAGTTTCTTCAACCAATACGGATCTGTACTCCAGTATTGTTGCATCAATCGGGTCATTAAAAGGACCAAAGCATGGCGGAGCCAATGTTTATTGCGCAGAGATGATGGAGGCGGTGATCAAAGAAATCGGTTGTGATGCCACTGACAATGAAATTCGCAAGATTATCAAACGGATCCAGGACCGCGATTTCTATGATAAATCCGGACTGGTGTACGGCATGGGGCATGCTGTTTATACCCAGACCGATCCCCGGGCGGAGATTCTGGAGCAGTACTGCCGGGTTCTGGCCAAAGAACAAAAAAGAGAGAAAACCTTTGAGTTTATGTCCAGATTTGATAAAATAGCAAGGCAGGTGCTGCTTGAGTCAACAGGTAAGAATATTTCCAATAATGTCGATTTTTACAGTGGCTTTGCATATGATATGCTGGGGATACCAAGAGATTTATTTACGCCGCTGTTTACCACCAGCCGGACGGTGGGCTGGCTGGCTCACAATATTGAGAAGAAGCTGTATGACGGCAGAATCGTGCGGCCGGCAACAAAATATATCGGCAGTGTTGAAACCTATCGCAAAATGGAGGAACGATAAAGTGAAAAAAATAACAGTGTTTAAAGGTGACGGGATTGGCCCGGAGATTACTGATGTCGTGATGGAAATTATGACGGCAGCCGGAGCAGAATTGGAATATGAGGTTTTCCGGGTCGGGAATCAGGAATATCTGGATCATGGGGCGTTGATTCCGGAGCCGGCATTTGCCTCGTTTGAAGCGACAAAGGTCCTTTTGAAGTCGCCGATTACCACTCCCATCGGAAAGGGCTTCCGTTCGTTAAATGTAACCTTACGGGAAAAATATGACTTATATGCCAACATCCGGCCGGCCAAGTCCAACCAGGCGGTGGTAACACCGTTTCAAAATGTGGATATTGTGGTATTCCGTGAAAATACGGAAGATCTGTATGTGGGAATTGAAGAGCAGGTGGATGAGAATACCATTGTTGCCAAGAAGATCATTACCCGAAAGGCCAGCGAGCGGATTATCCGCGATGCTTTTGAATATGCCAAAACCCATGGACGTAAGAAAGTTACCTGTGTTCATAAAGCGAATATCCTGAAGATGACCGATGGATTGTTCCTTGGCATCTTTAATGAAATGAAAGCAGAGTATCCGGAGATCAAGGCAGATGACAAGATTGTAGATAATGTCTGTATGCAGCTGGTGATGAATCCCCAGCAGTTTGATGTTATGGTAATGCCAAACTTGTACGGTGATATTGTTTCTGACTTAACCAGTGGTCTGATTGGCGGACTGGGACTGCTGCCATCCAGCAATCTGGGCAGTGACTACGCCATGTTTGAAGCAGTTCACGGCAGTGCACCGGATATCGCCGGCAAGGGAATTGCCAATCCGACCGCGTTGCTGTGGTCCGCCTGCATGATGCTGGAATATCTGGGTCAGGCGGATGTGGCGGCGAAAATCCGCAAGGCAGTGGATGAAGTCCTGGCAGAAGCCCGGGATATTACCCCGGATCTGCACGGCACCGGCACTACCGAAAGCTATAAGAATGCGATCATCAGTCATTTGTAATAACTAAGGAGAATAAGAATTTAGAGGAGGGCATGTGAATGATAAAATTATTTGACGGCGGGGCGTATCTGCTGAATGGTACCCAGCTGGTGAGCGAGGCGGAAGCTGCGGCTGGAAAACTGACCAGGGACGATGCCCAAAAAGGAACCATTGCGTATTCCATTTTAGAAGCTCACAATACATCCGGAAATATGGATAATCTGAAGTTGAAATTTGATTCCATGACATCTCACGATATTACCTTTGTCGGAATTGTCCAGACAGCCAAGGCATCCGGCATGGAGCAGTTCCCCATTCCTTATGTGCTGACCAACTGTCACAATTCGCTGTGTGCTGTCGGCGGTACGATCAATGAGGACGACCATATCTTTGGCCTGACCGCGGCAAAACGGTATGGCGGAATCTTTGTGCCGCCGCACATTGCCGTAATGCACCAGTACATGCGTGAAATGATGGCGGGCTGCGGCAAGATGATTCTTGGTTCTGACAGTCATACCAGGTATGGTGCGCTGGGGACCATGGCCGTTGGTGAAGGCGGCGGCGAACTGGTCAAGCAGCTGCTGTGCGACACCTACGATGTTGCTTATCCGGGAGTAGTGGCCATTTATCTGGAAGGCAAACCGGCGCTGGGAGTAGGGCCTCATGATGTGGCGTTAGCGATTGTCGGAGCAGTATTTAAAAATGGCTATGTTAAAAATAAAGTAATGGAATTCGTGGGACCGGGTGTATCTTCCATGGACACCGATTATCGAAACGGTGTGGACGTTATGACGACGGAGACCACCTGTCTGACCTCCATCTGGCGCACGGATGAAGATACCAGGGCTTACCTGGCGCTGCATGGCCGGGCGGATGATTATAAAGAACTGAATCCGGCTGATGTGGCTTATTATGACGGCGTGGTAAAAGTTGATTTAAGTGCGGTCAAGCCAATGATTGCGTTACCGTTCCATCCAAGTAATACTTATACAATTGATGAGTTAAATGATAATCTGGCCGATATCTTACGTGTGGCTGAAGTTGAGGCGGCAAAGATCAGCGGAAAAGGGGAAGGCAGTTTTACCCTTACGGATAAAATCAAGGACGGCGCGCTCTGGGTAGAGCAGGGAATTATCGCCGGGTGTGCCGGCGGCAATTACAGTAACGTTATGGCAGCCGCGCATATTCTGAAAGGCAAGAGCTGTGGTAATGACAGCTTTACCTTGTCGGTGTATCCGTCATCCCAGCCGGTCTTCATGGATCTGGTCAAGAAGGGGGCGGTGTCGGATCTGATGGCAGCAGGAGCGGCTCTTAAAACAGCATTCTGCGGTCCTTGCTTCGGTGCCGGCGATACACCGGCTAACCAGGCCTTAAGTATCCGTCATACGACCCGCAACTTCCCCAACCGGGAAGGTTCCAAGCCAGGTGCCGGTCAGATGGCGGCAGTCGCCCTTATGGATGCCCGTTCGATTGCGGCTACGGCAGCAAATGGCGGCCGCCTGACGGCAGCAACAGAGGTTATCGATGATTATGTGATTCCGGCCTATGAGTTTGACGATTCCTCCTATACCAGCCGGGTATACCAGGGCTTTGGTAAAGGAGATAAGGACGAGGCGGTTATTTACGGGCCAAACATCAAGGACTGGCCGAAGATGAGTGCATTGGCCGACAATATCCTTTTGCAGGTTTGCTCCAGGATCATGGATGAAGTGACCACCACCGATGAATTGATTCCATCCGGTGAGACCTCATCCTACCGTTCCAATCCGCTGGGGCTGGCAGAGTTCACCCTGTCCCGCAGAGATCCGGAATATGTGGGACGCTCCAAAGTGGTAGATAAGATTGAAAAGGCCAGGGTAGCTGGGGAATGCCCATTAGAGCAGGCACCGGAACTGAAACCGGTATTTGCTGCGATCCGAACCATCGCCGGCCAGGAAGCAGCGGATCCTTCGCAGACGGAAATCGGCAGTATGATCTATGCCGTAAAGCCAGGTGATGGCTCCGCCAGAGAACAGGCGGCCAGTTGTCAGCGGGTACTTGGCGGTCTGGCTAATATTGCTAATGAATATGCGACGAAACGTTACCGTTCCAATGTGATGAACTGGGGTATGCTGCCGTTTTTAATGGATGGGGAACCGAACTTTGAAGTAGGTGATTATATCTATGTGCCGGATGTGCGCAATGCGCTTGATGGTGACATGACGAAGATTCCGGCTTATGTGATCCATCCGGATGGCAGTGGCGTAAGTGAAATCAATCTGCATATTGCGGATATGACAGCGGAGGAAAAGGCGATTGTCAAAGCCGGCTGTCTGATCAATTACAACCGTGTCCGGGCAGGAATGGAGTAATTCCCTGAGACCGTCTTTTTATGGTACAATAGTACTGGAAAAGGACGGTCTTGTTAATTTGTGAAAGTGAGGATGAATAATGGCAAAAGTATATGTAATGATTGCAGATGGAACCGAAGAAGTAGAGTGCCTGGCGGTACTGGATATTTTGAAGCGTGCCGGGATGGACGTGATTCTGGTTGCGGCAAAAGACAGTAAGAGTGTGATTACCTCCCACCAGATCAGAATTGAGGCGGATGGGATTGCAGCAGAAATCGATTTTTCCGATGCTGACGCAATTTTTGTTCCCGGTGGCATGCCGGGTTCCGAACATTTATCTAACTGCGAACCACTGATTGCCGCGCTTCATCAAGCGGACCGGGAAAGCCGCCGGATTGCCGCCATTTGTGCTGCTCCAGCTGTTGTGTTAGGCCGCCACGGTTTTCTGGCAGGCCGGACCGCCACTTGTTATCCCGGCTTTGAAAACGAGTTGAACGGTGCTGCTTATACCAGCCAGGGGGTAATTACCGATGGCAATATTACCACGGCCAGAGGGGTTGGATTTGCTATTGATTTAGGGTTGGAATTGGTGAGGCTGCTGGTGGATGATGAGGCGGCGGCGAATATTAAGAAGCAGATTCAGCATAATTGTATTTAATAAAAGGATCGTGTTGCAAAAAACAGGTACGATAGCTCGCATATACGAATATAGATCATATTTACGAAAATATCTGACATTGGAAGTGCTTACATTCAAGATAACTAAAAAAAACCAAATTTAAGCTTTTTTTTAAAGAAAAAACCTTTACTAGATTGGAAATTATGGTATACTAATACCAGACCGTCTGAGGGCTTTTTTCTTTGCGCAAAAATCGCTAAATTACTGATAAAACCGCAGAAAACCGACGTCGCAGGACGGAGAGAAAACCAGTAGAAATGATTCTACACATGTTGAGGAGGAAACGCTTATGGCAAAAAAATGGGTTTATTTGTTTACAGAAGGCAATACCACAATGAAGAACCTGCTAGGTGGCAAGGGTTCTAACCTGGCGGAGATGACCAATTTAGGTCTTCCGGTACCGCAGGGTTTCACCATCACCACGGAGGCTTGTACCCAGTATTACGAGGATGGCGAGAAGATCAATGAAGAAATCATGGGCCAGATCATGGACCACATCAGCAAGATGGAAGAGATCACCGGCAAGAAGTTCGGCGACAAGGAGAATCCTCTTTTAGTTTCCGTTCGTTCCGGCGCAAGGGCATCGATGCCTGGTATGATGGATACCATCTTAAACCTGGGCCTGAATGAAGAAGTAGTGGAAGTTCTCGCAGCAAAATCCGGCAATCCCCGCTGGGCATATGATTGCTATAGAAGATTCATCCAGATGTTCTCCGATGTTGTAATGGAAGTTGGCAAGAAGTTCTTCGAAGAACTGATTGACAAGATGAAAGAAGAAAAAGGCATTACCCAGGACGTTGACCTGACTGCTGCGGACTTAAAGGAATTGGCTGATCAGTTCAAAGCCGAATACAAAGCGAAAATCGGCCAGGATTTTCCGACCGATCCCAAGACTCAGCTGATGGAAGCAGTAAAAGCTGTTTTCCGTTCCTGGGACAACCCAAGAGCCAATGTATACCGTCGTGACAATGATATCCCCTATTCCTGGGGTACGGCTGTAAACGTACAGATGATGGCATTTGGCAACATGGGCGAGACCTCTGGTACCGGTGTGGCATTTACCCGTGATCCGGCTACCGGCGAGAAGAAGCTGATGGGTGAGTTCCTGATGAACGCACAGGGCGAAGACGTAGTAGCCGGTGTACGTACACCACGGAAGATCGAACAGCTGAAAGAAATCATGCCGGAAGTGTACGAACAGTTCGTGGGCATTTGCGATAAGCTGGAAGATCACTACCGGGATATGCAGGATATGGAGTTTACCATTGAGGACAAAAAGCTGTACATGCTGCAGACCCGTAATGGTAAGAGAACGGCTAAGGCGGCTTTAAAGATTGCCTGTGATCTGGTGGATGAAGGCATGATTGATGAGAAGAAAGCAGTTAAGATGATCGATGCCCGTTATCTGGATACCTTGCTGCATCCGCAGTTTGATACCAATGCTTTGAAAGAAGCAAAAGTTCTGGCCAGAGCACTGGCTGCTTCCCCGGGCGCTGCCTGTGGCAAAGTTGTATTCACTGCTGAAGATGCCAAAGCCACGCATGAAAGAGGCGAGAAAGTAGTTCTGGTTCGTCAGGAGACTTCGCCGGAAGATATCGAAGGTATGAAGGCGGCGCAGGGGATCCTGACTGCCCGTGGCGGTATGACCAGCCATGCAGCTGTAGTTGCCCGTGGTATGGGAACCTGCTGTGTATCCGGATGTTCCGAGATCGTGATGGATGAAGCAAACAAAAAGTTCACCCTGAACGGTGTTACCTTCCATGAAGGCGACTGGATTTCTCTGGACGGTTCTACCGGTAACATTTACGAAGGCGTTATCTCGACCATGGATGCTGCCATTGTTGGTGAGTTCGGCAGAATCATGGCCTGGACCGACAAATACAGAAGATTGAAAGTAAGAACCAATGCAGATACGCCGGCCGATGCTAAGAAGGCAAGAGAACTGGGCGCAGAGGGAATCGGCCTTTGCCGTACCGAGCATATGTTCTTTGAAAGCGACAGAATTGATGCGTTCCGCGAGATGATTTGTGCGGATACAGTAGCAGCAAGAGAAGCAGCACTGGAGAAGATCCTGCCGGTACAGCAGGGTGACTTCGAGAAAATTTATGAAGCTCTGGAGGGCTGCCCGGTTACCATCCGTTTCCTGGATCCGCCATTACATGAGTTCGTTCCGGTAGAAGAAGAGGATATCAAGAAGCTGGCTGATGCTCAGGGCAAGACAGTGGAAGAGATCAAGACGATCATTAATTCCCTGCACGAGTTCAACCCGATGATGGGGCACCGTGGCTGCCGTCTGTCGGTTACCTATCCGGAGATCGCCAGGATGCAGACCAAGGCGATCATCCGTGCGGCTATCAATGTACAGAAAGCACATGCTGACTGGAATGTATGCCCGGAGATCATGATTCCGCTGATCAGTGATGATAAAGAGTTTAAGTTTGTTAAGAAAATTGTTGTTGAGACGGCTGATGCAGAGATTGCAGCAGCAGGCAGCAACCTGAAATATGAAGTGGGCACCATGATCGAGATCCCGAGAGCATGTCTGACTGCTGATGATATCGCAAAAGAAGCCGAGTTCTTCTGTTTCGGTACCAATGATCTGACCCAGATGGCTTACGGTTTCTCCCGTGATGATGCCGGTAAGTTCCTGGATGCTTACTATGACACCAAGATTTTCGAGAGTGACCCATTTGCAAAACTGGATCAGGTTGGTGTTGGCAAGCTGATGGAAATGGCAATCAAACTAGGTAAGGGTGTTCGTCCGGAGATGCATATAGGTATCTGCGGCGAGCATGGCGGCGATCCGTCTTCCGTAGTATTCTGCCATGAGATTGGTCTGGACTATGTAAGCTGTTCACCGTTCCGTGTGCCGATTGCCAAACTGGCAGCAGCCCAGGCGGCGTTGGCTGATTGATGATTTTTTTGCGGATATTATTTGGCAGAAGAGTTGAATAAATGGCTTGAGAACGGAAGATTTTGAGTTGAAGGGGTTCACTGGAAGACTGGTGAGCCCCTTTTTTGGGTAGCTGATGTTCATGATTTTCAGGGGGGGGAAAGTATGTATTTGCTGTTAGAAGAAGGATTAAAAATATTGGTTGAATACTCGATTTTGGCATTTGAGTATATCGGCGTAATAATTATATTAGTTACTGGTATCCATGGTGTTTTTAATTACATGAATAGAAAGCCTTTTGTCAGGCTTCATCTGGCCAAGGGTCTGGCGACTGGATTAGAATTTAAGTTAGGGAGTGAAATTCTACGGACTGTGATTGTCCGGGGAATGTCAGAAATGATTATTGTTGCAGGAATCATCATTTTAAGAGCAGCCCTTACGTTTTTGATTCACTGGGAAATAAAAAATGAAGAGGAGTCAGAGCTGCGTGAAGTGGAAGAAGAGATCTGATTCTGCCATCAGACGGGTCTGGACTATAAACTCGAAAGGGAAGCTAAAAAGCTTCCCTTTCGTAATGTGTATCTATAAGGAAAAGGTCTGTGTTCATTTACTATTCAGTACTTTTGTTATATAATACTGTTAAATGGTTATTTATAGCTGGTGGTGTAAAGATGCCATGGCTTTTGAAGGGAGAGGCAGCATGGGAATTTATTTAAATCCAACCAATGAGAAATTTGGTATGGCATTGCATTCTAAGATTTACGTAGATAAAACTGAATTAATAGCATATACCAATTCAGTTATTCGGACGGAACAGAGATTTGTTTGTGTCAGCCGCCCCAGGAGATTTGGAAAATCCATGGCGGCCAATATGCTGACTGCATACTACAGCAGTGGGTGTGATTCAAAAGAATTGTTTCAGGGTCTTAAAATAGCAGATGATCCGGAATTTGGTAAATATCTTAATAAATATCTGGTGATCAGTTTAAATATACAGGAATTTTTAAGTGAAACCTCATGTGTGGAAGAAATGCTGGCTCTTTTGTGTGAATCAGTGCTTTGGGAACTTCTGGACAAGTATCCGGATCTACGCTACTTTAACAAAAACAATCTGGTTCGTACTATGAGAGATATTTATGGAACTGTAAAAATTCCGTTTATCATTATCATTGATGAGTGGGATTGCGTGTTCCGGGAATATAAAACAGATGCGGAAGCACAAAGCAGATATCTTGATTTCTTAAGAGATTTATTAAAGGACAAAGAATTTGTCCACTTAACTTATATGACCGGTATCTTACCAATCAAGAAATATGGTACCCATTCAGCTCTTAATATGTTTGCGGAGTTTTCCATGACGAATCCCAAGCAGATGGCGGAATTCGTAGGCTTTACGGGTTCCGAGGTGAAGCGCTTATGTGATGACTATAAGATGAGCTATGAGGAGATAAAGGCATGGTATGATGGTTATTCCTTTGACAGAGGGGTATCAGTTTACAGCCCTAAGTCAGTGGTGGAGTGTGTAGCCAGTAGAATATATGACAACTACTGGAACCAGGCAGAAACTTTTGAGGCGCTGAAAGTTTATATTCAAATGAATTATGATGGATTAAAGGATAATGTAACAAGGATGATGGCAGGAGCCAGAGTGAAGATCAGCACGGGAAGCTTTACTAATGACATGGCTACTTTCCATAACGCAGATGACGTACTTACATTATTGATCCATTTGGGATATCTGGCCTATGATTTTGCGGAAAAGGAAGTCTATATTCCTAATAGGGAAGTGAGTGATGAATTTATCAACGCCGTTGGTGTCATAGGCTGGACTGAAATTATTGATTCAATAAAGGAGTCGGATCGTCTTTTAGCGGCCTTGTGGAGGCTGGATGAAGAAGCAATCGCATTTGCCAATCATACGTGAACTTCCAACCGGCAAAGGCTTTGCCGATCTGGTCTTTATTCCCAGAAAAAGATTTCCTGATAAGCCGGCTCTTGTGATTGAGCTTAAATGGGATAAAAATGTTAAGGGCGCAATTAACCAGATAAAAAATAAAGAATATTCCGATGCTTTAAAGGAGTATAAAGGAAATATCATTTTAGCCGGGATCAGCTACGATAAGGAGACTAAGAAACATAACTGTAAGGCGGAACTGTGGTGTAAATGAGGCTAAAAGTAGGGAAGCTAAAAAGCTTCCCTTTCGGTTTTCGAATACTTACAACTCCACCGTATTTACAGCATCTGCAAAACGCTTTGTGATACATTGAGGTCTGGTAATCGCAGTTCCCACAACAACCGCATATGCACCGACAGCGATTGCTTTGGCTGCTTCTTTTGGAGTGCTGAAGTTGCCTTCAGCAATAACAGGATGTGTACACCTTTCGATCAGCTCCTTCAAAACAGTAAATTTGTCAATATTTCGTGACTGTTCTGTGTAGCCAATCAATGTTGTACCAATATAATCAATGCCAATACGGTCGGCTCTGATTCCTTCCTCCAAAGTCGAAACATCTGCCATGAATTTCTGCCCGGGATACTTCCCTTTTAACGACAGCAAAAACGTTTCTTCCTGATTAATTGTGGCATCCAACGCAATAATCTCTACGCCGGCTTCAACTAAAGCATCAATTTCGGCATAGGTTGGAGTGATATATGCTTTCTTATCCGGATACACCTGTTTAATAATGCCTATAATTGGAAGATCTACGTTTTTTTTAATTTCAAGAATGTCCGGAATACTGTTGGCACGAATTCCAACAGCACCTCCCTGCCTTGCAGCAGCCGCCATCCTCCCCATAATAAATGGGCTGTGCAGTGGTTCTTCTGGTAAAGCCTGGCAGGATACGATTAATCCCTTCTTCATTTGGTACCTCCAAAATTTATTCATCTTCTTCTAAAATTTCGTTAATCTTATTCTTAATCAAATCTGCTTTTGCACCGAACACTGCCTGGATGCCACCTTTGACATCAAGTACCGCAGTTGCACCAAGTCGTTTGAGGGTGTCTTTGTCTACTTGGGAAGCATCCTTTACAGCTACCCGGAGACGGGTAATACATGCGTCGCAGTCCTCAATATTTTCTGCTCCGCCCAGTGCTTCAAGAACAGCCATGGCGGTTTCGGCAATCGTTCCTTTGGTCTCCACATGAATGCCTTCATTCTCATCACCTTCCCGTCCGGGCGTTGCAACATGAAACTTTGTAATGAGGAAACGGAAAGAAAAATAATATAATAATGACCAGACAGGTCCCACAATCAGCAAATACATCCAGTGGGTTCTTTCATGACCTTGCAGGACGCCAAAGAGAATAAAATCGATGACCCCCCCGGAGAACGTATTTCCAATACGGACGGAAAGCAAGTCGGCAACAAGGAATGACAGGCCATCAAAGAATGCATGAATCACGTATAGCCATGGCGATACAAAAAGAAACATAAACTCAATAGGCTCGGTAATACCAGTCACAAAAGAGGTCAGTGCGGCACTGAAAAACAGGCCGACAACAAGCTTTCTGCGTTTTGGCGGGACACAATGATACATGGCAAGACATGCTGCCGGAAGTCCAAACATCATCGTCCCAAAACGGCCGGCAAAGAAACGGGTTCCGTATGTATACAGTCCCTGATGGGAAACATCGGCAAGTTCGGCAAAGAAAATATTTTGTGCACCGGTGATTTGCTCACCTGCAACCGTAGCTGCGCCACCAAGCTCAGTGTACCAGAACATCGGATAGATGGTGTGATGCAAACCGACTGCACCGGTAAGACGGAGCAGGAAGCCATAAAGAAATGTTCCCAAAGAGCCCATCCCGGCTATCTTATTGCCGGCCGTGACAAGC
>Ga0153928_1000438_pt1 | contig 20662 bp, 20 predicted proteins | sample TSNJ012MetaG_FD_106656 | JGI IMG/M metagenome (GOLD analysis project Ga0153928, IMG submission 106656) | Attine ant fungus gardens microbial communities from New Jersey, USA - TSNJ012 MetaG | ecosystem: Host-associated > Fungi > Mycelium > Unclassified | place: USA: New Jersey, Wharton State... | reverse complement strand
TGGCAAAATAGTATTTGAGCAAAGGAGGTCAGATAATGAAATTAACATGTATTTTGGAAACACGAATTCCCGAGATCGGTGAACCTATCAAAAAGTTTGCACAGGAGTTCCCAGGAACTGAATGTGTATGCGAACCGTGGGATGACCCTGGCGAGGAGGATATCTCTGCCGTATTCCGGCGCATCGAAGTGAACGGCCCTGATCAGGAACCTGTTCCGGATGGTTTCATTAAGAATCCTGACACCGAGATTCTGGTTGGCAGCTTCTGTCCATTTTCCGGTACAGGAATGGATACATTCGAACAGCTTCATATAATCGGGGTAGTACGTGCCGGGATGGAAAATATTGATATTGATGCGGCAACAAAACGTGGAATAGCTGTGGTCAATGCAGCAGGACGCAATGCAGATGCAGTTTCAGACTTTACTATTGGCATGATGCTAAGTGAAGCCAGAAATATTGCACGGGCCCATCACTCAATTAGGAACGGAGGGTGGCAGCTAAAATTCCCCAACAGTTCGTTTACCCCGGATATGCGCAGCAAGACGGTTGGTCTATTTGGATTTGGCTATATTGGCAGATTAATGGCAGAAAAACTATCAGGATTCCACGTAAATCTGATGGTATTTGACCCCTATATTACCGATGATGATGTTGCACCATACGGGGCTAAGCTGGTTCCTAAAGAAACCCTGTTTTCAGAATCTGACTTTATCAGTGTCCACGCACGGCTGACGCCTGAATCCCATCACGCAATTGCGGGGAATGAATTCGCCCAAATGAAACCAACAGCTTACTTCATCAATACAGCACGGGCCGGACTCGTGGATTATAACGCATTATATGAAGCGCTAAAAGAACACCGGATTGCCGGTGCCGCTCTGGACGTATTCGAAGAAGAGCCACTCAATGCGGATAATCCTTTCCGAAAACTGGATAATGTGACGCTGACAACACACCGGGCAGGTTCTACTCTCGATGCGGCTCTTAACTCTCCCCGGCTGGTATTTGAGCGTATTCAGAATGTAATCCGTGATGGGCAAAGTGTGGGACTTATAAATCCTGAAGTACTGAAAAATGAGGCATTTCAAGATTGGCGCAGAAGGGCAAACGTAACTCTTGGTTTTCAACATTCATAACAATCAGAGGAGAACAGACAATGGAATTAGGATTAAAAGGTAAGACTGCAATCATCACAGGCGGTGGCGCAGGGATTGGCGCTGCAATGTGCGAAACATTTGCAGAAGAAGGAACCAATGTAGTAATTGCTGATTTCCGTCCCATTGAGGACACTATCATGTATGCAGAATCACTTGAGAAAAGATATGACATTCAGGCCTTGCCCTTAAAGATTGATGTCTCCAGGCCAGAAGACGTCAGGCATTTATTTGATGAAACCATCCGGAAGTTTGGTACAGTAGACATACTGATGAATAATGCCGGAAAAATGGGACTGAACCGCATAGAAGACATTACAGTAGAAGAACTGCGGAAATTTGAAGCAGTCAATATTGAAGGGTTATTTTTAATGAGTCAGGCAATGGTAAAGCTGCATAGGGAGCAGAAACGGACTAAAAGCTGGATTGTAAACACAATCTCTAAATCCGCATTTTCTACCAACAGCGGCGGTAATTCCCCCTATATTGCAACAAAAGGAGCCGCTGCCGCATTTACACGTGGACTTGCCACAGAAGTCGGACGGGAAGGAATCTACGTCAATGGAATCGTCCCCGGATATGTTGTAACAGAGACAACAAAGAGCATACCCAATGCACAAAAGCGCAGTGAAGCAATGACGAAAATTATTCCCGTCGGAAGAGAAGCTGACCCTAAGGAAATAGCTGACGTTGCGGTATTTTTATGCTCGGGAAAAGCATGTCAGGTAATGGGGGTACTGATGGATGTAACAGGCGGAATGATGCTCTAAACAGGGAATTAGTAAACGAGCTTTAGTCTCGTCGACGGATGGGGGTGCCAGGTAAAGGTCGTCCGTCAACGAGACTAAAGCTATTTACTATAATTCTTTTACTGCATCTTCTACTTCTGCGTTTTCGTGTACTATTTTGCTCAAAGCGCGTGCCATCCCAGCTATATTTTTATGTCCCCAGACATTACGCCCGATGATAAGCCCCTTGCATCCCGCATCCATTGCCTGTTTTGCACCCTGTAAGACTGCCCGGTCATCATCTACTTTTGCACCGCCCAGCGCCAGTACATCTGCATAGCAATTATCTACGATTTTTTTAAAGTCTTCCACAGGCTCTACAAATGCAGTTTTTACAATGTCTACCCCGATTTCAGCACCTACACGACAGGCTATGTTCATAGCTTTTACGGTACGGTCCTCCGGGGCAGATGAAAATCCATTTGGGAGCATCTCTGCCGCTGTAATCAATCCATATTTATTGCATTCTGCAACTACTTTTGCAATATATACCAGATTCTGCGCATCATATTCGTTTCCAATAATTCCCATCGTCATAATTCCATCCACACCAAGACGCAGACAGTCATCTACTGTATAAGGGGACCCCATCCGCTGACCTATAATCGGATTATACGGAACCAATCCGGAGCCCAATACTTCCAATCGGAGCATAACGCCCATTTTTCCAATTTCCTTACGAAAATTGGAAATTACTCCGTATGTAGTAAGAAGTCCGTCCATGCCTCCTTCTCTTGCTCCTTCAATTACCTGTGCAGGGTCAACCCACGCATCTCCGCTTGCGGCATGGTCAAATGCCAGAATAAGTGCTTTTCCGTCTTCGCGGAAGAATCTGTAGTAATGGTTTTTCATCTTTTACACTCCTTTTTTATTTATACTAATCCCATAGTTCACTGATACGCTGCTTTATGCGTATAGCCTCTGCTGCCGGGCTTGCAGCTTTCAGAACAGAACGCCCGCAAATAACCGCATAGACAGGCAATCCTTTAAGCGCCTGCAGATTCTCATAGGACATGCCTCCGGTAGCGGTGACATACATTCCCAGACTGCTTAGTTTTTTTATGTCTGTAGCTTCCTCATCTCCCCACGGCCCTTTGCGGATGCGCGGCCGGTTGTAGATTACGTGCTCAATACCGTAGCCCTGCCAACGTTTCACATCATCGAGGGTGTATTCCCCATAAAGCTCAACTTGTACACACTGTCCATGCTCGACAGCTTCCTTAGCGATAGCCTCCTGCACATGTGGCTCCGCAACAGAGAGGACCGTCAGAAAATCCGGATTGTGCTCAATGATTCGGGAACCAAAATGAGGTGCCACACATTTAAAGTCTGCGACAAGCAGTTTGTCTGGATAGATGCTGCGCAGATAATCCAGGGCGTGCAGCCCTTCGTGTAACAAAAGCATGGTACCACATTCAACAATGTCGACCGTTTCATCAAGCCCGTTACCTAAAACGCGGAACGCTTCACACATCGTAGATGTATCCAGAGCAACTTGTAATTTCGGTTTCTGCATTGCTTTTCTCCTTTCTTACTTGATTAGTCTGTTTCTAAGAAAATACTAACATTGGATTTTCAGGTAGGTCAACAATAAAGGGCTTTGTTTCACATAATATATTTCAGCACATATGTGAAATGGTTGACAAATATATTTAGGAATTTATAAATATTTGGTAAAATCAACTTAAACAAAACAGGTGGTGTTTTCTTGAGAGGAGTGGTAACTAGATATGCGGGAAATTGAATTGCTTTTTAAGGTTGCTCAAATGTACTACGAACAAGGTCTGACACAAAAAGAGATCGGTGATAAGCTGTATATTTCACGTTCAAATATCTCGCGCCTTCTAAAGCAGGCACAAGAATCCGGAATTGTCGAGATTACGGTTCATTACCCATTTGAACGTAAAAGGAGGATTGAAGCAGAGTTTCAAAGACGTTTTGATTTGGAGGAAATACGAATTGTTGATACGGGGAACAATACTGCATTTGATTGTTACGCTGCGACAACAAAGCTTGCGGCCTCGTATATCAATATGCAATTAAACAATGATTCGGTGCTGGCATTAACCTGCGGGAATTCAATATGCGGCATGGTGCATGAACTTCGCCCCAGAAAATATCTGCCGGAAATGCAGGTCGTTCCGCTTATGGGCAGTATTGAGAGCAGCAATGTCATCATTGACGGACATTATTTAGTGCGCCAGGTAGCAGAAATTTACGGATGCCGCCATTATTACATCATGTCCCCCTTCTGGATGGATGATGAAGAAATGTGCCGAAGCCTTATACGACGGCCGGCAATTGTAGAAACATTAACTCTGGCGGAGCATGCCTCCATAATGTGTACAGGCATAGGCCATAATATGAAGACCGGCTATCTTATCAGAGAAGGAGATTCTATGCTAATTGATATTGGTGCTGTAGGTTATATTGCCGGTTACTATTTCGATAAAAATGGACAAATACTTGAACTTCCAGAATTATACGGTAAGATGATATGCGTCGGCAGACAGATGTTTGAGATTCCTCTGCGATGTGCTGTTGTAGCAGACGTAGAAAAAGATGTTGCTACATTAGCAGCTTTACGTGGAGGACTTATAAATGCTCTTGTAACCAATATGTCTCTGGCTAACAAAATTCTTGAGCTGGATGATAAAAAAAGGAAAGCACTTAAACAATAGGAGGTTTTTTATGTTTTCTGTGAGATTAATCAAAGCAGAAGGACTTCGACGTGTTTTGGTTGTCATGTTTTATTTTGCATATACCATAACCATGATTTACTGCATGGTACATACACCTGCTATGAATGACCGGGTTGTTTATGGAGTTCTTTGGCTCTTTGTGCCATTTGGAACCTTATATGAAATTATCCGCTTTCAATATGCAAAGGCGAATGATTCATTACACCAGCACTGCAATCCAAAGGCAGCCATGCAGCATCTTCGTTTTGTGAATCGGGCAGATTTTCTAAAACGTTATATATTACAGGCCGCCTATCTGGAAAGTGCGGCTATGATTGATCAAAACGAGATAGACGATGCAGAAAAATTTATTGCTGACCGCTTGGACAAAATGCTAAACACTAACAAAAAGCTGAATTTTGAATACAATTATCTGCATTTTACTATCTGCGTGGTACGGGAAGACAAAAAACAGATTCACGCTTACTATTTAGCTTTAGAAAGAATATTTCAAGTACAGAAAAAGTTTCATACTGATCTTCTTTCATTAAAAAGTAGTATTGACGGTGCCTATTACCTGACAGAAGGAAGGCTCGACAAATCCCAAAAGGCATTCAGCAAAGCGAATCCTGACTTACTGGGTAACCGTGAACGCGCCTGGCACTATTATTATCTGTCCAGGCTTTCCTATCAATTAAATCAGCCAAATTATGCCGAGCAGTACTACATACAGGCAACCAGACTCGCGCCGGGAATACCACTTTTTTCCAATCGCCCCACTAATATGACATGAATTTAATGACCTCTGCTTTCCGGCAATTATTTTTCTGAAAAAGTATTACATGGCACGTTGCCGGCTGTTGACTGTGCATGTTTTTATGGATTTGTATCCAACCCGAACGTACTGACAGCAGGATTCTTAATCGGCTCTCATAAGTATAAAGAGGTCAGATGGAGCTGGAATGGGTACTTGTGCTTTTATTAAAACAAATGTACAGAATGCCTTAAAGCAACATGGGATTCAGGCAATTGTAGATGTTGAAGTGGCAGCAAATATTAGTAACGCCACAATACGCCCTGGTGATGTGTTTTTTACCAGTAAAAATATTGCTGAAGGCGAACTTGCGGGTATTGTCAAGAGCGGCGAAGTTCCAGTTATCGCCCTTTTAAACATCATGTCAAAACAGGAGTATAACGAAAAAATAGAAAAAATCCTGCTCCCCATGTTTACAGACTGAACGGGATGACTGTGGTGCTGTCCGCAAGGTTGCACTGCCATTACCGGGGTTACCCAAAAGAGTAAAAATCCAAGGATTTTCGGTACCTGCCCCCCATAAACATTTTGTGAACAGCGTTGTTATTAGCGGCATCCTTTGTCCAAAGCTAATCAATCGTGCACGGCAAAAACAATCTCGCACCGGAAGGTCAAGCCATTGGTTTTGAACTCGACCCAACGACTGGTTTTCGGTGTATTTTGTTCACGGAATGTTCATGGGGTCAGGAACCTATATATTTAGTAGCTAACGCACTATGTACTTTGCCCTGTTCGCCGTTGGCGGGCAAAGTACGTGCGGCCTACCGGCGGCTGAAAGACAACCTATGGCGTTTATGAACCAAAAACATTATCTATATTTTCTTGCCCATATGATACGTGGCTTCACCTAACCCATCGCAGTCAGGGCATTCCATATCACCCTCACCATTGCAAACTGAACATATTTCGCCGTCCACCTCACCTTCTCCCTCGCATTCATTGCATTCAGTCCTGCCTGTTCCGTCACAATCTGCACATGAATCCGTCCACGGTTCATCTTCGCTTAATTCCTCTAATTCGTCATCGTCATCGTCGTCGCAATAAGGACAGTGCGTGTATTCGGATTCATCGTATACTTTGAGACAATCGCCACATTGTTGCATTTTTATACCCCTTTCTTATTCGCCACAATCTGTGGGTTCTACGTTGTTTGTACCGTCAGCAGGTTCTTCGTTTTCCATCGGCGACTCGGATTTGAGTGCTTCATTGAACTCTTTTTTTAAGTTTGGCTCGTTTTCGATTTTTTGCTTTCTATCTTTCATAAAACAATATCCCTTGTAACCAAGATACGAAGCACCGATTACACCCGCTGTTACTAAACTTCCAACGATACCGCCTTTACGAAATATTCTTGGAGTAGCTTTAGCAACAGCAGTATCACCAATATTCTTGTAAACTGTATCCCAACTACCTCCGAATGCTTTTACAGCTTCCCTGGCAATATTATAATCACCAAGGTTTTCAATAGTATTTTTCATTTTTCCTTTTCTCCTCCATACCACATACCTCATTTTATAGAATTATATTTGCAAACCGATTTCACTTTGACTATAATTATAGGGTAATTATATACCGTAGTCAATTGGACAATTATCTCAAAAATGTCCGCATAACAGGAGGGCAAAATGTCTAACAAAGAAGTATCAAAAATTACGGTGAATCGCGAACGCTTTAATGAAGCGATGCAACTTAGAAAAACCAGCATAAGTAAACTCGGAACTATTCCTGCGATAGATAGAAACGAAAAGACCCTGCTTATCTTTCGGGCGATTACAATGTGGGGTTAGAAAAACAAGAAGATGAAGTCATAAATTCGATTTTGAAATCGCAAATTAAAGCAGAAAGATTCCCTTAAGGGTACAACGTTGATATACATTGGTTAGTGTAGAGGTATTGATTTTCGCATAAATCAATTGTATAATCAGGTATTTCTCAGCCAGCGAGTGAGAGACTGTAAAATCAGGTGTTTCCCTACCAACAAACGGGAGGCTGTAAAAATGTGGGGTGGGATATAGTTCCTATCCCTATTTTGCTTCAAGGAGATAATCGTGGATATGGACTTGAAATTGTATCATTTAAAAGAAAATTCAACAACTAAAAAACCTACTGTTCGGTACTATCTTCTTGTCTCACTTATTTTTGCAATTATAAAAACACAAGAGTGTATATAGAATAAATAATGTGACTTATGTGGTAACATGATGGAGAAAAAAGTGTTGCTGAACGTGAAACTTACCATTATAATAAAAAGAACCAAATGACGGAGCGGATCGGCGCAAAAGGAAGAACATTCTATCGGTATGACCTCCTGGGGAACCTGACCGAAGAGTGGGGAAGTGAGAGAGGCAGATATCAATGGATACGAAAAGATTAAGAACTATGGATGGTGTAATAGAGGATACAGAGGAAGAAATACAGGACATTTACAAAGAGGTATTGGAGGGAAGCCGTTTCAAGTTCCCTTCTGGCTTCTGGACTATCGACGAAAAGGTGGATCTGTACCATGCCAAGGTGGTAACCAGATATCTGATAGAAGATATATTGAAATGGGATAAAGAGGAAGTCATTAAAAGCTTTAACTCCTATCTACTAAGACAATATAAATTATTAGGTATGCTGTATCGAGTATTTGGCGGTTCTACTATGCCTGTTCTGGAAAATGCCTATCCTGGGAAATATGATCCGAAAGAAATGCAGGCAACCTGCATGCAACAGGGTGATGATATAGTGCAGAAAGAGAGCCTCCGGCTTCGTAGATTGTGCGAGGGTTTAAGCCATGGAGAGATTGTGAAGCTATATGACAATGCCTTTTGTTTGAAAAACCGCTTTCTGGTTATACATCTCCCAAAGTTTAATGTAAATAAGTTTCAGTTGTTGGACGCTGCATTTCCAGGTAAGTTTTACGAATGGGAGTTTAACGTTGCAGGCGGTTTTTGGGCGATAGAAGAAAATCGTAGGCGTGCGACATTATGGTTGATGAAGAAGGAGGGAACTAAGGCGGTAACGACCCGGCAGTTTAGGGATAATGGAATGACCTTGGTTCCAACCTATGGAAAAGGGATTGATAATGTAATATGTGAGGCACTTGGAATCGAGCAGGAAGAGTTCCGTGAGGACTTCCGTGAATTACTCTGCCAGTGCCACAGCAATGGAATGGATTTATCAGAGGAGTTGGGAGTTAATGTTAATGTAGTATACTCCTGGATGAACAGAAACGCACGCCCCACATTTTCTTTTATAGTTGAAAATTATGACAAGCTGGTTGAAATAAGTGAACGAACCGAAAATTCTCCAGAGGGATTGTATCAGAAGATACTTGATGGGAAAGTAAGTAAATTTCCATTTAAGTATTGGCAAAAGGAAAATAGTCATGAATCTGCGGCGAGAATCACCAGGTATGCCGTAGAGCGGATATTGCATTGGGATCCGGTAGAGGTTATGCTCAAGCTGAGGTTCCCGGTATTTAAAAAATTGAAACTGGAAGGGTTGTACGAAGTCCTGTTTCAGTGTGACCGTGAACAGGCTATATCAAATGCTTATCCGGAGATTTCGTGGGAAAATAGGAAATTTCAGCTTTACTGCACACGATGGCTTATCGACAAAACTGGAAAACTGGTTCCGTCAGTCAAGGATTTTAACCGTTATAAGTTGCGTCCGATTATGAGGCTTGCTGACAAGGATGATTTGGTTAGGGAGGTATATGGCATCCAGAATATTGATTGCCTGTGCGAGATGAAACGATTCCGAATGCAGCAGAACCTGAGCGTTGAGGAGTTTGCCGACATAGCAGGTATCAGTCGAGCAACAATAAATTATGGAACGAGTGGCAGACGACTGTCGTTGGAAACAGAAATTAAGATTATGCAGGCAATAAGGAATCAGGAGGGAGAAACGCTATTGATCTGCTGATAGCTATAAAATGAACAGGAGCTTGTTCTGACAACCATGTGGAAAAATTGTCAAAACAGGCTCTTTTGCGTTGCTATCCCCCCGCCTCCTGCAGCACCTTCCACACCTGATTAAAATACGTAGAAAATTCCGGCGCATTGCGGCGTTCCAGGGCGCTGTGGTACTTTTCGGCGAACCGGATGGGCAGTTCGGCGACGATCTGGGCCGGCCGGGCGGAAAGGACGAGGATCCGGTCGGCTACACTGATTGCCTCGGCCAGATCATGAGTAATCAAAATGGCGGTTTTCCCGGTCTCTCGGATGATGGTGCTGATATCATCACAGACCGAAAGGCGTGTCTGATAGTCTAAAGCAGAAAAGGGTTCATCTAAAAGCAGCAGGTCCGGCTTTAATGCCAGGGTCCGGATCAACGCCGCCCGTTGACGCATACCGCCGGATAATTCAGAAGGCCTGGCGGTCTCAAAACCGGCCAGACCATAAGTGTCCAGCATTTCTATTAGCATTTCATGGGAGTCATCGTCGTGTTTTTTCTGAATTTCCAATCCTAAAGCAACGTTTTCTAAAATGGTCCGCCATTCAAATAAATGGTCTTTTTGCAGCATATAGCCGATATTTGCCTTGGATTCCGGAAGCGGAGTGCCATCAATCCGAATGTTTCCGGTCGCTGGTTTGATCAGTCCGCTGAGCAAAGACAGCAAGGTGGATTTGCCACAGCCGGAAGGACCGACAATAGACAAAAATTCACCGCTGGTAACGGCGAATGAGATATTGGAAAGGGCAGGAGTTTCGCCCTCAAGGGTATGATAGGAGTAACTGACCCCGCAGGCTTCCAGTATGGGATTCATTAGTCTGCCTCCTTATTAAGAATACTATATCTTATGTACGAGTAGGCGGTAAGGTGCAGGAGGGTTTATAGGCAAAAACTATCATTTGCCCACAAACCAAAGGGGATAACCGATTGGATATTTCCCAGGCGCTAAGCTATAATCAATATAAAGAAATTGTTAAAAAAATAATTATCAAATAGGAGGAAACAAACATGAGTAAATTATCACCAGAACAATTCCAGGCATATTTAATGCAGATTCGTGAACTGGCAGAGGGTCCGCTGGAAGAGATTCAAAAGGAAGTTGAAGTTACCAACAAATTTCCGCAGGAGTTTTATGATCTGGGAATCAAGAATGATTTATACCGTTGCTCCCTTCCAATAGAGTACGGCGGCTATGGTTTAAATGAACTGGAAATTCTGCAGGTACAGGAAGAATTCTCCCGTGGCCCGGGCGGAATGCGGATGCATCTTCACTACGCCATGGACTTAAACTGGAGAATCCTGGATGACTACGGCAAAGAGGAACTGAAAGCAGAGTATATGCCAAAGTTCCAGGACAAAGAAGTATTTACCTGCTTCGCACTGACGGAAGCCACCGGCGGTACCGGTGCTGATTTACATACCATAGCGGTAAGAGACGGTGATTCTTATGTATTAAACGGTGAGAAGACATTGATTTCTCATACGGACTGCTGTGAATTTGCTTATGTAATTGCCGTAACCAATCCGGATTCGCAGAAGAATGACCGCTTGTCAGCCTTCTTTGTACCAATGGATGCACCTGGTTTTGAAGTTATCAACATGCCGCATATGATGGGATGCCGCGGTGCTGGCCACGGTGAGCTGAAATTCACCGACTGCCGGATCGATAAAAAGTATCTGTTAGGTAAAGAAGGTCAGGGACTTGAGATTGCAATGCACTCCTTATCGGTATCCCGTGCTCATATCGCAGCCAGTAACTTAGGGATGGCGCAGAGAATGCTGGAACTGTCACTGCAGTATGCAGCCGACCGTGTAACCTTTGGCAAACCAATCGGTACCCGTCAGGCGATTCGTTGTAAGATTGCCGACATGTCCATGATGGTTCATGCCCTTCGCTGTATGGTTTATGATTTTGCCAAAACTTATGATAAGAATCCAACCGATGAGTACATCGAAGAGAAGGCCGCAATGTGTAAGCTGTACAGTATTGATACCACCAGAAGAGTCAGCGATGAAATGCTGGAGATCTTTGGCGGCGTCGGATACTTTGAAGATTGTAAGTATGGTCCGGTAGAGCGCCTGTACCGTGACTGCCGCGCAATGTGGTTAGAGGAAGGTGCGCCGACCGTACAGCGGATCACCATCTCCAAAAACACCATTAAGCATGGCGGAAAAATGGAATATGTAATCTAATATCAGAATTGACGCAGGGTCATCAGGTTCGGACCGGACCTGATGACCTTATCTTATGGAACAATATATCTGTAGATCAATGAAAACGAAGAAAAGGAGAGCTAACGTGAAACCATTAGAAGGAGTAAAAATAGTTGACCTGACGACCTATCTGGCGGCCCCGACCACAGTTCGTGTACTTGGCGAATGGGGTGCCGATTGTATCAAGATTGAATCCGGCAAAGGTGATCCGGCCAGAACTCAGGGGGCGGTATTTAACATGCCCTACGAAGATGATGAAAACCTTGCCTTTGATGTGGCAAATATGAATAAGCGGTTTATCACCCTGAATTTAAAATCCGAAAAAGGAATGGAAATCGCTCTTAAGCTGCTGGCAGAAGCCGATGTTTTTGTAACCAATACCAGAACCAAGTCCTTAGTAAAGCTGGGGCTGGATTATGAAACGTTAAAAGAAACGTTTCCGCGGCTGATTTTTGCCCAGGTTCTGGGGTATGGCGAATACGGCCCGGAGAAGGACACGGCCGGTTTTGATGTGACCTGTTATATGGCCCGCGGCGGTGTCTTCGGCACCACGGTAAACAGAGGTGATGCACCGATGATTCCAACCAATGGATTTGGTGATTTCCAGGTGGCCCTCGGTCTGGCATCCGGTATCTGTGCCGCTTTGTATGCCAGAGAAAAGACCGGACAGGGCGATAAAGTGACGGTCGGCCTGCACCATGCGGCAGTCTATGCTTTGAGTACCGGCGTAATTTCGGCTCAGTACGGAAACCAGTACCCCAAGAGCAGAAAAGAAGTGCCCAATCCATTTAACAATGTGTTCCAAACCAGCGATGAAAAATGGGTTGTCATCTGCTGTCCGGAGTATGACCGGGATTACGAAAAGATCATGACGCTGGTGGGCAGGCCAGATATGGTGGGCAATGCCCGTTATATGAAGTGTGCTGAAGTCAATGCCGGTAAACTGAACCGAGAAGTAACCGATATCCTGGACGAGGCCATCGGCAAGTTTACCAGGAAAGAAATACTGCAGCTGTTCAAGGCCAATGATCTGGCCTGCGAGGCGGCTTATGAACCGGTGGACATGTATGATGATGAGCAGGTTTGGGCCAACAACATTATTGCGAAAATTCCTTATCCGTCCGGCGAACGTTTCATGCCGACCAATCCGGTAAACTACAGCTCCATGGGAGTACCGGAATATGTCATCGGCGGTTCCCAGGGGGCTCATACCGTGGAAGTCATGAAGCATTTGGGCTACAGTGACGACGATGTGGCAGCAGCTCTGGCATCCGGTGCTGCTACGGGGGAAACAAAACTGAAAAGGCTTTAATCAAATAAAGGGAAGGTGAGATGATATGGGTTTAATTTACACCGAAGAACAAAAGGAGCTGCTGGCTATGGTAAGGGAGATGGCGGAAATTGAAATCAAACCTTACGTGCAGGAAGCAGATGAAAAAGGAGAGTGTCCCCGCGAACTGTTCAAATGGGGCTTTGATATGGGGCTTCATATGCTGGAGATTCCGGAAGAATATGGCGGAACGGGCTTAAGCTATGAGACCACGGCAATGATTTTTGAAGAACTGGCCAAAGTGGATGCCGGTTATGCCATCACTTTTGTGACCACATTTGTTGCTTTGCGTAACGTGATTCTGGCCGGGACCAAGGAGCAGGGACAGTATTTTGCTGACAAAATTGCGCCCGGCGGCTTTGCCGGCTTTGCCCTGACGGAACCCAATTCCGGATCAGACCCGGCAGCCATGCGGGCGACGGCCGTTCTCGACGGTGATGAATATATCTTAAACGGGACCAAAACATTTATTACCAATGGCGCTTTGGCGGATGTCTTCGTCGGATTTTTCAAGACCGACCCGGCGGGCGGCCACAGGGGAATTTCGGCATTTATCGTGGATGCGGATGCACCGGGAGTAACGGTTGGTGCTCACGAAAATAAAATGGGCCTGCGCCTGTCCAATACCACGGACCTGATCTTTGAAAATGTCCGGGTGAAGGCATCGGCGATGGTCGGACCAGAAGGTTCCGGTTTTAAACTGGCCTTAAATGCCCTGAACCTGTCCCGGGCTTTCGTTGCAACCATGGCCGTGGGGATTATGCAAAGAGCACTGGACGAGGCAGTAAAATATGCCAAAGAAAGAAAACAGTTCAACACTCCGATTATTAAATTCCAGATGGTTCAGCAGATGTTGGCTGATATGGCCATCAAGATCGAAGCGTCCAGATGCCTGGTCAACAACACCATGCGGCTGATGGATCAGGGCAATCTGGTCCAGAAGGAAGGCTCGATTTGTAAGACCTTTGTTTCGGACTGTGCTCAGGAGGTAACCTCCAATGCCGTACAGATTTTTGGCGGATATGGATACAGCAAGGAATATCCGGTCGAAAAGCTGATGAGAGACTGTAAGGTATTCCAGATTTTCGAAGGTACCAACCAGATTCAGCGAATGACCATCGCAGGCGTATTAGAAAGGGAATATAAATAAGGGGGGAAGAAGATGAATATCGTTGTTTGTATAAAACAGGTTCCTGATACCACTGAAATCAAGATCGATCCGGTAAAAAACACGCTGATCCGTACCGGTGTACCAAGTATCATGAATCCATTTGACAAAAATGCACTGGAAACCGGACTTCAGTTAAAGGATCAGTATGGCGGCAAAGTAACGGTCATTTCCATGGGGCCGCCCCAGGCGAAGGCGGTGCTGCGGGAAGCACTTTCCATGGGGGCGGATGATGCCTGGCTGATTACCGACCGTGCTTTTGGCGGTTCTGATACATATGCTACCAGCTATATATTATCCCAGGCAATTGGCAAGTTAGGACCGTTTGATGTGATTCTGGGCGGAAAGCAGGCAATTGACGGTGACACCGGCCAGACTGCACCAAGTATTGCGGAACATTTGGATGCTGTCAGGCTTACCTATATTCTGGATTTGCAGGTAGACGGTGACAAGGTGATTGCCAGACGTCAGGTGGAAGAAGGCATTGAAGTGATCGAGACGGTGCTTCCGGTGCTGTGCACGGCAACCAAGGAAAGCAACAAGCCCAGATATGGCACGGTAAAGAGAAAAATCGCATCGTTAAAGGCGGAGATCCCCGAAATCACACTGGCGGATCTGGTCGGTGCAGATCAAAGCAAAATGGGGCTTAAGGGTTCTCCGACGAAGGTCAAAGCAACCTTCACGCCGCAGAGAACCGCCAGCGGCGTCAACATCGAAGGAAACAATCCTGGCGAGATGGCCGGTTCGCTGATCAGCAAGCTGGCCGATGCGAAAATACTGTAGAAGGAGGTTGAGAGAGATGGGTTTTGAAACATGTAAAGACGTTTGGGTATTTATCGAATGCTTCCAGGGCCAGCCCAAAAGTGTAGGGCTTGAACTTCTGGGCCAGGGCCGCAAACTGGCCGACAGTTTAAAGCAGGATTTGTGTGCCGTCGTAATCGGAAAAGAGGTAGAAGCAGCAATCAAAGCTTCCGGTGATTATGGTGCTGATAAAGTGTATGTGGTAAAGGGTGATGAATATGAGAATTATTCCGCCGATGCTTATGGCCATGTATTTCTGGAACTGTGTAAAAAATATGACCCCAACACGATTCTGGTTGGTGCTACTGTCAACGGCAGAGACATGGGATCGAAGATTGCAGTAAGTCTTCGAACCGGTCTGACGGCTGACTGTACCGCGCTTAGTGTGGAAGAGGAAAGCGGCAATGTGGTGTGGGAGCGTCCGGCCTTTGGCGGCAATCTGTATGCCCAGATCCTCTGTAGTGAAACCAGGCCGCAGATGGGTACTTGCCGGCCGGGTGCATTTAAGAAGCCGGAAGTGAATCCGGATAATCACCCGGAGGTGATTTGGGTCGATATTCACACACCGGCCGCGATGATCAGAACCAGGGTGATTGATTTCATCACGGCCTGTGCGGACAATGATATCCGTCTGGATGAGGCGGAAGTAATCGTATCCGGCGGCCGGGGAATGAGGGGGCCGGAGAACTTTGCCGTCTTAAAAGAACTGGCGGATGTCCTTGGCGGTACGGTGGGATGTTCCCGGGCGGCGGTGGATTCAGGCTGGATGCCCCAGACCAGGCAGGTAGGACAGACCGGTTCCACCGTATCGCCCAAGGTGTATTTTGCCTGCGGTATTTCGGGTGCGGTGCAGCATGTGGCGGGTATGAGTGAATCAGGAACCATCATTGCCATTAATAAGGACGAAACAGCACCGATCTTTGAGGTGGCTGATTATTGTATGGTTGGTGATTTGTTTGAAATTGTTCCTGCCCTGGTAAAGGAGCTGAAAGCCAGACAGCAGGGATAATCCAACCAGGAAAGTCCCCCTCGCGTGCGCTCGGCGGAAAATGGAGGCGGATTATGTTTGAAGAGATAAAGATTAACCCGGTGCAAAAAGAATGGTATCTGCGCAAAGGGTATTGGTCTGAGAAAACTCTTTTAGATTGCTTTGAAGAATCGGTGGAACGGTATCCGGACCGTGAATATGTCGTCGATGACAGAGGGTTTCGTTATACCTACCGTGAAATGGATGAAGCCGCTGCCAAAGTGGCGGCCTATCTTCTGCACCAGGGTGTTAAACCGCAGGATGTGGTGTCTTTCCAGATTCCGATCTGGAGTGAGTTTGTTCTGCTGACCGTCGCCTGCTATAAGATTGGCGCAGTTGTTCATCCCATTGCCATGTCTTATGAGGAAAAAGAACTGATTCGCAGTATGAACCTGCCAGAGACAAAAGTATACTTTGGCCCGACTTTTTATTACAAGACGGATTACGAGCAGCGGATCCTGCGGGTAAAGGCAGAAATCCCTTCCTTGCGGGCAGTTGCTTTATTGGACAGTACCAAAGCGAAAACAAGTGATACCATAACTCTGGCAGAAATTTTGGCAACCTATCAGCCAATCAAGAAAAACCGGTGTGTCCATTTAACCGGACAGAGTCTGGCGGTAATTCTCGGGACCTCCGGAACCACAAGAGGCACTAAGGGAGTTCTGCTAACCCATGATAATGTACGCTATAGTGAAGAGATTTTTAATAAGGAACTGGGATTGACCAAGGAAGATATTATGTTTATGCCGGCTCCGTTAAATCATGCCACCGGATTTCACCATGGAGTGATTGGGCCGATGCTGCTTGGTGCCAAAGTAGTTCTGCAGCAGAAGTACCACTGCCGGGAGGCGATTGATTTGATGAACCGGGAAAAGTGTACCTATTCCATGGGCGCGACGCCATTTATCTATGACATTTTAAGGGACTTGGAGGTTAATGGCGGAGCTTTGCCTGATTTGAAATTCTACCTTTGCGGCGGTGCGCCGGTGCCGGGATATATGGTACAGAAAGCGTGGCGGTTTGGCATCTTGCTTTGTGAGGTTTACGGTTCGACAGAGAGTGTCCCCCATGTCTGTGTCAGACCAGACGAAGCACTGGCCTTAAACGGCACTGCCTCCGGGCGGACCATGGAAGGGATCGAAGTCCGGGTGGTGGATGATGAGGGCCATGATGTCCCCGCCGGTACCCCGGGCGAAGAGCTTTCGCGGGGGCCCAATGTCTTTGTGGGATATTTAAAGGACAAAAGGATTACCGACGAGGCACTGGATGACAATGGCTGGTTTCACAGCGGCGACATCTGCACGATGGATGAGCAGGGCAATATTCGTATTATCGGCCGGAAGAAGGACATGATCGTCCGCGGCGGTGAAAACTTAAACGCCAACGAAATTAATGACCGGCTGGAAGGCTGTCCGGGAATCCTTGATCACACGGTAATCGGGATGCCGGATGACCGGCTGGGCGAAAGAATCTGTGCCTTTGCAGTACCGGCGGCCGGGCATGAGGACATAACCCTGGCAGAGCTGATTACTTACTTGAAAGAAAACAATGTGCCAAAACGTTTTTGGCCGGAACGACTGGAAATAATCGACAGAATTCCCCATACCGGCAGCGGAAAAGTGAAAAAATATCTGCTGCAGGAAGAACTTAAAAGAAGAATGGCAGGTGACTGCTCATGAGCGAGCAGATATTCAGCGCAAGAAGGTGCCGTGACACCAGAAAACCACTGGCCGGCCAATGCCCGGAGGTGCAGTTTTACCGCTGCCCGGAGTGCCGGACTTTATTCCAGATCACCGGCCGCCAGGCAATGGGGCCGCAGGCGATTACATGCTGCGGAAACCAGGTACAGGGACTAAAAGCCACACCGGCGGAAACGGTGGCGGACCGGCTTCTGCTTAGCTACCAGATTACCGGCGGTTACAACGACAATGCGGTCCGGGTCAGCTGGCAGTCCGTGATACCGGGGTGTACTCCGGAATGGATGTATCTGAAGACCTTTACCGGCGGATATCTAAAGTATATCGCTGCCGCCAGGCAATCGCCGCTGGTGTTTGCGCTGGCGGATACGGATGCATTTGCGTATTGTGATGAAGATCCATGTCTGGAGTGTGTATTTCGTTGTAAAAGAGGATTTATCATCTATGTTTATTCGGCGCAGACGGGACTGGTGGAAATACCTCTGGATAAGATGACAGCTCATTGGCAGTCAGGAGTGAAATGAGACCCAAGGAGGGTATAAGCGATGGGTGATTCAAAAACAGGTAACGGGAATAATGCAGTAGACTGGCGAACCGTGATCGTATTTGTATCGATTGCCTTCAGTTCCCAGTGCGGCGGCGGCTTTGCGGCAGGTTCTACGCCGTGGACTTACTTTTTTCAGAACAATGGGTTTTACGGTATGCTGCCAAAGGTAACACAGTCCTATTTTTGTTTATTTATGCCGTTGATCGTGGCATCGATCAATTGTTTTATCATTTATTTTTTTATGAAATTTGCCATGGATTTCAGAACCTTTGATTACAGTGACTTTTTGGCGAAGTATGGTTCCCGCTTTTTGGGTGGCAAACTGGCAAAACCCATGCAAATCGTATACGAACTTAATTTCAACTGGTTACTGATCGTGTGCATGGCCCTGGCATATTCATCGTCCGGTTCAGCCCTGGCAGAGTTAACCGGGATTCCTTATATGGCAACAACATTCATTGTTGGAATCATCATGTTCCTGTTGTGTATGAAAGGTGTTGCGCTGGTGCGGAAAAATGCGGTATTCATGAGCGTGGTAATCTTTATTTCCATGGTTGCAGTGCATGTGCCGAACCTTTTATACAATGTGGGAACCGGCAGACTGGCTGGTGAAATGGCCGTAATGGCCGGGGAAATGAATGCCGGAATCGCCGCCGGGGCGGGCAGCTTCGTCAAGTATCTGCTGACGGCGCTGGTATGGGCCTATATCTTTTCCGGCCAGAACCTGGGCGGGTTTGGTGCCTATGTAAACCATGCGCAGATCTTTACCAACAAAAAGACCCTGCGCTGGGCGGTAATCTTGTCGGTGCTTGCCAACTGGGTGTTCCTGGAGATGAATGTTGTTAATCTGGCCGCCAATTATTCGGCAGTATATGAAGGATGGTCGGCCGGGAAAGCGGTGTACAGTATTTTGGTGGTTCAAAACGGAGTGGGCTCGGCCGCGGTGAGGACCTTACTTCTGGCTTTGTTGAGTATTGCGATCTTTTTTGCTACCATTTCAACGGCAATCAACTATGCTCAGGGTTTTAATGACCGGGTTCTGAACTGGTATCAGCGGCGGCGGCAGGAAGACCCGGCTGTTTCGGCCGAGAAGCGTAACAAGCGCGGCGCGATTCTGACCTTTGCGTACATCTGTCTGACCTGGGGCGTGTCCCAGGCCGGTTTGACGGCACTGGTAGCTAAGGGGCTGACACTGGTGTCCTATATTACATTGTTTACTTTGATATTCCCGACGATTATGAATGTCATTGTGAAATGGCCAGATGCTGATTACAGCAAATTAGAGAAAGAAGAATAGATCATTCTAAAATAAAACAATGGAGGAAATACAGTATGCTAGCTACAATTGGTTTAATTGTTGCAATTACCCTGTTAGTTATCATGATCATCAAAGGCATTGACATGATTTCGGCAACGGTTATCACGGCATTGATCATCCTGGTAACCAGCGGGCTGAACATTTTTGAAGGACTGCTGACTACTTTTTCCGGCGGTGCCGGTGGCTTTGTCGCTTCCTGGTTCTTGATTCTGGGGTTGGGCGGTATCTTTGGCCAGCTGGTTCTGGAGACCGGTCTGGCAACCAAAATTGCCAAGACTCTGACCGAAAAGCTGGGAACCAAAATGGTCGGCCTGGTGATCCTGATCTGTACCTTTTTTATCACCCTGCTTGGAATCAACGGATATATTATGGTATTTGTGTTGTATCCGATTGCCGACAATCTGCTGCGGCAGAACAAGATGGACCGCCGGGTGCTTCCGTTCCTCTTGCTTGGCGGCGGTGCTTCGGCCAATGGTTTTGCTTATTCCCTGGATATCTGTAACGTATTGCCAAGCAACTATCTGGGAACGTCCTTGGGTTCCGCACCGATACTGTCCTTTGTATTTACGGCGATTCTGGCAATCTGCTATTTTACATATTTTAATTACGCCCAGAAGCAGAGCCATAAAAACCATACGGAGGAAGAGTTGCTGGCGATGTACAAAGACAATACGGCAATTATAAATGATGATGAATTGCCGGGAATCTTTATTTCGGTGCTGCCGTTTGTAGTGGTATTGGGGACGGTTGTTGCTACCTCCAGTTGGGGCACCCCCAGCAGTATTTTGTTCTCGCTGACGATTGGTATTCTGCTGATTCTTGTGACCCAGTTTAAGCATATCAAGAACATGAAGGGGTCTATCAAGACGGGGAGCGGATCGGGCTTAAGCTCCATGCTTACGGTTGCAGCTGTTATGGGCCTGTCCAAGGTGCTGGGATCTTCGCCGGCCTTCCAGAGTCTGCAGCAAATGGTATTGGCAATGAATATGCCGGTTTATCTGAAGGCCTTCTTTGGTACCACGGTGTTGACCGGCCTGACCGGTTCGGCGATTTCCGGAGAAACCATCTTTATGGAAAGCTTCGGGCAGGCATTTGTGGATATGGGCGTGAATGTGCAGGCGCTGCACCGGATCGTTACGGAATCGGCTTTGATTTTGAATAAGCTGCCGAATTCGTCCGTT
>Ga0153928_1000435_pt1 | contig 20715 bp, 18 predicted proteins | sample TSNJ012MetaG_FD_106656 | JGI IMG/M metagenome (GOLD analysis project Ga0153928, IMG submission 106656) | Attine ant fungus gardens microbial communities from New Jersey, USA - TSNJ012 MetaG | ecosystem: Host-associated > Fungi > Mycelium > Unclassified | place: USA: New Jersey, Wharton State... | reverse complement strand
GCGACGCCCGCGCGCTCCCACAGCGCCGGATCGAGGTCGAGATCGCCGCGCACGGCCTGTGCCGTGAGGTCGTGCAGCGCGGCCGGCACTTCGAGCCGCAGCCGCGCGCGCACGCGATCGAAGAAGTCCTGGCCGACGAGCGAGGGCGCGGGCGGCGCGACGCTGTCCATCACCGCAGATCCTTCAGGCTCTCAGCCGGCGCCATGACAAAGAACTCCCCTGCCGAAGCCACGCCGAACATGCGCGCTCCCGCGATCTCCCGCTCCTCGCCCAGTTCGACGAGGTCGTAGAAGAGCGCGCGCGTCACTTTGGCCCACAAGTCGCGCCGCACGTGAAGATAGGGCTTGAGCCCCCCGGTCTCCGGTTCCGGCTCGAAGCGTAGCGCATGATCGGGGCCGCAGGCGACCCAATCGTCGACGTTGGTGCGGAAGTGCAAGCGACGGCCGGCGCCCTCGCCTTCCACTTCGAGTTCGACCGCAAGAAACGGTGCGTCATCGACCGCGATCCCGCATTTCTCGACCGGCGTCACCAGGAAATACTTGTCGCCTTCGCGCTTGAGCACCGAGGCGAAGAGTTTGACGAGTGGGGCGCGGCCGATCGGGGTCTTCTGGTAGAACCAGGTGCCGTCGCCGCCGATGCGCATGTCGATGTCGCCGCAGTCGGGCGGATTCCACAGATGCACCGGCGGCAGGCCCTTGCCGCCCGCGCGCCGGGCCTCGCCCGCGATCGCGTCGAGCCCGGAAGCCCCTTTTTGTCCTTCCTTTGCCATCGTGCGCCCTACATATGACATGCAGCCGCATGACATGCAGCCGCGGGCTGCTCGCGCGATCGTGAACGCATGACTGACGCTGCGGACGTTGTAGTAACCGGTAAACCGGCCGGCGTGGACCCGGCCCCGCATAAGAACGGGTGCTGCAAGATCGCCACGATCTAAAACTAGCGTAAGCCGCGATGAAATGAGAGGATTCGCCCAGAGATTCGCGGGCAGTTGGCCCGGCCATTGCACGGCGTTAGGGGGATTGGGCGGTCACGAACCTAAACGGCCGTCGGCCGGAGCATAGCGACAGGAGCGCGTCACATGGCGGTGCCGAGCGGCGAAGGATTGGAGAAGCTCGAAGACATGATCGTGCGGGCGGCGGAATCGACCGCCGCGCACATCCGGGCGGCCAAGACCGCGATCGGTGCGGTCATCTTCGGCCAGGAACGCGTGGTCGAGCACGCGCTGGTCACGGTGCTCTCGGGCGGCCATGCGCTGCTCGTCGGCGTTCCCGGGCTCGCCAAGACGAAGCTGGTCGAGACCATGGGCGTGGTGCTCGGTCTCGATGCCCGCCGCATCCAATTCACCCCCGACCTGATGCCGTCCGACATTCTCGGCTCCGAGGTGCTGGAGGAGAGCCCGGGCGGCAAGCGGAACTTCCGCTTCATCTCCGGCCCGATCTTCGCGCAACTGCTCATGGCCGACGAAATCAACCGCGCGAGCCCGCGCACGCAGTCCGCTCTGCTCCAAGCGATGCAGGAGCAGCATGTCACGGTTGCCGGCGCGCGCCACGACCTGCCGCGCCCGTTCCATGTGCTCGCGACCCAGAACCCGCTGGAGCAGGAAGGCACCTACCCGCTGCCGGAAGCGCAACTCGACCGTTTCCTCATGGAGGTTGACGTCGATTATCCCGACCGCGAAGCGGAGCGGCGCATCCTGTTCGACACCACCGGCGCCGAGGAGTCGCGGCCCAAGCCCGCGATGACGGTCGACGAGCTGCTCGCCGCGCAACGGCTGGTGCGGCGCCTGCCGGTCGGCGAGTCGGTGGTCGAAGCGATCCTCAACCTCGTGCGCGCGGCGCGGCCCGGCTCCGACAGCGCGGCCGCCAAGCTCATCGCCTGGGGCCCCGGGCCGCGCGCCAGCCAGGCGCTGATGCTCGCGGTGCGGGCGCGCGCGCTCATCGACGGCCGTTTCGCGCCGTCGATCGACGACGTCGTCGATCTCGCCACGCCGGTCCTCAAGCATCGCATGGCGCTCACCTTCGCGGCGCGTGCGGACGGCGAAACCGTCGAGGCGGTGATCGGCCGGCTCAAGACGGGCATCGGGTGAGTGATGGCCGGCGAGCCACGCGCCCAACCCTACGAGATCGAGTCGACGCGGCGCGCGGCCGGCCAGGGTCGCTCGCTCGCGGCCACCATGCCGCGGCTCATTCTCGAAGCGCGGCGCGTGGCGGCGACGGTCATCCACGGGCTGCACGGGCGCCGGCGCGCCGGCTCGGGCGAGAACTTCTGGCAATACCGGCGGTTCATCTCGGGCGAGCCGGCCTCGCGGGTGGACTGGCGCCGCTCCGCGCGCGACGACCACCTCTATGTGCGCGAGCGCGAATGGGAGGCGGCGCATACCGTATGGATCTGGCCCGACCGCTCGCCCTCGATGGTTTTCGCCTCGCCGCTGGTGTGGGAAACCAAGCTCGACCGCGCGCTGGTGGTGGCGTTCGCGCTCGCGCACGTGATGGTCGAAGGCGGCGAACGCGTCGGCATTCCCGGCCTCATGCGCGCGACCGCCAGCCGCGAGGTCATCGAGAAAATGGCCGAGGCGATCGTGCATGACCGCGGCGAGCGCGCGAGCCTGCCGCCCTCGTTCGCGCCCTCGCCGCTGGCCGAGGTCGTGATGCTCTCCGACCTGTGGAGCCCGGTCGGCGACGTGCTGCGCACGATCGCGCAGCTTTCCGGCACCGGCGCGCGCGGGCACGTGGTGCAAATCGTCGACCCGGCCGAGGAGACGTTCCCATATTCCGGCCGCATCGAGTTCATCGAGCCGGAAGGCGCCGGCGCCATCACCGCGGGCCGCGCGGAAGCCTGGCGCGCCGAATATGAGATACGCGTGGCGCGCCACCGCGGCGAAATCCGCGCCGAGTGCGACCGGCTCGGCTGGAGCTTCAGCATTCACCGCACCGACCGGCCGGCGAGCGACCTCCTGCTGCGGCTGCACGCCCAGATGGGCGCCGGCCCCGAGGGCACCGGACTAAACCGCTGGCATGCCGTAGCGCGGCCCGGGAGGCAGGCGTGATCGCGGGCCTCCCGCTCGGCTTCGCGCAGCCGCTCGTCCTGCTCGGCCTGTTGAGCCTGCCGGTCCTGTGGTGGCTGCTGCGCCTGATGCCGCCGCGCCCGCGCCGCATTGCCTTCCCGCCCACCCGGCTGCTGTTCGACATTGCGCCGCGCGAAGAAACGCCGGCGCGTACGCCGTGGTGGCTCACGCTGCTGCGCCTCACCCTCGCTGCGCTGGTGATCATCGCGGCGGCGGGGCCGCAGTGGAATCCCCCGCTCGCAACCGCGAGCGGCGTCGCCCCGATCGCGCTGCTGGTCGACGACGGCTGGACCGCCGCCGCGGCCTGGAGCGCGCGCATGCGCACCGCCGAGGACCTCATCGCGCGCGCGGAAGCCGACAACCGTGGCCTCGCCGTCATTCCGCTCTCCGAGCCCGGGCGCGATATTTCGCTCGAGACCCCGGGCGCCGCGCGGGTGCGGCTGCGCCAGATCAAGCCCAAGCCGCACGGGCTCGAGCGCGTCGATGCGCTGCCGCAGATCACCCGCTTCCTCGCCGCGGCGCCGGGGGTCGAAATCATCTGGCTCTCGGACGGCGTCGATCTCGGGCGCGCCAAGGAGTTCGTCGAGGGCCTGGCGCAAGCGGCCGACAAGCACGCGATCGCCGTGGTCGACGGCGGCGTTCGTCCCGCCTACGCGCTGGCGGCGGCGGACAACGCCGCCGGTGCGCTCAGCGTGAAGGTGCTGCGCGCCGCCGGCGGCAGCGTGGACTCAGGCATCGTGCGCGCGCTCGACCTCAAGGGCCTGCCGCTCGGCGAGGCGCGTTATTCCTTTGCCGCGGACGAGCGCGAGACCGAGGCGCGCGTCGATCTGCCGGTCGAAATCCGCAACGACATCGCGCGGCTGGAGATCGCCGGCGAACGTTCGGCCGGCGCGGTGCAACTGCTCGACAAGCGCTGGCGCCGCCGCACCGTCGGCGTCGTGTCGGGCGAGACCGCCGACACGGCGCAGCCGCTCCTCGACTCGACGTATTATTTGTCGCGCGCGCTCAATCCGTTCGCCGACGTGCGGCTCGCCGAAGGCGTATCCCCGGCCGACGCGGTTTCGCGCTTTCTCGATCAGAACCTGCCGCTGCTGATCCTCGCCGACGTCGGCAACGTCGCCGGCGAGGCACGCGAGCGCCTGACCAAATGGGTCGACGGCGGCGGCGTGCTGGTGCGCTTTGCCGGCCCGCGCCTCGCGGCCGCGGACGACGACCTCGTGCCGGTGAAGCTGCGGCGCGGCGGCCGCATCCTCGGCGGGAGCCTCTCGTGGGATAAGCCGCAGCCGCTCGCCGGTTTCTCGCACGAGAGCCCCTTCGCCGGCATGCCGGTTCCCGACGATGTGACCGTCACGCGGCAAGTGCTCGCCGAGCCCGACGCCGAACTCAACGATCACACCTGGGCGACGCTCGCCGACGGCACGCCGCTCGTCACCGCGGCAAAGCGCGGCAAGGGCATGATCGTGCTCTTCCACGTCACCGCCGATACCCGCTGGTCGGACCTGCCGCTCGCGGGCACCTTCGTCGACATGCTCAAGCGCCTGGTCGGCCTCGCGGGCTCGACCGTCACCGCCGAGGCCGCAACCCCGAGCCCCGCGGGCGCGCGCGACGCGGTGCCGCCGAGCCGCGTGCTCGACGGCTTCGGCGCGTTCGAGCCGCCGCCGTCGACGGCGCGGCCGGTGCCGTCCGGCTTTAACGGACGCGCCAGCGCCGATCACCCGCCGGGATTCTACGGTCCGCCGGAAGGATTGCTCGCGGTGAACACGCTGCTTCCCGCCGACCGTCCGGCGGCGATCGACTTTGCGCCGCTGCATGCGCGCATCGAGCCCTATCGCCTGAGCGAGCCGCGCGATCTGCGCGCGCCCGCGCTGCTCGCCGCCTTCGCGCTGCTCGCGATCGACGCGCTCGTCGTGTTCTCGCTCGCCGGCGGCCTGCAGCGGCTCCTGCCGCGCCGGCGCGTTGCCGCGAGCCTTGTCATCGCGGCCGCGCTCGCGGGCGCTGCGACGCTCGCGCCGGCGACGCGGGCGAGCGCCGACTCGGCGGCCGACGAGTTCGCCATGAAGAGCACGCTCGAGACGCGGCTCGCCTATGTGGTCACCGGCGATTCCGAGGTCGACAACATCAGCAAGGCGGGCCTGCAGGGGCTCACGCTGTTCCTCGCCCAGCGCACCGCGCTCGAGGCGGGCGAGCCGATCGGCCTCGACATCGGCCGCGACGAGCTGGCGTTCTTCCCGCTGATCTACTGGCCGGTCGTGCCCGGCGCGCCGCGTCCGTCGGCCGAAGCGCTGGCGCGCATCGACGCCTACATGAAGCAGGGCGGCACCGTACTGTTCGACACGCGCGACGCGCTCACCGCGCCGCCCGGACCCGGCGGCGAGGCGCGCACGCCCGGCATGGTGGAGCTGCGCTCGATCCTTTCTTCGCTCGACATTCCCGAACTGGAGCCGGTGCCGCGCGACCACGTGCTCACCAAGACGTTTTTCCTGCTGCGCGATTTTCCCGGGCGCTACAGCTCCGGCCAGTTGTGGGTCGAAGCCCTGCCGGCCGAAGGCGGGGACGAGCAGAGCCGTCCCGCGCGCGCCGGCGACGGCGTCTCCTCGATCATCATCACGTCGAACGATTTCGCCGGCGCCTGGGCGCTGCGCCCGGACGGCCAGCCGATGCTGCCGGTCGTGCCGGGCGATCCGCGTCAGCGCGAGTTTGCTTTCCGGGCGGGCGTGAACATCGTGATGTACACCCTGACCGGCAATTACAAGGCCGACCAGGTGCACATCCCGGCGTTGCTCGAACGGCTGGGTCAGTAAGCCAAAGGTCGCCTGTGGGTTTCGGTATCGCATTCTCTCCCCTCGTCCCGCCGGAAGTGCTGTGGGCCGTCATCGCGCTCGCCGTGCTGCTCGCCGGCTTGCTCATCGTGGTGCGCAGCCGCGGCGCGATCGTGCGCGCGGTCGCGCTCGCCTTCGTGGCGCTGGCGCTCGCCAATCCGTCGTTCACGCGCGAGGACCGCGACGCGCTGCCTTCGGTCGCCGTGGTGGTGCTCGACAAGAGCCCGAGCCAGGACTTCGGCGACCGGCTGGCGCAGACCGAGGCCGCGCGCGCGGCGCTCACGCAGCGCCTCGGGCGCATCCCCAATCTCGAAGTGCGCGTGGTCGAGGCCGGTCAGGCCGACGGCGAAACCGACGGCACGCGCCTGTTCGCGGCGCTCGGCTCGGCGCTCGCCGACGTGCCGCCCGATCGCGTTGCCGGCGCGATCTTGGTCACCGACGGGCGCGTCCACGACGTGCCGGCGGAAGCCGCCGCGCTCGGCTTTGCGGCGCCGGTGCATGCGCTCATCACCGGCCACGCCGACGAGCGCGACCGCCGTGTTGCGCTCGTCTCGGCGCCGCGCTTCGGCATCGTCGGCCAGACGCAGACGATCGCCTTCCGCATCGAGGACAGCGGCGTGCGTCCCGGCAGCGCGCAGGTGACGATCCGGCGCGACGGCGAGACCTTGGAAACCCGCACGGTTCCCTCCGGCACCACCGAACGGGTCGATGTGCAGATCCCGCATGCGGGCGCGAACATCGTCGAGATCGAAGCCTCGCCGCTCGAAGGCGAGCTGACCACGGTCAACAATCGCGCCGTCGTTTCCATCGACGGCGTGCGCGACAAGCTCCGCGTCCTGCTCGTCTCGGGCGAACCGCACGCGGGCGAGCGCACTTGGCGCAACCTGCTCAAGTCCGACGCCAGCGTCGATCTCGTGCATTTCACGATCCTACGCCCGCCGGAGAAACAGGACGGCACGCCGATCAACGAGCTCTCGCTGATCGCGTTTCCGACGCGCGAGCTGTTCCAGCAGAAGATCAATGAGTTTCAGCTCATCATCTTCGACCGCTACGCACGCCAGGGCGTGTTGCCGATCATCTATTTCGACAATATCGCCCGCTACGTGCGCGAAGGCGGCGCGGTGCTGGTCGCGACCGGGCCCGATTACGCGAGCCCCACCAGCCTGTGGCGCACGCCCCTCGACGTGATCCTGCCGGCGGAGCCGAGCGGGCAGCTCACCGAGCGCCCGTTCCACGCGCGGCTCACGGATCTGGGCAAGCGCCATCCGGTCACGCGCGGGCTCGCAGGCGCCGACGGCGACCCGCCTCACTGGAGCCGCTGGTTCCGGCTGGTCGACACCAAGAACGCCAACGGTACCGCGGTGATGCACGGGCCCGACGACAAGCCGCTGCTGCTGCTCTCGCGCGAGGGCGAAGGGCGCGTGGCGCTGCTGCTCTCCGACCACATCTGGCTGTGGGCGCGCGGCTACGAGGGCGGCGGGCCGCACCTCGATCTGTTGCGCCGCCTCTCGCATTGGCTGATGAAGCAGCCCGATCTCGAGGAAGAGGCGCTGCGGATGACCGGGCACGGGCGCGACCTCACCGTGCAGCGCCAGACCATGGCGGACGAGGTGAGCCCGGTGACGCTGACCTCGCCGTCCGGCAAGACCTCGACCGTCACCCTCACTCAAGCCGAGCCGGGCGTGTGGCGCACGACAATCGCCGCGAACGAGCTCGGCCTGTGGCACGCCAACGACGGCAAGCTCGACGCCCTCGTCAACATCGGCCCGGCCAACCCGCGCGAGTTCGCCCAGGTGACCTCGACGCCCGACGTGCTCGCGCCGCTCGCCAACGCGACCGGCGGCGACGCGCGCCGCCTGGAAACCTCATCAGGCCTGAGCGTGCCGCGCGTGCTCGCCGTGCGTTCGAGCGACACCTTTCACGGCGACGACTGGATCGGCATGAAGATGCGCGACGCGAGCGTGGTGCGCGGCATCGGCGTGCTGCCGGTGTTCGCCGGCGTGCTCGGCCTGCTGCTGCTCATCGGCAGCCTCGCGGCGACCTGGCTGCGCGAGGGGCGGTGAAGGCTGATGCGCCGTAGGGTGGGCTACTGTAAGGGCGCGAGCGGACGCGAGCGCGCGTGCCCACCGACGATGGACGTCGCAAATATTTGGTGGGCACGCGGTCTCCGCTACGCTCCGCCCGCTTAGCCCACCCTATAACTAACAATTATTAAGACTCCTCAATGGGTTACCGGCTTGCCTGCGCCAAACTGACGCACCGGTTTTGACAGATCCGGTTTCGATCGCGAGACTTCCGAAATGCAGGCTGCATCACTAGCGCCTGCGCTCGCGCCCGCCATCCTTCGGGGATAGCCGCCGGCGCTTGATCCTCGCTAACTCCCGATCCCACCTCCCCCAAGGGCCGCTTCGCGGCCCTTTTTCATTTGCGAGACCGCCATGGAAAGACGTCCGCGATTGACCCGCGCGCGCCTGCGCGAGTTGCTGCATTACAATCCGAAAACCGGACAATTTCGCTGGCGCAAGCGAACTGCCAAAAGCGTCCTCCGCGGCTCTCCAGCGGGTCGTCACCCTTCGGGGCAAGGGCGTCTCTTTATCAGCTTCGATGATCGCCTCTATCCCGCACCTCAACTGGCGTGGTTCTACATGACCGGCCGATGGGGCCGGCCGATGATCGATCACCGCGACGGAGATGCCAGCAACAACCGCTGGAACAATTTGCGCCGGGCGACCCGGTCGCAAAACAACGCGAACACGCGTCGTCCCCGGCACAACACCTCCGGATACAAGGGCGCCTCCCTCTGCCGCGGATCGGGGAACTGGCGCGGAACAATCATCAGCAAGGGAAAACGCATTCACCTTGGTATGTTCAGGACCCCGCAAGCCGCCCACGCGGCCTACCTCAAGGCAGCGCGCAAGCTGTTCGGCGAATTTGCCCGCGCGGAGTAGGTCACATGCGGCGCGATTACACTCCCGCTGCGAGCTGCGGCGGCGGCAGCGGAAGGTTCGCGCCGAACCGGTCACCACGCCCTCCGGCCCGACATAGACTGCGCGTAGTTTGATGCCTTCGGACGACATGATGAATTCGCGGACCTGGTTGGAGCGGGTCATGCCGCGCGATTTCAAGAGGTAGAGCTGCCGGTTGTGCTCGCCGTTGCTTTCGCGGTTGTAGAGCAATAGCCAGGCGTCCATTAACGATGAAATCTGGATTTCGGTCGTGGCGTTCTCGCCCGAAACGGCGCCGAGATCGGTGAACAACGTGGTGATGCCGCGGCTTTTCAGGAAATCGACGAGGCGAAGCACCAGGGAATGCACGTCGCCGGTCGCGCCCGCGCTCAGCAATGCCGACATCGGATCGATGACGACGGCGGTCGGATCGAAATCGGTCACGTCGCGGTACATGGTCGCGAGGTGGGTTTCGAGACCGAACAGGCTCGGCCGCCGCGCGCTGAAGCGCAGCAGCTTTCTCTCGACCCACTTTTGCAGGTCGATGCCGACGGAACGCATATTACGGGTGACCTGACCCGGCGATTCTTCCATCGCGAAATAGATGCAAGGATCGCCGGCCGCGCAGGTCGCATCGGCAAAATGCGCGGCCACCGTCGATTTTCCGGTGCCCGCCATGCCGGACACCAGGATGCTCGATCCTTTGTAGTAGCCTTTGCCCTCCAGCATCTGGTCGAGATCGGGAATGCCGGTCGGCAGCCGCTCGATCGACGCCGCGTGGGCGAGACCGCTCGAGGTGATCGGCATCACGGTGATACCCTGCTCGTCGATGAGGACGGGTATTCGTTGGTGCCGTGGGCCGAACCGCGATATTTGACGATGCGCAAACGGCGCGTCGAAAGCTGATCGTGGACCCTGTTGTCGAGCAGGATCACGCAGTCGGCAACGTATTCTTCCAGACCATGACGCGTCAGCGTGCCTTCGCCGCGTTCGCCGGTAATGATGGCGGTGACGCCCTTCGACTTGAGCTATTCGAAAAGCCGGCGCAATTCGGAACGCAGCAGCTGCTCGTTTTCCAGGCCGCTGAATAGTGTCTCGATGGTATCGACTACGACGCGCTTCGCGCCGATCGAGTCGATGGCATAGCCGAGGCGGATGAAAAGACCTTCGAGATCGTATTCGCCCGACTCGGCGATCTTGGTGCGGTCGATCTCGACGTGGTCAATGGCGAGCTTCTTCTCGGCGATCAGCGTCTTGATGTCGTATTTAAGCGAACCGACGTTCTTGATGAGATCCTCGGGTCGTTCTTCGAAGGCAAGAAATACGCCCGGCTCGTTGTATTCGACCACGCCGTTGTAAAGGAAGGTCATGCCGAACAGGGTCTTGCCGCAGCCAGCCGAGCCGCACAGCAAGGTCGGCCGGCCCTGCGGGAGGCCGCCTTGCGTAACCTCATCGAGACCGAGAATCCCGGTTGGCGACTAGCCTAGGGTCGGCAAATCGCCTGACTTCACACGCGCCTTACCCACCACGGAAAACCCTTCCAGCCGTGAGATGCACGCTTGCCGGAGCCGGCTAGCCCGAAATGCCATGCCACATCCACCCCAAAGGTGGCAAACCCAGAGGCCACGCAAAGTTCCACGGCCGTTCCCGAATTGGTTGGCCAAGTCTCTAAAAGTGGAACCTGATGAGGGCGAATATGGAACGCCGAAGCGAAGCATGATCTTGTCCGAAAACCGATACCCACCCCGCATCAAATGCGGGGCAGGCTTTTTCGGGATCATGCTCTGCCCTTCACGACGCTCCTGCGCAGCAAAGGCGAGTGCTGGTGCTAAATCAGCTCCGCGCCAGTCCGGCGGCCTTCATGGCCGCCGCGATGATCGATTTACGGAACGATCGCGAGAAACAAAAACGTCGCGAAAATGACCAGATGGACGATGCCCTGCAGGATTGTGGTCCGGCCGGTTCCCAACGTGATCACGCCGAGAAGCAGGGTCAAAGCCAGCAGGACTTGATCCTTGGTGTTTAACCCGAGCTCGAGCGGCTGGCCGATCGCGATCGCGACAGCGCCAACCGCCGGGATTGTCAGCCCGATGGTCGCGAGCGCGGAGCCCAAAGCGAGATTGAGGCTCGTCTGCAATCGGTTCGCTTGGGCGGCCTTGAGGGCCGCCACGCCTTCCGGCAGCAACACCAGCGCGGCGATGATGATGCCCACGACGGCCGTCGGCACGCCCAGATAGGCGATCCCACGCTCCACCGGGGGGGTGAGGACCTTGGCAAGGCCGACAATTGCGATCAGAGAGACAACCAGAAGGGCGGCACTCATCACGGCGGTTTTGTCGGACGGCTGCGACGCGTGCGCCTCCTCGTCATCGCCTTTGACCGGCAGGAAGTAGTCCCGGTGCCGCACGGTCTGGACGAAAACGAACGAACCGTAGAGCACCAGCGACACGATCGCGGCGAATACGAGTTGTGGCGTGCTGTAGCGCGGCCCGAGTTCGGGCGCGGCGAAGTTCGGCTCGATGAGCGTAAGGGCGGTGAGTGCCGCGAGAACCGCGAGCGCCGCGCTCGCCCCTTGCAACTGGAATCCCTGCTCGTGATGGCGAGCGCCGCCCACGAGCAGGCACAGCCCGACGATGCCGTTACACACGATCATCACGGCCGAGAAGACTGTGTCGCGCGCGAGACCTGCCTTCTCGGCCGGCGCCGCGAGCATGACGGAAACAATCAAAGCCGTCTCGATCACGGTCACGGCCAGCGCCAGGACCAGCGTGCCGAACGGCTCGCCGACGCGGTGCGCAACGACTTCCGCATGGTACACGGCCGCGAAAACGGTCACCAGCAGGACGACGCCGGCAGCCGCGGCAACCAATCCCCCGCCGCCCGCCAACAATGCGATGGCAAGGACGACGTAAGCCAATACCGGCCATGTCCACGTCCACCGCGGCGTTCGTGGTCCGACCATGCCGACGCTCCAAGATCACCTGCGGGCACGAATATGACATGAAGGGAAGTGGGCCGGTAGACGCACGCCACGCCACGCGATGACGATGCGAAGAAAAGCATCACGCTCTAACGACCGGCGCTCTTGAATGATTTCGCCAAGTCGCCGGCCGCCTTGAACGCGTCCATGGCCTGTTTCGACGTCATGGCAACGGTGGTCTTCGTGTCCGTGACGCTTCCTCCCGCTGCCGCGACGAGTGCAACCGACGCCGCGGCTTGGTTGTTCGGACAATCAATTATCACGAGCCAATCGTCCTCCCCGAACGTCACGTAATACCCGATCAGTTCACCGCCGGCTTTTTCGACAACCTTGGCAATGGCGGCCTCGCGATCTTCAGGACCTGCCATCATTCCTTTTAGCGCTTCGGCGTTATAGCGGCCGCGCAGGATATAAATCGACATGGTCGTCTCCCTGGGCTGACTGGAACTCTATCGCCGCAAGGTAATTCGTTCATTGCGAGACATCAACGCGTTGACGCGCTTGGGCGCGCGACGATTTCATCACGCTTTAACTATGCAGTGTCAGGGATGTCTCCGAACACCTGTCAGGGATGTCGTCGGACGAAACATCAAGCCCGGCCATGACGAGGTGGGGGCCTGATGGCGATGCGGCCCGGAGAGCGACCCGCCATGCGATTTAGTTGGAGCGGCCTGATCCTGGCGCCGTTGCTGGTGCCGCTGGTGTTCAGCGCCATGATGCTCAATGTCGAAGCGGGCTGGCCGGTGCTAGCGTTTGCAATCCTGCTGGTCTCGGCCTCGATTATGTCCTACGGCACCACGATATTCCTGTTCTTGCCGAGCCTGTTTCTCCTCTCCTTGTGGCGGCCGATGAATCGCCATCCCGCTTTAGGTTATTGCTGGAGCATGATGTTTTCCGAAAACCGGTACCCACTTTTCGGCATCATGCTCTAAGGCCGCCCGCAGGGCGGCCGTGCTCACCGCGGCTTCTCAAACAAATATATCCGCGTGGGCATAGGCGGCTGCGGCCGCCGTTCTTGCTTTTGAAGAACGCCACGCGGAGCGTCGGCTACGCGTTGCGCGCGCTTAGGCCGTTGCAGTCGGCGGGTGCTGGCGGAAATATTCCGCGTCCTGCGGCGATTGTTTGAATGCGGGATTGCCGCGCCAGTCCACGTGGCGCGTCTGCATGGTGCTGCCGTAGCGCACGCGGAATAACAGCGTGCGCTCCGGCCCATTGACGTATTCGTGCACTTCGCCCGGCGGATGCACCACGAACGAGCCCGGCGTCACCGCGACGGTCTCCGCCGGCGTGCGCATGGTGCCGCCGCCGGAAAAGCAGAAATAAATTTCGGTCGCGTGCGGGTGGCAGTGGTACGGGCTGATTTGCCCCGGTTCCCAGCAGGCGACCGTCACGTCTCCGTCGGCGACCTTGCCGAGGATTTTCTCCACGTGGCGCTTGGGATCCCACTGCTGCTCGCGCTCAAGACTGAAAACGTGCATGCAACGATCTCCTTTTGTATCGCGCCCCGCCTCCGGGACGAAGTGCTCGGGGGTTCGCCCCCCTGCGCGGGGCTTCATCCGGGCTATCAATTACCACTTCACGCCGAGCGGGGCGCCTTCCAAGACTTCGGCAAGGCGCCGGCGCGTGCCCGGCGTCGTCTCCGCCGGCAGCGCGTCGAGGGAGAAGAACCCGCGCTCGACGATCTCCCGACTGCGCGGGGCGACCGGCTCCTGACGGAACACGCGCACCACGAAAATGGCGACGTGGTCGCGCGGGGAATCGACCGGGTTGAAGAACACGCCGTGCAGCGGCGGCGTGCCCACCACCTCGATGCCGGCTTCCTCGGCAAGCTCGCGCGCGAGCGCCTGCACCAGGGTCTCGCCCGCTTCGACGCCGCCGCCCGGCAGGTGCCAACCGGAGACGTAGCTGTGACGCACCAGGAATATCTTGCCGCCGGCGTCGATGACGACGGCGCGCACGCCCAGCGTGAGGCCGCGGGAAAAGCGCCAGTGGAAATGCAGCAGCCGGCGCAGCATAGGCTCCGCCGCGCGCCGCAACCGCTCGATCGGCTTCTCCACATCCGAGCGCATCACTAGCCGCTCTCTGCTCTCCGCCTTTGCCAATGGGCCGTTCCGGTCTATAACCGCAGATTAGAATGATTCAAAAGATGGGCCCTCCGTGAAACGCTTTTCCGAGCTGACCGAAGCGGAAATCCTTGCCCTCGCCATCACCAACGAGGAAGAGGACAGTCGCATTTATCGCGGCTTTGCCGAAGGGCTGCGCCAGCAATATCCCGCCTCCGCAAAGGTATTCGATGAGATGGCGGAGGAGGAGGTGCGCCATCGCACCCTGCTGTTCGACCTCTACCGCGAGAAGTTCGGCGAGTACCTGCCCCTGATCCGCCGCCAGGACGTGAGCGGCTTCGTGCGCCACAAGCCGCTGTGGCTGGTGCGCCCTCTCGGCATCGACGAGGTGCGCAAATACGCCGCCGAAATGGAATACGAGACCGCGCGCTTCTACCGCAAGGCGGCGGCCTCGGCGCGCGACGCCTCGGTGCGCGACCTCCTCGACCGTCTCGCCGACGCCGAAGAGCGGCACGAGGATCTCGCCGAGCGCCTCGACGAGCGCATTCTCACCAAGGACGCGCGCGCCAAGGAAGACGAGACCGCGCGCCGCATGTTTGTCCTTCAATACGTGCAGCCCGGGCTCGCCGGCCTGATGGACGGCTCGGTCTCGACGCTGGCGCCGCTGTTCGCCGCCGCCTTTGCCACCCATCGTCCGTGGGACGCGTTCCTGGTCGGGATGGCGGCCTCGGTCGGCGCCGGCATCTCCATGGGATTTGCCGAAGCCTTGTCGGACGACGGCTCGCTCACCGGGCGCGGCGCGCCGGTGCTGCGCGGCGCCGTGTGCGGCGTCATGACGGCGATTGGCGGGCTCGGGCATACCCTGCCCTATCTCATCCCCGATTTCTGGACCGCCACCGCGATCTCGATCGCCGTGGTGGTCGTGGAACTCGGTGTGATCTCGTGGATCCGTTACCGCTTCATGGACACGCCGTTCCTTTCCGCCGCGTTCCAGGTGATGGTCGGAGGCGCGCTGGTGTTCATCGCGGGCATTCTGATCGGCAGCTCATAGTTTTGCTTGGCCGTGTTTGTTCTCGCCCACCTGTCGGACCCGCACCTCGGACCCATCCCGACGCCGCGCGCGCGCGAACTCATCAACAAGCGCGGGCTCGGCTTCATCAACTGGTACCGCGGGCGCCACGCCATCCATCGGCCCGAGGTGCTCGCGCTCGTGGAGCGCGACATCGCCGAGCAGAGCGCCGACCACATCGCGGTCACCGGCGACCTCGTCAACCTCGCGCTCGCCGCCGAATTTTCCGCCGCCCACCAGTGGCTCGCACGGCTCGGGCCGCCCGAAGGGGTCACCGTCGTGCCGGGCAACCACGACGCCTACGTGCGCGCCGCGGCGGCGCATCCGCTGCGCTACTGGGGCGATTACATGCGCGGCGACGGCGACGGGCCGATCACCGCGCCCGGCGCGGCGGCGCATTTTCCCTTCGTGCGCAAGCGCGGACCGGCGGCCCTCGTCGGCCTCTCGACCGCGGTGCCGACGGGACCGCTGATGGCGACCGGCCGTCTCGGGGCGGACCAGTTGATGCGGCTCTCCGACGTCCTCGACGCGCTCGGCCGCGAGGGCCTGTTCCGCGTCGTGCTGATTCATCATCCGCCGGCGTCGCGCACGCGCCAGCACTTCAAGCGCCTCATCGACGCCGGAGCACTGCGCCGGATCATCGCGACCCACGGCGCCGAGCTGGTGCTGCACGGCCACCATCATGTTCATTTGCTCACCTGGCTCGACGGGCCGAACGGCCGCGTGCCCGCGGTGGGCGTGCCGTCGGCCTCGGCGGCAGCCGACCCGCATGGGGACGCGGCGGCCTACAACCTCTATGCGATCGAGCGGGAGAAAAATGCGTGGCGTTGCGAAGCGGTGACGCGCACGGTCGCCGACGGCACGGTCCGCGAAAGCGGCCGGCGAAGTTTATCAGTAAGGCACTGACCACCACGCGAGCGCGAACACGCCGGCGACCCCGGCGATGACGCCGAGCAGCAGGCCGACGATCAGCGTGGCCAGCATGCGGCGGCGACGGCGGTGGCGCGAAACCTGATCGATCAGCACATCGCGCGCGACAAGCTCGGTGTCGCCGGCGATGACGCGCTCGCGCTCCACGAGGCGGCGCGCGACGTATTTCGTCACCAGCGCCGCGGCCTCCTTCACGTCGGCGGATTCGCCGAGCACACGCCGGCCGTAGCGGGTGTCCTGGACGAAGCGGTAGATGCGCTTGTCGCGCCCCATCACCACGTGGGCGATCATGTCGATCCACAGCCGGGGCGAGTCACCGCGGGTAATGCCGCGCTCGAACAGCTCGACCCCGTCAGGGATATCGGCGAACAGCGGGTCGAGCGCCTCGTTGAGGATCTCGAGGCGCGCCACCTCGGCGTCGTGCAGGTCGACCACGACGCCGGTGCGCTCGGCCATGTCGATGCGCGCCTGGCGTACCGCCTCGATGAGCCGGGGCGCGCGCGGCAGCCCGGGCTCGGCGTTGCTGTCGCTCATGCCATCCCGTCCTTGTCCGCCGGCACGCTACCAAGTTCCGCCGATGGCGCAAGGACGGGCGGGGCCGAAAACGGCCCAGGCGCCGCGGGTTAGGTCGGGGTCAGGTGGTGGCCGGGCTCTTCTCGTCCGCCGGCTTTTCCAGGAAGGTGACCCGGGGAAGCCGCAGCTCGCTCACGATCATGTTGACGCGGGTCTCGAAGTCGATCTTCTCGTCCGACGGCAACAGGCCGAGGTCCTGCATCAGGTCGCGCACCTCGCTGCGCGCCATCACGTGGGCGAGGTTGGCCTTGAGGCCGAGCCGGTTCTCGTCGAGCGGATCGAAGGCGGTGAGCCCGACCGGGAAGAACTCGCGGAAGATCACCCGATCGGAAAGGCCGCGCGCGGAGCGGAAGCCGAGTTCCGGCGCCATCATCTCGAGCATCTGCCCGACCTGGCGCTGGTTGCGCGACATCAGCCGCGGCAGGCGGTTGCGCACGACGACCCAATCGGTCGGCCGGCTCGACACCAGGCTGCGCCGTTCGCCCGCGGCGGCCACCATCTCGGAATAGCGCGAGCGGCGCGGCTTGAAGTCGCTCGACGGCGCCATGGTGCCGATCACGTCGAGGTCGACGAAGCTGTCGTTGATCGGCGTGATCAGCGTGTCGGCGAGCGCGTGCGCGAGCAGGCTCAGGTGGTTCTCGCCGCTCGGCGTGTCGATCACCACGAAGTCGTAGCCCGGCGGCAGCGCCGCGAGCGTCGAGGTGAACACCGTCGCGTCGGTCGCGTCCGGATGCGGCGCCGTGACGCTCGCCTCGGCGAAGGGATAATGATCGGGGACTTCGAGCGTCACGTTGTGCAGCCGCGCCCACTCGGTGCGGTTCTCGATGTAGCGGGTGAGCGTCTGCTGGGTGAGGTCGAGATCGAACGAGGCGACGCGCCGCTTCTCTTTGAGCAGCGACACGATGAGATGCATCGACACCGTCGATTTGCCGCACCCGCCTTTGTGATTGCCGACGACAACCACGTGCGGCGCCGCGCCGCTGCGACTACGCGAACTGCCACGCATTTGCACTCACTCCCGCCGCGGCGGTAACCCGCGGCGGCCATCAGGATGGTCCGGCCGGATGATTCAACAAATTTGTGACCGCCGTTTGGTCGAATGTGACGAAAACGGGGCGGACTTGTCATTGCGAGGCGCGAAGCGCCGAAGCAATCCAGGGTATCGTCCGGCCCTGGATTGCTTCGTCGCCCCTACGGGGCTCCTCGCAATGACGGTAGGGCTACAACAGTCCCCGTCGCGCCAAGTTGCGCATGAGCGCGGCGGTGCCGAAGCGCCACGGCGGCGCGCGGTCGCAGGTGGTCACGACGTTAACCAAGGCGCCGAGTTTCTCCGACGCGATCGTCACCACGTCGCCGACGTGATGGGTGAAGCCCTGGCCGGGCGCGTCGCGGTCCTTGACCGGCGCGAACATGGTGCCGAGGAAGAGCACGGCGCCGTCGGGATAGTGATGATGCGGCCCGATCGTCTGCGCGACGAGATCGGCGGGATCGCGGCTGATGCGCGCCATGGCGCTCGCCGCCTCGAGGCGGAAACCGTCCTCGCCATCGACCGAAAGCCGCACCTCGGCGCGGCGCACGTCGTCGAGGCTGAAGGTCGCATCGAACAAACGCACGAACGGGCCGATCGCCGCTGAGGCGTTGTTGTCCTTCGACTTGCCGAGGAGGAGCGCCGAGCGGCCCTCGAGGTCGCGCAGGTTGACGTCGTTGCCGAGCGTCGCGCCAACGATCGCGCCCGACGAATTGACCGCCAGCACGATCTCGGGCTCGGGATTGTTCCAGGTGGATTGGGCGAGGATGCCGATCGCGGCCCCGGTGCCGACCGCCGCCATGGGCGGCGCCTTGGTGAAGATTTCCGCGTCGGGCCCGATGCCGACTTCGAGGTACTGCGACCACAGGCCCTTCGTCTGCAGCAGGCGCTTGAGTTCGGCCGCCTGCGGCGAGCCCGGCTTGAGGCCCGCGACCGCGCCGCCGAGCGCGCCTTCGACCTCGGCGCGCACCGCCGCCGCCTTCTCGGGCGCGCCGCGCGCCTGTTCCTCGATCACGCGCTCGATGAGCGACTGCGCGAAGGTGACGCCCGCCGCCTTGATCGCCTGCAGGTCGACCGGCGCGATGAGCCACGGTTTTGTTTGGTCGCGCCCATCCTCCGGCGTGTTGGCGAGTACGTTAGAAAGCGCCCCGATGCGCTCGCCCGCAACCGCCGCCACTGCAGCCGCGGGCTCGGGCGCCTCGGCGAGGTCGCGCACGGTCGGGAACGCGCGCGAGACGTCGTAAAGGCCGTCCGCGCGCACGGCAACGACCGCCGGCCCTTCCACCTGCGGCAGCCACGCGCGCCCGACGAGCGTGCCGGCGCCGCCGTCGGCCGGTAGGGTGGTTGCGGGATCGAGATCAAGTTTGGTCATGACGTTCCTGTAGGGCGCAATAGCGAAGCGTATTGCGCAGGCGGATTACGGCGCTGCGCGCCTAACTAATACGCCCTACGCCGGGACGCCGCCGATCACGGTGGTGCGGTACATGAGGCGGCGCTCGGGGAGCTGATAGTCGCAGATGGCGAGATGCATCGAGGTGGCGTTGTCCCACATCAGAAGGTCGCCGACCTCCCATTTGTGGCGGTACTGGAACTCCGGCCGGATGGCGTGGGCGTGCAGCTCGGAAATCAGCGGCCGCGCGTCCTCCTCCGGCATGCCTTCGATGCCGACGCATTCGCCCTCGGTGACGTAGAGCGCCTTGCGGCCGGTCGACGGATGGGTGCGCACGATCGGGTGAGCGACGTCGGGCGTCGCGTCGAGCTGCGCCTTGGTGAGCTTCGGGCGCGGGCTGTTTTCGATGCGCTTGCGCTCGGAGTAACGGTGGATCGCCTTGAGACCGGCAAGGCGCCGCTTCATGTCCGCGGGCAGCGCTTCGTAGGCGGCGATCGTGTTGGTGAAAATAGTGTCGCCGATCGCTTCCCCGTTGCGGTGCGGCACTTCTTTGGCATGCAGCAGCGAGCAACGGCTTGGCCGCTTGAGATAGGACGTGTCGGTGTGCCAGGTCAGCCCGGCGTCGGCGAGCCCGATCAGCTCGCCGTTGTCGTCGCGGATATTGGAGATGCGCAGGATCTCCGGGTGGTCGGCCAGCAGGTATTTCTTGACGATGTGGATTTCGAGCTCGCCGAACCGGCGGGAAAATGCGATGTGGCGGTCGCTCGAGAGCGTCTGGCCGCGGAACACAACCACGATGTTGTCGTGGAACGCCGCCTCGATCGCGCCGAATTGGCGCTCGTCGATGTCGCGCGAGAGGTCGAAATCGATCTCCGCGCCCAGCGCCGCGCCGCTCTGCTTTACCGAAAGGTTCATCGGCTCCCCCATTGCTGACGGCCAAGAGTAGCAGATTGCAGGGCGCATAAGCGCCCGGCGGAAACGGGAACCGTCTGCGTTGCCCGTGCGTTGTCAAATTCAGGCTTATTCCGGTAAGCCCGCGAGGGGTGGTGCATGAGCAAGAAGCGCATCGGCATTTTGACCGGGGGCGGCGACGTGCCCGGGCTCAATGCGGTCATCAAAAGCGTCACCTACCGCAGCAGCGAGGACGATTTCGAAGTGATCGGGTTCCGGCGCGGCTGGGAAGGGCTCACGCACGTCAATCTCGACGATCCTGAGAGCAAGGCGCACTACGTCATCCCACTCGACCGCGCCAACACCCGCACCATCGATCGGCGCGGCGGCACCGTGCTGCACTCGAGCCGCACCAACCCGGGGAAGATGCGCAAGCTTCCCCCTCACCTCGCCGGCAAGGAGTTTCCCGCCTCCGGCAACGGCAAGCCCGGCGCCATGGCCAACACCTGGGACGTGTCGAAGCAGGTGATCGCCAACCTCTCGGCCCTCGGCATCGACCACCTCATCGCCATCGGCGGCGACGATACGCTGAGCTACGCCGCACGGCTCGACAAGCTCGGCGTCAAGATCATCGCCATCCCCAAGACGATGGACAACGACGTGCGCAACACCGAGTACTGCATCGGCTTCTCGACCGCGATCACGCGCGCGAGCGACGCGATCCAGCGCCAGCGCACCACGGTCGGCTCGCACGAGCGCATCGGCATATTCCGCGTGTTCGGGCGCGACGCCGGGTTCACCGCGCTCTACACCGCCCACGTCGCCTCGACCCGCTGCCTGATCCCCGAACACAAGGTTGACCTCGACAAGCTGATCCGGCTGCTGGTCGAGGACAAGCGCGGCAACCCGAGCAACTACGCGCTCATCGTGCTGAGCGAAGGCGCGCAATGGGACGGCTACGAGG
>Ga0153928_1000433_pt1:7500-20758 | contig 20758 bp, 17 predicted proteins | sample TSNJ012MetaG_FD_106656 | JGI IMG/M metagenome (GOLD analysis project Ga0153928, IMG submission 106656) | Attine ant fungus gardens microbial communities from New Jersey, USA - TSNJ012 MetaG | ecosystem: Host-associated > Fungi > Mycelium > Unclassified | place: USA: New Jersey... | reverse complement strand
TCTTAAATTAAGGTATTGCCCGCTAAATGGATAACGTTAACGCTACCAATGGGAATTTTTATTTTATTTACACTAAGAGAAACCATAAATTTAATACACAATAAATGAATAGATCTTTTTTTTAGAGAGTCGCTTAATTTTTTGTCTTTTATTCTAGATTATCCTATTCACGAGTCCGGATCATTGATACTGGAAAAATAGTTTCTTTTCTTTTAATTTTCTTTTGTTCCAACGCATAATCTGAACGAGTCACACATACACCCTAGTACATGTTCCTCGGCGCTGAGGACATCCCCGAAGAGCGGGGGATTTCGTGACATTTTTTATTGGCTGTCTTGTGTTTCTAATAAGTTGTTTAATAGTTGGCATGCTGAATTATATACATAATGAGCTGGTTTAGATCAATCCTAACCGAATGCATTTCTAGTTAATAGAATCTGACGATAAACCCATTATAAAATTTTAAACTAAAATGTTTAACTCTTTTTATTCGACCGCTACAAGATCAACAATTCCATGAGCTTGGGCTTCTGTTGCTGACATAAAAACATCCCTTTCCATATCTTCGGATACAACCCATAAGGGTTTGCCCGTTCTTTGTACATAAACCCTTGTGAGGGTTTCGCGTAATTTCAAAAGTTCTTCCGCTTCCAAGATAAATTCTCCCGTTTGGGCCTCGTAAAAAGAACTAGCAGGTTGATGAATCATTACCCTGATGATATACCTTAAAGAGGGACTTCTTCGCGCGACACGGCGATTAAAAAAAATAGATAGATATAGAATTGAACAGCCGTACGTGCATTTTTTCACATTGCATACGGCTTTACAATGGTATTTACCTTTTTCTATGAACGAAAGAAAAAATGGGATCGATTAGATCCCGATCAGTAAATGATCCAATTACCACCCTTCTTTTCAGATAAGTTTTAAAATACTATGATGGCTCCGTTGCTTTATATTTATTTCGTCTATAATTCAGCAATCCCAAAGTTTCTTTTTAATCCGAAAAAGAAAAAAGACTTTTTTTGTACTCTTTCAAACGGAAATCTTGTCTTTTGGTATGAAAAAAGTTTGTGACGCTGAATCCCAACAAAGAATAAAAATCGGGAATATTATACATCTCATACTACCCTTTCGATACATAATCTAATGTTTTGAAAAGAAATAGAGATACAAATTTATCATATCGAATTCAAAGTGCCATGCTATTATTACTTAATTTAAATTATAAGGTGAAGGCATAGTATTCTTTTTTCTGTCAAATAAAAAACTCATTGGCGCCAAGCGTGAGGGAATGCTAAACGTTTGGTAATTTCTCCTCCGACCAGGATAAAAGATCCCATTGAAGCAGCTAACCCCATACATATTGTATGCACATCTGGTCGCACAAATTGCATAGTATCATAAATAGCTACTCCAGGTATTACCCAACCCCCAGGAGAATTTATAAACAAATACAAATCTTTGTTATCATCCTCGATACTGAGATATACCATAAGACCAATAAGTTGATTCGAGATCTCGCTATCGACTTCTTGGCCTAAAAAAAGTAATCTTTCTCGATAAAGTCGGTTGGTTAGGATAAAATGACATCCCTTAGAAACCGTACATGCACCTTTTTATGCATACGGTTCAAAAAAATTGTGAATTAAATCAATGTGGAGACTCTATTCCTTGTATCGGTTGTCTCGATTCTTTTCTTTTGGTAGAGGTTTTCAAAATTTTAATGTTATAATAAAATGATTATTTATAATGAAAAATCAAAAGTTTTTCTATTATAATTGCATTTTTCAATAAATATGACTTGTTGCGCCTTTACCCTATAATTCCAAAATTCTTTGCTATTTTTTTTATTCTAAAAAAATATAAGTTACTAAACCTACTAAACTTACTTTTCATTGATGTATTAGTTCATCGAGATACAACCCAAATCACGATATAATTTTCTTGTTCTTAAATGGGCCTTTTGAATTCTTTTAGGTTTATGCTCTACTCCGGGTAAAGATCCGCCCGATTTCAATTTGCACATATAGGACAAATTTTTCCAATACCACATGTATTTATTTTAGATTTTGAATTAAAACTCAAAACGGTTAGTTAAAAGTAAATAAAATGTATAAGACAAGTAGTAATCTTCAATCTATTCCCAATTTCAATTGGGTTTTTGATAAACGGAGCCTGGATACTTCATTTTATTGGTCCAACCGAGCCAACCATAAAATATTCGAATTGATAAAGTTAATAGTAATCCCCCTAAAGGATCTAATTGCCTTTCACGCTCCAAATTTCTTATGATTCAATCAATCTTTCTTGGGCGAAAGGGAGGATATCTCAATCGGGAGAGAGAACGGGGAAATCCCATACGACCCAATATATCTGACAAGTCGCACTATACGTCAACCCAAGATGCATCTTCCTCTCCAGGACTTCGAAAGGGAACTTTTGGAACACCAATAGGCATTAAATCAAAGAAAAATTAAGTACTATGGTTGACTTTGATGTGGAAACGTAATAATAGAGCTATTGTTTTCATAATATTAACCTTAAATATCCTATTTTATGCATAGATTCAAAAAATTGAGTTTAAAATGAAAACAGATATAAAATAAATAATAAATTAAAGTCAATTTTTTATGAATATAACCTCCCAATAATTACCAAGTAGCAAAGTATTTACCGATACAAGATGGTTTCAACTTCCCATTGCGTATTGATATATATCGGATATAGAATAGAATAGATTTGTTTATCTTTGTTTCTACAAACATAACTGTTCCATTATTATCAATCGACTATTACTATATATAATTATATAATTATAGAATATAACAAAGATTAACCCTTGTTCCGAGATAATCCAGTGAACAAGGGGGGTACGTTGCATAATCATAGCCTTCCTTTTTCTAATCTCTAATGCAATAAAGTTACATAGTATCATTTTTTTTTGATAATTTATAAGGGGTATTGACATGGGTTTGCCTTGGTATCGTGTTCATACTGTCGTATTGAATGATCCCGGCCGGTTAATTTCTGTCCATATAATGCATACCGCTCTAGTTGCCGGTTGGGCTGGTTCGATGGCTCTATATGAATTAGCAGTTTTTGATCCCTCTGACCCCGTTCTTGATCCAATGTGGAGACAGGGTATGTTCGTTATCCCTTTCATGACTCGTTTAGGAATAACCAATTCATGGGGCGGTTGGAGTATTACAGGAGGGACTATAACAGATCCGGGTATTTGGAGTTACGAAGGTGTGGCCGGCGCACATATTGTGTTTTCTGGTTTGTGCTTTTTAGCTGCTATTTGGCATTGGGTGTATTGGGATCTCGAAATCTTTTCTGATGAACGTACGGGAAAACCTTCTTTGGATTTGCCTAAGATTTTTGGAATTCATTTATTTCTTGCCGGGGTGGCTTGTTTTGGTTTTGGCGCATTTCATGTAACAGGCTTGTATGGTCCCGGAATCTGGGTCTCCGACCCTTATGGACTAACCGGAAAAGTACAACCTATAAGTCCGGCATGGGGCGTGGAAGGTTTTGATCCTTTTGTTCCAGGAGGAATAGCTTCTCATCATATTGCAGCAGGGACATTGGGCATATTAGCGGGTTTATTCCATCTTAGTGTCCGCCCGCCTCAACGTCTATACAAAGGATTACGTATGGGCAATATTGAAACCGTTCTGTCTAGTAGTATCGCTGCTGTCTTTTTTGCAGCTTTTGTTGTTGCCGGAACTATGTGGTATGGTTCAGCAACTACTCCGATCGAATTATTTGGTCCCACGCGTTATCAATGGGATCAGGGATATTTTCAGCAAGAAATATACCGAAGAGTAAGCGCTGGGCTAGCGGAAAATAAAAGTTTATCAGAAGTTTGGTCTAAAATTCCTGAGAAATTTGCTTTTTATGATTACATCGGCAATAATCCCGCAAAAGGGGGATTATTTAGAGCGGGCTCAATGGACAACGGCGATGGAATAGCTGTTGGATGGTTAGGCCACCCTATTTTTCGAGATAAAGACGGACATGAACTTTTTGTACGCCGTATGCCTACCTTTTTTGAAACATTTCCTGTAGTTTTAATAGATGGGGATGGAATTGTTAGAGCTGACGTTCCTTTTAGAAGAGCGGAATCTAAGTATAGTGTTGAACAAGTAGGTGTAACTGTTGAGTTCTATGGTGGTGAACTCAACGGAGTCAGTTATAGCGATCCCGCTACTGTAAAAAAATATGCGAGACGTGCTCAATTGGGTGAAATTTTTGAATTAGACCGTGCGACTTTGAAATCTGATGGTGTTTTTCGTAGTAGTCCACGTGGTTGGTTTACTTTTGGACATGCTTCTTTTGCCCTACTCTTCTTCTTTGGACATATTTGGCATGGGGCTAGAACCTTGTTCCGAGATGTTTTTGCTGGTATTGACCCCGATTTGGATGCTCAGGTAGAATTTGGGACATTCCAAAAACTTGGTGATCCAACTACAAGAAGACAAGGAGTCTAATACACTATTTTTTCCTATATTTTTTTTGTGATTTGACATCGGATACTAAATAAATATAAATCCCCCTCCTTTCTTTTTTTTATTATTATCGGGAAAATTATCTCGAGTAAACAGGTATGGAAGTTATAATTGTAAACCACAATCAAATCTATGGAAGCATTGGTTTATACATTTTTATTAGTATCGACTCTAGGGATAATTTTTTTCGCTATCTTTTTTCGGGAACCCCCGATAGTTCCAACTAAAAGGGTGAAATGATTTTTCATTATCTCCGTTGACGTAATGAGCCTTCCAATATAATTGAATATTAAGAATATTAAGAAGGCTCATTACTTCAACTAGTCCCCGTGTTCCTCGAAAGGATCTCTTAATTGTTGAGAGGGTTGCCCAAAAGCGGTATATAAGGCATACCCAGTAAAACTTACAAGTAAACCAGATATAAAGATGGCGACTAGGGTTGCTGTTTCCATTATTATAAAATTTCAAGACACCAATGGATCTATGATAAAATCATTTATTTACAATGGAATGGTATACAAAGTCAACAGATCTAAAAAAAAATAGGATTTATGGCTACACAAACCGTTGAGGGTAGTTCTAGATCTCGTCCAAAACCAACTACCATAGGGGTTTTATTGAAACCGTTGAATTCGGAATATGGTAAAGTAGCTCCTGGCTGGGGAACTACCCCTTTGATGGGAGTTGCAATGGCTTTATTTGCAATCTTCCTATGTATTATTTTAGAAATTTATAATTCTTCTGTTTTATTGGATGGAATTTCAATGAATTAAATCCACAAGAATAAGAGAATTAAAAAGAACCACTAAGTTCTACCCTTTCAATAAAAAATTGAGGGCTGCCTTTTTGGGAGTTTGATCGCGGAATTTCTTTTCTTCTGTATTTCCGGAATATGAGTGTGTGACTTGTTAGAATTGATCCTATTGATAGTACAGAGAATGAGTCTGTCATCTTATCCTGATAGAGATGGTTCTACTTCGTCGGATATTTTATTTTGCATCTGGAACACGGAATATCAGAAATATTTTAACTATGATTCATAATTTATTAAATATTCAGGCCCCGCGATCGGATTCAATCAATTTTTTTCTTTGCCAAAAAAGAATTAGACATTATAAATAGAAAGGTTTTTCTTCTTTTAAATCCCTTAAATGCCCGTTTTAAAAATAAACAGACAAAATAGATTGGTATTTTGAGTCATTATACCTCTCTTATTGATTGAATAAGTCATGATCCAATGGTTCTTACTCAAGGAATCTTTGGGCTTCGTTTTTCGGTTTTACTAAATCATCGTGGTTTATAGTATGAATCTGGGGTTTCAATCAATTCTTATAGGGTCTTAACAAGATAAATTCTTATCACTACTAAAAAAACTGTATAAAAAAAAAAACAAATAACAAATCAAAGATAAAGAAAAATAGGAAAAGAGAATATTCAAGAGGCCCGCAGTAACAATTAATAGAAAAATGGATGAGCCGACTTGATATATTGGCATTATCACCGCAAAGACAAAAACGTTCTTTTAGGATTTTTTCGCATCTTCCGAAAAGAAAAAATTAGTAATAAGCTTGAAGCTTTTTTGGGGTGTGTTTGTTTGAGCCGTATGAGATAAAATTCTCATATACGGCTCTTAGAGGGGGGCTTTTAGTGCTTTACCTATCTCAATAAAGTCTATGATTGGTTCGAAGAACGTCTCGAGATTCAGGCGATTGCCGATGATATAACTAGTAAATATGTTCCTCCTCATGTCAACATTTTTTATTGTCTCGGAGGAATTACGCTTACTTGTTTTTTAGTACAAGTAGCTACAGGTTTTGCTATGACTTTTTACTATCGTCCAACCGTTACTGAGGCTTTCGCTTCTGTTGAATATATAATGACGGAAGCTAACTTTGGTTGGTTAATACGATCCGTTCATCGGTGGTCGGCAAGTATGATGGTTCTAATGATGATCCTGCATGTATTTCGTGTGTATCTTACCGGTGGCTTTAAAAAACCTCGCGAATTGACTTGGGTTACAGGCGTGGTTCTGGCTGTATTGACCGCATCTTTTGGTGTAACCGGTTATTCCTTACCTCGGGACCAAATTGGTTATTGGGCAGTCAAAATTGTAACAGGTGTCCCTGACGCTATTCCTGTAGTAGGATCGCCTTTGGTAGAGTTATTGCGTGGAAGTGCTAGTGTGGGACAATCTACTTTGACTCGTTTTTATAGTTTACATACTTTTGTATTACCTCTTCTTACTGCCGTATTTATGTTAATGCATTTTTTAATGATACGTAAACAAGGTATTTCTGGCCCCTTATAGCATAAAAAAAGGGGTATCGTAGATATTTGTAATCTCTCATTTTGCATTGGGGGGAAGAACAATAGTATTTCATTGCTACATGTATGGATTATTGAAAACAATAATTCATGTATTTGGACATTTTCCTTCAACTCTATAATATTGTATTTATTTAACATAACATTACTAGTTGAAGGTAATTCTCCGAAAAATAAAATGGATTATGGGAGTGTGTGACTTGAACTATTGATTAGGCTGTGCAGGTATATGCGCCTTTCTGCCACATTGAAATTAATAATCCAATGTGTTTTTTTTGTCCAACCACCATATAAGTAAGTCCTGTATAGGCTGGTTCGTGCAAAGAGAATTTATTCTATGATCAACCCTGAATCATGTTATGCATGAACGGGCTCCGTAAGATCCAGCCGAATGTGTGATTTTAGATAATAAAATCCAAATTGTGATTTTTTTATTATTTAATAATCGTTTAAATAGTATTGAAATGCAGCCATTTCCTCCGCATTGACCTGATCTATGAGACTATCGGAGTGAAACAAGGGATCTAAAGAACAATAGAGGCTAGGCTATATTAGTAACAAGTAAACCCTTTAAAATTTACACTATTTTAAATAAAATATTTGATTATGTTTATTATGTAAATTAAAAATCTTCAAATATTTTAGAGATAAAAAAATCACAAGGTCTGAGACGACCCGGAAAGCATTTGATCATGATCAACCTTGTAAGCCTACTTGGGTGTTGAGCATTTATTTGTAAGAACGTAAATCCTTACTAAATTCATAATTCATATGGATAAGATCTATATTCTGGATCCTTTCGGTTTTTGATTTCGTTTTTTGATTCTTGCTCGAGCCGGATGCTGAAAAATCGGCATGTCCGGCTCTTTCGGGGGATGAATTGAATATCTATAAAAATTCACCTATCCTAATAACAAAAAAACCTGACTTGAATGATCCTGTATTAAGGGCTAAATTGGCAAAAGGGATGGGCCATAATTATTATGGAGAGCCCGCATGGCCTAACGATCTTTTATATATTTTTCCCGTAGTAATTCTAGGTACTATTGCATGTAACGTAGGCTTAGCGGTTTTAGAACCATCAATGATTGGTGAGCCCGCGGATCCATTTGCAACTCCTTTGGAAATATTACCTGAATGGTATTTTTTTCCCGTATTTCAAATACTTCGTACAGTACCTAATAAGTTATTAGGTGTTCTTTTAATGGTTTCAGTACCTGCGGGATTATTAACGGTTCCTTTTTTAGAGAATGTTAATAAATTCCAAAATCCATTTCGTCGTCCAGTAGCTACAACCGTCTTTTTGGTTGGTACGGCAGTGGCGCTTTGGTTAGGTATTGGAGCAACATTACCCATTGATAAATCCCTAACTTTAGGTCTTTTTTAATTTGATTCAATTGTGAAATAGCACAACATGTGTATCTAGGGAATAGTTGCTTTAAAGTCAATTTTCCCTAGATACATCGATATCTTCAATTGAATTCTTAATTTATTCTTTAAAATTTCTGTAAAATTAAATCATTTTTTTTCATCGTTTATTTTTTGTTTTTGTTAAATGTAAATAAATTCCAAAATGGTTTTCTAGAGTGTCCAATATTTTTTTGACGTCTTCTATGTCAAAACGTTCAATTTTTATAAGATCTTCTTTACTGTTATTCAAAAGGTCTGCTAGTGTATATATATTGGACTTTTTGAGGCAATTATAGATCCTAGGTGGCAATTCTAATTGGTCAATAAAAATAGATTTCAATGCGATTTTTTTTTTTTTTTTCCTGAGTTGAGCCAATTTATCGTGAAAGGTAAAAAGTGGTAAAGAAACTTTATCTTGATTATTCTCTAAATGTAAGTTTTCTTCTTCCGCATGTAAAAAAGGAATCACTAAATCAATTAAATTACGGGAGGCTTCATAAAGTGCTTCTTTCGGCGTTAAACTGCCATTTGTCCATATTTCAAGAAAAAGCATTTCTTGGTTTTCATTCCCATTCCCATAAGAATGAATACTATGATTCACGTTTCGAACCGGCATGAATAGAGCATCTATAGAATAATTTTTTTGTTGAAAGTTATTGGGCGTTTTTATATGATATCCTCGATTTCGCTCAAGTTGTAATTCAATACACAAATTGATTGGTTCTGTTACGCTAGCTATATGTTGTGTATTGTCAACTATTTCTACATAAGGCGGCAAGATGATATCTTGAGCAGTTACGTTTCTCGGTCCCCTAACACAAATGGATGCTTCACAAGTTCCATATAGGTTACTTCTCAATATAATTTCTTTCAAATTCATTAGAATTTCATGGACTGATTCTTGAACCCCTACGATGGTAGAGTATTCATGTGGGATTTTATCAAATTTTACACGTGTGATACATGTGCCTTCCATTTCTCCAAGTAAAGCTCTTCGCATTGCAATGCCTATTGTGTCAGCTTGACCTTTCATAAGTGGAGAAAGAATAAAGCGCCCATAGTAAAGACATTTACTATCTGTTCTTGATTCAACACACTTCCACTGCAGTGTCCGAGTAGATACTCTTATTTTCTCTCGAACCATATTAATAGTATAAATATCTTTAAATTGTTTATTTCTCTTGAAATTTCTTCAATACTTTTTTTTACACGCGTCTTTTTTTAGGAGGCCTACAGCCGTTATGCGGCATGGGGGTTACGTCCCGTACGAAACTTAATAATATACCGCTTCTACGAATAGCTCGTAATGCGGCATCTCTTCCGAGACCAGGACCCTTTATCATGACTTCGGCGCGTTGCATTCCCTGCTCTACAACTGTACGAATAGCATTTACAGCCGCGGTTTGAGCTGCAAATGGTGTTCCTCTTTTTGTACCTCGGAATCCACAAGTACCGGCAGAAGCCCAAGAAACAACCCGACCTCGTACATCTGTAACAGTCACAATGGTATTGTTGAAACTTGCTTGAACATGAATAATGCCTTTTGGTATTTTACGTGCACTTTTACGCGAACTAATACGTCCATTTCTACGTGAACCGATTTTTGGTATAGGTTTTGCCATATTTTATCATTTCATAAATATGAGTCAGAGGTATATGGATATATCCATTTCATGTCAAAACACATTTTTTTTATTACTCAAATCTTTTAGAGAGTGCCTTTAGTAGTATTTTTAGTATATTCGAATGGTTATCCTTGTCGTTGTTTATGTTTTGGGTTAGAACAAATTACTATAATTCGTCCTCGTCTGCGGATCAGCCGACATTTTTCACAAATTTTACGAACAGAAGCCCTTATTTTCATATTTGTCGTTCCTTACTTAAAATTCTGAAGCTAGTTCTTGGAAGAAAATAAGTTTCTTGATATTTTGAATCTTTAATTATATTCTCGTTGAGAAGGAGTGTTGAAGTTGAAAAACGACTTAATCATTTGAATCCTTAGTGCGGAGTCTATAAATTATACCTATGACCCCTGGTTCAGCCCCCTTTGTAGGATCTGTATAGAACTTCGTAGTATCGTTATTGAAACGAACCCAGAATATATAAATTAGGGTTGATTCATTAATATGAATCTTTTTGTGCTTTTTTATTCCAGGCAAAAATTATCAACTAATAGATCGCAATTATAGTGGATAACCTGTCTTTTGTCTTTTTTTTACAATTTTATAGGCAATTTTCGATCTAATTCAAGATATTCGAGAGATTACCATATATAACATAAAATTTCGCCACCAATTCCTTCTCGTCGAGCCTCGCGATCTGTCATTATACCGCGAGAGGTAGAAAGAATTACAATTCCCATTCCTCCTAAAAGTCTAGGAATTCCCCGAAAGTTAGAATAGATTCGTAGGCCGGGTCGACTGACTCTTTTTAAATATAAAGTATTTCTATATAGTCCTTGACTATTTCTTCTATGTCGCAGAGTTAAAACCAAAAAATTTTTGTTTCCTTCTTGGTGTTTTCTCGCATTTTCAATAAAGCCTTCTCGTAAAAGTATTTTAACAATGTTTTCAGTGATGTTAGTCGATGCTATTCGAACTGTTCCTTTTCTAGTCATGTCCGCGTTTCGTATCGAGGTTATTATATCAGCAATAGTGTCCTTACCCATGATGAACTAAAATCAGCGGTGTCTCCCAATTTTTATATAATCAACATGTTTTTTTTAGTTTTTTTTATGTTAGGAATAACATAAAAATTTCAAAATTATAAATTTAAAACGAAAAGTATATGCGTGATATACAATCGACTATCTCATTCAAATATCTTATTTATTATTCTTTGTTATAATACTTCAGGAGCTAATGAAACTATTTTAGTAAAGTTTTGTCTCAATTCCCGGGCAATCGCACCAAAAACTCGAGTTCCTTTTGGATTTCCTTCTTGATCAATGATAACTGCAGCGTTGTCATCATATCTTATTATCATACCATTGTCGCGTTTGAGTTCTTTACAGGTACGTACAATTACCGCTCTTATTACTTCTGATCTTTCTAAGGGCGAATTTGGTATTGCTTCTTTGATCACAGCAACAATAATATCGCCAATACGAGCATATCGACGATTACTAGCTCCTATGATTCGAATACACATCAATTTTTTAGCTCCGCTGTTGTCTGCCACAGTCAAATAGGTCTGAGGTTGAATCATATTTTTTTTTGTTTTTTCAATGTAAAAAGAAATGCAAAGGACTAAAAATAAAAATTGTTTGTCAAAAAAGAAATTTCCTTTGGTTTCACGCCCTTATCCTGAAATAATGAATTGAGTTCGTATAGGCATTTTAGATGCCGCTATTGAGATAGCCCTTCGGGCTATATTTTCTGCTATCCCACTTATTTCATAAAGTATTCGACCCGGTTTCACAACAGCTACCCAATATTCGGGAGATCCTTTTCCCGAACCCATCCTAGTTTCCGCAGGCCGTACTGTAACAGGTTTGTCTGGAAAAATACGGACCCATATTTTTCCGCCGCGACGTGCATTTCGTGTCATTGCTCGCCGCCCCGCTTCTATTTGTTTAGACGTAATCCAAGCGGGTTCAAGTGCCTGAAGAGCATATTTTCCAAAACAAATACGATTTCCTCGATAAGATATTCCTTTTAATCTTCCTCTATGTTGCTTACGGAATCTGGTTCTTTTGGGGTTATAGTTGATGGTTATTTACGTAATTCCATCTCTACTACAGAACTGGACGTGAGAGTTTCTTCTCATCCGGCTCCTCGCGAATGCAAAATTTCAAATTTAAAAGAGATATAATTAAGATATATACGAAATAATCTACTGAAATCAAGAGATTTTTAGGTATTTATTTATTATATGATCAAAAAAAGATTTTCGCGGGCGAATATTGACTCTTTCAATTTCTATTTCAATTGTCGAGTTAGTTTCTAATTTTTTAAAAGAAAATCAAAAATATATGAATAGATTTCTGGTTCGTTCCGCCATCCTTCCCACTGAATCATCAGAATTCATTTTAAATTGAAGAATCTTATGTATTCACGGGTTTCTTCGTTCCCATCGCTTCTTGATTAATGGTTAGGTCTGAATTCTACAACGGAGCTCTTAATTTAATCAGTTCTTAAGCCAACCCCCTTAGTCTTTATTGGTTTGAAGCTCATACATTTTATCTATGAACAGATTTTGCCCATATAATTATCCGGGAATCCTTATTAATTTAATGCTTTATTACATTGTTGTCGTTTATGAGATGTTGCAAAGACCTTACATATTATATTGGAATCATATAGCTTTTTTTTTATAGTTATATTCATTTTTTTTCTTTCTCTCACCTTTCCATTTATCCGTATCCTTATTCCTTTAAATATATTTTGAATTTTGTTTTGCTTAAAATTAGGTTTTTTATGCTATAAAAAATGCAGTTGCTACAATGATAGGACTAAAAAAATCATATCTTGACTGTTTCTTTGGATCCGGATAATGTGATGCGATGAGTTGGTTATTAGTTCTATAGTTATTAGTTCATACTTCATAGTACGGGTTCATTAATTTAGAGTAAAAACCAACGAGTCACACACTAAGCATAGCAATTCTATCAAAAAAAGATGAATCCAATTTTTATTTAACCTTGTGGAATTTTAAATTAGAATTGATTTGATGTAAACAAAAAGAATGAAAAACGTTGTTATTTTGTGTTCCATTCTTAAACTGAAAGCGAAAGACAAGTAAAATCCTATTATTTCTCGTCTAGAAATATCCAAATTTTGATACCCAATATGCCATAAATAGTTCGAACAGTATAGGCACAATAATCAATTTTCGCGCGAATGGTTTGTAGGGGAACTCTTCCCTCTCTTATCCATTCGATACGGGCAATTTCTTTTCCGTCAATACGGCCAGCTATTTGTATTTGAATTCCTTTTGTATCTGCTTGTTCAGTTAATTCGATAGCTTTTTTCATTGCTTTTCTAAATGAGACTCTATTCTTTAATTGT
>Ga0153928_1000433_pt1:0-2500 | contig 20758 bp, 17 predicted proteins | sample TSNJ012MetaG_FD_106656 | JGI IMG/M metagenome (GOLD analysis project Ga0153928, IMG submission 106656) | Attine ant fungus gardens microbial communities from New Jersey, USA - TSNJ012 MetaG | ecosystem: Host-associated > Fungi > Mycelium > Unclassified | place: USA: New Jersey, Wharton... | reverse complement strand
AAAATCGTTCATTTGAAAAAATGGAAAGACTTCTTATTGGATGATGATGATACTTTCCAAAAATCGAAATGTCGGATCAATGGAGAAAGAATAGTACCTTTTTTGTTCAATATATCTAAGATACCAAAGTGGATGATTGACTCATTCCATCCTGGAAATAATCGCAGGAAATCCTTCAGTAACACGGATTTTTATAAAGCAAAGCCACGGAATAATTCACATCACTTCTATTTCTATTGGAACAAAGAACTCCCATTTTATATGGAAAAGGTCCGTATAAAAAATTCCGGTTTTACGACTATACAATGCCGCAATATCTTGTTTATTCGGAACAAAATAGTTTCTTTGTGTATCGGTCAAAAAAACCGTGCTTTTTTTGAGAAAGATACTATTTCACAAATCGAGTCGCGGGTATCTAATATATTCATACCTAACGATTTTACAATTCGATCAAAGCTATTCGTTCATAGAACTATTTACTCGATCACAGGTATTTCTGGAACACCTCTAACAGATGGACAAAAAATCCATTTTGAAAGAACTTTTTGTCAACCTATTTCAGATATTAATCTATCTGATTCAGAAAGGAAGAACTTGCGTCAGTATCTCCATTTCAATTCAAACATGAATTTGATTTACACCCCATGTTCGGATAAATCTTTACCATTGGAAAAGAGAAAAAATCCGAGTCTTTTTCTAAAGAAATGCGTTGAGAGAGGGCAGATGTATAGAACTTTTCAACGAGATAGTACTGTTTCAACTCTCTCAAAATGGAATATATTCCAAACGTATATGCCATGGTTCCTTACTTCGACAGGGTACAAATATATAAAATTAATGGTTTTAGATACTTTTTCAGACCTATTGCCGATGCTAAGTATAAGTAGCAGTCAAAAATGGGTATCCATTTTTCATGATCTTATGCACAGATTAGATATATCATGGCAAATTTTTCAGAAAAAAGTTTATTTTCCACAATGGAATCTCATAAGTGAGATTTCGAATAAGTGTTTACATAATCTTCTTCTATCCGAAGAAATGATTCATCGAAATAATGAATCACCATTGATTTGGATATGGACACATCCGGGATTGCCAAATGTTCGGGCGGTCTTCTATTCAATCCTTTTTTTTATTCTTCTTACTGGATATCTCGTTCGTGCACATCTTCTCGTTGTTTTCCGAACCTCGAGTGAGTTACAGACACAGTTTGAAAAGGTTAAATCTTTAATGACTCCATCATACAGGATTGAGTTTCGAAAACTTAAGTATAAGTATCCTATATCAGAATCAAATTCCTTTTGGTTAAAGAAATTCTTTCTGGTTGTTCTGGAACAATTAGGAGATTTATTAGAAGACATAATGGGTTCTCCTTCTATCGGCAATATGCCATTGGGTGGCGGTCCTATTTATGGAGTCAAATCAATAAGTTCTTCTAATCAAAAATATTTGAATATTAATATACTTAATACTCTAAGTATAATACCAAATCCCATCAATCGAATAACTTTTTCGAGAAATACGAGATATCTAAGTCATACAAGTAAAGAGATTTATTCATTGATAAGAAAAAGAAAACAGGTGAACGGTGATTGGATTGAGGATAAAATAGAATCTTGGGTCACGAGCAATGATTCGATTGATGAAGAAGAAAGAGAATTCTTGGGTCAGTTGTCCACTTTAACGACAGAAAAAAGAATTGATCAAATTCTATTGAGTCTGACTCATAGTGATTATTTATTAAAGAATGACTCTGGTTATCAAATGATTGAACAACCGGGAGCAATTTACTTACGATACTTAGTTGTCCTTCATAAAAAGTATCTAATGAATTATGAGTTCAATATATCTTGTTTCGCCGAAAGACCTATATTTCTTGCTCATTATCAGACAATAACTTATTCACAAATCGTGTGGAGGGCTAATTTTTTTAATTTCCCATCTCATAGAAAACCCTTTTCGCTCCGTTTAGCCTTATCCCTTTCTAGGGGTATTTTAGTGATAGGTTCCATAGGAACGGGACGGTCTTATTTGGTCAAATACCTAGCGACAAACTCCTATGTTCCTATTATTACGATATTTTTGAGCAAGTTCCTGGATAACAAGCTTAAAGGTTTTTTTATTGATGCTAGTAACGATATTGAGTCTAGTGACGATATTGATGTTAGTGATGATGTCGATTGTGACCTTGATATGGAGTTGGAACTACTAACTATGGATATGATGCCGGAAATCGACTCATTTTCTATCACCCTTCAATTCGAATTAGCAAAAGCAATGTCTCCCTGCATATTATGGATTCCAAACATTCATGATCTGGATATGAATGAGTCGAATTACTTATCTCGTGGCTTATTAGTGAACTATCTCTCCAGGGATTGTGAAAGAAGGTCTACTAGAAATATTCTTCTTATTGCTTCGACTCATATGCCTCAAAAATTGGATCCCGCTCTAATAGCTCCGAATAAATTAAATACTTATATTAAGATACGAAGGCTTC
>Ga0153928_1000431_pt1 | contig 20819 bp, 27 predicted proteins | sample TSNJ012MetaG_FD_106656 | JGI IMG/M metagenome (GOLD analysis project Ga0153928, IMG submission 106656) | Attine ant fungus gardens microbial communities from New Jersey, USA - TSNJ012 MetaG | ecosystem: Host-associated > Fungi > Mycelium > Unclassified | place: USA: New Jersey, Wharton State... | reverse complement strand
GCCGAGGCTTACCTTGTGTCTTTGTTTGAAGATACTAACTTGGCTGCTATTCATGCCAAGCGGGTGACTATCCAACCTAAGGATCTTGCTCTTGCTCGTAGGCTCCGTGGAGAGCGATCATAAAATCTTTCTTGGCTTCCATCGGTTGACATCCTACTGTACTTATAGTCGTATTTATTCATTCTCTTTCGAGGACAGACGTCTGCCTGAATGTAAGGTGTATGTGTATGTGCATGTGTGAATCGTGGAGGTATGTATCGTGGGTTACCACTTTTGGTATCAATGATTAGAGTTCCATTTTAGGAGATTTTGATATCCTCTTCTGGATCGTCGCTATTCATTGTTCTGTGGATTAAATACCATAATAGGTTTGTGGAATGGTGTCTGGTACTATTGCCCCTTATGGCTCCAAGAATTTTGACGACTAAAATTGCCAGACCTCAGACTTGAACCTCGAGAAAATATGATTTGAAGGGCTCAACCTCTCAACCTCCTGTGTCTTCCCAGCCCGATCACAATTTTGAAACCAGACATCACTCACTATTCAGTTTAACAGCCCCTTTTTTTTCCTTCATGTAAAAACCCCAAGCTGCCCGACAAATTCTCTTGGCTCGCAGTTCCTTCCCAGTGTACCTTGCCTCAGCGAAGAGTTTCCCCTATTCGGAACTGGCCTTGACCTCTCGGTCGTGTGTTCTACTTTCCAAGTCTTCTCTTGAGGCACTTTGCAACAAATCTTGCTGAGCGAGTTTGTTACTACAAGTGGTTTCAACTTGCTTGTCCTCCCTCACTGTGCTGTGCTTACGTTGATCGTATTCGTCCACTCACTTGCTGCATAACATTCTTGGCTTACACTTGTGCTTCTGCTCTCTTGCTTCCCCTTCTCGTGAATTACTGTGTTTGAAACTAGTGTTGTGTTTCTTCAAGGGACTGGATCCTTTGCTCTTGCTCTTCTTGCTTGCTTCTGTCTCATTGTCTCTGTGATTTGTGCTATCAGCTTTCAAGAGTAACAAACGGAATAAAATGGTCAACACCCCTCGAAAGAAGCTCGTTTTGACGGCCCTCATGGCGTTTGAAGCAGCGACCCTCACATCTGCGAAACCGTATCCACTTGATCCTTCTTCTTCCTCTTCGTCCTTGTCCCTTTCTTCCGCTGAAAGGACATCAACGCCAAATGCTAAACGTTCAATTTCGCTGTTACGTCGAACACCCAAACCGAAGACAAAAGAGGAATGGGGAGAGTGGGCATATCAGCAAAGACAAGGATTGAATCAGAAGTATAAGGGTGGTAGCAGTAATAAGACAGATGCGGAATCGGAGGCGAAGAAGGGGAAGAGGAGTACTGGCACTAATTTGTAAGTTATATTTCATTCGGATGGTTCGTGATCGCTGAAAATAACGATGGTGATTCAGAATCGTTAACCAGGGAGGAGACTCAAGGTGAGCAATAATCAACCTCTATATATGCGGGCGACTATAATCGGGCAAACAGCTATTATGGCACAGTGTCGATCGGAACGCCTCCAACATCGTTCAACGTCATCCTCGATACTGGGTCCTCGTACGTTCATCTTTGGCTTACCCTCGTTTGTACTCGCTGACCCTTCATCAGTGACCTTTGGGTAGCCGACGCAAACTGTACAACCGGCTGCTCCCAAATCTCTAAATTTGACACAAGTTCGAGTAGTACCTATCAAAACCTCTCGATACCATTCGACATAACCTATGGTTCTGGTCAAGCACAAGGCAACCTCGGACAAGATGTAGTGCACATGGCAGGCTTCACAGTTCCAAATCAAGTCTTCGCTACTTGCGATGCTGTTTCTCAAGGATTATTACAAACGCCTGTATCAGGATTGATGGGACTGGCATTTAATACGATTGCATCATCGAGAGCGGTGCCGTTTTGGCAGACTCTGGCAAATGGAGGAGCGTGGAATGAGAGTGTAATGGCATTTCACTTGACGAGGTATAATAATGCATCCGATGCACAGAGATTGGAGCCTGGAGGGTCGTTCGATATGGGTGAGTGGTCCATTTCTTTGGTCTTTGTATGAAACCTGGTGATTGAGACACGAAGTGTAGGATTTACGAATTCGAGCTTGTATACCGGAGATATTGACTATGTTGCGCTGCCGGCACAAGGGACTTATTGGATTCTGCCACTGAGTCGTACGTCATCGTTTGCATATCTCTCGACAATTATCAATCAAGTCCTACACGCTAGATCTCATCGTGAATGGCAATTCGGTTAATATACCAACGGGACGAACATCATATGCCGCTATCGACACAGGAACTACTCTTGTCGGCGGTCCATCATCCGCCATCGGAGCCTTGTTCAGCCAGATACCTGGCGCCCAAGCACAGGTAATTTCGATGGTTATTATATATATCGTGAGTCCTTCGCTAGCGATGCTTTCGGGTGAATAATTGATTCTGATCTGTTCTGCGATTACAGCATGCAATACCACTGTTACTGTCCAGATGGGGTTTGGAAATTCGAGCCAAACATGGGCTATTAGTCCCGACGACTTTAAGTTGTCCGAATTAGACGAAGGCGAATGTCTCGGCGCTTTCTTTGAGCTATCTGGTGGTGGTTCTGCGCCTCCTTGGATTATTGGTGATACGTTCCTTGTGAGTCAATTCTTGGTTGTCAGCTGTTCACTTCCTGATGAATTGTATTTCAATTACGAACAGAAAAATGTCTACTCTGTCTTCCGTTACCAGCCTCCCTCTGTCGGATTTGCACAACTCTCAGGCACTGCAGTGGATTTGAATGGTGCAAGTGAGGCGGTCCCATCACCTACGTCGGCAACCACGACTGCTACAGTATCAGCGAGTTCTACACCCTCGCCAACTTTAGTCGATGTCTCTAGTGCTTGTACTCTGAGAGAACATTCACGATTGTGGGCTCTGGTTGTATCGATTACTGCTGCGTTGATTGGGATGTTTCTCACTGTACAGTAGATAGTCAAAGCAATCAATTTGGAAATGTAGCTCTATCATTTGGTTCACTGACAATTCCGGGATGTTTGATTATTGAGCGCTACACTAGGATTGAAAACGACTGAGATGAGACTCATTGAGTCTTTGCACTGATAGTTCGCTCCCCTCTTGTTTATGATCTGAGGGGGAGGACAAAGTTCATGATGGTTCTATACAGTTGAATGTCCCTAGGCTGGACAGTCATCCTCTTCCCATGTTGAGCAAAGAGGGTTGAGATCTTCATCATCTGGACAACGTGTTCCTCGGCCGCTACACGTAATGCCAAGATGGCATTTGGCGAGATTCGGAAGCTCTCCTATAAACAAAAAGATCTATAGGTAGGAACGCTTGATCGTCAGATGTTTCTTACCTTGGTGAAATCGAGCAAAACGTCCTGCAAGATCTCACGAACCAGCCGTTTGAACGGTTGATATGGGAGCAGGGGTTCAAAGTTTTTTTGTTGGAAATGATAGATCTCGTGTAGGACCTTTGCCCCCCTTTTGGCAGGTCTAGAACCTTTCATGGGAGGGGCGGTATAAATAACCCTTTTTCTTTTTTTGACTGGTTCCGGTCTCGGGAAGTAGGTCTTCCCGCCGTAATGGGGGCCATGGATCTGAGTATAGAGGTAGGCAGGGGTTTTACTGGAAGTTGTTGGTCGTTGACTCGGGTCGACTATAGTCTTTCCACCGTACTCTGAATGAGTAAATGATCTTTGCGCTAGAGAAACAGGCCTGGTCAGTTTTTGAGCGTGTCGTTTCAAAAATCTTAGACTTACGAATAGATTTAGTCCGGGCCATTGCACAAGGGTTTGAAAGAAACGAGAGCGAGGATTAAAGCAGAAAAAAAGAGTAGTGAATTTTCTTCTCATGGTTTCTATTGAGTCGGGAGTTGGATTTGATGTTTAAGCGAAGATATGGGCTAAACATTTTAATCTGATGCATTATAGCATATCTGTGGCTTGAAATGTTAATTAATTAAATCGGCCAGTTTACAAAGTTGCAAGGTATAATTTATGATGATATACTACTATGATCGGAGTCTGAGCCAATCACTGAGAGTATGGTTCCAGTAATTCTTAGCTTGCCCAGCGCTGTTTCATCTAATGATAGATCATCGTAATTGTTCTGGTAGAAAGCTGATAAAGGGCACTACCGGGCATCTAGATCTTTTCAATTGTTAAGGGTGAACACGTTGCGGCAACGAGTAAGATATCTAGCCGTGTATTACAAAACAATATCTCGTCATAGCCAATGATTATCTGAACTTTGTGTTAATAACGCTTTTTGTGGAGTCAACAAGATCACCGAGATGTTCGCTGAATAAAGGCTGTCACCTGAATCCGGGGCCCGATAAATCCCACTGTTTCCACGGCCTCGGGGCAGTACAAATCTTCCTCGACGAAACCTACAATCCTATCTATCTCATGGTGTCCATTGCTTCGCTTTCACCCCACATAAAGGGCGACATCGTCACTCCAGATCATCCAGACTATCGGAACTCTCTTCGTCGCTGGGCCATCAACGCTGAACGAAATGCTGCTGTAATTGTATTCCCCAAAGACGAGGACGATGTTTCAAAAGCTATTGTCTTTGCCCAAGAAAATAAGCTCGCGATCGCAATTAGGGGAGGCGGGCATAGCCCTGCAGGTGCATCGTCTGTTGAAGGCGGCCTTGTAATTGACCTATCTCGTCACCTCAGTGGTGTACAAGTAGATCCTGCCAAAAGACTTGCATATGTAGGGGGTGGTGCCATATGGGAGACCGTTGACAAAGCTGCGATTGAGCATGGACTTGCGACCGTGGGGGGAACTGTAAATCATGTGTGTATGGTAATCAAGTTGGCATCAATTATGACCCTCAACTGTTTAAATAGACAGGCGTTGGTGGGCTCATTCTTGGAGGTGGATTTGGATGGTTGAGTGGAGAATACGGACTTGCCATTGACAACCTCCATCAGGTTAGCTCTGGACTGCAACAGTAAACAAACACCAGGCTCAACCCCTTCAGGTCACAGTGGTTTGTGCGGATGGCTCTGTTCGCGTAGCGAGCGAAACCGAGAACCCCGACTTGTTCTTTGGCTTACGAGGAGGAGGTTCTAACTTTGGTGTTGTGACTGAGTTCGTCTTGGTTCTTCACCCTCAACGGAGGACAGTATTCGCAGGTGCCATTGTATTCCCTGGCAATCGTTTGGAAAATATTCTAGACTTCGCGAAGGAGTGGTACTCTAATGTGACTGAAAAGGAGGCCATGCTCTTGGTGACCACTGTCCAACCTGACGGCACAGTAAGTGTGTCTGATGGTCTTCAGTTCAAGTACGCATCGTGTTGACCCGAACTGTCAATCTCTAGCCCATCGTTGTAAGCAACGTCTTCTATAATGGAAGTGAAGAGGAAGGCAAAATGAAATTCAAAAAACTCTACGATATCGGTAGGTATCAAATTCACTCGGGGAGTCCGATCCATCATTTGTTATAGGACCGGTGGCTAATCTGGCAAAGGAAATTCCTTACGAGGTTCTGAACAGTATCCAAGTACGTCTCCTCTTTCCCACCGCCTCTTTTGAACTCACCGTGGTGTTCCAGAACCATATGGCGCTCCATGGCGATGGTGTGTACTGGAAAGGCGTAACGCACGACGGACCCACCCTCGGACCTATCACCCAGGCATACAAAAAAGCTATAGAGATTGCTCAGGGTGGACGATTCACAGCGACTCTAATTTACGAATGGATATCTTTAAAGAAGATCAATTCCGTACCGGGGAACAAGACAGCTTACCGTCGACTCTCAGTCCCCAGCTGTTTGGTTTCTGTCAATTGGCCGGGAAACACAAATTCGAACGACAAGGTTGACGAGGCTCGGCCTTTGACCCGTCAACTAGCTGCGTGCGTGGCTGGTGGAGATCTGAGCTCGAAGAATCAGGGATATGCCAACTACGGTGTGTTCTCGTTCTTGATATAGGTCAAACCGTTGATCTTGGAATGAAAATTTAGATCCAGAGGGCGTCCGAGGAGACAAAGCTGAGATCAAGGATCAGGCAGCAGTTGTGTTTGGAGATAATTATCGCCGTCTTCAAGAGATTAAGAAGAAATATGATCCAGGGAATGTGTTCAATCGCTGGTTTGCAATCACACCGGCCTGAAGATGTAGATTGTTGTAGAATAGTGAACTTCGATGTTGATGAGGCCAATTTATGATTGAAATTTCCAGAAAGAGATGTGAATATGGTGCAACTATGGTACAATGCAGCTACAGAGAACTAAAACTATTGTATTTGACTAGAATATCTGAACCAATTCCAGCTCTTTCTCCAATCATTGGAAGAATGTTAGGAAACGTACATAGAAGAGTGGCAGGAACAGCAGCAAGTGGCAGCACCAAGGGTTGTTGAGGGGCCATGTTTGGGAGCATCACAACAGCCACTATGTCCCCCCAGAAATTTTCTTGATCATCTACTTATTCATTTTGCTCTTCCCTAGCTATGAGTACTCCACTACATTGGAGTTTCTGCATTCTACAGTAAATATGTGCATATTTATAATCTGGTATTTAGGTAGCTACTCTATATCCCTGAGATTCAGTCTTTGTCTCTGGATCTCAGGTGCACATTCTATTTTCAATATACTTAGTCTTCATCTCTGGATCTCAGTACCAGCTGCATAGCATCTTGAGTGATGCACTGTGCAATATATATTCTCCTATAGGTTATGGTATCTGTTAGCAACATGTCCTCAATGCTGAACTTTCCCAAGTTAAATGGGAACAACTATTATGTGTAAGGATATAGCCAAGATGACTAAGTCCCACTTCTATACCAAGTTGACAAGGAGAACTCAATAGAGTTCCCATTCAATTGCTGTACATTACTTATACACATTCTGTATTTACTTCTATTTATAAAGTTCTACACATCTCTTTTGAGTCACTCCCTCTCATGTGTCTGCCAATTATTTAATTAAATGAAAAAGAAAAGAAAAGAAAAGAAATATAAATAATAACTTAGCTGTTTGGCCATGTCATGACACTACCCCCCTCTCAAAATTCCTTGTCCCAAGGATTTTTACAACTGGTAGTAGGGGTCATAAATATTCCCCATCTTATTGTTATCTTCTTCTATTTACTCCCTGAGTCCTGAATTCTCTTGCTTGATTTCTTCTTCTTCCTCTTTTATTGTTTCTATTGTTCTTTGTCCTTTTGCTCTTTTTCCTTTCCATTATCTCCAATTCCTTTCTAACCTTGCCCAATATTCCTTATCATACATTTTATCTGACCAACCAAATAGCTTTCTTGCTATAAATTGCTCTAGCAGTTCTCCTCTCCTAAATGTTCCCTTTTCTCTTTTCTGCCTTCTAATATTTTCCATATCTCACTGGTATTCCTTCTTAAACTCTTCAACTACTTCTTTTGCATTCTCCAGATTCTTAATCCCTTCCCAAGTATCTGATTCTGCTATGAACCCCTTTTATTATACCAGATATTTATCCTTCCCTCTAACTTACTGCTTGTTTAGTATTCTTTTTACTTCCTATTCTTTCTCTCTTTCTATTATCACTGGAGCCAGTTACTTCTTTTTCTGTCCCTCTACTTGTCCTATATATCTACGTATCCTACTAATGTTTACTACTAAATATATCTTAATTGTACTAGATATAAGGGCAACTGGAGTAGAGTAGACTCCAGGAAAATCCTTAGTAATATTTGTTGTATGACTCAAGTTGAGTTGACTCAGCAGCTAAGTCTTTAAGAGTTATAAAGAGAACTCGATAGAGTTCTCAATCAATTGTGCTACCTAATTATACAAGTATGCTATTTGCTCTCATTTACATTGATGGTATTCTACAGTCAGCTAAGAGACTGCTAGTTCCATTCCCTTGTCTGTTATTCTATCAATAGATCTTCCTATAGTCAAGACAACTCATGACAATATTACACTCCTAAATATGTTACAACTCATCTCCAGGAGAATTCTTAGAGATTAGGATAAGGTTTCTGGGGTATACTTTTATAGTATATATACTTCTAGTGCTGAGGCATCTCTGATCCTGTAGTTCTGTTAGTCAGGGTTAGAAGTCTTTGAGTTAGGCTAAAGGGGGTTAAATATTACATAATAATATTTAATTAAGCACAGAGTCAGTTTGGACTGTAAGTCTAGTATCTCAGAGATAACATTGGTAGGATCCTCTTACACTCACCCCCCTCTCAAGATTGCTGTGTCTCAAAGCAATGGTTCCAGAATAAAAAATAGCATTGAAGTCTGCTTACTGGATATATCTCGGGGCCGTAGGGTAGTTGCAGTAGAACTCCGCCATGAGGCTTAGTGCTGAAACATCAAAGATTGCTTTCCAAGAGTTATGCTCCTTTCTAAATCTCTTCTACTTTACCAGGAATTGGAATTTCCTTTGGTGCCAGTGACTATCCAAGATCTCTTTTACTTTTTATTTTTCCTCTCTATCAATAATAACAGACAATGGTGGGGGTCTGGGTTTCCTTCTAGGAATAAAGTTATCTGGAGCAGTGGATAGCTTTACTATATTGAACATGGGATGGAGTTTCTTCATTGTGTGTAGTAGCTTGAGGTGGTAGGTGAGAGGTCCCACTTGTTGTTCTACTACAAAGGGTCCAAGGCAACAATATAACAGTTTTGGAGATGGACATATAGTTTTGATATTGATTACATTGAAGAAAACCTGGTCTCCTAGATAAAACACAGGGGCTAGAGATCTTCTTTGGTTATAATACCTTCTTATATCCTCTTGTGCCTTCTGAATTGTAGTCTTAGCTTTTTCAACTGCTGCCTTCATCTGCTCTGTGAACTCATTTACCATTTCCAGTCTAGAGAGGCACTACCTAGGTTCAAAACCTATATGGAAGGTCTGTCCAGTATTGAGCAGGAACAGAGTCTGTTGGGTAGAGGCATGTACATAGTTGTTGTGCTGGAATTCTGCCATCAGCAGCAAGTTGTACCAGTTATCTTGTCATTCATTGATAAATAGGCATAGATACTGATCAAGTTCCTGATTGACACACTCCATTTGTCTGTCAGTTTGTAGATACCAGGCCATAGAGGAGGCTAGTTGAATCTCCAGTAGTCAGTAGAGTTCCCTTGTGAATAGAGCTACAAACTGGGGTCTGCAATCTGAGATTACATGTCTAGACAGTCTGTGGAGTTTTCACACCTAGTGAAAGAACAACCTCACTACTCCTTCTGCAGTCACCATTGTGTACATCAGAATGAAGTGGGCTCTTTTGGACAAAGAGTCCACCACTATCATGATAGCATCATACCCAGAGGATCTGGTAAGTTCAACCATAAAGTCAATACTGAGGGTATTCTATCAAGCTTCTGGGACTGGGATAGAATGAAGCTCTCTGACTGGAGGCCTTCTCACAGACTTTGTGCAAAAACAAAGGTTGCAACTGCTTATATACTGTCCTATGTACCTTGACATTTGGGGCCACCAGTAGTTTCAGAATACTAGCTCTAATGTCTTCCATCTACCAGGATGTCCTGTGACCTTGGTATCATAGCATAGGGAGACTTGTTGTATAACCTAAGTTAAGTTGATTCAGTAGCTAAGTTTTTGAGGGTTACAAAGAGAACTCAATGGGGTTCTTACTTAATTGTGCCAGCTACTTATACAAGTATGCTATTTGCTCTTGTTTACATTAATGGTATCCTACAACCAGCCAAGAGGCTACTAGTTCAATTTCCTTGTTTGTCATTCTATATATCATAAATGGCCACTTACTGATTTGTGATTGGTTGATTTGATAATCAAAGTGCTCAAAAAAGCAAAGTTAGACAAGCAGCAAAAGATGTTGTTAAGTCTGAGGTTTATCCTCAGGCATACAGTCCTTAAATACATGATTGTGGTAGTCTGTACACTAGGACAGCCTACCACATGATCACTACCTATTGTTCTACATATAGGAATGCTATTGTTCTTGAAATAGAGATAACCTAACTGTTTTAGGGCAGTTCTTTGTTCTATTCAAGGACAGATGATAATTTATGAGTAAAGATCAGTATCATATACAAACATTGAGGACCTTGTATCTCTATGGGATCTTATTGCCTCTGGTTCTATTTATAGTTGAAAGAAGCACATTGAAGAGAGCTTTACAATGGTCATTGAAGCAAACAATTATGTTAAGCAGTTCCTGAGATATCAGTGATTTGGTGTCTGGTAACTTGATGATCACCAACTGATCTGCTGATAACTTGGTAAATACTAATTGCTTTGGGACATTTTTGGTACTATTTGAAAGGTCTCCTTAAGTGCTTTCAGTGGCCATTTAGATTATCAAAATTGATCAAGTATTCCTGGAGTTATGGTCCAAATGAAGTTTGTGACAGCTTTAAACCAAGATAGAACCCCTTCTGGCTAGAGACAGTCAATGAGTTTATGGAATGGATAAAGACAGCTGTTGAGGAGGCAAAGTCTGTAATCCAGAAGACACAAGGAGACATGGCCCAGTACTACAACTAAAGGAGAACCCCTACCCCAATATTCTACTCCAGAGATTGAGTGTTCTTAAATGTTTTGGACATCAAGATGATAAAGCCCTCCACCAAGCTATTGCACAGAAGACTTGGACCCTACCAGGTGGAATGACAAGTGGAACCTATGGTCTACAGACTCAAACTACTTCTGGCAATGAAGAAACTCCATTCTGTGTTTAACATAGTAAAGCTCTCCACCACTCTAACTGACCTGATCCCAGGCAGAAGACTAGAGCCTCCACTACCATCTATTATTATAGATGGAGAGGAAAAATGGAAGATAGAGGAGTGTTAGTGCAAAGTTATGAAGGCTTAGAGCTTAACCAAGATAGTTGTTTAGGAAGAACTCAATAGAGTTCTTCATTGGATTGTATAACTACTTATACAAATATCTGTTGGTCTGTGTGTCTATCTCCTATGATCACATGACCCTTACTAATAACTGTACATATCTTACATAAGCCTTCTCATACTATTTATCCACTAAGTTAAGGAATGTATAGGAAATAGTTTATTTTCTGGGAACCATCTTATAACACAGCCTCCTTTTCAAGTTTCTTTGTTCTGAGGAACTTTTCTATTATCTTCAGTTTTCCTTCCATCTTTTCTCCTTTTGTCTCTTGTACTCTTTGTTAGACTATCCCCACAGTATTTTAGCTATAAACCTCCCTAGTAGTTCTCTTGAGAATATCTTTTTATCCTTTTCTTCTTTCTGTTACTGTACTTCTTTGGCCTCTTTGCCATACTCCTTCTCAAACTCTTCTACCAACTCTTTTGCATTCTCCAAATTCTCCTTTCTTTCCTATGTATCTTCTTTTGCTATATATCCCTTCCATTGTACTAAGAACTTCTTCTTTTCTCTTACTATCCTTTTGTTTAGTATTTTTCTACTTTGAATTCTTCTTCCCCTTCAATAATGACTGGTTTTGGTAGTACCTTTTTCTGCCCCTCCACTTGTGGCTTATACAGGTATACTCAACTTATGTTGACTACAGGGTGTATTCTAATAGAACTAGGCAATTCTAATTCTACTGTATTGTTTAAGATAATCTCTTTTATTCTATAAGGTCCTACAAAGCATTCTGTCAATTTCTCTAATTGTTTTTTTTTCATCCGCCACTTGAGATCTTTGATGCTTAGTAATACTAAGTTCTCTATTTTATATTTCTCCCCTTTACTTTATTTCCTGTTAGCAAACTTCTTTATTTTATCTTGAGCTTTTTTCAAGACTGCTTTTGCTTTCTCCTAAATTTTCTGCATTTTTTCTACAAACTTTCCTGCTACTTTGTACTTTCCCTTTCTTTTTTCTTCAAATCCTATTCTTGGATCTTGACTGTAATTAGCCTTAAATGGTAACACTTTTGTAGCCAAATGTATCTTGTTATTATATATAAATTCAACTGGCCCCAACCAGTCCAGCTATTGTTCTTGTCTATGGTTGATAAAGACTCTTAGATACTACTCCAATTTCTGATTCATCCTTTCTGTTTGTCCATTTGTCTGGGAGTAGTAAGCCATCAACAACTTAGTCTAGATCTTTAATAGCTTGTTCAACTCCTTTATCATTTCTGCTACAAACTGTACTCCTTTGTCTGATATAATACTTTTTGGAAGCCTATGTAGCTTCTAGATATGGTCTCTAAACAACCTGGTAAGTCCCTCTGCTGATGTTCTCTCTGTGGTTACTATAAAGTGTGCTATTTTACTAAATCTGTCATACACTACTAAGATTGCATCATATCCTTGGGCTAAAGGCAGCTTTATGATGAAGTCTGCTAAAATATGGCTTCAAAGTTTCTCTAGGATTGCATTTGGCATTAGCTTTCCTACTGGAGTCTCACTCCTATTCTTATACTATTGATAGGCATTATATTTGTCTACATATCTTCCTACTTCCTTTATCACTCCTGACCACCAGTAGTTTCTTGTGACCAACTCTGCTATTTTCCATCTTTCTCCATGTTCTCCAACTGGGGTATTGTAGTAGAGGTGTATTGATTCTCTCCTCAAGTTCTCTTCTGGAACATATATATATTCCTCCTTTATAACTATTCCTTCCTCAATTGTCCATTTCTCATTCCTTAGATTTTTTATTCCTGTTTTCTTTAACTCTTCTACCACTTTTACTACTTTCTTGTTCCTTTCTTGCCCCTTTCTTGTATCTCCTTAATTCTTTCCCTCAGGGTTCCATTTTCCACTAGTGTTTTTACTCCTCTTATCCACTTCTGTTTGATTAACATCCTATCCTCATTATTATTCTCTACTCCTTTCTAATAGTCTGCTCTTTAACTTAGTCCATTGGCTTTATCTATGCTTTTTCCTAGGACATGCTTCAAGGTGAAATTAAAGCATGACAAGTATAAGGCCTACCAAGCTTGCCTTTGGTTTAACTTTTAACTTGTCATGAAGTACTAGAGAGTTTTATGGTCTATCCAGATCTTTTAGATAGTGTCTCTATGCTTCCAGATATTGAATTACTGCCAACATCTTCTTGTTGTAAATCTCATAGTTTTGTTCTGTTGCATTCAGTAATTTAGAGATAAAGGCCACTGGTCTCCATTTCCATCTTTATACTTTGTTGACAACACTCCTCCTGTTGTATAGTCTAATACATCTGCTTCTACTCTTATTTCTTTGTCCAGGTCTAGTATTGCCAAGACCGGTTCTATTGTGAATATCTTTTTTAGTCTTCTGAATGTCTTTTCTTGTTCCTTTTTCTATCTCCACTTCTCTTCTTTCCTAACTAGCATATGTAGTAGTACTGCAAGCTTTGCAAAGTCCTTAATGAATTGCCTATAGTAGTTGGTGAGTCCTAGAAACTTTTGTACCTCTTTTACATTCCTCGGCATTAGTCAGTTTAAGACTCCTTCTACCTTCTCCTTTTGTATTTCTACTCCCTTTAGTTCTATTACTACTCCTAGAAACTCCACCTCCTTTACCTTCCACCAATACTTCTCTAGTTTTACAAAGAGATTATTCTCTTTGAGTTGCTTTAACACTTCCTTTACTATCTTATCATACTCCTTCTCAGTCTTCATTGCTACAATAATATTGTCAACAAAGGTGGCTATACTTCCTTGATTTATCATATTGCAAAACAGATTGTTCATCATTGTTTGGAAGATAGTGGGGGAATTTGTAAGCCAAAAGTATATTATGGTTGGCTTGTAGGCTCTAATGTGCATTGTAAATACTACCTTCCATTTATTTTCTTCTTTGATTCTAATATTGTTGTACCCCTATCTCAGATCTAGCTTTGTGAAGATCTTTTTACTTCTTACTCTGTCCAGGATATTGGTAATTAGTAGCAATGGGTAACCATTTTTGATAGTCCACTAGTTCATATGTCTGTAATCCTACACCATTCATTATTTTCCATTCTTTTTGGCTACAAAGTGGACAGGAGATGTTTGTAGTGACTTTAATAGTTGGATATATTCCTTTCATAGTTGGTCTTCTACAAATACCTGTACTTTCTTTTACTTCTCCCTTGATAATGAATATACCTTTCCTTTCCTAGGTACAAAGCCTTCCTTTAACTCTATCACATAGTCCCAGATCTTTTGCACTGGCATCCTCTCTGACTCTGCTTTTCCAAATACTCTCTTCCATTTCCATAATCTCTTTGATACTAGTTCTTCTACTGTTTTCTCCTCTTCTGTTTTTCTAACTACTTTCTTCTTCTCTTCTTGCTTTCTCTTTCTACATACTAGTGGGTAGCGCGTTATTTTCACCTCATCCTTCTTCCAGTCAATTTCTGGATTATGGACAGCTAACCATGGCATATCCAATATTACTTCTGTTTTTTCCAGATTGCATATGTCCATTTGTGCCCTCTCAACATGTCTTTTGAAAAATATATTACATCCTACTTGATAAGTGATTGCTCCTCCCACATCTACCATTCCATTTATGTTTTGTACTAGTAGAGAATTTTTCAATCTTTTTAGCTTAAACCCTTTCTCCTTTGCTGACTTTGTATCCATGAATAGACCTATTGCTCCACTATCCAATAGTGCTTTTACTGCTATCCCTTTATGGTTTTCTAACTTTTCCAATCCCACTTTTATCCACACTTCTCTTAGTGGCCAGAGTGTGTACTGCACATCTCTTACTCCTTCAGTGTTACTTTAACAAGAAACTTTATTTCCCAGCTTTTCTGGGTGCAATACACTGTATATATTTAAGGAGGCTAGTCAGGAGCTCACTGTCCTCCATTGTCTTTTGCTGACTCTTGCAGTGTTTCTACTACCCTTTTCTCTTTTCCCTTTCTCTACCAACAATTCTTGGCCATATGGCCCTAGTTTCCATATACAAAGTACATTCTGTTCCCTCCTCTTTCTCTGTCTACTTCTATTGTATTGGAGTCCCTTGCTGACCCTGGCTGTCCTCCTCTATTCTGATATCCTCCTCTATACTAGTCCTCTGGTCTTTACATAATCTGTCCTCCCCTTCCTCTATATGACTCTCCTCCAAACTCTCCTCTAGGCTATACATTTCCCTATAGGTGCACTGCATTTCTCTCCAACATCCTCTTTTCTGTTCTACTCTATCTCTGGTTTCTATCCAACCTTATTGCTCTCTTCTGCCATTCTTTGATTGTATCACAAATGGCTACTTACTGATTTGTGAGTTGATGATTTGATAATCAAAAGGCTCAAAAAAGCAAAGTTTAGACAGTAGCAAAAGATGTTGTTAAGTCTGAGGTTTATCCTTAGATATACAGTCCTTAAATACATGATTGTAGTGGTCTATACACCAGGACAGCCTACTACATAATCACTATCTATTGTTCTACATATAGGAGTGCTATTGTTCTTGAAATAAAGATAACCTAACTGTTTTAGGGCAGTCCTTTGTTCTTATTCAAGAATAGATGATAATCTATAGATAAAGATTAATGTTATATACAAACATTGAGGACCTTGTATCTCCATGGGATCTTATCACCTTGGGATCTATTTATAGCCAAAACAAGCACATTGAAGAGAGCTTTACAATGGTCATTGAAGCAAACAATTATGTTAAGCAGTTCCCGAGATATCAGTAATTTAGTATCTAGTAACTTGGTAATCACTGACTGATCTACTGATAACTTGGTGAATACTGATTGCTTTGAGATGTTTTTGGTACTGTTAAAAAGGTATTCTTAAGGGCTTTTGGTAGCCATTTAGATTGTTGAAATAAGTCAAGTATTCCCAGAGTTATATCTTCTCTACCTTCTATTCTTCCTGGCCCTATATCAAGGTCGGTGATGGGGGTGTGGATTTCTGTCTATGAATGGTGGATTTGGAGTACTGTGCTAACTTGCTAGCATGAAAGACTAGGTGCAGTACTTGGTAGTGAGGTGGCATTCTAAGCCAGAACATAACCAAGGACAACTTTTCTATTATTTCAAATAGTCCTTTGTACTGGAGTTGTAATGCTTGCTCCATAGTCTAGTAATCCTTCAGATTGAGTAGCACTTTGTTATCAACTTTGAATAGGACACTTTGGACTTTGTGGTCATAGTACCACTTCATTCTTTCCACTGCAAGAGTAAGAGCTGCTTTTGCCTGCTCCAAGACTTCTTGTTATTTATACATCAGGTCATTCAAGTCCCTTTGCAGTGACTTTTTGACTAAAATTGGGCCTGCTCTTGGATGTCTGCCATATTCAAGGAAAAATAGACTTTCTTTGATGCTTTTATGTACTTGATTATTATATGCAAACTCTGTACTGGAAAGTAGATCTGACCAATTACTGAGATTATAATCTACATAGTACCAAAGATATTGCTCTAATGCCTGGTTTACTTGTTCTGTTTGTCCATCTGTTTGTGAATGATATACTGTCAATATTGTAGATTCTATTTCTAAAATCTTACACCATTCTTGGAATAGCTCAGCTGAGTATTATACTCCTCTATCTGAAATAATTTGTAGAGGCAGTCCATGCAATAGATAGACCTTGTTATATAGTAACTGCACCATATCTTTGGATGAGAACCAATTGTTGATAGAAATGAAATGGGCCCTTTTGATGAGCCTGTTGACAATAACACAAATAGTATTATAAATATTTGACTCTGGCAATTGTGTGATTAAGTCCATTGAGATTATTTCCCAAGATCTATTAGGCATCTTATTAGACATGAGTGGTCCAAAAGGTTGTTGTATGCAATTTTTCATCTACTGACACATATCACAACCTATAATGTATTTCTTGACAAATGTTGTCATCCCAGACCACCAGTAATTTCTGGAGACTAACTCATAGGTCTTCCACCAATCTGGATATCCAGCAGATGGCAAATTGTAGTGCATCTTAATGATCTGTTGTCGCAAGGTGTCTTCTACACTGTGGGAAATATAAACCTTTCTTCTGTACAGGAGTAGTTTATTCTCATAGTTTCAGTCTTGCAAGGATTTTCCAAATTCTCTTGGACCAGACTTGAGTAATGTCTTATAGTCTTTGGTGACTTTGTCTGATAAAAGTACTGCTTTGACCTCCTTTAGGATTATCTCATCATTTATTGATATCTCATGAGTAGCCTCTAGTGCATTGATAGTAAAGAACTTAGGTTTTAGCAACACCTGGTTTGTATTGTTAAGGTCTATTCCCATCTCATGGTTTGCTTGTCTAGACAAGAGGTCTTCCACCTATATCGTCTTTCCTGGTTTATGATAGAGTACAAAGTTAAAACAAGTCATAAAAAGTGCCCATCTTGCTTGTCTTCTGGTCAGCTTTTGAGCTGTCCTGAAAAATGTAAGGTTCTAATGATCTGACCAGATCTCAACTTTATATAAATGTTCCTCCAAATGGTGTTTGTATTCCTCTAGTTCTTGAATTACCACAAGTAGTTCCTTGTTATAGATTTCATAGTTCCTTTCATAGACATCTAATAACTTGGAGAAAAAAGCTACTAGATGCTACAGGTTAGTTTGCATGTCCTTTTGTGATAAAACAGCTCCTGTTGCAAAGTCGCTGGCATCAGTGGATAACTTAAAGAGATCTTTGTCATTTGGTATTCTCAGGACTGGAGCCATAGTAAAGGCCTTTTTCAGCACCTCAAAAGCATTCTGTTGCTCTTTGCCCCAAGTTCAGGTACTATCCTTTTTGGTCAAGTCAGAGAGTGGCTTTGACATCTTGGCAAAGTTCTCAATGAACCTATGATAAAAATTTACAAAGCCTAAGAATGCTTGTACTTGCTTTACTTTTGTCAGTACTAGCCACTCTAGAACTCCTGAAAGTTTCTCCTCATCCATCTGTACTTTATTTTCCAAAATAATTACACCCAAATACTTGATACTACTTTGCTCAAAGAAATACTTTTCTGCTTTAGCATAGAGGTCATTAAATTGGAGCCTTTTTAGCACTTCCTTGACCAATTGCCTGTATTCCTTCAAATATGTCCCAAATATTAGAATATCATCTAAATACACCATTACTAGTTGTATGTGAATCAAGTCTCCTAATATATCATTCATTATGCTTTAGAAGGTTGCTAGTGTATTGGAAAAACCAAAATACATGACAGTTGCCTCAAAAAGGCCTTGCCTTGTAATAAACACTGTCTTCCATTTATCCCCTTCTTTGATATGAACATTATTGTATTCCCACCTCAAGTCAATTTTGGTAAAGATTGAGGCTTTGCTGAGTGATTCAATCAAGTCGGCTATTCTAGGAATTGGATAGTGATTTTTGATAGTAATTCCATTGAGGGCTCTATAGTCCATTGTAGTGACTTAGCCTAGACGACTTGATCACCCTCCAAGTCCAAGTTAACAAGGAGAACTTGATAGAGTTCCTATTAAATTTCCTATACTACTTATACAACTACTACATGGTCTGTGCACTATCTTTCCACAGTTCCCATGTGATTTAGTCATGTGACGTCACCTGACTGTGACTCATAGCCCTGTGACTCTATAATACTTAGTTATGTGATACTTTCTCATATTCTATCCTTATATAGTAAGTCCAAAAAGAAAAAGAAAAGAAAAGAAAAATAAATAATGACTTTAGTCATTTTGTCAAGTCATGACATCTATGACAGGTCATAAGCTTTCATCATGCTTCTTTACAAAGAAGAATAGAGCTACTATCAGACTAGTAGATGGTTGGATATATCCCTTTCTGAGTTCCTCATTAATTCATGTGTCAAGAGAGTTTCTTTCTACTAGAGAGAGTGGATAGACCTTGGCTGGTTTGGGAAACATTGTGCCTTCCACAAAGTCAATTGTATGGTCATATAGTTTCCATATTGGCATTCTCTCTGACTTATTCTTTGAAAACACATTCCTATACTCATGTAGCTACTCTGGCACATAAGTCTTCCAGATCTTTGTGTCTTTACAATCTGAATCTCTATATTGGTTTCGATTGTTGAGTATAGCTACAATCATTATTGTCTGTTGATGACTGCCTGCATCAGTTGTGTCTGCCCAGCTAAGAATATGGTTGTTGGGGTCCTCATCTCCTATGTCATCCAATGAGAAAGATCTGCTAACATCCAGTTTAAGGTAAAGTTTATTAGCTCCTGCTTTTACATCTTATATTTTATGGGCTTTACTAGCACATGTATCTGGGTACCTGGTGAGCTCCCATTGACCTTTTTGCCAATCAATATTTGAATTATACTTATACAAGTACAAATACCCAATCATCATCTCTTTATTCCCTAAGTTGGTGACAAAGAGATACTAGGTCGTTCTGTGCAATCCAATTTCTACATAAGCTCAGACATACTCAGTTATATATCCTATCTTGTTGGGAGTGCCATCTGTATTGATTATACAATATGGATTTGCCAGTTTATAAGTTACCAGGTTATTATTTTTCATGACAACTCTGTTAACGAAGTTTGTGGTGGCTCTTGAATTAACTAAAGCCTTGGTCTGTACTTTCTTTCCATATACCCAAAGTGTAACTGGAATTTTATAGAAGGTAGAGTACTAATTCCGACTTTTGTGAACTAATAGAGGGTATACTTTCCTCCAACTGTAGATCACAGATATTATACTCTACAGTCCCAAGAGAAAATCCAATTTTGGCATCCCCTTTCTTTTCCCACTTGGAGGAACAGGATCAGGAATTTCCTCAATTGACACGCTATTAATTTTGACATCCTTAGGAGAGAAATCTGGGTCATTACTATCTTCCTCCAATATCTTTATCAGCTGTGCTCTAAATGACTGATTTTTATTCTTTCTTGGACCCATTGGAGATGGTTTCTGGGAAGAGGTCTTATGAGAACACTTGTTCTCATTACCAGGCTTGTCATAACAGTCTACTGTATTATATGTCTTTGACTTATTCTTAAAGCCTTTTCCAGCACAAATCTGACAATATCGCAAGCTCTTCACTTCCTTTCTCTAAATCTCATCTATTTCTATTGTATCTGGGTCCTTTTTTCCTCTACTCTTCTCTCCAATTGCCTCTGGACCAAATATTGTGCCCTGGGCCTTGTCTGGATGTAAGGCCTTATATGCTTGCATTAACAATTTGAGGTAGTCATCCTATGTTTTTGGAGACTGATTTGTAATTTCATAGATGACAAGCGCATTTTGCAGCTCATTAGAAATGACCTCCTTTATTTTGTCAATATGAACTTCGTCAGTATAGTTGATAATTCTTGCCAACATTTTATATCATTCTGCATACTTGACAAAGTTCTTTCTTGCTAGGTCCTTGTTGACCTAGAGCGCTGTTAATTCCTTCTTTGCTCCCTTCTTGTCATTTTGTTGTCCATAAATATTTTTGAGTTCTTGGGCAAAGTCGTCCCAAGAACCAACACTTAATCCTGCCTGAACCTTGTCATAATATGATTTCATATATGTGCTGGTGGAAGCACATAAACAGGTGAGAGCATATATGATTTTCTAATCATCTGATATAATACCAGATGCCAAACAATAGAGAGCAATCTGGCTCAACCAATCATACAAATGCATCTTATTTTCAGAGCCTGCAAATGTTGGTGGCTCTGGCATCTTGGTTTTAGAGGCAATGTTTCCTCCAGGGAGCCTTGTCAGCTCTCCCCGAAGATGAATGACTTCTACCTCTAAAGTTGCAATCCTGTTGTATGTAGTGGTCAAGGTACCATTATAATGGTTGATTGCTCCATTGAGCACCTGGTCAATGTAGTTCTTAAGAAGGAAAGAAGTTCCTTGATATGCATTTTGCAGCATTTGTATCTCAGTTTTATCCCAGGGCATGTGCTCAGTGCTTATGCTATCTTTGACAAGCGCATCCCAATTCTCAGCACTGAAATCAGAAAAGGAAACAGTAGTGGTAAAGTTGTTGAAAGTTGACATATCTATTTAAGTAATTAATTATGGTTCTTGAGTAT
>Ga0153928_1000430_pt1 | contig 20869 bp, 22 predicted proteins | sample TSNJ012MetaG_FD_106656 | JGI IMG/M metagenome (GOLD analysis project Ga0153928, IMG submission 106656) | Attine ant fungus gardens microbial communities from New Jersey, USA - TSNJ012 MetaG | ecosystem: Host-associated > Fungi > Mycelium > Unclassified | place: USA: New Jersey, Wharton State... | reverse complement strand
TCGCCGACGGTGAAGTAACGGCCGTTACGGACGACCAGTTCCTGGCCCAGTTCGCCGGTGAGGGCGGTTTCGTCATGGGAGAGGCTCCAGTCGCCGGAGGAGAGGGCAGTGCCCCAGTGAGCAGTACGTACGTGGGGAGCGGTGCCGCCGGCGTGGGCGGTGCCGTTGGCGCGTCCTGCAAAAATACTTGTTACGCCGGCAATTTTGATAGGTGCAACTTGTGGGGTTATCTTCATCGTCGCATAATATATTTTGTTCCCTACTTGACTGACTTGGCTGGTGTTTGGTACCATTGTTACGGTAGCAGTTTGATCATAGCTTGTATCCTGCACTTGCGATATATCGGGAGTAACCGTAAGCTGATAGTTTTCCATTATACCAAGTGCAGTCTTTAAGTTTTCAATTTGCGCAAATGTTTCCTCTGGAATCTCAATCCCTCTTACTGTTTTACTTGCAGCATCGGTTTGAAGTTCTTGAAGTTTTGATTTTAGTGTGTCAATTTGCGAATCAATATTATCTGCATTTAATTCTGCATTAATGCCAAGCTCATGCAGGGAATGCTCAGCAATGGCGGCATCAAAATCATCCAGTGACCATGCAGAGGTATCTGTGCTGCTGACAATTCCATAGGCAATTTCAATTTCCTGACGGGAGTATCTGTCCAGCCGGGATGCAATAGCATCCGCTGTTAATTCAGGGCTGCCGGCAGTGGATTCCATAATCGATGATTTCATATCTTTCAATTCAAGAGCATTCGGGTCTAAGACATTTCGAATATAATCGGAAAAAACCTCTTGGCTAATCCCACTCTCCTCTAAGATATCGGCTAAACTAGTGTTAGTTGAAAACAGATTAGTAAGTAAATCATCAAGATTTTCTCCATTAAAATCACCCTTTAAGTCACGAATAATGTTCTCGAAGTCCTGTTTGCCAAGGATGCCTTGTATTGCGGACACTATTTCAGTCGAAGGGCCAAGTTTTTCCCAGCCTGTTCTATCAGCAGTGGACCAGATAGCTTCAATCCATTGATTAATTTCGCTATATTCGGTACCTTCCAATTTACTTACATCGCCGTCCACTGTTTTTAGAAGAGTTTCCCTGTAATCCATAAGTTGGGCGACGGCCTCTTGCCAGTCGGATTTCTGAAGATTCTCATTAGCTGTTTTAAGAGCCGCTTCTAAAAAAGTTCGCTCGGCTTCTTCGAGATCATTCTTATTTAGCTCTTCCTCAATTGTACTTATAGTACGGGTTAATTTAATAGCGTCTTGTGCATAGGCATTTTGAGAGAGCTCCGAGTGAAAATTATAGAGGGATCCAGCTCTTTCGTCATGAGTATAATTTTCCAGAGAGCCAAATTCTTGCTTAAACACTTCCTTATTAGCGTCAGCCAATTCCTGTGCTTCCTGTTTTTTCTTGGAATCCAGCAGTCCCTGCTGTTCCTTCAGATAAACGGTGGCTTGTTCCAGTTTGTTAAGCTCATCCTGTTCCATAAAAGACAGAGAATCTTTTTTCCTGAGTTCCTCTATGCGCTGCTGCATCGTATCCAGCTGTTCATTCACTCCATCTAATTCCGCGCAGGTATTATCGAAGTTAATACTTAGTTCAGAGAGATTCTGCTTTTTCTCTTCTAAGGTAACAAAGAGTGAGTCAAAGAGAGAACCAATGCCTTGTATAGCCAAGGATATGACCTCCATCAAGGCCATGGTGCCAATCATTTGCAGGGAACTACTCAAGATACGGGTACTAAGGGCGGCTTTTTTTGCTCCTTGGTTTAGTTGTTCAATATGCTTTGTATGCCCTGGAATATCTACATCCTTTTTTATGTTGTTTTTGATATAGTCTTGGGTATATTGGTTATCTACAGGATATTTCTCTAGAAATCGATTGGGACCAAGGTTAGACTTTTTATATTTTGTTATTAGTTCGTCAGCGCCTAACGCTGGCTTAATTTCATCCCATTTTAGAGGGGTACTCAAATCTCTTAAGACACCTGCAAAAATCCCCCCTTTATAACTATTGAGTATCGACTGGTTGACAAATATATTATTGTTTAGTATATTAAATAAAAAGGAGTTATTGCCGATGGCTATAGTGGTTTTGTGTACGAGATGCGGTTACTTTAAAGGTAGTGTTAAAGAAATAGAAAAGTGTCCAGTTTGTAAAAATAAATTAGTCTCTCCCATGGATGACGAAACTTATGATAATATGACTCAATTAGAGATGGATGCTTTTTTATTTAAAATACAGCCACCGAAAGCATATGATCCCGATTGGTGGCAAGAGCGACGTGAACATGATGCAGAATATCTTTACAGTATTATTCACAATGATGAATTGATGGAAAGAGAAAGGGAGAAGTACAAAAAAAATAATGACGTCTTTATAGGCTTTAATTTTCCACTATAATCTGCATTCTACTAAGGCTGCTAAATAATTAGTGGCCTTTTTTTATTTGTCAACATTTTACACACAAGCCTGCGGGCTGCAGGATGATAATGCAAAGGGAGTGTGCTTCCCCCCAGTCCAGAGTACACCATTACGACATCACCCTATAAGGTTGGGTTAGCCGCACAACTAAGATACTCGTTGACCACTCCTGTTCGTGACAGGTTAGGTGCGGATTGTCTCTGTTCCTGATCTTTTTACTATACCTTTGACGTTACTCATTGCCCCTGTGATGTCACCACCACAGGTTAGTAATCAGGACATACGAGAGTTTCCCGGGCATCCATTATCAAGATGCCATGTGCTTCTTACGCACTCCATTTCAGTTGTTTGCTTCACAGTACCTTGCCGGGCAGACCCATTTTCTCTGTCGGCTCGTTCCGCGTTACCGCCATACTGTGGTGGGCATATTCAATGTAGAAGGCAGGAGACCGTTGATTTCCTGCGTTCACCCACGCCTAAGCTGCTGGAGGCCTGTTTGGCAGAACTCTCCACGGCGCTTTTAACCGATTTTTGTATTTCCGTATTCTTTAAATCTACACTCAGGGTAAGCTTGTACTTTGCCTCCAGCTGTTTGATGAGCGCTTGTGTCTGCTGCTCTGCCTGCGCCTGGTTATAGGCGATGTTTAATGTGGTTTGTAAATTTTCTGCCATCGCGGATTACACCTCCTCCTTCGCCGGAAGGGGAAGCTGCTCCCTCAACTTTACCAGTTTTTCCAGCAATTTCTCCGACTTCTCCAGATCAAATCCTTCTCCGAATTTTCCCATCAGATCGGACATCGAGTGAAACACATAATCCACAACCCCCCTTTTTAACCGGAATTCAATCTCCTTATCAATTGATTTTTCAATATCCTTCCACTGCTCATAATCAATCTCGTCCCTATACTCCTCAATCCGAACCCCGGAATAATGCGCATAATTCTCTTCTACATTATCCTGAAATTCATAGTCTGTATATTTCTCCATAAAGATTCCTTTTTTCGCTGCCTCGCAGAGAAACGGATAGTACGTCCCATCCTCGTCAAAGCCTTGGTTTACAACGGCGGCCACGGTCTGGAGAGCCTCCAGTAAAGTTAACTGTTCTTTTTTAATGTTGAATTTCATAGTAAATTCCTCCTGGTCTTATTCAAGTATTTTTTTCAAGGCATCATCAAAAAGCTACTCAGCAGAGCAGCTTTTTGAATAACCCAGATTATGTAATTGTACATAATCTCAATAGAGCATCGGTAACAACTTCCACTCGCATCCGGGATGCTTATCATAGCGCACCTTTACATAATCAATCGCATCCCTCATGTATCCCCGGTTAACATCTTCATGGACCTGGTACTCTAAAGCATCCACTGTAAAACTAATCGTTTATGGAAAAATAGCGAATGCTATTTGATAGGGCGGTTCCCTATCCACCGCCGGTAGATGATCTTAGTCTCTTCTTTGTGGAACCAGGCGACGATATGGCCTTCCTCTTTTTCAGATTCCCAGACAAATTTGGGCTGGCAGCCTTGCTTCACATAGAAGAGGATCTGCTTGAGCAGGGAAATTGGAATTAGATTTTCGGCACCGTAGCAGTTTTTTGCTTCCTCCAGAGTCAAAAATTTCATAGATAGGTTCTCCTTCTTGTATTCGAAAAAAACAGGGCAGGTGCGGCTGCAACAGTATTGCAATCGGCACCTACCCTGTAACATTTAAGTACAAACTACAATACAAGAATATTTTGGATCTTAGAAAGCCTTTTTCAGCAGGCTGTTAAATCAAGAATTAAGCGTCTAACAGGATCAGATCCAGCATGTTGTCGTCTGAATCGGCCATCAGATCACAGGTGACGGTCATCGCTGCGGGATCGCCGTTATTGGACATGCTGATCGACATGTTGGACTGGGGAGTAACCTTGTACGCAATCAGGCGGTAAGGCAGAATCTCGTCATCCTCTGTCTTCATGATGGTGTCGCCGTATACGGTGAACGCCTTCGGGAAGCTTGTGGATTTGATGGAAATTCTGCGGACGTTTTCCGTTACTTCCTTCATATAGTACACGATTACGGCGTCGTTCTGAGTCAGAGCCGTGGTCAGTGTAATGATATCGTCTGCAACCGTGCAGGGAAGCTCGGTACCGCAGTCATCATCGGCTTTAAATACGCTTACCGCGCTTCCGGCCTTGATACCGGTCAGTGTAATGCTCTTGCCCTCCGCGCTGGAAACCACGGCTTCCTCTCGCTGGATGAACTTCGCATTGCTGCTTACGTCACCGCCGGTCAGCAGCTCCCACAGCTTGAAGGTCTGAATCTGCGTCTCGATCGTCATCGTTCCGGCCTTTTCTCCGGAGAAGGATACTCTCTTCGGGTGTCCTTTTCCGCCGTATGCGAACATGGTCTCTCCGGTCAGCTCGGTCGTCGTAACGTTTGCGAAGTCCATGTTCAGGAAAGGTTTCTTCGATGCATAGTCTACAAAAATTAAGTCACAAACCTCACGGTTTGTCATATTTGGGTTTGCCATAATAAAATTTCCTCCTGTTTTTAAGCGTCTTCCGGTTTCTTGAACCAGGCGGACGCCTGAAAGTGACCTTCTTTGTCACCCCAGGCGGCGACGCTCATGATTTGTAAGTTGTACATGTTATTGTTGTTTTGACGGAAAAACTGATCGTATAGCTGGTATACGGTCAGGTCCCAAATATTTAGGATATTCAGGCTGTTGTGATAGGCGGCGAGAGAGGAGACCAGGTTGCCGATTTCCATATCGGTACCGGCGCCGGTGGTCTTCCTCTGCTTTTCCCGTCCGCTCTCTATTTTTTTCAGGATTTCCTGGGCGCGTTTGTTTTTAACCCGGGAGGTATCCGTTTTTGGTGGCCGGACATAGTTGCGCTGGGCGATTAGATCGGCCAGCTCTTCATAATTTCCGTGCCAGATTTTGCCGGTCGGGGGCGGTTCCTCTGCCGCGGTGCCCTTCGGGTACGTATCAAAGCACTGTAGCTCTTCATTGAACCGGACGTCTTCTTCCATAAAGAAATTCAAGGCCTGCTCCAGCAATGCACGAAGCTCCGGATCTCCCAGAATGAGTTCGAAAATAGGCGTCCCATCCAAAGCGTCCTCGGTAATGGGTACGGCCGCGTCCGGCGGCTGCTTGCTTTCACGATAGATTTTCGGAGTAAGAAGGATGCAGGATAGGTAAAGCTGATACGTACGGGAGCCGATGCGGCAGATGTCCCTTAAGAGGGGAGCGCGAACGGAGCCCACCTGATACAGAGGTATGGCGGTGGGGCTGATTCGGTCAAAATAATCCAGCTTCATGTTAGGACGGTCTCCGTACAGAGCGCATATAGAAGCATTGGCAGGTATAGGACAGCCGTTTGGCATAGTAGCCTTCGCCGGGGGTGTGTGGCTCAATGGCCTTTTCTGGTAACAGCCGGATATTTCCAATTCCGAAAATGCCGGCATTTCTCTTAATTGCATTGGCAATTGCCATGACACACATATCGACCCGGTTTCCGGCGTAGCCTTTTTCCGTGTAATGCTTCTTTTCTTGTTCTGTCAGGAGAACCCTGTCTTTGGGGCAGCAGACGTAAATGTCTGCTGTCACTTCCTTCGTGCGCTCATTCACTGCCTTGGATATGGATGTTTCCATTGTGATGACGATCCTTGAATCAGTAACCGCCGGGGGGATATAGGGAACATCGAAGCAGTAGCCGATGAGTGTGGCTGTCTTCTGCGGCGTTCCATCTGCATCCTCAATTGAATAGGTTCCGCCGAGCCAATTCTGAAGGGGCGTGAAGTCCGCGTCGTCCGGTTCCGGCATGACCAGGTTTCGCAGGTCCTCATCGTTTTCAAAGATTACCTGAAGCAGGGTTTTAAAATGTCCCAGATCCTGTAAGTCTTTCTCTACTGTGGTTGCCAAGGGAATGTACCTCCTTTTGTTTTGGTAGGTTCGCATGATCCGCGCCGGGCCCTGGCGGGATGTAAATTTTTTTTGTAAAGTCAAAATGCGAACATTTGTTTGGATACTATTATAGTATTCATAATTAGCCGGGTGCCGATCCGCAACCGGGGAAAATCTCTTGATAGAGTGTATGTAAATCGTTTTTTACCAGCCGGTGCTTTCCGGTGTCATCTATGGGGACCAATAGCTGATAGCGGTTTTTCCTGGATTTTGCCTTCTCATTCCAGGTGAATTGCTGTTCGGCTTCCACCTTTTGGATATATCCGAAATCACTCAGTTCGGTCATAATGCGGCCGGAGAGACTTGAGGCTGCAATACCGGTCCAATGGGAAAGCTCATTCATAGCCAGCGGAAATGTCTGTTTTTCATCACCGGAAACCTTCGCCAGGCAGAGCACGGCCAGGGCGGTCAGGCAGGTGTTTTTCGTATCAAACCGCCGTCTTATTTCCGCAGCCTCCTGTGGGCTGATCCAGACCTCCACATCACCGCGCAGCGGCACGGTATCCTCCATTGCCTGGTAAATAATGCCGTTTAGGTTATGCTCGATATGCAGCATGTATTTCCCGGCCCATTCAAAGATTGCCTCTCGGATCTCGATGCGGGATAAGCCCCTTTGCTTATGCCACTTTGCCAGCAGATAGCACATCCGGTATAGGCATTTCTTATTAATACCGTTTCCTATTAAAAGCTCCTGGACCTCATATACTTCGTGTATCATTCTGTCTCCTCCTTATTACTGGCCGAATGGCCATAGGTTATGCCCTTGGGTACTCCTCGTGATTGTTTACCAGCTCCATCTGGTAGCGCTTTCCCAAATATTCGTAAGGACCCGCAGGGTCCTCCACGGGAATGGGAAAGTCGGTCTGTTTTATATTCTTTACTACGCCTTTTCCTGCCACCCGCCATAAGAATTTCCGGTTTTTACCTAGATATTTCTCATAGGACAGACCCACGCAGATATTTGCCAAGAGTGCTGGGTTCGGGCATACCGCTTCGCAGCGTGCCCGGTATTTTTCATAGTAATACTGCCAATTTATCGTGAAATTCCTGGCCTCCTCACGGGAAATCCATCCGGACAGATCTTCTTCGTATTGATCATAGTTACGAATCATCGCCTGCTCCTTTCCCAGCTCTTTCATTTCCCTGCAAAAATCCAGATAGATTTCTTCGATCTGTTCCGAGATCCGGACCGGGGCAGTCAGGCTTGGATCAATCATAATCCGATAGTCGAAATTGGTATTTTGTTTGGGATAGCGAAGGGTCTTCTCCCATTTTTCCAGCTCCTTGCACAAACGGTTTAGGTTGCTTCTGGCATGGGAAAAGGTACTGAGTCCTTGATAGTAGTCACCGGCATATTTCATAAAATAAGGCAGTGGGCGACCGAATTTTGCGATATTACGTGGGATCTGGTAGAACACACCGGTCTTGGCAAAGTCAATCGCCTTTCCATTGATAATGCTGAGCAGGTCGATGTAGGACTCATATTTTTTCTTTTGTTCCTCAGTCTTAGGCATCTTATTGTGATAGGCAGTGGCGCAGTTGCTGGTTTCGCCGATCAGGTTGTTCATTGTGCGCAGGATCAGCTCGGTGCGGTTTTCCGGCGTATCGGCTTCTTTACGGGCGGTGGCTTTGTCTTGTGTATCCAGGACAATTGGTACGCTGCGGTCGACGCCGCGCAGCATGACAGGATGGTCAATCACCAGCACCAGATCCCCGTCAAAGTCTGCGCCGTTCAAACGCTGGGCCGTAATGCTTTTGGCGTTGATGATGCAGGTATTAGCCAAATGCCCGGCGTATCTTTGAAGCGGTTCCGGGCAGGCACCCTTTAGAATCACGTGTTCCGAGCGGCAGATATGAGGATTCCGCTCAATCAGGTGCTCGCCGGACAGAGGGCCGGACGTGCCGCCGGAAAAGAATTCATCCGCTGCGAGGCATCCGTTTGTCTTAAGGCCGCCCATGTGCTCCAAAAGAAAAATAGGATCGGGCACCAGAAATTTAAACGTGGATTTGAGCCACAGCTTACCGCATTTTAAATCATTCCGAGACTTTTCCAGAAGCGACGCCACATACTGCTTCACGCCGGTTTCTTTTAACATTTCCGGATTCTTAAGGAGCGCGCGTGTGTAATCATTTGTTCCCTTTGCGTAGGGGCCGGTTAAGCCGAGATAACAGTACGTGTACAAAGGGTCCCCTTCCTGGATATGCTGGATCAGGCGTACAGAATCGCCCGCGAGACCGGCAAAATCTTCATACGGCAGATCCAGATCCTGCAGGATCTGATAGTTCGCCCGCGTGTAGACCGGCTCTTCTTCTGTGGTATAATTCCAGCGCGCAATTCCCAGGCAGTGCTCGTATTTGCAAAAGCGCCGCCAATACTCGGCCCAGTCCTTTGCGGTATGGGTGTCGGCAAAATAGGGCAGGCCCTTGTACATCGATTCCGTAATCAGGATCATCGGCTCGGAAAAATCATGGCGGACGCCCCATAGGTCCGTAATCCCGGTTACGCCGCGGTCCCGGTAGAAGGCCTCATAGTCTATTTCATGGGTTACGCCTTTGAGGAAGGGACCCCGCCAGAGAATGGAGGTGAGCGGCGCCTCGTTCTTCAGGAGTTCCTGTACCTGACGAGAAATGGACGGGTGGTGTAGGCCGCAGCCGTCCGAAACATTGATTGTGATATCACGGCAGTCCTCGCCGATATCCTTTTGGACCCAGGTGCGTTCTTTTCCGTTTTTGTCGGTAAACGTACTTTCCTGGTCGAAGGCATAACGGATGCGCTGGTTCGGGATGGTACGGACGCAGTCCGGCATCACGACGATTTTCGGATACCAGTCCTCCAGGCAGTGGCAGGAGCTGAGCATCAGGCCGCGGTATGCGTAATACTTAGACAGAACGGTGGTTTCCATCGTGACGTCCATGGTAATGCGCCGTTCCAGCTCATCCGCGACGGCGTCGTCTACGAAGCTTAGGATTGAGGACCGGGTCATAGACGCGGAACGTTCACTGAGGCGAAAATGGCGGCTGCCAAGGGTGACACCGTCCCGTACCAGGCGTCTCAGGCCTTTCTCGTAAGATTTCCCGCCTTTGCAATTAATAAAGAGAAGATAATTCTGTAACGTATCCTCGTCTTTCGTGATTCTGCGCAACTGGCGGAACAGCAGATTATCCTGTTGTTTTACGCGGTATTTTTGATCTTCCTCCTCCGTTAACGGCAGGGAAAATTCCCGGTCAATTACAAATTTAAGCGGATACTTCCGCACAGTGTAAGAATGTGGTGCAAACATGAAAATGATCCCCCTATGATTTTTGTTTTTAGAGAATAGCACAGGCTGATAGTATTGTCAATACTATTTTAGACTAATTACTCGAAAAGAACAAATGTTTTTAATTAGGCAATCTTTCTTAAAAATTAACGTAAGAATGGCTAATCGAAAAAAGTATTGACGCCTTTACAAGCGAATGTTAAACTGAAGCGTAAACAGGGGGAAATTCGTATGTACCATCCGCAGTGGAAAGAAACCTATATAAGTGTGAAAAGGGAGTTTCTATCGGAAAACACCCTGTTGAAGATGACCCGTTATTTCAATAAAGTGGCGCCGTATGAAGAAAAGCTGGGGAAGGACATCTATGAGATGGACCAGTACGAGCTGGTGGACCTGTTTGTGGAAAGCGGGATTACGAAGCTTTCCCAGATCCAGGATTACCGTTCGGTGTTCAAGCAGTATATCGACTGGTGTATGCTGGAGAAGGGCTTTAAAATCAACCTGCTGAGCCGGATTGTATCCACCGACATTATCCTGACCCACGCGGAAGACAGAGAATCCGTTCCGGATAAGTATTTTACACCATCGCAGTTTCAGGAATTTCTGGAAGGGATTGACAGAGCCTATGAGGCGCGGCCGGAATATGCCGTGTATCTGAGGGCGTTGTTGCTTGCCCTTCACAGCGGGATTAAGGGGGACAACCTGACGCACCTGCGCCTGTCCAGTCTGGACCCGGAACACGGCCGGATTTTTCTAGAATCCGGTGATATTCTGCTGGCAAAGGCGGAACTGATGGAGGCATTGCGTCAGACGGCGGGGGTGGATGGTTTTTTGGTAGCGAACAAAGACAGTGAGCGCTGGCTTATGCTGAACGGAAAAATTTACGAAGACACGGTGTTCCGATTCAGCATTCGCAAAAGTATGGACGGGGAAGAGCTGCGGCATTCCTCGGCGCGGAATCTGGCAGCGTTATTTCGCAATAAAATTAAGCCGCTGATTACGGAAGAGCCGCTGACGATGTCGGACATCTACGAATGCGGTTTGATCCATTATGTACAGGATCGCTACAGGGCCGATGGCTATGATCACCTGGAACAGGATCTAAGAGAGAATCGAAATGCAGCATTGATTTCCCGTTACCTGTGGGATTTTGGAACGCATATGAGCTATTTTTCTTTTAAAAACCGCTTTGGGAAGGTAATAAAATATATCATATAATCTTGACCTTATTTCCAGTTTATGGTAGAGTAGAACAGAACGAATGTTCTACAAGCTTTAAAAGGAGGCCGCAGTGTGAAGGATCGATATAAATCCATCAAAATGGCTAAACTTCTGGAAATATTAAAGGATCATATGGCAGAGGATTCTCTTTTGCAGTTTATTGACTGGGAAGACGGCTCTGCATATGAGAGGAGGCTTCAAGATGTTCCGCTGGGGGACCTGATCAATCCTCATATCTGCGAAATTCTTCAGGACTGCGTGGCCGAAGAGAAGGGAAGATATATCATTGATATCTCTTATAACCATCGGGAGGGCATTCTGCGCCGCGGCCAGATGAACCGTCTCATATTGTATCGAAAGACTCCCTGGCTGGAAGGCGCGGAAGCGCCGGAGAAAGAAATTTGAGCTTGCCTCATGGGAGATGTACCATCCTTACGTACCCGGATTATACCCGTTCGTCTAACCGCCATGACGATTCGATCGCACCGCCGAAGAAGACGATGTGCGATTACCTGTCGGAGTGCGTGGTTAGAAGAGCTATAAACCTATGACTTGAGAGTAGGTTTATAGCTCTTTTTTTAACTGTTAGTATTTTTAACATTATTGACGCTCAATTGTAAGTAATAGTGGAAGTTTTGCAAATAGTAAATAGAATAATTGGAATATAATAAATATACGAACTCGCTTTGGAAATCTATCAAAAACGAAAGGAGAGGGTACTATGTCAACAGTTATTCCGCAATGGAACATTTCAAATGCACCGGTGCTGACTTCCCTAAACGACTATACGGTTTTGAACAATGATGTAAAGATGCCAAGAGTCGGGATCGGATCCTGGATGGGCGGCGTTGCCAGCATAAATGCTGCTGATTTTTCCGATGAGCCGGCCCGTGCCTTAAAATCGGTTAAAATGGCTTTGGATGCAGGATACAGAGCCATTGATACGGCGGTAGCATACAGTACCGAGGAAGCATGTGGACAGGCTTTTCGTGAAAGTGGGCTGAAACGGGAAGAGGTTTTTATTACGTCTAAATTCATCAGCCAGGAAGCCAATAACCCGGCCATCGCCGAAAGTGTGTTTAAAGGCACGTTGGAACAGATGGGACTGGAATTTTTGGATCTTTATCTAATTCATTGGCCGGTGTTTTTTCCGGGAGATGAAATGTATTTACAGTTATGGAAGGTTTTTGAAAGGCTTTACAAAGAAGGCTTAGTCAGAGCAATCGGCGTCAGCAATTTTAATATCGAACATTTAGAGAAATTGCTCAGTGACTGTGAAATTATTCCGGTTATCAATCAGGTTGAGTTTCATCCCTTCTTACAACAGTATGAGTTAAGGGAATATTGTGCGAAACATAAGATCCAGGTTGAAGCATGGAGTGTACAGGGCTACGGCCGTATTTTCCACAATGAAGAAATTAGGCAGCTGGCAGCCAAATATGGTAAAACAGAAAGCCAGATTACGCTGAGGTGGGCACTGCAGGAAGGCGTTGTGATTATCCCGCGTTCCGAAAAAAAAGAACGTATTATCGAAAATGCGTCGATATATGATTTTGCGTTGTCGGGGGAAGATATGACGTTAATGTGTTCGCTGAATACCAATACACGTTTCGGTCCGGATCCGGCGGTCGGTCCGGGAGTAGAAAGTAATTCAGAGTATCTTTATAAATAGTGTTGGGGATAAAAGGTATTTTGACCCGGGAAGATCAGTCTGATTTACTGTCGGATAGATTGGGGTACCGGCTAAACAAGGCGAATATCTTCAGCAACAGAAAAAGGCATAGACGTTCGGAGAAAACATCGGTAGAAGTGGATGAAGTCAGTAAACGGTTCCAGACCGACTCAGTGCGCAGAATTGCGTCGGATTCCAATAAGATGATATATAAATCAGAGAGAATAGCAATAGGGTCGAGCGTATAGTATGGGGAAACACTCAGATATAAAAAAGTGCCGATGTTCACGTGACATTCAATGATTTTCAGTTCTTTGCCCTTTTCAGGGATTAGTTTATGAAAATGGTGTGGATTTAAAAGGACGCAATTTCCATGGGTTACGGGATAAGAAATACCGTTTACTTGAATTGTCCCGGAGCCGTTCAGAATATATAACAGTTCTATATTATTATGCCTTTTTAGTGTGTTCGCATAAGATAGATTCTTACACCCGAGCTTAATTACCGGCGGCAAAAGGCCCGGTGAAAAATATTTGCTGCTGTTGTAGGACACGGTAATATTAGAAGCGTTATTATTCTTATCCATGGTTTCTTGCTTTGAATTCATCGCGATACTCCTTTGGGGAAACACCGGTTTGTTCCTTAAAAATGCGGGAAAAGGTATATACCGAATGGAAACCGGAAGCCATCGCAATGTCAATGGCCGGCATATCGGTTGTTTGAAGCAGCGCCCGGGCATATTGTATCCGAAAATCATTGAGCAGGGATTTAAAATTGGTTCCCAGACTGTTTTTCAGTTCTTCGTTGATACTGCTCTGGCTCAGATAGAGCTGTTTGCTCGCAGTTTGTATGCAGATATCTTCCAGGTAATGCTCGGCAACATAGTGGAGGATGGAGATGGAAGTGCTTTGGATTAACTGACGCCGGGGATACTTACTTTCAGCAGTCATATATTTGCGGTAGGCCTGTGGTGTCATGCCCCTTAAGGCCTTGAATGCACGAAAGAACGCCACCTCTGACTGATATCCGACGAAGGCGCCGATATAGCTTGCCGAGAGGTCGGAAAAAATCAAACATGTACAGGCGGAATTAATTCGTGCCCGGTTGAGAAACTGATTAAAGTTATGTCCGCTGACCATCCGCAATTCTTGATTGACCTGCGCGGTCTTCACGGAGAAATAATCGGCAACATTCCTGATTGTAATATTCTGAAAGGAATGTAAAGTGATGTAGGTAATCATATCCCATGCCAGATTGTGTTGAATATTGTTAAGCTTGGCAGCGGATTTTTCCTGCTCCTGAAAAAAGGCGGTTGCTATTTGGCCGTAAATCGCGGCTCTGTTCATGATACTGCAGGTATCATCATGCATTGACTCTTCTTCAAATTCGGTAAATAATAGCTGGATATATTGCTGTTTGTCGCTGTCCAGATAAACAACGGGTGAGGTGTCAATGAAAAATCGGACTTGTTGGGGTGTATGTTCCAGAAATAGTAAGTATGAAATCAACATATTGTCATACACACAGAAGGTAATGTCCAGTTCACGGCCTAACCGTGGTTCAATGGTATACGTTTGCGCGGAGTGCAGCCATATAAAAGCACCGGGCTTCAACTCAAAATCAACACCATTTACCTTGATGATTCCGATACCGTGAGATACATACAAAAAAACCGTTTCGTTCTCCAATGAAGGCGGCAATGCTTCCTTAATTTGGATGTGGTTTAAGGAAAAGGATTTATAGGTTTCACTGATTAATGCACTGGGTGTAAGCCCCAGCGGAGAAGCCGACGATGTCCAAGGGTTCTTATCCATATCAATCATCCTATCCTGTTTACTGATTAAAGCGTACCATAAAGAGTTGGAAAATTCAAGAAAATATCAAGGAGGGTTACTATGAGTTTGTCAAAGGAGCAAAAACGAAAGATGTATAAATCGCTGGTGCTTGTCCGTAAATTTGAAGAAAAGATGCGGGAATGCTTTCTCGCGAATAAAATCCCGGGGTTTGTACATCCATATTTAGGAGAAGAGGCAGTGGCGGTAGGCGTTTGTTCCGCCTTAATAGAGGGGGACAAAGTGTTCACTCACCATCGGGGGACAGGCCATGCTTTGGCGCTGGGATGTGATCCGAACCGCGTTATGGCGGAAATTTTTGGCAAAAAAGATGGTTTAAATGGCGGCCGTGTAGGGCAGATGCACCTTACGGATGTAGCCAAAGGCTTGGTGGCTTCCAACGGTATTGTCGGCGGGGCAGCGCCGCTCAGTGTTGGCGGGGCATTCGCATGTAAACATAAAAAGCAAGGAAACCTGGCCATTGCCTTTTGCGGGGATGGCGGTTCCAATCGGGGCACGGTTCATGAGGCGCTGGTAGTAGCTTCGGTCAAAAAATTGCCGCTGATTATGGTGGTTGAAAACAATTTGATCCAAGGAGCCAATCGTTTCGCCGATATGTGCAATACGGAAACGATCGCTTGCCGAGCGGCCGGATATGGAATACCGGGTGTTACGGTGGATGGTAATGATCCGGAAGCGGTTTATGAGGCAGTGTGTCAGGCGGCAGAACGTGCCAGAAGCGGGGAAGGTCCGTCGATTATTGAGTGTCTGACATGGAGAATGGATGGTCATTATATTGGGGATACGGGATTTGGCAAGCTTCCGGGTGAAAATGAGGAATGGCAAAAAAAGGATCCCATCAAATTATATAGTGAAAAGCTGATTGCCGGAAAGATTGCCACACAGGCCGAGCTGGATGCTATGGATGCCGAGGCGGCAGAGGTAGTTGAGGCGGCGGAAGCTTTCGCGGACAATAGCCCTTTCCCTGATAAATCAGTCATTACCAATAATGTCTATGCGTGCTGATGTCTGGCCGCCAATCATGATTTAAGAAAAGGAGGCAACAAAATGAGTGAAATGACCTACAGTAAGGCGATGGCCGACAGTGTAAAATTAGAAATGGATAAAAATCCGGATTTGACTTATATTGGTGAAGATCCTGCCGGCGGCGCAATGTTGGTATTTATGGACGCGATGATGGCACATCCGGACCGTTTTGCCGTATCTACAATTACCGAAACGGCCAATGCCGGCTATGGCGTCGGTGCGGCTATGTGCGGGCTCCCCACCATTGTTGATATGATGTATGCGGATTTTATGCCTTGTGCGATGGATGAAATATACAATCAGGCCGCCAATCAAAATTATATTTATAACGGACAGAATCCGACCCATTGCCCGGTCGTTTTTAGGGCGATGAGCGGTATCGGCACCGGGGAAGGATTGCATCATTCGCATAATCTGGAAGCATGGTTTTGCCATATACCGGGTTTAAAGGTAATTGAACCGGCATTCCCGGATGATGCAAAAGGCTTATTCACCGCAGCAATACGTGACGGCAGCCCGGTTATCTGCTTCACCCATCGGAAGCTGGGTACTACCAAATGTGAGGTACCCGAAGGCGAGTATGTCGTGCCGTTGGGAAAGGCACGGATAGTCCGCGAGGGAAAAGATGTGACACTGATATCCTGGTCTTATCCGGTATTGATTTGTCTGCAGGCGGCAGCGGAGCTGGCAGAAAAAGGAATTGAAGCAGAGGTACTTGATCTTAGAACCCTGGTACCACTGGATCGGGAAGCCGTCATGGATTCGGTCAGGAAGACCGGCAGAGCCGTGATTGTCAGTGAAGAACACAAGACCGGCAGTTTTGCAGGTGAGATTTCTGCCTTGCTCGCTGAAGAGGTATTCGGATCGCTAAAAGCGCCGGTTGTCCGATGTACAACCCTTGATACACCGGTTCCATTTGCGGCATTAGAGGATGAATATGTGATAACGCCGGAAAAGATTATTCAGGCAGTCAAAAAAACGCTGGGAGATTGATGAAAATGGTTGCAGAATTAAAGATGCCGAAGTATGGCTCGATGATGACAGAAGGACGTGTTGAAAAGTGGTATAAGAATGAAGGAGATCCTGTGACAAAAGGAGAGGCAGTTTTGGCCATATCGACAGAGAAGTTAAATAACGATGTCGATTCTACGGTGACCGGTGTCATTATAAAGATTGTGGCACAGCCGGGAGACCAGGTTCCGGTTGCGGGAGTACTTGCATTAATTGAAACGAATTAATAATCCTTAACGGCGAAGAATTGATTTTCTTTGCCGTTAAGACAATAATGAGGAGAATTATAGGATGGAAAATAATAATACGGATCATAAACCGGTTATCGTGCCGGCGGCTTCGATGCGGAAAGCGATTGCCGAACATATGGTGAAGAGTTGGACAACGTCGCCAAAATGTGACTATTTAATAAAAATAAATGCCGAACCGCTGCTGGCCTGCCGTGAGGCACATAATCAGATGGGAAATAAGATTTCGCTGCTGTGCATTGTCATGAAGGCAGCGGCGCAGGCCCTTAAAGAGTTTCCGTATATCAACTCCGCTTATGATTTTGAAAAGCATCTTCACATATTACATCAAAGAATAAACATAGGATTTGCGATGTCGACCGGAGACGGACTGCTGGTATTAAATGTGAAAGATACGGATAAGCATCCATTTCACTATGTGGAAACAGAAATTAAAAGGCTGGTGGACAGCGTCAGGAACCGGAAGCTAAATATGGATGACATGTGTGAAGGGACTTTTACGATCAATAACATGGGGGCCTACCCGCAACTGCAGTACCACAATGCAATTATCAATCAGCCGGAGCTTGCAATTCTTTCAATATATAGGATTCGAGAAGAGCCGCTTGTCACAAACGGCCGCATTGCCGTAGGCAAGATTATGAATTTGGTATTATCGGCAGATCACCGGGTCATTGATGGAGAAATGGCCTGTAAGTTTCTGGATCGCATCGCTGCATTGCTGGAAGCCCCGGGCGATATTGCGGCAGCAGAAAGTTGAGACTGTGAGATGATTTATCTAGAGACAGGAAGCAGCAGCCCCTATTACAATTTGGCTTTCGAAGAATATGTTTTTGAAAAGCTTAACGTTGCAAAAGAATACTTTATGCTATGGCAAAATGACCGTACGGTGGTGGTTGGCAGATACCAAAATACGACCGAAGAAGTTAATGCGCAATACGTCGATGAAGTGGGAATCCATGTGGTGCGGCGTCTTTCGGGTGGCGGCGCGGTATATCATGATATGGGAAATCTGAATTATACCTTTATTGTAAATCAGGACAAAGCCCCTGATTTTGATTTCAAGATATTTACCCGTCCGGTGATAAGTGTGTTGAATGAATTGGGCGTTGAGGCGGAATTTGCCGGACGAAATGATATCGTCATTCAGGGAAAGAAATGTTCAGGAAATTCTCAATACTGTAAGAACGGCAGGATATTACACCACGGGACAATCCTGCTGAACTCTGATTTGTCCATGATTGAAAGGGCGCTTCCGGTCAATCGGCAAAAGATCGAATCAAAAAGTGTAAAATCAGTCCGCAGCCGGGTGACGAATGTAGCTGATTTTTTGGATCAAGCACTCTCTATGGACGAATTAAAGCACCGCTTAATAGCATGTGTTGCCAAGGATACATGGCTGGAAGCGGGGCATATAAGTGAAGCAGATAATAGAAGCATTCGGGAGCTCCAAAGCAATAAGTACCAGACCTGGGAATGGAATTATGGCAGCTCTTTGCCTTACCCGATTCAAAAAAGCAAAAAATTTCCGGCGGGGCTGGTGTCGGTGCGGCTGCAGGCAGAGGGAAACCGTATTGCGGCAATACATTTCTCCGGCGATTTTTTTGGTAACGGGGATATCTCTTTGCTAGAGCAGGCATTGGTGGGAACGCCCCTGAACGAGGAGTTATATCAGAAGCTGGTAAGGCTGCGGGCGGAGGAGTATATGAAAGGAATTTCACCCGGGGATATTTACGAGATGCTTATTTAACGCATTAGCTCAATGTATCATACGGAGAACAGAAAATGGAAAAAGAGAGAATAATTATTATCGGCGGCGGCCCCGGCGGTTATGTGGCCGCAATCCGGGCCGCTCAGCTGGGTGCAAGGGTAACGCTTATTGAAAAAGAGTATATCGGCGGAACTTGTCTGAACGTTGGCTGTATTCCGACAAAATTTCTGCTGCATAGCGCAGAGATGTTTAGAAACATCAGGGAGCATGGCGCGGAAATAGGCATTGAGGCTACCGGCTTAGCGGTGAATTTCGCTAAAGTAATGGCGTCGAAGGAGACCGTTTCACAGCAATTGAAAATGGGTGTCACCGGGTTATTGAAAGCAAACCAGATTACAATCGTTATGGGGCGGGCCAGGTTCATTGACAAGAACAGTCCCCGTAAGATTCTTGTTGTAAAAAAGGACGGGCTCACAGAGACGATGACAGCGGATGCAATTATCATTGCTGCCGGCTCGGTTAACGCTGTCCCGCCGATTTCCGGTATTGAGGAGAACCCTGCCTGCGTTGACTCTACGGGCGCATTGAGCCTTGCGGAAATTCCAAAGAGGCTGGTTGTGATTGGATGCGGCGTGATTGGTTTGGAATTGGCCGCTGCTTATAGGGCATTTGGCGCAAAAGTCGTAGTCCTGGAGATGATGGAAGCAATCCTGCCGGCTTTTGATCAGGATATTATTGCCGCCGGCCTCAGACATTTGGCAGGGGCAGGGGTGGAGTTTCATTTCGGCTGTCAGGTCCAGAAGGTAGCAGCCATTCGTAGCGGTGCAAAAGTATTTTGCAAAGATAAGAAGGATATAGAACGAACATTTGAGAGCGATAAAGTATTGATTGCTGCCGGACGCAGAGCCAATACCGAACAACTTGCTTTGGATGTCGGCGGTATACGCCACGAACGAGGATATATTTTAGTGAACAATTATATGGAAACAAATGTACCCGGTATCTATGCGATCGGCGATTGTGTATTGGGGAATGCGGGGCTGGCGCATACGGCAGCGGCGATGGGAGAAGCTGCCGCCGAAAACATCTGTGGCATCCGGTCGGAATATAATCCGGCGACAAGTCCGTCATGCTTATATATTGAGCCGGAAGCGGCGTCGGTAGGACTGACAGAAAAGCAAGCGCAGGAAGGCGGTATCTCATATTTAACCGGAACGTTTCCGCTGGCGGCAAATGGGAAGGCGTTAATTCTTAACGGGGGTGAGGGTCTGGTAAAAATCATTGCCGAAGAAAAAAGCAAGCGGATTTTAGGCGTGCATATTATCGGCCCCAGGGCAACGGATTTAATCGGCGAAGGTGCGCTGGCTATTAAAATGCAAGCGACGGTTGATGACGTAATAGCCACCATACATTCACATCCGACGGTCTCAGAAGCGGTCAGAGAGGCGGCGCTAAATATTGAGAACCGTTCCATTCACATTTTAAACAGGAGATAGTTCTCCGTAAAATCTGCGCCTTTTGGCGGTGGGAACTGCAATAATTCATATGAGAAGCCTTAGCGCCTTTTCAACAAGTTCCGCTAACTCATCTGGAGTTTTTTTCGCACCTTCATTTAACCATAGAGTGAGTATTCTTCCAAATCCGCCTATGTTAAAGGTTAATGCAATGTGGGACAATTCCAAATCATAACCAATAGATGGCCCTCTTAATTCTTGATGAAGCGGAAGGAGAAACGTGTCCATTTCTCTTATAAAAAGCTCCATTATCTGATGCTGATTTATCAAAAAAAGAAAGTCCAAATGTCCCTGCATAGTGGAAAAAAAGATATTCGCTATAGTGGGAAATGATAAGTCTTTAGCGGAACGCAAATTTTCCTCATACTCTTTACAGATACGTTGAAAATAGCCGAGCAGAATTTCATCTTTTTTTTCATAATTCCGATAAAAAGTACGACGGGATAATTGTGCGGTGTCCGTAATGTTTTGGATGGATATTTCTCTATATGGCTTTTTTTGCATTAATTGAAAAAGAGATTCTTCCATCCATTTTTGCGATTGTTGTGCTTTAATATTCCCTTTGTTTTTCTTAACCATAGTAGCCTCCTTTCATCGTCACAATTCTACCGATATGTAGCGATTTAGCCGATACCTTGACGCCATCCTATTATTTTATTATACTAAAAAATGAAAAAAGACACAAGTGAGGCGATTATTTAAAAAGGAGGGGGTGCTTTATGAAATACATTTCTATGGAAGTCATTTCCTTATTATTGCCGATTATCTTTATGCTTCATGATTTTGAAGAAATTATCATGATAAATGTTTGGCGAAAAAGCACATGAAACTACTGGAAATATCGACATCAAAGCATTTGAACATTGGGTTTCAACGAATTCTGGGGCGATTGCGGTTTTAATTGAATTTCTAACTATACACCGGGCGTTACAACAGCCGCTATTTTTATGCCTTTGTGTCTGTACATTCTATATG
>Ga0153928_1000429_pt1 | contig 20889 bp, 17 predicted proteins | sample TSNJ012MetaG_FD_106656 | JGI IMG/M metagenome (GOLD analysis project Ga0153928, IMG submission 106656) | Attine ant fungus gardens microbial communities from New Jersey, USA - TSNJ012 MetaG | ecosystem: Host-associated > Fungi > Mycelium > Unclassified | place: USA: New Jersey, Wharton State... | reverse complement strand
GAAAAGCTAAGTGTCACCCAGGAGGAGGTCCGGCTGCAGGGTCATGCGATCGAGTGTCGGATCAATGCAGAGGATCCGGCGAAGAACTTCCGGCCATGTCCGGGCCTGATTACCAATATCCACGTGCCGGGCGGCAACGGGGTGCGGGTGGATACGCATATTTATAATGACTATAAGGTTCCGGCCAATTATGATTCTATGTTAATGAAGCTGATTGTCCATGGCAAGGACCGGGAAGAAGCGATTGCCAAGATGCGCAGTGCTCTTGGTGAATTAGTTATTGAGGGAATTGATACAAATCTGGATTTCCAGTTCGAGATCCTCAGTCATCCGGCCTATCAGGACGGCGATACCGATACACATTTTATTCCGACCCATTTTCCGGAGTATTGTAAGTAAAGGACTGGAGAAATGCTTATGTTAAAAAATATGTTTAAAAAGACATACACCTTAATTGATACCAAATATAAGGTACCAAAGAAAGAGGGGCCGGTAAAAGAAGAGCCGAATATTCCTCACGGTCTTTGGAAGAAGTGCAATAAGTGTGGAAATCCGATCTATGTTGAGGACGTAAAGAACAACTTTTATGTCTGTCCCAAATGTGGCGGATATTTTCGGGTGCATGCATACCGCCGCATCGAAATGATGCTGGATGAAGGAACCTTTGAAGAGTGGAACACGGAAATGGACGTTTCCAATCCCCTGAACTTTCCCGGTTATGAGAAAAAGGTGGCGGTGGCCAAAGAGAAGACCCGGCTGAATGAGGCAATTGTCACCGGCTGCGGCAGCATTCTGGGAGAAAAGACGGCGATTGGTGTTTGTGATGCCCGGTTCCTGATGAGCAGCATGGGGTATGTGGTTGGCGAAAAGATCACCAGAATGGTCGAGCGGGCCACAGCAGAGCAGCTGCCGGTGATCATCTTCGCCTGTTCCGGCGGTGCCAGAATGCAGGAGGGCATCGTGTCCCTGATGCAGATGGCCAAGACCTCGGCCGCATTGAAACGTCATCATGAAGCAGGGCAGCTGTTTATCAGCGTTCTGACGGATCCGACCACCGGTGGTGTGACCGCCAGCTTTGCCATGCTGGGCGATATTATTATTGCGGAACCAAATGCGTTGATTGGTTTTGCCGGGCCCCGGGTTATTCAGCAAACGATCGGCCAGAAGCTGCCGGACGGATTCCAGCGGGCGGAGTTTTTGCTGGAGCATGGATTTGTTGACAAAATTGTGCCGCGCAGTGAACAAAAAGAGACTCTGGCGGCGATTTTGAAGCTGCATCAGAAATCGGACCAAAACCGATTGGCGGCATGGGAAAACGAGGGGGACAGCCGGCAGAACATTGTGGATAACCCACCCCATATTTCCGGAGATGGTGGAAAATCCGCCTGGGATATTGTTTTGCTTTCCCGTAATGCAGAGCGGCCAACGGCGTGCGACTATATTCAGGAACTGTTTGGCGACTTTATGGAATTCCATGGTGACCGTAACTTTGGTGATGACGGTGCCATAGTCGGCGGGATTGCGTCCTTTCAGGGAATTCCGGTGACGGTGATCGGACAGCAAAAAGGAAAGAATACCAAGGAGAATATCAAGCGTAATTTTGGCATGCCTTCTCCGGAAGGTTACCACAAGGCGCTGCGCCTGATGAAGCAGGCGGAGACCTTTGGCCGGCCGATTATCTGCTTTGTGGATACGCCGGGAGCTTTCTGTGGACTGGAAGCCGAGGAGCGGGGCCAGGGCGAGGCAATTGCCCGAAATCTGTTCGAAATGTCTGATTTGACAGTGCCGGTGGTATCCATTGTCATCGGTGAAGGCGGCAGCGGCGGCGCTTTGGCGATGGCGACAGCCAATGAAGTGTGGATGATGGAAAATGCCATCTACTCCATTCTGTCACCGGAAGGCTTTGCTTCCATCTTGTGGAAGGACAGCAAGAAGGCGGCGGATGCGGCAAAGGTAATGAAGATTACCGCCGCCGATTTGTATGAGATGAAGCTGATTGAAGCAGTGATTCCTGAACCGGAACCGGCCTGTGCGACCAATGTGCCGGTCCTGGCAGCGGCAATGAGACAGAATCTTCAGCGTTTCCTGATGCAATATGAGAATAAATCAAAAGAGTCAATTCGTGAACAACGATATGAGCGATTTAGGAGAATGTGATGAGTAAGTTAAAATCTTTGGTTATTGGCGACCTGGTCGCAAAATATCCGATTATCCAAGGCGGGATGGGCGTTGGTATCAGCCTGTCCTCGCTGGCCGGAGCAGTCGCAAAAGCCGGCGGAATTGGCTTGATTTCCACAGCCCAGGTGGGATTTCGCGATCCCGACTTTTTAAAGGCACCGCTGGAAGCGAACCTGCGGGCGATCGGAAGCGAATTTGAAAAAGCCAGAAAGATTGCACCGGAAGGAATTATCGGTTTTAATATTATGGTTGCAACCAAGAATTATGCCCTGTACGTTAAAGAAGCAGTGAAAGCCGGAGCCGATATCATTATCTCCGGAGCCGGACTGCCGGTGAATCTGCCGGAGCTGGTAAAAGGAGCAAAAACGAAGATTGCCCCAATCGTATCAACGGCCAAATCGGCAATGGTCATCTGTAAGATGTGGGACCGGAAGTATCAGAAGGTTCCCGATCTGGTGGTGATTGAAGGTCCGTTGGCCGGCGGTCATCTGGGCTTTACCCCGGAGCAGCTGACCGGATATGGTGCCGATACCCAGGATGTTCCGGCCACTTATCAGCAGCCGGAGTATGACCGGGAAATTTGCGAGATTATAAAAATCGTAAAAGGCTATGAAGAAAAATATGGCCGTCATATCCCGATAGTGGTGGCCGGCGGAATCTATACTCATGAGGATGTAGAGCATGCCATCGAGTTGGGGGCAGATGGAGTTCAGGTTGGAACCCGGTTTGTCACGACGGAGGAATGCGATGCGCCGACGGTCTATAAGCAGGCCTATATCGATGCCAGGAAAGAGGATATTGTGATCACCAAAAGTCCGGTCGGAATGCCGGGCCGGGCGATTAAGAATGTTTTTCTGGATTTGGTCAGGGAGCAGCGGCAAAAGGTGGAACATTGTTATCTGTGTCTGGAGAAATGTAATCCGGCCACGACTCCTTACTGCATCACCAAAGCCCTTTCCAATGCGGCGGAAGGGGATCTGGATCATGCCCTGCTGTTCTGTGGCAGCAATGCTTACCGGGCGAACCGGATTGAAACTGTCGATGCCGTTATGAAGGATTTAGTGGGAGATGCGGCATTTGCATAACATAAATACCGGAAAAGCTCCATAGATTGAAACAAGGAATGAAAACGTAAGGATAGCAGGACATATGTTGCACTATCTGTGGAGTTTTATGATTATTGTGGGGATGGTTTGGGCAACGCTGCATGGCACGCTGGATGCGGCCACCCAAGGTCTGATTGATTCGGCCAGGGAGGCGGTGATGCTGGGCATTACGATGCTGGGGATCATGTCATTCTGGAGCGGAATTATGGAAGTTGGCAATAAGGCTGGATTACTGGAATGGCTGACGGAGAAAATGGGGCCGGTCCTTAATTTTCTGTTTCCCCGATTACCGAAGGATCATCCGGCCAGGCGGCCGATATCGGTCAATATGATTGCCAATATGTTAGGGCTTGGCTGGGCGGCGACGCCGGCCGGACTGGAGGCAATGAAAGCATTGCAGCCCGGGGGTGAGAACCGGCATATTGCGACCAATGAAATGTGTACGTTTTTGATTTTAAATATTTCTTCCCTGCAATTGATTCCGATGAATATGATTGCTTACCGGAGCCAGTATGGTTCAGCCAATCCGATGGCGGTGGTGGGACCGGCTCTCGTGGCGACCACCATTTCCACCCTGGCAGCAGTGGTGTTCTGTAAGGTGGTGGATCGATGATCCTGGTATGGTTATCCCGCTATATGATTCCGTTTGTGATCTGCTACCTTATTGGCTTTGGATTACTGTCCGGGCGTCCGGTATTTGATGACTTTCTGGATGGGGCAAAAGCGGGGATGAAGACGGTGGCAGGTATTCTGCCAACCCTGATCGGCCTGATGACAGCGGTGGGGGTATTGCGGGCCTCCGGTTTTCTGGATGCATTGGCCGGCTGGCTGGCCGCACCGGCGGCATGGCTCCATGTTCCGAAAGAGTTGATTCCGCTGACGCTGGTGCGGATGATTTCCAATTCGGCAGCAACTGGCCTGGTATTAGATATTTTTGCCAAATATGGTCCGGATTCATTGATCGGCATGGCGGCATCCATTTTAATGAGTTGTACCGAGACGCTTTTTTATTGTCTTAGTATTTATTTTGGATCTGTAAAAGTGACAAAAACACGGTATGCATTGCCGGGAGCATTGCTGGCAACTGCGGCGGGCGTTGCCGCCAGTATTGTGTTAAGCTCTTTTTTGTAAGAATTTTCTAAGGATTAAATAGTTGTCTTACAAAAAGAAATCATGTATAATCATGAAGAAGCTTTTGTCTTCATAAATAAAACGGGGGGAAAAAGTGGATACTTATGAAACTTTGAATGATGTATTGGTGAACCTGTTCCACGATGTGATGGACATCGAGCAGCAGGCTATTATTACGCAGGAGTTTACTGATATCACCAATAACGATATGCATGTGATTCAGGCAATCGGCATAGGCACACCCAAGAATATGTCTATGATCGCCAAGGAATTATCGGTGACGGTAGGCACGCTGACGATTGCCATGAACAGCCTGGTAAAAAAAGGCTATGTCAACCGGAAGCGGGGGGAGGAAGACCGGCGGGTCGTCTATATCTCTTTATCGGCAAAAGGAAAAAAAGCATACGAACAGCATAAGGAATTCCACCGTCAGATGATTGACGCAGTATTAAAAGAACTGACCCCTGACGAGACAATGAGCCTGGTGAAGGCACTGAGTAAACTGAACCGGTGGTTTCGACAGATACAAAAGAAATGAGGAGGCACTATATCATATGAAAAAGGCAATAATGAGATTCATTGGAGCGATGATGGTATTATCACTGGTGGCATGTACACCGACTACTGAGAAGAATAAAACCGGGGAAGTGAAGCAGACCCAGGCAACAAATGGAATTGCTGATAAAACCCCGGATCCCAACGCGCCAAATCTGGAGATTCTGGCAGTGTACCAGCTGAATAGTGAGGGTACCGGTTTGACCTATGCGATGGAGGGGATTGAAGAGATGACCCCCCAGGCGGTGGTGGATTTATTGATTGAGGCAGGAGTGCTGGCGGAAGGTACGACTTCACTTAGCCTGGAAACTGAGGGAAAAGTGGAGGAAGTAGGCCCGGGGGCAGTGGTGGTTCCGGGAATGGAGATCGATAATTCTTATCCGGAGCACGGGATTTTGAATCTGAGCCAGTTTCCGAAAGATAACCAGGAATTAAAGCTTCAGGCAGTGGCGAATACCTTTTTGGAAGGATTCAATATCGCCAGATTTACGATTCAGGTGAATGGCGACACGGTTGGCGAGAACCTGGTTTTGAAGAATGTAAAATCATAATTAAAGGATAGTGATACAATGCATTTAATGTATCACTATCCTTTTTTCTTTCTAATCTGCTCATCCCTCTGATGATGTTTGCTTTTTTAAATTTCGTAAATGCAGATAAACAGTATTTCTTGATATCCCGAGAATTTCCGAAACATGCAGAACGGAATCTTTCATATTAAATACGCCCTACTCAAGGAAGCTCTTGGGAGAATCAAGAATGTTTTTGATACAGAAAAATAAAAACTATAAGAGAGGGGAATGTTTATGAGTAAAAAGAAAGCTTCCGAACTAAAAGAAATGACAATGGGCCGTGCACTATTTGGGTTTCTTGCTCCTATTTTGCTCCTGATTGTCCTGATTTATGCTGGTGCCGATGTGGCCATTGCGATCCTGGTATCCGTATTCCTGATGATTATCTATGGAGCATACATGGGGTACTCCTGGGACTCAATGGACAAGGCGATGGCTTCCGGTATCACCACAATTGCCACGGCGACGGTAATTATGCTGCTTGTAGGCTGCATGGTGGCGTCATGGATGGCATCCGGCTGTATTCCGACCATGCTCTATTATGGCCTGCAAATCATTAACCCGAAACTGTTTTTGCCAATCTGCTTTATTCTTCCGGCATTTATGGCAGTTTGTTCCGGAACCAGCTGGGGGGCAATCAGTACCATCGGCGTTGTGTTGTGCGGAATGGCTGGGGGCCTTGGAATTCCGGTTGCTATGGCCGCCGGCGCTGTCATCTCCGGGGCATTTTTTGGTGATAAGATGAGTCCGCTCTCTGACACGACGCTTCTGGCAGCAGCTTCTTCAGAGACTTCCGTATTTGAGCATATTACGTCCATGTTTTATACCACAGTGCCATCTACGCTGATTTCCCTGGTGCTCTATATCATTCTGGGTCTGAATGCTTCTGGAAATATCGATACCGCTGCGGTCAATGAACTGATGAACGGACTTTCATCGAACTTTAATATTACAGTGCTTAATCTAATTCCTGTAATCTTGGTTCTGGTTCTTTCAGTCAAAAAAGTGCCTGCATTTATCACGTTTGGTATCGGTATTGGAACCGGCATTCTTTGGTCCATGTTCATCCAAGGCTTTAGCTTTGTCGATAATCTTATGTTTATTATGAATGGTTTCTCCACCGACACCGGAGTAGCGGCAGTGAATACGCTGGTAAATCGCGGCGGTTTCGTAAGCATGCTCTCTCTGGTAGGAATTTTGTTGGTATGCGGCATGCTGAGCGGTCTCTTTACAGAGATGAAGGTGCTCACTGTATTGGTAAAGGGCATTACGAAGAAGGTACATACCCCGGCAGGTATATTAGTCGGTGTAATGATTTCTTCTTTTATTCTCTGCCTTACTGGTGGCCAGTATCCGGCGATTGCCATCACGGCAGTAGCTTTTAAGGATGCCTGCGATGAAATGGATATCCACAGGGCGGTGCTGTCACGTACTCTGGAGGATGTGGGTACCATGGTTGCGGCAATTGTCCCCTGGAGTGCCTGGGTTATTGGCTATGGCGTGCTGCTTGGTACCACCGTTCAGGAATTTATTCCATTCGTATTCCTGTGCATCCTAAGTCCCATTGTTGCGCTGATTAATATTTTTCTTGGAATTGGTCTTTTCCGCAAAGACGAAGAAATTAAATATTACCCATTTTGGCGAAGAAAAAAAGCGTGATTCGTTTCAGACTATAGATAAAATCCGGGCATTGGCCCGGATTTTGCTCTGCTAAAACCACTAATTAAGATTTTTTCGACATCAGCCAGGAAGTAAAATAAGGCTGTATCACATCAAACGGTGCCGGCCCAAGATCCAGCAAAAAAGTATGAAATTCTTTCGCATTAAACTTATCACCCAATTGTGTTTCCGCCAATTCCCGCATATTCTGAAACTCCAGGAAGCCCACATAATAGGACAAAAAGTTGGTCGGATTCTTAATCATGGCATCATAGATATTGGCGGCCAATTCCTCCGAATCCTGATAATAATTATTCAGATAATCCGTCACCTGTTCCAGGGTCCAGCCCTGATAGTTGATATAGACGTCCAGGCATGCCTGTAAGCCCAGTTTAGCAGCCATATTGGCAGCCAGCAGTTCACCCATGCCGGGCTGTAAACCATTGTCAAGGGTATAGGAATAGTATTCTACATAAGTTGCCCATCCTTCTTTATATCCCAATGCCGGCAGCACCTGGCGCAGCGGCTCATCGTTGTGAGACCGGAAATAGACATTCTGGTACAAGTGCCCCGGGTACCCCTCATGGGCCAGGGTGGTGTAATAACTGTTCTCCGAAAAGCGTTCATTGCGGTTGATATAGATCGTGTTATTCTGATAGTCGTCAATAGGCGGTGTCAGATAAAATGCCGGGCTTAAGGATAATTCTAAAGCCTCCGGGATATCCTTTAAGGTATAGCTGCATTCCGGAAGGGCCGGGAAATCCTTGCTGGTCAGTGTTTTTAACTCCTCAATCATGGCCACAGGGTCAGTCTGACGGAACTGGTAGTCATTGGCCGCTTCCATAAGCTCCGGATGGCTTTTGCAGAGGACAGTAACTGCCCACAGATCCTGATCCAGGCGTTTTTCCATCGCAGTTAACATTTCATTTACCGAGCTGTATGAAGTACCGGTATTCGATGCAACCAGATACTCATAATATTTCTTCCCTTCCAGTTGATTACAAATGCCGCCTTCGCAGGTAGAAGTTCCTTTGAGTGCCATCATGCCGTCAATCAGCAGCTGATAGGCCGGGACAAAGTCACTTTCTAATAAAGCAGTATGCTGCTGCCGGTAAGCTTCTTTTTCTTCTGCGCTTAGGCCGCTGACACCTTCCAGCCGTTCGCTGAAGGTATCGACCATAAAGTTATTCTCCGGGACCAGCAGATAACATTCGCAGGAGGCGATGACAGCATCAATGGCACTGTCATTTATCATCAATCCGGCGGCGGCCTGGTCTTGCACATATTGCAAAATCTCCGCATAATATTCATCCAGTCCGCCAATCAGCCGCAGATAGTTATCCACGTCCGGCTGGTTGTAAAACTGATACTCACTAAGCAGGATCGGCAGCTGTGCCTGGATTCCGATGGTATCACTTAAGGGCTGATAATAAAGTTCCATACCTTCGGATTTTAATCCGGTTTGAATATAGCTAAGCAGGATTCGGGCTGTCAGCTTTTGTCCGTCGGTCAGCAGATTGATATCGATGGCTGCCAGTTTTTCTTTCAGATCCTTCAAATTGGCAATGTCCTGAATGGCCGCTTCCAGGGATATCGTTCCATATAAAGGCGGTTCCCCGGTAAGACCATAAGCGGTGGGATCCCTGATCAGGAAATGTTGATCGATCAGATTGCTGCTAAGGCTTTCCTGGAACAACTGGTTCGCCAGCTGATCAAATTCCCGCTGGGCAATGACTTGTTTCTCTTCAAAGGCTTCGTAGTTTTCTGCGGCAATCTCCTCGTAAGGGGCAGCTGTCGTGGCGACCGGGGTTTGCTTCTTGTGGGATGAGGGCAGACAGCCGCTCAGTAATGCGGTGCATAGCAGCGTAAGTGCCAATAACAGCGCAGAAATTCGTTGATGTATGGTAATCATAAGAACATCCTCCTGGGTGATTATAGTATACATTATATTTTGAAACAACACAACTTATGAGATTCCTTGAGTTTTTTTCCAGATTGTGCTATAGTTTGATTACTTATGTTATTGGAGGAAAATAAATGATGAAACCATACTATATTACTACCGCAATTGCTTATACATCAGGCAAGCCTCATATCGGCAATACCTATGAGATTGTCCTGGCTGACAGCATTGCCCGTTACAAGCGGGCACAAGGCTTTGATGTCCAGTTTCAGACCGGAACGGACGAGCATGGGCAGAAGATTGAGTCCAAGGCTGCCGAGGCAGGGGTGACGCCGCAGGTATTTGTTGATGGAGTTGCAGATCAGATCAAGTCCATCTGGGATATGATGAATACCTCTTATGATAAGTTTATCCGTACGACGGATATCGATCACGAGAAGCAGGTCCAGAAGATTTTTAAGAAGTTATATGATCAGGGCGATATTTATAAAGGCCACTACGAGGGACTTTACTGTACTCCCTGTGAGTCTTTCTTTACCGAATCCCAGCTGGTGGACGGGAAGTGCCCGGATTGTGGACGGGAAGTGCAGCCGGCGAAGGAAGAAGCGTATTTCTTTAAGATGAGCAAATATGCGGATCGTCTGATTGGGCATATCAATGAACATCCGGAGTTTATCCAGCCGGTTTCCCGGAAGAATGAGATGATGAATAATTTCCTGCTGCCGGGTCTGCAGGATCTGTGTGTATCAAGAACCTCCTTTACCTGGGGCATTCCGGTGGATTTTGATTCCCGACATGTGATCTATGTATGGCTGGATGCGCTGACCAACTATATTACCGGTTTAGGATATGACAGTGACGGGAATCACGGTGAGATGTATCATAAGTTCTGGCCGGCCGATCTGCATTTGATCGGTAAGGATATTATCCGGTTCCATACCATTTACTGGCCGATCTTTTTGATGGCGCTGGAAGTGCCGCTGCCAAAGCAGATCTTTGGCCATCCATGGCTGCAGCTGGGCGACAGCAAGATCAGCGACGGCAAGATGAGCAAGTCAAAAGGGAACGTATTGTATGCCGATACGCTGGTGGATTTCTTCGGCGTGGATGCAGTGCGGTATTTTGTGCTGCATGAGATGCCATTTGACAATGACGGCGTGATTTCCTGGGAGCTGCTGGTAGAACGGATCAACTCCGATCTGGCCAATGTTCTGGGGAATCTGGTGAACCGGACCATCTCGATGTCCAATAAGTATTTTGGCGGTGAAGTAAGAGACGGCGGTGTCAGTGATGCAGTAGATGAAGAGCTGAAGCAGGTAGTGCTGGAATCCATAAAGAAAGCGGATGCCAAGATGAATGAATTGCGGGTAGCGGATGCCATCAGTGAAATCTTCAACATTTTCCGCCGCAGCAATAAATATATTGACGAGACCATGCCATGGGCGCTGGCCAGGGACGAGGCGCAGCAAGACCGTCTGGCGACGGTTCTTTACAATCTGACAGAGGCGATTACGATTGGTGCTTCCCTGCTGGAATCCTTTATGCCGGAAACCTCAGCGAGGATTTTGGACCAGCTGCATGTGGCTAAACGGGGGCTGGAGGAGATGAAGACCTTTGGCGGATATCCATCAGGCAATCATGTGACGGATAAACCGGAGATTCTGTTTGCCCGTCTGGATGTGAATGAAGTATTGGAAAAAGTGGAAGGAATGCATAAGGAAGAAGCTGACGGGGCGGCGGAAGTGGTCGATAACGGAATTGATCTGGAACCGAAGCCGGAGATTACCTATGATGATTTCGCCAGGCTGCAGTTCCAGGTGGGCGAGATTATTGCCTGTGAGGAAGTGCCCAAGTCAAAGAAGCTGCTATGCTCTAAGGTGAAGATCGGCAGTCAGGTACGTCAGATTGTCAGCGGTATCAAGGCTTATTATACACCGGAGCAGATGGTGGGTAAGAAGGTCATGGTGGTGGTGAATTTAAAACCGGCTAAGCTGGCCGGCGTGATGTCAGAAGGCATGCTGCTGTGTGCGGAAGACGCCGACGGAAACCTGTCCTTGATGATACCGGAGAAAGAAATGCCGTCCGGTGCGGAGATATGTTAAGTCCTAAATTAAACGGCAATCAGCTTAAGCTGATTGCCGTTGTTACTATGCTGATCGATCATATTGGTTATTTGATAGGGAAATATAATCTGTTCTATCGTCAGGATTATGCGGAAACGTGGCGGATGGTTTATGTTTTGCTGCGAGGGATTGGGCGAATTGCGTTTCCGATTTTTTGTTTTATGCTGGTAGAGGGCTTTCAACATACCGGCAATCGGCGGCGCTATCTTGGCCGAATGGCGATCTTTGCAGTTATTTCAGAGCTTCCTTATAACTGGATGGTATCGGGAAACTGGTGGGATCCGCAGCACCAAAACGTATTTTTCACACTGTTTCTGGGGCTGCTCATGATGCAGTTGATGGAAATGATAAGTGAGAAAAGCTCTTTTGAAACCGGGCGGCTGCTGCAAATGGCAGTTATTTGTGGCGCCGGTATTTTGGCCTGGGTGATGCGGACGGACTATTCTTACTGGGGCATTATGCTGATTGCCATTTTATACCTGGCCCGCCAGAATCGGCTAACTCAATGTATCCTGGCTTTTTTATGGCAGATGTGGTGTGAAGAATTGCTGCTCTGGAAAGTCGGCTTGCTATGCTCATTTGTTTTGTTGTTGCTTTATGATGGAACACGGACAAGAAAGGCTGGCCGGAAGTGGCAGCAATACTTTTTCTACTGGTTTTACCCGGTTCATATACTGGTGCTTACGGCGGTCAGTTTGTGGATCAGCAAGCAGTGATCTTGCACATCAGTGCGACCGAAAGAAGAGGAAGAAAAACAAGAAAAGAGGAGTAAATCATGATATTTGACACCCATGCCCATTATGATGATGAGGCATTTAACGAAGACCGAGAAGAGCTGCTGAGCAGTCTGGCCGTGCATGGCATTGAGACTGTGGTGAATATCGGTGCCAGCATTCAGTCAACGAAGAATACTTTGCAGCTGATGAAGCAGTACCCCTTTCTCTACGGGGCAGTGGGGGTGCATCCCAGCGAAACAGGGGAATTAAATGATTCCCTGATGGAGTGGCTAAAGCACGTTGCGAAAGAACCTAAGGTTGTCGCCATCGGTGAGACTGGCCTGGATTATTATTGGAATGAGCCCGAACGGGAGCTTCAGAAGCATTGGTTTATCCGACAGCTTCAACTGGCCCGGGAGCTGCAGCTGCCGGTGGTGGTCCATAGCCGTGATGCCGCAAAAGACACACTGGATATCATGCAGGCGGAGCATGCCGAGACGATAGGCGGTGTCCTTCATTGCTTTTCTTATGGTGTGGAGATGGCAAGAAAATATCTGGATATGGGTTTTTGGATCGGTATTGGCGGGGTGGTGACCTTTCAGAACGGGAAAAAGTTAAAAGAAGTGGTAGAATATATTCCCCTGGAACGGATTGTTCTGGAGACGGACTGTCCGTATTTGTCACCGGTACCCAACCGGGGAAAACGTAATTCCTCGCTGAATCTGCCGTATGTGGTGGAAGCCATCAGCCGGATCAAGGCAGTTACACCGGAAGAAGTTATTGCCGCCACCAACCGCAATGCCAGGGCATTATACCGGTTGGATTAATAGCGGCAGGAAGGAAGAATTCATGGCAACATTATTGGGAAATCCCCAAAATACAATTGCAATCATTCAAAAATATGAGTTTGCGTTCCAGAAGAAATTTGGTCAGAATTTTCTGATCGACACCCATGTGCTGGACAAAATCATTGCCGCAGCCGGGGTAACCAAGGATGATTTCGTACTGGAAATCGGACCGGGAATCGGGACCATGACCCAGTATCTGGCTGAGGCTGCCAGGCAGGTGGTGGCGGTAGAAATAGATGCCAACCTGATACCGATTCTGAAGGAGACACTGGCGGAGTATGATAATATCACGATTCTGCATGACGATATCCTGAAAGTGGATATTACCCAGCTGGCCAGGGAGTACAATGAGGGGCGGCCGATTAAGGTCGTGGCGAATCTGCCTTATTATATTACAACTCCGATTATCATGGGATTATTTGAGGGAAATGTGCCGGTTGAGAACATTACGGTGATGGTGCAGAAGGAAGTGGCGGAGCGGATGCAGGTAGGGCCGGGCTCCAAGGATTATGGTGCCTTGTCACTGGCGGTGCAGTATTATGCAGAACCGTATATTGTTGCCAATGTTCCGCCTAACTGCTTTATCCCCCGTCCGAAGGTGGGTTCTGCGGTAATCCGTCTGACCAGACATAAGGAACCGCCGGTGGCGGTAGATAATCCGGCATTGATGTTCCGGTTGATTCGGGCTTCCTTTAATCAGCGGCGTAAGACATTGCAGAACGGGCTGAATAATTCTTCGGAGCTTTCCTATTCGAAAGAACAGATTGCGGCGGCGATTGAACGTCTGGGTGTTCCGGCGACGATTCGGGGCGAGGCATTGACGCTGGCCCAGTTTGCGGCGTTGGCTAATTATTTGCAAAATTAAGAAACACTCACTGTATATCATACAACCACCGAAAGGACACATCTTCTCATAAAAGTTAAGAGTAAATTTGGCGAGGTGAATATCATGAAGCGTTGGATATCTAAAAGCTATAAAAACAAATTATATGCTACTTTTATCATGATATGGATTATTCCGATCCTGCTGCTTATCTTTTTTGACTATATTTATGTATATGACAGTACTGTAAAGAATACTGAAAGCTTCAAAAAAAGTAACTTAAAAATCGCCGCACAATTAATCGAAAGCGATTTATCCACATTCCATGGAATCATTAACAGTATAGCTTCCAACGAGGAGGTGGCTGAAATCATCAAATCGGATTGGCAGGGGAAGCGCAGAGATTTTTCAGAAACCCAACGTTTATACAGCATTTCACAAACCGCCATGGCAGGATTGCCGCAGAACGTCCCGCTTCATATTGTAAACCGCTACGGTGCAAGCTGCTTTTCCACAACCAATTATTTCCTGCCCATTTACAGTGATGAGCGGGGTAATTTATATGATGCCATGATAGAAAACGCTGATACAGGAAGGATATCTTCACAGATTCATTGGCGTGTCGATGGCGATGATTTGCAGGATATCAGCTATGTTATGGGGAAAGCAATTCTTGACCCTGAGAGTGGCGCTATCGTGGGATATGTAATCATGGACATTTATAACAGTTATTTTCAAAATATTTTCCGTATGATAGCCACACAGGCAGGCTCTAACATACTTGCAACAGACCACCGTAATATTGTGATTGCCGATATGGAGAACCGGTATTATCCGGGTTATCGGTTTGATTCCGGAAACAACATGGGCATTCTGGATGAATCTGGCAGTTTCGACCTTGTTGTAGGTGCTGCTGCATATAGAGTATATTATGAATCAGCCGATTACCTCGGTATGAAAGTCATTGAATTGATTCCCAGGGACTACTTCATTAAAACTACCTGGAACAATATAAAAACTCATATTATCTTTTTTAGTATCTTAATCGCTCTGGGAGTGTTTGTGATTATGTATAATGTTTTCATCATGGTTACCCCTATCAAAACACTGGATGAAGCAATGAAACGAGTAGCGTCCGAGGATTACTCCGTTCGGGTTGAAATTTCTGGTGAAGATGAAATCGCACGACTGGGTCGGAGCTTTAATGATATGGCAAGTCACATCCAGTATTTGATTGAAGAAAATTATCATAAGCAAATCTCACTTCAGAAATCGGAGGTAAAGGCGCTCAAAGCCCAGACAAATCCACACTTTTTATACAACTGCCTGAACAGCATTCAGATGATGACGCTGATAGGCCAGAAGGATGAAGTGCTGCAGATGACAAAGGCGTTAAGTAAGTATTACCGTAACCGGGTAAACACCGAAACGGAAATGGTAACCATTGATGAGGAGCTAAAACAATCACTGAATTACCTTGAAATTCAGTCCATTCGTTATAAAGATAAACTGACGATAAAAACGGATATTGATCCTGCCGTTCTGGACAAGCTGATTCTCAAGCTGATCTTACAACCGCTGATCGAAAATGCGGTTGTACATGGTATCGAACAGAAAGTTGACAAAGGAATGATTATAATTCGTGCTTATTGGCAAAATGACAGGGTTCGCATAGAAATTCTGGATGATGGGAACGGTCCTGGCACCAGTAACGCTAAAGGAGAGAATACAGGCATACTGAATACGAAAATGAGACTGAACTATCATTACGGAGAAAACTATCATCTTACTGTATTTCGGCGGGATGGTTTTACAGTGGCAGAACTGGATCTCCCTCTGGAATAATGCGCAGGAGGTAATTGCATATGCTGACGGTATTAATTGTCGATGATGAATATTATGCCCGTGAAGGCATTAAACAAATGATCAAGTCTTATGGCAACAATGAATACTATGTTATTGGTGAAGCGGACAACTCTTTCACCGCATTGGAAATTATTAATAAAGAACAGCCGGATATTGTGCTTACAGACATTCAAATGCCGATTATGAATGGGATTGAGCTTGCCCGGGCGGCAATGAACTATTCCTCAAAATTTATTATTATTACCGGCCACAATCAGTTTGAATATGCAAAGCAGGCTGTTAAACTGGATGTGGTAGATTTTATTTTAAAGCCGGTTGATCCGGAAGAATTGATCGATGCGATGAAAAGTGCGACATCTCATCTGATAAGAGATGATGATGCTGTAAAAAAGCAGATGATCAGTTTCCTGCGCCAGGAAAACATGGGGGCCGGCGTTATGCGGCAAATTCCCTGGGGGCAGATGCGCCTGGCATTAATACAAATGGACGATCCGCAAAAACGCTCTGTTTCAGGCTTAACAGAAGCATCACTTGCGGCATATATACAAGAAAGATACAGCATTTTGCATATGCATACCGATCGTATATTGGTGTTGCTGAATGCCGGGGAACAGCATGAGGAATTTCTAAAAACATTGCAGGCCGATGTGAAACGGGAACATGGCATTATCCTGACAATTGCACTCTCGCACCCCTGCAGTGTGGAAAATGCGCCCCTTGAGTACCTTCGTGTTAAGGCGTTTTTAACAGATAGATTTTATCAGGGAGAGGGAAACCTGATAAAACGCCTCCTGCCTCCGGGAGAAGCGACAGCCCCAGGGCAAATTGAGAATATGCTGAATGCCATCAAACGATCTGTTAAAGCCGGGGATCAGTCAGAGGCCAAGGAGAAAACGATTGCTCTGTACCAATTCTTCCTGTCGCGAAAGTGTGGATTTGAAATCATTATGGAGAGTGCGATGAACCTTTACTTGTTCATGCGCGACACCCTGAAAACCGAAAATGTCCCTTTTCAAACGTTGGAAGCTTACAATCCGGTCAGCCACAGTGCGGCACTCCAGCGCATGCTGGACAGTTCCTTATCCTTAATCCGGCAGGGTATCATCTTAATGCGGGACGAGCGCAGCGAATCGGAGGATAATGCCGTGAAAAAGGCAATTTCTATTATCAACAGCAGATATTGTGAGAACTTATCGCTGGAGCTGATATCCAGTGAGGTTTTTTTGAATCAAAGTTATCTCAGCCGGAAACTCAAAGAGCAATTGGGTATGAATTTCAGTAAATATTTGATTGGCTTACGCATGGATAAAGCCATCGACCTGCTTCGGAAAGGCGAAAATGTGGGGCAGGTGGCGAACCATGTAGGGTATAGTAATTACAGACATTTTTCCAATATTTTTAAGCAGTATACTGGTTATCTTCCAAGCAAATACAAAAAGTATTGATTATATAATACATTTGATGGAAAGTGCTTTTTTGCACTTTTCTTTTTAGTGCGCCCGGCGGGCGCATGTTCTAAAGGGTGAGAGTCCCGAAATCCACCCGGTAGTGGGAAGGATATAGCTGAACACCAAGGGCGTCGTGGGTAACTGCGAGTCTGAAGGAAGGTGTAGGCAAATCTCCGGTCTGACGAACAGAAATCTTATCAGGCTGTAAATGAGGGTGAGACTGCTAAACAAGCCAAAGCCCAATAACTACACGGAATCATTTGCAGTAAATAAGGCGGATATATGGAGAGAAAGAACATGCGAGTACCCGGGTTATCGCCAGTTGATGATTATTACCAGTTGATGCTGGAAACCCCATAAGTAATAGGGAACATCTTATTCAACTGGTAATAATCATATCCCTTATAATGTATATATCAGCTTAGCTGAAATATCATTACGAGGTGATAAAAATGTTAGTAAAAACAATTTCAGATGCCGTATTGAGAAATTTAGCAGAAATAGGCATCAAAGAGCGTACAATTGCCCACAATTATTCCTGCTTCTATCGTGCCCTTTGTAAAGAGGTGGGCGAAAAAGAACTGGATGAGACGTTAGTTTCATCATATCTTCTTGAGAAGCAAGGAAAAGATGTCTGGAATCTCGCCTATTACCAGCTGAGCCCGTGGGAGCAGACCTGCAGGCATGCATTCCAGATCCTGCTTGAATATCAGGCAACCGGTCAGCTGAAGGTTCAGTGCAGAAATGCAGAAGGCCCTGGGCTAAAAGACATTAAAGCTATGGAGGATTATCTTCTTTTTTGCACGGAAGCCGGAAATATTACGAGAACCCTCAGCAGGAAACAGGCTACCATAAGGCGTTTCCTCACTGCATACCCTTTGAAAAATGTCAATTCGTCCAGCATTCTAGCGTATGTCCAGTCGTTTGCAGGGAAAAGCACCTATTATCAAAAACGTGAATTAGATGAAATTAGGAAATTCCTTGGGTTCTGCCTGCTCCACGGATACATCAGTCAGGACTTTAATGCTGCCTTTCCAGACATAAGGGCAGTGAAAGATAGCAGAATCCCATCTGTTTTTACCGTTGCTGAAATAAAAAAGCTGCTGCATGGTTTTTCCGAAAGTGCTTCGAAAAACAGGCTGCGTAACTATGCAATGGTATTGTTAATGGTTATTTATGGATTTAGATCCATAGATATTTCCAGCCTAAGCTGCAGCTGTTTGGATTTCGAGAATGGGGAGATTATGATTTCCCAATCAAAGACAGGCACAGTCCTCCGGCACCATATTCTGCCGCATGTCGGAAATGCCATGGCAGATTACATTCTGCATGAACGTCCTAAAAGTAGTTCAAAACTGCTTTTCCTTAAAGCGGACGGAGATGGGTTAGCCTCCAAATCTGTAAGCGGTGTTGTACGAAATGGTTTTTTGTCTGCTGATATTGATATTGGAATGAGGAAATATGGCTCCCACAGCCTGAGATATTCCCTCGCATCAAGCCTGATTAACGATGGGCAGTCCATCTTTACAGTGGCAAATATCCTTGGACAGACTTCGGCTGAAACGGCTCGTCTGTATGCGAAGGTGGATATATCCAGGTTATCCCGCTGTGCATTGGAGGTGCCTTCTCATGAATGATTCATTTTGCATCCCGGAGTACAGGAGTGGACTGAAAGACATGTTTGTGCAGTTCATCCAATATAAAAAATCGTCTGGGAGAAAGGAGCGGCTCTATGCCACAGTGCTGAACTCATTCGATACCTACTGTGTTTCACTTTCCAGAAAGGTAAATACCTTGGACAGGGATACTGTTGACGGTTTCCTGCAGGTAACGGATCAGCGTAAGCTCTCTTCTGTACTAAAAAATGCCTCCGTTTTACGGGAGCTTGGCCGCTATATGCACAGAACCGGTATTAAGGACGCTTACATTACCAACCTACATGGAAGTAGGAAAAGCACTTATACACCATATATTTTCAACAGGGAACAGATTTTCCTTATCCTTCGGAAAGCATCTGGTTTCCATTCCTGTTATGATAGCGTAAATCCTAACATGAAGAATACCATTTCATGCCTGTATGCGATGCTTTATTGTACTGGGATACGTATTTCAGAAGCTTTATCTCTGAAACTGCAGGAAGTTTCACTGACGGAACGTACGATACTTGTTACGGAATCCAAAAGCGGAAGGCAGCGGCTGCTACCCATTTCAGCGTCCCTTTCACTGAAATGCGGCGAATACCTTTCAAAACGGTGCAGCTGTCATAATGTATACTTCTTTGATTCTGGTTCCAGTCTGCATGACGGCCAGATAAATACCCGGACGGCATACAGATATTTTCGCGTACTGATGGAAGAATCTGGCATTATACACCGGGGAAGGGGCAATGGGCCACGCCTCCATGATTTCCGCGACACATTTGCAGTGCATTCCCTGCAGCAGCTCATTGAACAGGGAGGGGATGTAAATGCCGGCCTTGAGTACCTGTCATTATATATGGGGCACCGTTCCATTTATGAGACACAGGATTATCTGTGGCTGACGGAAGAACTGGCAGAGGATATGTTAAACAAAACTTCCGGTTCTGCCGCTTTCTTAGCTGAGGAATATAGAAGAAAGGCGGTGGCACTGGATGTTTAAGGAATTCTATCCGCTTCTTGAAAAGTTCCTTTGTACCTATCTTCCAAAACAAAGAGGCTGTAGTAACCATACAGTCATCTCCTATTATGCTTCGCTGAGTCAGTACATTTCATGGCTGTCCGAAACAACAGGAATAAGGAAGGAAAAAATACAGGTGTCTGACTTCACAAAGGAACGTGTGCTTTCCTGGCTATCTAACATTGAAGCAAATGGATGCGCCATTTCAACCAGGAACCAGCGGCTTGCCGGAATACGCTCTTTTCTGGCTTTTGCTGCCGATGAGGAGTCAGTCTACATGGACATTTTTATCCCGATAGGAAAAATCCATGTGAAGAAGGGGAATAAACCTTCAAAAGATTTCCTGAATCAGGAAGAATTCCAGGAAATTTTAAAGTCCATTCCATCAGGCAGTGAGCTTTCCATCAAGCATTATGTGCTTCTCAGTACGTTGTATGAGACAGGTGCTCGCGTACAGGAAATATGTGACATGAAGCAGGAAGATATTTCTTACGGAAAGAACTGCTCGGTCAAAATCTACGGCAAGGGCAGGAAGACTCGCATTGTTTACATATCCTCTGATATGGCAGCCATACTCAAAGAGTATTGTACAGGGTTTTCTGTAAAAGAAGGTAATCTGTTCCGTAACCGGTATGGTGGGACTTTAACAGATTCCGGCATTGATTACATCATAAAAAAGTATACTGCTATAGCCAGGGAACGTTTACCGTCGTTGAAGTATAAGAAGGTATCGGCACATACCTTCCGAAGGTCTAAGGCTACCCATATGCTCCTGGACGGGGTAAGCCTACCTGTTATCCAAAGATTCCTCGGTCACGAATCTATCCAGACAACGGAAGAATATCTTGAAATTGGTTCCAATGCCATGATTCAGGCGGTAGCCAAATCCAGCTCATCCATTCTTTCCGAAGATAAGATGAATGAAGCCAAGAAATGGGAAGATGAAGATATCCTGCTCCAGATTCGCCAAAAGATAGCAGCGCCTTAATCCTCAATGATTATTACCAGTTGAATAAGATGTTACCTATTACTTATGGGGTTTCCAGCATCAACTGGTAATAATCATCAACTGGCGATAACCCGGGTTATTACTTGCAGAGAATAACCCGGGGAGACCCTATGGACACAGCCAATACGATAAAACATTCGTGGTTGTGGTTGAAATAAGATTTGTCATAGGGAGTCAGCAGAGGTCATAGTACCATGGTGGTACATTGCAAACGCTGTGGGAAGGACTGAACTTTAGGAGGTGTGAGTAAATGAATGTAACCAATGATGGGTTTAAGGACAGACAACTTCATAT
>Ga0153928_1000427_pt1 | contig 21006 bp, 25 predicted proteins | sample TSNJ012MetaG_FD_106656 | JGI IMG/M metagenome (GOLD analysis project Ga0153928, IMG submission 106656) | Attine ant fungus gardens microbial communities from New Jersey, USA - TSNJ012 MetaG | ecosystem: Host-associated > Fungi > Mycelium > Unclassified | place: USA: New Jersey, Wharton State... | reverse complement strand
TCTCTTGTATCTTTGTCTAGCATTTGTGTATTTTTCCTTTTTTTATTATTTTACTTTAACGGTGCCGTTGTTGTCTCCGGCAATCACTCCCTTACTCTTGTTGATATTAATATTTTCGGGCTTGGTGGGCGGGGTGACTTGCTTTGCTTCATACTCTTTTACGTATTTATCAATGAGATATTCAATCATGTTTGATTCTGAACGTTTTTCTATGTCGCATAGGTCTTTGAATTTTTCTTTAAGCTCTTTTTCGATATATGCTTTCACAAGTGGTTTTTTCGTTGACATTCATTAGCACTCCTTATTAATTATTATTAACATTAATAATTTGATAAAGTGGTACCACTATGGTACTATATACATGGTGGTACCACCGTGGTACTACTGCGGTGATTGGGTGGTTGTTTAAATAAGTATACCAGAACAGGTAACAAAAGGAAAGGGGAAAAGGAAAATGACAAAGAAAGAAATGGTGAATTGTATTCAAGTCAGGGAACAAATACTTAGGAAATTTAGTAATGAATCAGCTGTGAAATTTGGTTATTTTAGTGATCAAGCAGCAATGAACAGGCATTTTCATCAAGCTATCTTGGGTTTAATGGGTTATATGGAGATAGAAGTTGTGGAGTAAGGGCATTGCCGGAAGAACATATAAGAAAGATGAAGCAGATTGAAAGAGGAAATGTTATGAGACGGATTAAAAAGGTTAACGGCTGGGGTATCTACCAGAATAATGATAGAGAAGTTTCTAAATACGGTTTTGGGATTACTGTCCTTACTCCGGATGATGTTGAATATTCGTATATGTGTAGTCCTGCTAATTCTGATATGGAGTTTAATGATGTAAAGGCAGCTGAACATTGGATAAGGAATCACGGAAAGTAAAACGGTGTGGGGGCTTCTGCCCTCTCCCCTTTAATGTAGCTACCGGATGCGGTAACGGTCACAAGCCCGTGTAAATACAGAGTGTAAGGATTGAATAAAGAAAGTAGGAAATGCAGGGTAAACTGGTAGGGCTACATGCAAGTGACGTGGTGGTCAGGCTGTTGAATGACAGATGGAGCGTGTGAAGAGGATGCAACCCGGCAAAATGTACTGAAAACAGGGACATCAGGGCAAGAAAGCAAAGTGTGCTGCACTAACGGAAGAAAGCAGACAGGTTGAACCAATCAACACTTTACCCCTATCTAAGAAGATGTCAAGTGAACAGGTACTAAACGAGATGACACAGTACTTTATTCAATCCGTTAACTGACAATTGATAGAACTGGAAGCATCATGAGGTATAGCTATAAGGGATGCGCTGCCAACCGTGAAAGTCGGATTTCCGAAGTCAGATAGTGCTATACAAAGGCTGACATTGATTTTTAGCAATTTGTTCAAGCGGTTGTTGTGGGTACAATGGGAACCCTCGTGTAAGCGTTAGTTGTTTGATAGTAAGGAAAGCCGTTGTGAAACGTTATCATCTGCTATATAGCAATCACCGGAAGGGCCGTGTGCCGTCGGTGGCTCCTTGAAAACTGAATATGAATGATGTTTTTTTGAAAGGGGAAAATTTATGACAGCTAGAGAACTTTGGTATTTGGTTAATAATTGCCAGTCTCATGAAAATATAGCATTTGCTGAAAAGTGTATTATGGCTAGTGATGTTGATAATGATACGTATAATGATTTGATGATGTCATTATCATTTATATCACGTGATTTATATTCTATGAGTTGATATTGAATATTTGTGGAAAAGCTGGGTTCCGGCAATTAAAAGCAATGACAGCCGTGAAATTGCTCCCGCCTTTTCCCCTTTTTTCGGAAGGTAGCTTAATCGGTAAAGCGTTGTGTGCACAATACAACTTTACTTGGGTATGCGGGTTCGACTCCCGTCCTTCTGATTGTAACTATTGATATTCCAAAAAAAGAAAGTGAGGAAAACAAGAATGAAAGCGAAATTAGTAGGAATCAAAAAAGTCGACTATGTGAATAAGACAGGCAAGGCCGTTAAAGGAACCAGCCTGCATATTTTACATGATGGAGACGTTGACGGGCAAATAGCGGAATCTGTCTATATATCAGACGCTTATGCCGTTAATATGCCAGCAATCCCGAATTTAAAGCCGGGGTTGATGATTGGCATTGAATACAATCGCTTTGGCGGTGTTGACAATGTTGTTATACAGTAATCCCATGTTGTTGGTTGCGTCTGCTTCAAATGCTGCATCGGATATATCCGAATGGATACTTGATGAAGATATGATAACAGGCAGCGTGTCAGAAGCAGACATGGCTATGCTGTACAATTTGCTCTTGGTTATTAATGAGCAGGTAACACGGATAGTAGTAATTGCGACGTTTATTTTTGCGTTGATATTGTTTGTATTTGTGTTTAGGCTCGTTTTTAGCATATTCAACAAAATTTAAGAAAAGTGAGGACAAGGGAATGAAAAAGACAAGAGAAAAGGTAATGGGTAAAGTGAGGGCCTTAGCACTTCCGGTAAGTACTGCGATCATGGTGGGTCAGTCTACTATTTGCACGCTTGCTGCAGAAGGTGATATTGATCTGGCAAGCATTACCGCTGAGGCAATGACACAGATCAAAGCTGATCTGCTTACCGTTATTTCTGCTTCTGCTGCCGTATCCGTCAGTCTGGTTGGTCTGACTGTCGGTATCAGCTATCTGATCAAAAAGGCTAAAGCGCTTAAAAACACGGCTTAATGCTTCATGTGTCACCGGGATGGGTGTTATTGTCGCCCATCCCTTTTTAGTCCCGCCAGCACGGTCCCGGGCTGAAATACCACCTATTTCGTTGTTCGCTGCCGTAGGCCTTTGCGAGCGTTAAGAAATTTTAGTTGTGTGGTTCTCGCTTGCGAGGTTCACACAACGGTACCCGTAAGTGGTAAAAATTTTAGCGACTGGCAGCAGCAGCTTTGCGGGTTGGTATACCCAGGGTATCCGCGCGGATATGCGCTTGCTCCTGCTATGCCTGTATCCGTGTCAAGTCTAAAGACCCCATACTACCGTCCTTGATGCCAGACAAGGTAAAAGGGGATCGGTGTGTTTTGGCTGGGTGCGTGTCGCTCTCGACACCGGAAGTTCTTTAGGTCGTGGTTGACAATAAAGTTTGCGCATGATCAAAAACGGTAAATGGGGCAAACGCACCCAGAACAGAGAAAATAGTTTGCCCCATTTTCCGTTTTTGATCATGTACTGCCACCCCATGGCGATAGCACAAAAATCTGATTACAAATTTGTGGTGCCAATAATTAATCAGATTTTTGTGTTATCGCCATGGGGTACCGGGCTAAAGACCCTCATACGTCCCGTAGGGCGGACAACACATACACGGCAAAAGGGTTCTGAAAGTCGCTAAGGCCTAGTATTACCTTAGCGACTTCTGTGACAACCCTCGCAAAGCCACATGAAATATAGGTTTTTAGCTTGTCACACCAAAAAAGTGACAACGTGACAAGTGACAAACTTGTGACAAAACGATTGAAAAGGGGAAGTGAAATGGCTGATAAAGATACACGATCACGTAAGTGGCAGTTGACTATAAACAACCCGGTTGAAAAACAGCTGGGGCATGAAAAGATTAAAGAACTGGTTTCCAGTATGGCAAGTATCATCTACTGGTGCATGGCTGATGAAGTTGGCGAAAATGGAACACCACACACTCATGTATATCTACACAACAAAAACGCTGTAAGATTCAGCACAGTAAAAAATCTGTTTCCGGAATCGCATATAGAAATGGCTAAAGGCACAGCACAGCAAAACATGGAGTATATCTCCAAAACCGGAAAGTGGGAAAAGGACAAGAAGCGGGAAACGTCAGTTGACGGAACGTTTGAAGAGTTCGGGGAAATGCCCATCGAACGACAAGGCAAGCGTAATGACCTTGATGATCTGTACTGTATGATCAAGGACGGATTAACGGATTTCCAGATACTCGAAATTGACCCGACATACATGCTGCACATGGAAAAGATAGAAAAGGCCCGCCAGACCATTCTAGCCGACAAGTACAGTGATGAATGGATTAACAGGGAAGTAACCTACATATGGGGCGATACCGGAAGCGGGAAGACACGTTATGTAATGGAGAAATACGGATATCGAAACGTTTACCGGGTAACGGATTACGGGCATCCATTTGACGGATACAGGGGACAGGAAGTAATTATGTTTGAAGAATTCCGGTCTGGCCTTACCTTGGGCGATATGCTCAAGTATACGGATGGTTATCCGGTTGAACTGCCTTGCCGATATGCCAATAAGATCGCCTGTCATACAAAAGTATACATAGTAACCAACATTCCACTTACCCAGCAATATCCCATGGTGCAGAGGGAAGATTTTGAGGGATTCCGTTCTTTCCTGCGCCGTATCAATCGGGTTATGCATTACACTGGTTCGGTTGTTGAGACATCAAAAATAGAACTCCGGGCAAATGGTTTTATCGTGATACCGGATGATGATACTATACCGTTCAAGGGAGACGAATCATGACACTACAAACTGCATTAGAGGAATTTCTTTACAGTCGGCAGCTTGCCGGATTAGAATCTACAACTGTTGTAAATTACAGACGTACATTATCGCTCATGATAAACTATGTGGGTGTTGATGTCTCAATCCAAGGGGTTACATTTCAAATGGTTTCTGATTACATCATGAATTTGTATGATCAAAAACTTTCCAGAGCAACGGTTTCTTCATACGTACGCAACACAAAGATATTTTTCCGGTGGGTGTCAGATGAATATGGATTAGCGTTTGACGCACTAAAAATAAAAGTACCAAAATCGCCAAAAAAGATAGTACGCATCTATACCGATGCAGAAATTAAGTTAATATTTTCGTTAACAAAATCACATATCCCGTGGATAACCATTCGAAATCAGTTGATCATAGCTCTTATGCTTGATTCGGGGATACGGCAATTGGAAGTTTGCAACTTGACGCATGACAATATTAACCGTGAATCACTGGTTATGAAAGTCACCGGAAAAGGTTCAAAGGATCGCTTTGTTTCATTAGGGCAAACCAGTCTTACACTGTTAAATCGATACCTTTCCCTGTGCCCATATAAAAACTGCAAATATGTATTCTGTGACCGTTTTGGCAATCAGTTATCAGGGAACGCTATAAGGCTATTTGTAAACCGTGTGGAACGTCAATTAGGGTTTCCACTTTCGTCACACAAGCTCCGGCATAATTTCGCCACCAATTTCTGCATTGACAATGTGCGAAAAACCGGAAAATCGCATGTCTACGATTTAAGCATTTTAATGGGTCATGAAAGCATCGAAACAACCAAAAAATACGAGCATTTTGCTCATGAAATCATAGCAGCTGAAAACACAATATCACACTTAGACAATGTCTTTGATCTGTGCAATCCCGTGTAAAATAAGGGTTTTTGAGAAAACACAAAAAGAAAAAGCCCCGCCCCAGTAGTTCGCAGCCTACCAAAACAGAACCTTTGAATGCGCCTTCAGGGATTCGAACCCGGGACAAATAGATTAAGAGTCTACTGCTCTACCAGCTGAGCTAAAAGCGCATAAATAATGCTCGTTGCCACCATACTTATTTCTACTCTCTTCAAGTGACACGAGCATTATTTTATCGCAAAACAATATAAAAGTCAACCCTTTTCGCAATTTTTTTTACGTTTTTTGCAAGTGTTTTTTGCAAGTGTGAATTTTAATTGAATTTTATCTCTATGCCCGGTCCAGCATTGCCTTTATATCTTCCCGGGAATTCACGCCAATCAGCTTATCAACCAACTCGCCGCCTTTAAAGACTGCCAGGGTCGGAATGGTCATTACCCGGTAGCGAACGGCGATGGCATCGGACTCGTCGGTATTTAATTTGCCGACGATTGCCTTTCCTTCATACTCGTTGGCCAGTTCCTCAACCAGTGGCGCCATCATCTTGCATGGCCCGCACCAGTCGGCGTAAAAATCTACCAGAACCGGCTTGTCTGCCTTTAATACTTCAGATTCAAAATTATCGGTGGTGAATTTTTTTTCCATTGTTTTTCTCCTTTTTTTGCTTTGTTACTTTTTACCGCGATTAATTGCTTTCTCTACTTCTCTGAAACCTTTGCTCCATTTTAAAATTTGCCGGTTCATGGCTTCTTTATCACTGGTGGAACTACGCAGGCGTTTTGTGAGCTTAGTCTTCCAGTCCATTATATCACCAAATATGCATTCTTTCTATAGCATATGCGAGATAAATTCCGCCATGCAGGGAATAAAATATAATTGGCACGGTAATTACCGGCTGGCAACCAACTTAAAGATAGGATTCCCCATCGCCGAAAATTTAGTCTCATATTCCGTCATAACATTACCTTCTGCCATCTCACTATGATGCAAATCAAACGAGTGTGCCGCCAGCTTCCATCCCGCCTGCGGGATCGCTTCCAATGAATACTCAAATAATCCCCGATTGTCCGTCTTAAACTCCACCACACCGTCCGGTTTTAAAATTTGATCATATACCTGCATAAACTCCGGCGAAGTCAGTCTTCGCCTGGCATGCCGCTCCTTGGGCCAGGGATCAGAAAAATTCAAAAAGACCCTGCTTACTTCCCCTGGTGCGAAAATCTCCGCCAGATTTTTCGCATCCACACACATAAAATAAATATTGTCAAGTTCTATCTCTGACCGCTTCTGCAGAGCCCGAAGCAGTACACTGGGGTAACGTTCAATCCCAATATAGTTGACCGCCGGATTCATTCTGGCCAATTCCATAATGAACTTGCCTTTCCCCATCCCAACCTCAATCTCAATCGGATTGTCATTGCCAAAGAACGCCCCAAAGCTCCCCCTCCGCTGCTCCGGATGCTGAATGACATAAGGACTCTCTGATATCTTCTGCTCTGACCCGGGAATATGACGTAGTCGCATGTTAACTTCCCCCTCTGTATAATACAACTTATAATAATATTGTATCATTTTATCAGAAAACTATGTTTATTACAATTCTCTTACGATGCATTTTTTCTATTTTTTTTACGTGCAGAATTTGTCAAGGCATAGTATAATAAATCTATATGTGGTAGTTTTCCACCAATTCAAAGAAAATAATGTAACAGGATATAGATACTACGAAGGAGGATGGGGTATGGCAAACACCAATGTAAACAACAGTTGGGAGAAAATACAACTGGGAGTAAAGGATACCGAGCGCCTGATCGGGCAAAAAAATTATAATGCTGCAATGATAAAATCCCGTCAAACCCTGGAATTCATGGTCAAGCTTCTGTCTGACCGTGCCTGTTTGTCGGATGAGGGCGATTTGATGAAGATGATTGATGCCCTGTATCAGAACCGCTGGATCAGCAAGACCACGTTTGAACATTATCATAAAATCCGGATGATCGGTAACAAGGCCGTCCACGAAGGCGATGCCAATGCTTATAATGCCAATCAGTCATATCACATGCTTTCCCAGGAAGTCTATACCTTTGCCAATGATTATAAGAACGCGCAGCGCGGCACCCGCCGCCCCGCCACTCAGTCCCGGTCGAGTTCCCGCAGCCGGAAGAAACGGGCCGCCAAAAGCTCCGCATTTTCCCTTTACAACCTGCTAAGGCTGATGATTCCGATTCTTTGTGTCATCCTGTTGATTTGTATCATCCAACTGGTAAAACCGCCCAAGACTGAAGACGAAGAGACTACTACCACACCGACGACTACCACCGAAGCCGTCACCGCTACCGAGCCGATGGTACCAACCTCAGCAGCACCGGTACCGATAGTATATAAAACTGCTGCCAATTTAAACGTCCGTCCCCAGCCAAGCAAAGACGGTGAACCGATCGGTCTGCTGACCGGCGGCACTCAGGTCGAGTATCTGGAAGCTTATAATGAAGAGTGGGCTAAGATCATGTACAATGGTCAGGAAGCCTATGTCTCCAGCCAATTTCTGGTTGAAGAATAATATCAGCAATAATAAACCACACTGCCATTATTAGATTATTTATCTAATAATGGCAGTTTTGCATTATTTTTAAGGTGACACCTTCGCAATTTTTTAACACTTTAACTATAGCTTTTTTCAAAAAAAGGAGTATTATGATAAAAGAGTAGTTCTAAAATCAGAATGATAAGGGGGATTGGAATGGACACCATTATAAAACAATTATCCGAGATTGAAGCTGCTGCCGCTTCCGTCATGAACGAAGCAAATGCCAGGAAGAAGGCCTTCGCCGAAGAGATTATGGTGAAGACAACGGCCTTTGACCAGGAGTTGGATAAGAAGACGGACGAACAGCTGAGAATCCTCCGGACAAATATGGAAACCGCTCTTGCCGGCAAACTTGAAAAGCAAAAACAAGATGTTGATTGCCTGTTACAGCGCATGGAGAAAAATTATGATGACCATCACAGCGAGTATGCTGCCAAGCTGTTCCGGTCTTTGATCGAGGGGTGAGGATATGAGTCTGTTGAGTTACAGTGGAGTTTCCACTAAGGTAAGGGCGATGAAGAGTCACTTGATCTCGGACCGCCAGCTTCGTGAGATGGCAGCTCTGGAGGATGTGCGCAGTGCGGCAGACTATCTGAAGAACCAGCCGGCTTATGCGGATATCTTTTCTGATCTGGATGACACCAGGCTGCACCGGTCCTACATTGAACAACTGCTGATTTTATCGACTTACCGGGATTATACCAAGTTATACCGGTTTTCTAATCTGGCACAGCGCCGGTTTCTGGATCTTTATTTTAATCATTATGAGATTATGATCATCAAACGGTGCCTGCGAAATGTGATGAGTCACACCCACGCCGACCTGGATCTGTCGGTCTTTCGTGATTTTTTCGAACGACACTCCCGGATCGATCTGATCCGCCTGTCACAGGTAGAGACCATGCCGGATTTTCTCTCGGTTCTGGAAGGTTCTGTATATGCGACGGCCCTTAACAGTCTGCCGGAGAACCCGCCAACCACGCTGTTTGATTACGAGATGCGGCTGGATCTGCTGTACTTTAAAACGCTTTGGAAGATTGATAAAATCCTGGAGCAAAGCTTTGGCTGCCAGCTGGATCTGCTTAACATCCAGTGGATTTACCGCTCTATAAAATATTATTCGCTTTCAGCTGCTGATATCTACGCGCTTTTAATTCCTGTCAATTACAAATTAAAAACAAACGAGATCCAGCACATGGCCGAGGCGGCTACGCCGGAGGACTTTTTTGCGATCCTTAGGGATACGTATTATGGCAGTCTTTCACCGGCTGCACTGGAAGAAAAACCAGATCTGGATGCGCTCCATGAGCAGGTGATGAACCGGATCTACGCCGGCAACAGCCGCAAGCATCCATATTCGATTGCGGTACTGGCTGCCTATCTATACTTCAAAGAAGTGGAGCAGCAAAAAATAATTACTACCATTGAAGGAATCCGCTATGGCCTGGGGGCCAGCGAGATCATCTCGCTGGTGATGAAAAGTGAAAGGGGGGCTGACCTTTGATTGAAAAAATGAAATTTTTAAGCATTACCGGCCCGAAAGCTGATATTGACCGGGTTACCAGTGAATATCTGGCTAAATATGAGATTCATCTGGAAAATGCGCTGTCAGAGCTAAAGACTGTCCCGGACTTACGTCCGTTCCTGGAGAGCAATCCTTACAAGGCAGAGCTACAGACAGCTTCGGAACTGATCCAGAGCTTCCAGCACTGCATGGCTGACTGTAAACCGCAGGAGGTCACTTTGGCCGATGCCTTAACGACCGTCCGTACACTGAGTCAGGAAGTGGATGATCTGTCAGCAAAGAAAAGGTCACTGGAAAAGCAGATGGATCCCCTGCAGGTCTCCCGAAATAACATTATCCCGTTTACCGACCTGAATTATGATGTCAGCTCCATCCTGCATTTTCAATATATAAGGTTCCGCTTTGGACGGATTCCTCATGAGTATTTTGATAAATTCATGAATTATGTATATGACACCATTGACACCGTGATCCATAAATGCCAGGAAGATGCCGACTATGTCTGGGTTGTGTACTTTGTCCCGGAAAGTGTTTCTGATAAGGTCGATGCGATTTTTGCTTCGATGCATTTTGAACGTTTCTTCCTGCCGGATGAATACGAAGGTACCCCGATTGAAGCTTCCCATTCACTGGAAGAAAAGATCAATGAGCTGAAGAAGCAGATCGATGAAGTGGACAGACAGATTCGCACCTCCATCGATACCAGGAAAGAGGCTTTGGCCAGTTCCTACGACCGGCTGACCTCCTTCTCGACCAACTTTGATATTCGCAAGCAGGCCGCCTGTATCAATCAGGAAGGACATACCTTCTATATTATATGTGGCTGGATGACACAGTCCAATGCCAGGGCCTTCCGCAAAGACCTGAAGGAGGATGAGGATACCTTCTGCTTCGTCGAGGATGACCACAACAATGTCTTAAGCAAGCCGCCGACCAAGCTGAATAATCCGGGGCTGTTCAAGCCTTTCGAGATGTTTATCCAGATGTACGGCCTGCCGGCCTACGACGAGATCGACCCAACCATTTTAATGGGACTGACCTATTCTTTCTTATTTGGTTTTATGTTTGGTGATGTCGGACAGGGACTTTGCTTATTGATTGGCGGTTTTCTGCTGTACCGGGCAAAAAAGATGAACCTGGCCGCGATTATCTCCTGCTGTGGCTTCTTTTCCACCATCTTTGGCTTCTTGTTCGGCAGTGTTTTTGGATTTGAAGATATCATCGATTCGGTCTGGTTAAGACCCAAAGAGGCGATGATGCAGCTGCCGTTTATTGGCAACTTAAATACGGTCTTTGTCGTTGCGATTGCACTGGGTATGGGCATTGTGCTGATGACGATGGTTCTGAATGTCATCAACAGCCTTCATACTCACGATGCCGAAAAAGCCTTTTTTGATACCAATGGTATTGCCGGCATGGTATTTTATGGGGCACTTACGGTTACCGTCTTCTTGTATATGAGCGGACACAGCTTACCGGCCACGATGGTCCTGGTGATGATGTTCCTCCTGCCGCTGCTGGTGATCTTCTTTAAAGAGCCGCTGACCGCATTGGCAGAAAAGAAAGCGGAAGTCATGCCGAAGCAAAAAGGGATGTTTTTCGTACAGGGATTTTTTGAAATGTTTGAAGTACTGTTAAGTTATTTTTCTAATACCCTGTCCTTTGTCCGGGTCGGCGCTTTTGCCGTCAGCCACGCCGCCATGATGGAGGTGGTTCTGATGCTGGCCGGAGCCGAAGCAGGAACACCTAACTGGTTCGTGATCATCCTGGGCAACCTGTTCGTGTGTGGCATGGAAGGTCTGATCGTTGGTATTCAGGTTCTTCGTCTGGAATACTATGAACTGTTCAGCCGCTTCTACCGCGGAACCGGGCGGGCGTTTAAACCATATGGCAAGATGGAATAGAAATCAGAGAAATATAAATCACCATGAAAAAGGAGAGAATCATCATGACATTATTAGTAAAAATTACGTTAGCTGCTGCATTACTTTTAAGCATTGCCATTCCATTCGGCGCATTTAGCGCCGGTGAAAAAACCAAAGGCCGTTATAAAAAAGCGCTGGCCCTCAATGTTCTGTTATTTGCCGGTACCTTAGCAGCTGCTGCCGGACTGTTCTTTACCGGCAATGCGATGGCTGCCGAAACTACTTCTGCCGCTGCAAACAGTGCTGCCGGCTTCGGTTACCTGGCGGCTGCACTTTCCACCGGAATGTCCTGTATAGGTGGCGGTATTGCCGTATCAGCAGCTGCTTCAGCGGCTCTGGGGGCCATCAGTGAAGACGGTTCCATCCTTGGTAAATCCCTCATCTTCGTAGGCCTTGCCGAAGGTGTATGTCTGTACGGACTGATCATTTCCTTTATGATCTTAGGAAAGCTTTAATCCATGAAAATGTATTTAATCAGTGACAACATCGACACCTGGACCGGCATGCGTCTGGCCGGCGTGGAAGGTGTGGTGGTGCATGAAAAAAAAGAAGTAAAAGAAGCGCTTGATAAGGTTCTGGCCGATCAAGAGATTGGTATCGTCCTGCTGACAGAGAAATTCGGACGGGATTTTCCCGATTTGATTCATGACGTGAAGTTGAACAACAAGCGTCCGCTGTTTGTAGAGATTCCTGACCGTCACGGTACCGGCCGCAAGGCGGACTTTATCACTTCTTATGTAAACGAAGCCATTGGATTAAAACTATAGAAAGCAGGTGATCTGTTTTGACAACGGAGGAGAAATTAAAGCATTTTCTGGATACTTGTATGGAAGATGCTCACGACCGCAGCAGCCGGATGTTAGATGAATATATGTCGGCCCTGGAAAAGACCTTTGAAGAGCACCAGGAAGATGCCAGGCGGCGGGCTAAGATGCAGATCCGCCTGGAATCCGAGAAAATGGAACGGGAGCTGAATAAGCAGCTCGCCATGGAACATATTTCCATCAAACGTGACTTAGGTCACAAGCAGGAAGAATTGAAAGAAAAGTTATTTACGGAAGTGAAAGATATGCTGGCCAACTTTATGGAAACCCCGGAATATTATCAGCTGCTGGAGAACCAGATTCAGCAGGCCGTCACCTTTGCCGGGGATGATCATATTGTGATTTACTTAGATCCGGCCGACGAAAGCAAAGCCCGGGACTTGTCGTTTGCTCACAATAAGGCACAGATTCTCATCAGCGAGTACTCCTTCTCCGGCGGCACCCGGGCGGTGATTCCCTCCCGTCACATTCTGATCGACAATTCCTTTCAGTCCAGGCTGGCTGAAGCAAAGGAAAACTTTCATTTTGATTTAAGCTTAACGACGGGAGGTAATGACTGATGGCGAAGACAGGTGTCATCTATGGAATTAACGGTCCGGTCATCCGTCTGAAAGGCGATGCCGGATTCAAAATGAATGAAATGGTTTCGGTGGGCAAAGAGAATCTGGTTGGTGAAGTCATCGGCCTGAACTCGGATGCCACCACCATTCAGGTATACGAAGAAACCACCGGTATTAAACCCGGTGAAATCGTGACCGGCACAGATGCACCGGTATCGGTGATTCTGGCACCAGGTATTCTGACCAATATTTTCGACGGAATTGAACGTCCTTTGACGGAGATTGCCAAGACCGGCGGCGCGTATATCAGCCGTGGTGTCAATGTATCTTCTTTGGACACCGCGAAGAAGTGGCAGACCCATATTACCGTGAAAAAAGGCGACCGGGTCTTTGGCGGTACGATCATTGCTGAGGTACCGGAGACACCGGCGATTATCCATAAAGTTATGATTCCGCCGGATCAGGAAGGCTATGTCCTGGATGTGGTGGCAGATGGCGAATACACCATCAGCGACCGGCTGCTGACCCTGCTGCTGCCTGACGGCACCGAAAAAGCCGTCACGATGACGCAGAAATGGCCGATTCGTACCGCCAGGCCAACCGCCAGGCGTTTTCCGGCCAGCCAGCCGTTAGTCACCGGCCAGCGGATCCTGGATACCCTCTTCCCGCTGGCCAAAGGCGGCACTGCAGCTATTCCCGGCGGTTTCGGTACCGGCAAGACGATGACCCAGCATCAGATTGCCAAGTGGTCTGACGCGAATATCATCATCTATATCGGCTGCGGCGAGCGCGGCAATGAGATGACCCAGGTATTGGAAGAATTCAGCGAGCTGATCGACCCGAAGACCGGCAATCCTTTGATGGAACGGACAACACTGATTGCCAATACCTCCAATATGCCGGTGGCTGCCCGTGAAGCGAGTCTTTACTCCGGCCTGACCCTGGCTGAATACTACCGTGACATGGGTTACCATGTGGCGATTATGGCCGACTCCACCTCCCGTTGGGCCGAGGCCTTGCGTGAGTTATCCGGCCGTCTGGAAGAAATGCCGGCGGAGGAAGGTTTCCCGGCCTATCTGGCTTCCAGGTTGTCCGCATTCTACGAGCGGGCCGGCATGATGCAGAATTTAAACGGATCCGAAGGCAGCGTTACCATTATCGGTGCCGTATCGCCTCAGGGCGGTGACTTTTCCGAGCCGGTAACCCAGAATACCAAGCGCTTTGTCCGCTGTTTCTGGGGGCTGGATAAAAACCTGGCATACGCCAGACATTTCCCGGCCATCTCCTGGCTGACCAGTTATTCGGAGTATTTAAGCGATCTGGGTTCCTGGTATACCGACAACGTCGACAAAAAGTTTGTCGACTACCGCAACCAGATCATCTCCCTGCTGTCCCAGGAAAGCAGCCTGATGGAGATCGTCAAGCTGATCGGCGGCGATGTATTGCCGGATGACCAGAAGCTGATCCTGGAGATCGCCAAGGTAATCCGTGTCGGCTTCCTGCAGCAGAACGCATTCCACAACGAAGACACCTGCGTTCCCATGGCAAAGCAGTTCAAGATGATGGAAGTCATCCTTTCTTTATACAAAAAATCCCGCTCCCTGATCTCCATGGGCATGCCAATGTCCATTTTGAAGGAGGATCCGATTTTTGATAAGATTATTTCCATCAAATACGATGTACCCAATGACAAACTGGAAATGTTTGATGATTACCAGAAACAAATTGACGCGTTCTACGATTCGGTTGTAGAGCGAAATGCGTAAGGAGGGACGATAATGGCAATTGAATATTTAGGTTTAAGCGCAATTAACGGCCCAATGGTAGTCCTGGAAGGCGTTCAGGGTGCCGCTTACCATGAGATTGTGGAAATGACGGTCGACGGCAGCAGGAAAAAGCTGGGGCAAATCATTGAAGTTTATGACAATAAAGCAATCATTCAGGTTTTCGAAGGAACCGAAGGTCTGGCACTGCGTAATGTTCATACCCGCCTGACCGGCCACCCGATGGAACTGGGCGTATCGGAAGACATGCTGGGCCGTACTTTTAACGGTATCGGTGTCCCCATTGACGGACTGGGCAAGATTACCCCGGACAAAATGCTGGATATCAACGGAAAGCCCTTGAACCCGGTAACCCGGGAGTATCCCCGCAACTATATCCGCACCGGTATCTCTGCTATTGACGGTCTGATGACCCTGATTCGCGGCCAGAAGCTGCCGATTTTCTCCGGCAGCGGTCTGCCCCACGACCAGCTGGCGGCGCAGATCGTTCAGCAGGCATCGCTGGGCGATGATTCTGCCGAAGAATTTGCCGTTGTTTTTGCCGCGATGGGAGTCAAACATGATGTTGCCGAATTCTTCCGCCGGACCTTTGAAGAAAGCGGGGTATCCTCTCACGTAGCCATGTTTGTCAACCTGGCCAATGATCCGGTAGTGGAGCGCCTGATTACCCCTAAGGCAGCCCTGACGCTGGCCGAGTATCTGGCCTTTGAAAAGAATATGCACATCCTGGTAATCCTGACCGATATGACCTCCTTTGCCGAGGCTATGCGCGAAGTCTCCTCCGCCAAAGGCGAGATCCCTTCCCGGAAAGGTTTCCCCGGCTACCTGTACAGCGAACTGGCAGCATTATATGAGCGGGCCGGCATTGTCAAAGGTGTTAATGGCTCGGTCACCCAGCTGCCGATTCTGACCATGCCAGGCGACGATATTACTCATCCGATTCCCGACCTGACCGGATATATCACTGAAGGCCAGATTGTCCTGGACCGCAGCCTGGCCGGCCAGTCCATCTATCCGCCGATTAACATTCTGCCGTCATTGTCCCGGCTGATGAAGGATGGCATCGGTGAAGGCTTTACCCGGGCGGATCACCAGGCGGTCGCCAACCAGCTCTTCTCCTGTTACGCAAAAGTTGGCGATGCACGGGCACTGGCTTCGGTTATTGGTGAAGATGAACTTTCTCTGCTGGATAAAAAATATCTGGAATTTGGCAAATTATTTGAACGCCGTTTTATTGGCCAGGAACCGCACAACAACCGGAACATTATCGAAACCCTGACCATCGGCTGGGAATTACTGGGAATGCTGCCGCGAGAAGAATTGGACCGTGTCGACACGAAGCTGCTGGATCAATACTACCAGCCTGCCGATGCACAAACAGAAGCATAAAGGGGGGATTTGATGAATCCGAATACATTTCCGACCAAAGGAAATCTGATTCTGGCCAAGAACTCCCTGGCTCTGGCCAGCCAGGGCTATGACCTGATGGACAAAAAACGGAATATCCTGCTGCGCGAGCTGATGAACCTGATCGATCAGGCCAAAGATATTCAGTCCGAGATCGATACTACTTTTACGGCGGCATATGCAGCGCTGCAAAGAGCCAATATTGAACTGGGTATCAACTATGTTCAGGAGATCGCTGTCTCGATTCCGGTGGAGGATTCTATTCGGGTAAAAACCCGCAGTATCATGGGAACTGAGATTCCGCTGGTGCAGTATGAACACACCCCCATGTCACGCTCCTACTCTTACTATAATACCAAAGAGTCTTTAGATGAGGCACGGCTTAACTTTGAAAAGGTGAAAGAATTGACGGTGAAGCTTTCCATGGTCGAAAACTCCGCTTACCGTCTGGCAGGCAGTATCCATAAGACGCAGAAACGGGCAAATGCATTGAAGAATATTACAATTCCCACCTATCAGGGGTTGGTTGCCAATATTACGAATGCGCTGGAGGAGAAGGACCGGGAGGAATTCACCCGGTTGAAAGTAATTAAACGAAATAAGGGAAAATAGAACATCAAGAAAAAAATGGCAGACCCGACAAAGGCCTGCCTACCGTTTTCGTCCGCGCCTCCGCTTTTTCGGAAAATCCGTAGTTGTCCGACGTTCCTGCAGCAGTAAATCAAACTCAGCCGGCGACATTCCGATATCTTTCAGCCGCTGCTGCCGTCTTTGACAGCGAGCCTCCCGGTCACTTTCTTCTTTCTTTTCGATGACGATCTTGGCTGTCACAATCCCACCGGTCAATACCGCCAGTGCCACAATTACCAGCAAGGCAATCCATACCGCAGAAGGAAGCTGCAGCAATGGCTTCCGCTGTGCCGGCTGCGTGGGATCGACAGATGCCGCTTCATCCGGGCTTTCTTCCTGGGCGGCCTGGATACTCTGATCAGCCGCCGCTTCCGTCGTCACATCAATGACCGGTTTGGTCTCCACTGCCCCTGATGAATTGAGCATCAGATAGGAAAAACCAATTTCATGATCGCCATATTGATAAGAAATCCGAGCCACTGCACCAGTTGGTGCATCAGCCGGCAAATCATAAGTAATGCTGGAGGATGCATCGGCAAAATCAGCATTGTACGGCAGCGTGATGGTTTGATCCTTCTGCATCGAGATGATCGATAAGTCTGCCGCCGGTAAACCGGCAATCGTCAGGTCATTCGTCACCGTGTTATATCTGGTATCGCTTTCTGCAATGTTCACCGATTTGAAATTGTTAAAACCAAAGTCCAGCATTGTTTTCGTATCTTCATAATGGGTCTTATATCCGTTGAGAACTACCGTAATCAGTTTCAGACCCTCCCGTTCGGCGCAGGTTACCAGCGTGTTGCCCGCCAACATGGTATACCCGGTCTTGCCGCCGATAATTCCCGGGTAATACAAGGCATTGTTTTTCTTCATCATCCGATGTCCGGGACTGATTGAAAAACCTTCAGGATTCCTTTTCGTTATCGGTGCCGAATATAACAGCGTAGAATTAATCACTACAAATGTCTCATTCTCATAAGCCGCCTGGGAAATCAATGCCATATCATAGGCCGTCGTATAATGATTGGGATCATTCAGACCGCTGGGATTAACAAAGTGCGAATTCCGGCACCCCAGCTCGGCTGCTTTGTTATTCATCATCTCCGCGAAAGCTTCCATGGAACCGGCGGTATGCTCGGCCAGGGCATTGGCGACTTCATTTGCCGATTTCAGCACCATGATATACAAAGCTTCCCGGACCGTCAGCTGATCGCCCACATCCAGGCCGGCGCTGGTACTTCCGCTCTCCACATTATAAACAGCGTTGTGAGAAAAGGTGATAACATCGTCCAGATCACAATTCTCAATGACAATAAGAGCTGTCAGAATCTTGGTAATACTGGCCGGGAAAAATATGGTATCCTGATTCTTCCCATAGAGGATCACGCCAGTAGCCGCATCCATTAAAATTCCGCCTTCGGCCGAAATAGCAACGTTATCCGGCCACTCCGGGGCTGCATAAGCGGTACCGGGGCACAGGCCGACGATAAGCGCCAGGCAGATAAACCAATGTAAAATTCGTTTCATTTTTTTTCTCCGGATCTCAAATTCATGTAAATACATATCATCTATACAGTATACTGGAAGATGAGGCACAAGTAAAGATAAATGTTACGCACTTATTACATTTTTGTGCCATTATATTTCGTTTGTCTCTTCTGAAAATGCAGGCACAGCAAACACAACCCAAACACTGCCGCCACCAACAAGCCAAATGTCAGCCCGATTCTGGCGGCTGTATCCATGAAAAATGGCTCTGGTACAATGTTGATCAGCAGATCGGTACCCGGGTCTAAAATCCACAGGTCATTGCGGAAGAAAATATGGTGGAAGATAATAAAATACCGGGAAAAATCCGTTGCGATAATGCCCGCCAGGATGCCGGTCAAACCAAAGAACAGCGCGGTTCCTACGCAGAGGGCCTGGGGCAGGACCCGGGATATCCGGGCTTTTTGGAGCACCAGCAGCGCTGTCGCCAACCCAATTACCGCCAGGCAGATCCGGCGAAGCATAATCGCCGCCACGAACAAATCGCGGACATCTTCCATATGGGCAATCTCCCGCGCATTAAAAAATTCACGGGATTGTCCGGCGACAACCGTCGGCACGTGCAGATCTTCCCGCCGGCCACGTAAAAATGCCATCATCTCATGGGTAACCTCCAACAGGTCCGCCATCTCCATGGAGACCTCCGCCGCCACCTGGTATTTGGTATATTCCTTTTCAAAATAACCTGGTGTCCAGTAAACCACCGCTTCTACCGAAGTGATCAGCAGTACCAGCATCAGCGCAAACGCACAGAGAATCCCCAGCATCCAATGTATCATCTTCATTTTGTATCTCCTCGCTTTTGTCTATTCCGGACGCTGTTTCCTGGACCGGTTCCGCTGTGACCGCTTCTTCCGGACATCTTCCTTCCGGGTTCGGATTTCCCGGGCTCCTTCTTCACTGGTCAGCTTTAGTGTCTTGACCAGATAAACCCTGGTTTCATCGACTTTTTTGATCCGGATCTTCCCTTTCAGATATCCATGATCCGGGCAAACCGCCAGGCCGTAATAAATCTTCTGATTAGGGGTAAACCAACGCACCTTTTTTCGCAGGGAACGCTGGCACAGATAGCATTTCATCTCCGTGATGGTGCGGTCCGTCATCGCCACTTCTTTACTGCCAAAGATCCTGGATACATATTTGCTATAATCCGGAAAAGTGAGATAAATCTCTTCCTTCCTGTCCCTGGGAATCCGGTAATAATCAATCGACCAGTATGGTGCGATCTGTTTGTCATCCAGCCTGGTCAGCACCTGACCGGTATACCAGGCATCATCCAAAGCCCGGTGAAACGGCCGGTCGGATAAAAGCTCCAGATTATGCACCGCCGCATCCAGCGATAATTTGCGGCCTTCCTCATACAGCAGGCCATAAAGCTTTTGAACATCATAATACAACAGCGGCTGGGGAAATGGATTCACCATCTCATAATAATCCAGATTCCGCTGCAGCTCTGTCAGATCCTGGGAACCCCAGGTACAATATATGGCCTCTTCCCCACTCCACGCAAAAAAATCGGTTATCACCGTTTTAAAATCTTCACCATGATTATTCAAATCGTTCATATCCATGTGCGTCACTTCGGATATCATAAAATGCAGTTCCGTATAAACCCGGGGCCGGATCAAACGGTGAAATTCCCCCAGCTGCTGACCCTGTCCGTCCAGCTTCACGGCACCAATCTCAATAATCTCAAAAGGAAGCGTTTCGACCGAATCTCCCTTTCCGTGCGGACTCTGGTTCCATTCTAAATCAAATATAGTGTAAGTTTTCATAGCGTATATTATAACATAAAGGGGTTTTCTTGCATAGTCTTAACATACGTTCGCTATGATTTTCGGTCGGGCATATTCTATAAATGGTTTTAGTTTTCTTCCGATAGAAAATAGCAGCTATATTGTTCGGAAAAGAGTTGTCCTCCAAGTCGGCGGACACCGCCATACAGATGTTGAGATATAAGAGACTCAATGGAATCTGTATTCTTTGATTCAAGGATATTCAGCATTTCTTTATGTTCTTTTATTACATCGGGAACATTTTTGGCACCGACCATATCCAGACGAATAAAGCGGGAATAATCGGCTTGAGGGCGTGTAAGATTTTTCCATAAAAACATTTTTCCTGTTGCATGAAACCAAATTTCATGCATTTGCATATCGGCAGCCAAAAATTTCTCCATATTGAAGTCAGAGCTTTCATCAGATGCTGCAGCAATTTGTTCCATAATCTGAAAAGCATAACTAACCTTGGCGATATCCGTTGGCGAACAAATCCTGACAAAATCACGAAACACCATGGTCTCTACCGCAACCCGCTGATAAATGAACTGAGTTGCAATTTCCAGATTAATAGGAGTGACTATCGTCCCCTTTTGTGGAAGGATCTGAACGAAGCGATTTTGCTGTAAACGTTGAAGTACACTGCGGATCGGGGTTCTGGACACAGAAAAACGCTGGCACAAGCTGTTTTCACTTAGCGTTTGCCCCGGTTTTATTTCCAAATTGACAATTTCTTTTTCCAAAATCTGGTATATGCTGTCACAGGATGCATTTTTCATCATAAATGTTGCCTCTTTTTTTGTAAATTCACAATGGTTTGTATACATAGTATTATATAAATAATAATATAACCTGTCAAGTCAATGAACCACACTAAACAATAGCATGTATACAAATTAAGGACAAATTTTCGATCATCGTATTACCGGCGCCAAACGGGAAAATATATCTAAATTAGCGTAAAATAATTGTTGATTTTAGAAGATGGATATGTTAAGATTCACACATATATGTATACAAGTTTATCAAGTGTCATTAAAGCATTCTTTT
>Ga0153928_1000426_pt1 | contig 21027 bp, 21 predicted proteins | sample TSNJ012MetaG_FD_106656 | JGI IMG/M metagenome (GOLD analysis project Ga0153928, IMG submission 106656) | Attine ant fungus gardens microbial communities from New Jersey, USA - TSNJ012 MetaG | ecosystem: Host-associated > Fungi > Mycelium > Unclassified | place: USA: New Jersey, Wharton State... | reverse complement strand
TTCCAAAACACTATTTTTGTCCTATATTGTACTATGTTTTGTATTGTATTGCAACTCATAATCCGATTATAATGCAATTATAACTTTAGTGAAAATAGGAGGAGGTAGCATATGAATTGCACATATCATGTTGCAAAAAACGGTGCTGATTTAAACATCGGTTCAAACGATTCACCCTTTCAGACAATTAATAAAGCGGCGGCTGTGGCATGTCCAGGAGACACGATTATTGTCCATGCGGGTATTTACCGCGAATGGGTCAAGCCGGTGACCGGCGGGCTGAGTAACAGCCGCCGGATTATCTATCAGGCTGCGGAAGGTGAAAAAGTAATCATTAAGGGCTCGGAACCAATCAAAACATGGGAAAAAGCAGAGGGCACTATTTGGAAAGCGGTTCTGCCAAACACTATGTTCGGCGACTATAATCCTTTTGCGGAACCTGTCATTGGCGACTGGCTGGTGCACCCAGTTGGCCGTTCTGTCCATTTAGGCGATGTATACTTAAACGGTATGTCTTTCTATGAAGCGGCAAGCTACGATGAATTAAAAAATCCTGTTGTCCGGACCGAAACGCTGGACCATTGGACGGACGAGATTACTGCTGTACAAAATCCGTTACAGACAAAGTATCTGTGGTTTGCTGAAGTCAGCGAGCAAACTACCGTCATTTACGCAAACTTCCATGAGGCCGATCCCAACTGTGAAGAAACCGAAGTAAACGTCCGTAAATGCTGCTTCTATCCGGAAAAGACAGGCATTGATTATATTACCGTCCGGGGCTTTGAATTAGCCCAGGCCGCTACTCCCTGGGCTCCGCCAACTGCCGATCAGCCGGGATTGATTGGCCCCAATTGGAGTAAAGGCTGGATTATTGAACATAATATCATTCATGATGCGAAATGCAGCGCTATCAGCATTGGAAAGGAAGCATCTACCGGAAATAACTTCCGTACTTTTCGCAAAGACAAGCCCGGATATCAATATCAGTTGGAATCCGTTTTCACTGCTTATAAATATGGCTGGTCCAAAGAGCGAATCGGCTCCCATATCATCCGCAGCAACACCATTTATGATTGCGGACAGAACGGCATCGTCGGACATTTAGGATGTGTATTCAGCGAGATTTATCATAATCACATCTATAATATTGCCATTAAGAGAGAATTTTACGGACATGAGATTGCCGGAATAAAGCTGCATGCTGCTATCGACGTTCAGATTTGCCACAATCACATTCACGATTGTTCCCTTGGCACCTGGCTTGACTGGCAGGCACAGGGAACCAGGGTCAGCAAAAACCTTTACTACCATAATAATCGGGATCTCTTCATTGAAGTGAGTCATGGTCCGTTTCTTGTCGATCACAATATTCTGGGTTCCGGTTATTCCCTGGATAATCATGCCCAGGGGAGTGCATATATGAACAACTTGTTTGCCGGGAAAATCATACGTGCAAAAATGCTTAACCGGGCAACTCCCTACCATGCCCCCCACAGCACTGATGTAACCGGATATGCGATGGTTTATGGCGCGGATGACCGCCTGTATCAAAATATTTTTGCCGGTGGTTACGCAAAATCGGTTGGAACATTTGTTTATGATGGCTGCACAACTTCATTAGCCGAATATATGGACGAAGTAGAAAAAGACAATCTGGAAAAACCAGGCGATTTGCAGCTTTTTGAAAAAGTGGAACAGCCTGCCTATATTTCAAAAAATGTCTATCTTAATGATGCAAAACCTTTTGCGGAAGAAAAAGACTTTCTGATGCATGCCGGTTTTGATGCGGATTTTTCGATCGAAAGTAATGATGATGCTGTGTATCTAAACATTACGCTGCTGGAAAACTTTGAATTGTTTCACTGTGTTCCTTATAATACCTATATGCTGCCAAGAGTACGCATTGTCGATGCTGATTTTGAAAATCCTGACGGCAGTCCGGTTATTCTTGATTCCGATTACTTCGACGTAACAGTCACAGAAAAATCGGTGTGCGGGCCAATTGGGGAACTAAAGGCCGGTAAAAATCGAATCCGGATATGGCAAGAGAAAAAATGATCACAAAAACCACGACTTCTGACAATCCAAAGTCGTGGTTTCTGATTCTTTTATTTATCTACTTCCGCATTCTTCTTGACCACGTCAATCTGTCGGGCCACCTCAAGAAATTCCTGCATCGCCCTGGTCACGTATTTATTCCTTTTATAGTAAAAATAATTTTCCCGTCTTGCGTGAGGACTCTCGATTTTATAATAGACAATTCGCATATCCGGAATGTTTTCACGTATCATCGTATCACTGATCAAGGTTGCACCCATGCCCTGGCAGGCCACATGATAGGCAGTAGCCAGTTGATCAAGCTCTAAAATCAGGCGCGGTCTGATCTGGTTCTCCTTCAGAATACTGTCTGCCCGCTCCCGTGTGTCATTTCCCTGGCGCAGGAGAATAAACGGCGCATGTTCGAAAAGCCCGAGGGGAACCGCCGGAACATTCGGTTCCAGATGTCGTCCCTGGATAATGTCTGCCGAGGTAAGGCGATACTTTTTCGCTTTCTGATTGTGGGGCAGTTTCTCCGGCACTGCCAGTATCATATGCTCGCTGTAGAAATAGTGCTTCCGGTAAATATCTTCGTTAAAATTATAATTGTCGATAATCAGGTCTAACTGTCCGGCATAAAGTTGCTTCTCCAGACTGCTGGTACCCGCTTCGATCATGTGGACGGCAACTTTTGGAAACTTCGACTTGAACTTTGTGATCACCGGCGGAAGGATATAAGATGCGAAAAAACTGCCGGCTCCGATGGCAATACTTCCTGCCCGCAAAGTATTCATATCACTTAAGTATGTTTCAAATGACTCTTCCAGTTCCATGATTTTCTCAATATAACGAATGTACTCCATCCCACATTCCGTCATCTGAATCGGCGTAGTACTGCGGTCGAAAAGCTGTGCACCGATATTTTTTTCCACCTTTTTAATCGTCAGACTTAAAGAGGGCTGTGAGAGATACATGTTCTCCGCTGCTTTGGAAAAGCTTTTTGCTTTATAAACCTCATAAACATACTTCTTGTGCTCGAACATATCCATCCCTCTGAAGACCTTTATCTAGTAAGTAACAAAATCAACATTGACTGAAAAATAATAAAATCCTCAAAAACACAGGGTTTAAGCGGAATATAAACAACTATAAATAAAGTTTATTACAATATTTAAATTTGTAATCTAATACCTCTGATTGTACAATAAAGATATCAAAAAGTCAATCCAAGTATCGGACTGGCGAAAGCTATGGAAGTATTTTACAATACGGTAAAGCCTGCTGATATAAAAAAACTATATAGATTCCAATTTTCTGCCAAAGGATTGAAGAGTCGAGTGAAGCTTTCCGGCCGTTGATATAATATAATGGATATGGTAAAATACTGTGTAGTCTCAGAAACCAATGCATCAGCAGTGAGAAAGCATTGTATCGCCCCAGGCTGCATCCGGGTCAGAGAAATGACGGCCGCCCGCAGGTGCAGTTTGGGGTAAGAACCAAGGAGGGGGGGCAATCATAAGGACAACGTATCTGAGGCTGGTTTGAAGCAGGCCTGCCGGTATTGGAACAGAAAGGCTACTCTATTACAAGGAGGGTAACAGTCAATGAAAGATAAGAAGAAAATGTCTTTGGCAACACAGATATTTATAGGATTGGTTTCCGGTATTATTGTTGGACTGTTTTTTGTATCACGTCCCGATTTCGCTATCAGCTATATTCAACCATGGGGGACTCTATTTTTAAATCTCATTAAATTTATTGTGGTTCCCATTGTACTCTTCTCCATTGCTTCGGGGGTTATCTCCATGAAGGATATACGCAAAGTCGGTTCTGTCGGCTGGAAGACGATCACTTATTATTTATGTACTACAGCTTGTGCTGTCGTAATTGGCCTTGCTGTTTCCAATGTATTTAAGGGTTTTTACATACTGCTTGAAACAAGCCAATTATCATTCGAAGCCGCTCAGGCACCGCCACTAATGGAAACCATCATTAATATTTTTCCATCGAATGCATTTTTGCCTTTAGTAAATGCCAATATGCTTCAAGTTATCGTTATTTCTTTGTTTATCGGTTTCGGAATAATCCTGGCCGGAGAAAAAGGCGAATTCGCTGCTAATGTTGTGGAAAGCTTTAATGAAGTGTTTATGCAAATTATGATGTTCATTGTTAAATTGTCTCCTGTCGGCGTTTTTTGCCTGATAGTTCCGGTGGTTGCAACGAACGGACCGAGTATACTGGGTTCTTTGGCGCTGGTATTATTGGTGGCATATATTTGTTATATCCTTCATGCGTCTATTGTCTATTCTCTGACCGTCAAAGCCATGGCTGGAATAAGCCCGCTTGTTTTTTTCAAGGGAATGCTGCCCGCAATGATGATGGCTTTTTCAAGCGCATCCTCCGTTGGCGCCCTGCCATTGAATTTGGAATGCGTCGAAAAATTAGGTACAAAAAAGGATATTGCTTCCTTTGTGCTGCCGTTGGGCGCAACCATAAATATGGATGGAACCGCTATCTACCAGGGAGTTTGCGCAGTATTTATAGCTGCCTGCTTCGGTATTGATCTTACACTTACCCAGATGATGACCATCGTTTTGACGGCAACGCTCGCGTCCATCGGCACCGCCGGAGTACCCGGAGCCGGCATGATAATGCTCGCTCTTGTATTAGAGAGTGTTGGCTTACCGGTTGCAGGGATCGCTCTTGTTGCCGGCGTTGACAGAATATTCGATATGGGACGAACAACTGTTAACATCACTGGCGATGCGGCCTGCGCTCTTATTGTGTCAAAGTTGGAGTCGAAAAAAGAAATGCATGGCATGGCAACTCAAACTCAACTCCCCTGATTTCTCATTTGTGGAGGGGCGAGAATGAACAGGAAGGCGATCCGGTGTATACACTGCTGCACCGGATCGCCTTTGTCACTTATCTCATCAAAAACTTCACTAAACTGTCAATCTCCACAGGCAAACCCGACGCAAATGTATATACCGATGCTTGACGGTAGTAGCACTATTGTATTAGAATATTGTTATGTCCTGGATGCCAGAATGTAGTGGTGTGTCATTTCAAGAAGAGGGGTTGAACTATGGAGTATAATTTGGTTGCGGAAAAAATACTTTCAGCAAAAGAAAATAAGGAACTTTATTACCTGATGAGAAAAGACGTTCCTGTTTTGATTTTCTCTATGGTAAAATCAGGAGACACTGTGACAGGATTGAAGGTGGAGGATGTTTTTGATAACGAAAGATTGCCCGTGCAGATGAAAAACGGAATGAATATAAACAATTAATTGAATACACGAAGTCAGTTTCCCTAACGGACGATTTTTGGACCAAAGAAGTTAACAGTCAAGACACCTGGGGTGATATTAACGTGTTCACAAACAGATTCGACGAAACTTTGTCAAGAATAGCTTTTACAGGCTACGGGTCTGACAGCGAGATTGCACTTTTTTCTTCCCCGGAATTTTCTACTAATGGAACTTTACGTAAGGCCTGGCGTAAAAGAAAAGACGGCATATTTCTCTATAAGGCTGGTACCGATGGTTTTGCGAATAGCGGCAATGAGCCGTATTCTGAGTTTTATGCGTGTCAGCTTTTAGAAGCTATGTATATTCCATGCATCAAGTACGACTTGGAAATGTGGGAGGGCAGACTTTGTTCCGTCTGTAAGTTATTTACGTCCGAGGAGTATTCGTTAATACCAGCAAGTGCTCTATATGAAAGAGATTACACTCACTGGCTCGACAGGATAAAAGAGGGTGTTGGAGACGAAGAAGTCGAGTCCATAAGAGACATGATAGCATTTGATGCCTTGGCTAATAACACTGACAGACACTTTAATAATTTTGGTGTTCTACAGAATAATGAAACTTTTGAGTTGGAAGGCCGTATATCCGTGGTGTATGATAATGGATTGTCTCTATTCTATAATGAAATGGAGAGGGATTTTACATCCGAGTATGACAGATTGCTAAACGAGACTAGTTTATTTACCCATGACACGTCTTTTGTCCAGATTTCAGAGTTCATTGGTAAACGCCAAAAAGACAAGCTGCACAAGCTTATTAATTTCAAATTTGAAAGACATCCTAAATATAACTTGCCGGAGTGGCGATTGAAAACATTAGAACGGCTGCTTCAAGAAAGGCTGCGGATAATGTTAAGCATGTAAAGAGTGAAGACAGGGTTCAATGGTGTACGCCATTCTATGCCTGCCTTTTTTGGTAATAATTACAGATTTCCTTCACAAAACTCCCGCAGTGCCGCCAATGCTTCCGATTCATCCTCCCCTTCGATGACAAACGAAACCACATCGCCGCATGTAATCCGCATCGTCATAACAGACATGAGCTTCTTGGAATTTTCAACACGTTCGCCTTTTTTGATACAGATCGTGCTGGAGAACTGTGAAGCTAAATTACTTAGCAGTAACGCATTTCTCGCATGTATCCCTACCGAAATACGAATTTTATATTCTAGTGTTTTCACAAGCAACCCCTTTCAATGCAATATGTGCTTATGATTTATACCTGCGTACATACCACACCATCTGACTCAGACCTTATTGATAAATCGTTTTTAACGCATCATAAATCTTAAGATACTGATTATATTTATAGAAATACAAATCCGCCTGGCGAGTACGGGGTGAAATCCGATTTTTGATCTTCACCTCATTTTGAATTCCATCTGCCAATTCATTCATACAAACTGCATCTCTCGCCATGATGGCCACGCCATAGGACGCTCCCTCACCACTGTCAAGCTGTTCGATCTCCGTATCCAATACATCAGCCAGGATCTGCATCCAGATATAACTGTTTGCACCACCGCCAGTAACCTTCAGACTCGTCATTTCTTCCTGGGAAAGCCGCATCGCCTGTGACAATTGTTTCACCGCAAAACAAACACCTTCCATAACAGCAACTGCCAGATCTTCTCTGGTATGGTTCGGATTAAGTCCGATAAAAGCACCTCTGACAGACGGATCGGCATAAATGGTCTTGTCCCCGGTAAGATGGGGGTAAAACAGCAATTCCCCTTCCCCCAATGTTGAACGATCAACGTTCCTCGTCAAATCGTCAAAATCATCCATCTGAAGTATCTTTTTCACATACCAGCCAAAACTTCCGCCGGCAGACTGCACGGCTCCCTGGACCAGATTATGAATCTGCCTGCCGTCCAGCGAAAACAAGATTCCCTTGCCTTTACTGTTTTTTGGCATCTCATCCCTTGTTAAGACCAGAATTCCAGACGTCCCCATTGACAAAATCGGGTACCGGTAACGCAAACAGCCTGTCGCAACCGCCGCTGCCGGATTATCTCCGGTGCCGGCAATAATCCTGAGGAAGGACTGGGATGGCATCAGAAAAAACGTACGCCGGTTAACTTCCGGCTACTCTAACTTATTTATAATGGAACATACACCGTTGTTCCAGCTTTTGACTGAAAACAGGCAAATTACCGGTGTGGTCGTCGCAAGAAGCGGCCGGCTTCATGCAATTTCAGCCAAAGCTGTTATCCTGGCCGGCGGCGGACTGGGAGGATTATACCAGCACAACATCAATTCTTCTGACATTACCGGAAGTACTCACTTTCTGGCTGCCAAAGCAGGTGCCGCCCTGATTAATCTGGAATTCAATCAGTTTATCCCCGGCTTTCTTTCCCACCCATATAAAACGGTATTTCGGGAAGGTACTTTAAGGTACTGCACCGGGCTGATTGATTCTGATGGCCGCGATGTATTGAAAAACCATCAGCATTGTCTGGATATCCGGGAAACCCACGGTCCCTTTACCTCATCTTATGATTCAAAATATTTTGATTTTGCCTTAACTGCAGCCAAAGGCGGCTGTACCATCCGCTACTCGCCTGATATCACAAATGATGCCCGACAGTATGTACAGGATTATATGAGCTGGCTGCGGACAGAACACCAGATTGATATCACAAAAGATAACATCGTCATCGCGCCTTTCTATCATGCGGCAAATGGCGGCATTGCCGTCAATCACCAATGTGAAACGCAGGTTGCCGGACTCTTTGCCTGCGGCGAAGCTGCCGGCGGCATTCACGGTGCCAATCGTCTTGGCGGAATGGCGACCGGAAGCTGCCTGGTGTTCGGACATCTGGCCGCACTGTCCGCATGCCGGCATGTGGTACATATCTCCCAGCCGCTGCTCTCACACGCACAAATCCGGGAAGAGATCAAATCCACTTACACCTGCTGCGATGTCTGGACAAACCACCATGTCTGTGCGTCACCCCTGCTGCCTGACAGCATAATTGATGAAATCCGGCGGTTGATGTGGATGCATGGGAACGTTTCAAGAAAGGAAGATGACCTCTTAAACAGCATTCGCGAAATCGATTCTATGGCAATCGCATTAAACCGAAACGATTACCCCCATACCGATGATTTTTTCAGAGCCATACAGTTTGTTGATCTAAGCAGAGCTATGCTCATAGCCATGCTGAACCGACGGGAAAGCCGTGGGAGCCATTACCGTGAAGATTATCCGGCTCTTGACACCAGCTTCTCCTCACGGCGGATTATGGTGGAAATGGCTGAGAAATTATGCTGCAGCACCATCCACAGAACCGCAGCGACTCATTCCAATACAAACTGATAACCTATTCCCCTGACATTTTTCAGATATACCGGACGATTTGGGTCGTCTTCGATCTTCATCCGAAGGCGGCAGATATGAACCATGATGGTATTATCATTAATATAAGTCTCATTCCATACCTTCTGATAGATCTGTTCTTTCGTAAGAATCTTATTCGGATTACTGAGAAAATACTTCATCAGCAGACATTCCTTACTTGATAAAAATAATTCAACGTCATTTTTATATAACCGCATTTCGTCGACGATATAGCGGAAACAGCCAACACAGAGTTCGTTTTTGCTGCTTGCGGCAGACAGGTTGGCACGCCGTAAACAGGCCTTGACTTTGGCACTGAATACCATCGTGCTGAATGGCTTGGTAATATAATCATCCGCACCGATGCCCAGTGCCAAAACTTTATCAGCCTCCGCCTGCTTGCCGCTAAGGACAAAAAGTGGAGTAAGGATACTCTGGGCTCGCAGGTGGTGGATCACCTGAAAGCCGTTCATGTCATCCATTACCAGGTCAAGGATGATCAGAGAATAAGAGGTACATTCTATTTTCCGAATTGCCTCAAGACCTCCGGCAGCCTCATCTGTTATAATACCTTCGCTGTTTAGCACACGACATATAATGCGACGGATGGACGAATCGTCGTCAACTACCAGAACTACATTTTGATTCATTATATATCCCCCCCTAATTTATCACTGTTAATTATTAATATTATAACACATTTTTTCGATTGATTTTATAGTTATTATTTACTTACGTAAATTTAAGAAATAATATCAGATCAGTTAAGTATGACTATGTAAAATAAAATTATACATATTTTTGTATGAAAATAAACAAAAGGAGTAGGAATTATGAGGAAAAAGTTTAGACAGGTAACTGCAATCGCATTGGCTGTTGGTGTGATGACATCAGCACTGGCAGGATGCAGTAGTTCGGAAACAGCGACGCCCCAGGAAAACAGTGCTGACTCTGGCGAGTGGAAATGGGAACGTAAAGTGACTCTGGTATGTCCCTGGGGTGTCGGCGGCGGAGCAGACGGTACCTTGCGTCCGCTGCAGCCGGAGCTGGAAAAGGTTCTGGGGGTTCCGGTTGAAATTGTTAATGTGGAAGGTGCCGGTGGTGCTAACGGAATTGATTTTACAAACAAGCAGCCGGCCGATGGCTATACTTATGTGTTGGGAACGCAATCCATTATCATGCTGGATTTGCAGAAGATCCTTCCGGTTGATTTCCGGCAGGAGTTCCGGCCGGTATCCAAACTGGTACATTCCATCAATATTATGGCATCCTCCAAAAAATCAATGGCCGGCAAGTATACAAATTATGAGGAATTTATTGAATATGCCAAGAGCCATCCCCAGGAACTGACCTGCGGCATGCTTTCCGCAACCGGTGCGGATTCCGTATCACTGAAACAAACGCTGGCCGGCGGCCTGGGATGTGATATTACGGAAGTCGAGCAATATGTAAAAATTGTCAATTATTCTAGTGGTGCAGAGTTAAGTTCCGCCATGGTAGGGGGACATATCAATATTAATATTACCGGGGCAGATGAGATCAAAGGACTGATTGATTCCGGTGATATCGTTCCGCTGGTGTCCATGTCAGAAGAACGGATGTCATCATTTCCTGAAATTGAATCTACCGGCGAGCATGGGATTGATTCCAGTGTAGGTACCTGGCGCGGTATTTTCGCCCGTACGGATACTCCGGATAAGGCTGTGGAAGCGCTGTCCAAGGCGATTGAGGAGGCATGGAACAGTGAATCTTATCAGGAGTTTATGAAAAATGCCTGCTATCTGGACCGCCCGGGATATGCAGCCGCAGAGGATTTGCAGCAATTGCTGGATGAAGAATATGTAACTTTCAACGATTATCTTAAAGGTGCGGGTCTGATACAGTAATAGCCCCGGTGAGCGGCGGTGGTTATTCTTCCACTGCCGCTCACCAGCCTGACAGGAAAGGAGCAAGAATAATATGGCATTAGAACTGATTGTAAATGTGATATTGCTGGGAGTGTCTTTGTTTTGCTACTGGTATGTAGGGGCAACCATGCCTTCCTCCGCCGTCAATGAACTGGGGGCGGAACAATGGCCACAGGCATTATTGATGCTGTTAATACCGGCTTTGTGCTGGAACCTATACAAATATTTTAAGAAAAATAAAAAAGATGATATTGCAGGGGCGTTTCGGGATTTCTTTCCATCCATCGCAAGATTCATAAAAAGTAAGCTTTTTGTCGGAATGGTGCTGGTTGTGGTGATGGCACTGATGTATGAGCCGATTGGGTTTATGGCTACCTGCCTTTTGTTTCTGTTATCATATGAATTTCTGCTGGGACAGAGGAAGTGGCCGGTTTTGATTGGAACTTCGGTTTTGATAACGATTATCCTGTACATCGGATTCGCTGTGGTACTGGGGGTGCTGCTGCCAAGAGGGCAGATTTCTTTCCTGCGAAATTTTGCACTTTTCGTAGAATCCCTGATTCCAAGTTTATAAAGGAGGTGTCGTATGCTTGAATTATTAACCAGCGGTTTATCAGTAGTATTTGCACCGCAGATGTTTATTTTGATTATTTTTGCCGTGTTTTTAGGCACTCTTTTCGGAGCTCTTCCCGGGGTGTCGGCAACCATGGCAGTAACTCTGGGAATTCCGTTTACCTATAAAATGGATGCCGTCAATGCGATTGCCTTCCTGGTTGCCATCTACTGTGCATCGATCACAGGCGGCGGAATGACGGCAATTCTGTTTAAGATTCCCGGTGTTCCTTCCAGTGCACCGACAACCTATGACGGTTATCCCATGGCACAACGCGGCGAAGCCGGGAAGGCCCTGGGAATGCAATTAATCTGTTCCGCGATTGGCGGTGTTTTCGCGGCAATCTGTATGTTGTTATTAAGTCCGCAACTGACGCAGGCAGCACTGAGCTTCGGTCCCTCTGAATTGTTTGCTATTTCCTTTATGGGACTTTCGATTCTTACCAGCCTGGAGACCGACAATATCTGCCGCACAATTATTTCCGGTTTGATTGGTTTGCTGCTGGCCTGTATCGGTCTGGATCCGTTGCTGGGAGTTCCGCGTCTGACCTTTGGTACCAGATTCCTGACCTCGGGTATTGAGATGATCCCGGTAATGATTGGTTTTTTTGCTGTGACTGAGGTTCTCAAACAGACGAACAAGCCATCAAAGCTTAAGGCGGTTGGCAGCGGCAGCCAGAAAATGTCAGCAGAGATGCCTACACTCAAAGAACTCCTTTCCGTAAAATGGATTATTGCCAGATGTTCCGTTCTCGGCACAGTCATCGGCATTTTGCCCGGGGCAGGAGCCACGATCGCCTCCTTCCTCTGCTATTCTACCGAGCAGAAGCTGTCAAAGACACCCGAGAAATTCGGCACCGGATGTCTCGAAGGCATTGCGGCCCCGGAAACAGGTAATAATGCGGCTACCGGCGGCTCAATGGTACCATTGCTGTCACTGGGAATTCCGGGCGGAAATGCCGCGGCGATTATGATGTCCGCACTGGTATTAAAAGGTGTTACCATGGGGCCGCTGCTGCTTATTAACCAGCCGCAGTTCTTGGCCGCCACCTTTGCATCCATGTTTGTATCTAATATTATTATGGTTTTTGCTGCTATTGTGATTGCCAAAGTTTTTGTGCAGATATTGAAGGTTCCCTATAGTATCCTGGGGCCGGCTATCATCATGATGGCTACTATCGGTGCCTATTCCACCAAGAACACAGCGGTGGATGTGATTGTGATGGCAATTTCCGGTTTGATTGGATTTATCTTTGTTACCTGTAAGTTCAACAGTTCGGCGATGATTCTTGGTCTGGTGCTGGGTGTTATCTGTGAATCCAATCTGCGCCGTGCTTATACAATTGCCGACGGTGCGACATTGTGGCAGGCAACCGTTAATATTGTATCCCGGCCGGTAACAGGAATTGTTCTGCTGATCTGCCTGGCAGTTCTTCTAAGTCCGGTAATTAAACCGCTGCTTGCAAAAAACAAACAGGGAACTGCATAGCTTTGAGGTGGAAACGGGTCTGTATTGACAGGCCTGTTTTCCTGTAAAAACGAGGAGAGAACATGAAGAAGAGATGGGGGAAGATCAGAATACCGTTTATCTATGTCAAGCCAATCTGCATAGTGACTGTTCTGCTGGGGATTTTCTTTTTTGCGGCCGGGAGTTGGATTGCCAGCCTGTGTATGCTGCTGGGGGCTTATATCATCGAACGAAATCAGTATTGTTGTCCGGCCTGTCAACGGAAACTGGATATGAAACAGCGGTTAACGAAAACAGCCAGGTGCCCGTTTTGCAGTAAAGTGCTGCGAAAGTAAGTGTGTTAAGACTACCGCGGTTCCTGGATTCATGGTATAATGTAAATACATGGTGTCTGGTAAAGGATGTGAGAACTTGAGATGAAAAAGCTTTGGGAACAGGGTTCAAAGAGGATTTTGGCAGTAGTAGCAGGAATCATTATCTTCCTGGGTTTTGCCATGCTTGATACATATCATGCCAACCGACAGATGATTATACAACAACAGCAGCAGCATCTGCTGCTGATTACACGGGCAGTATCACAGAATCTGGAACTCCATATTTCGCAGCAGTCGAGACAGGTCAGTATCCTGACGCAGACACCGGGTTTTGTGGATGCAATGGAGAAACATTACCAGACGGCAGAGACAGAAAAGATCAAGGAGTACATTTTCTCCTATCTCCTTTCTGACCAGAACGGACCTTCCCGGATGTATCTTCTGAACAATGAGGGAGAGCAGATTTTTCACTTCAACCGATATCCTTTTCTGGAGGAATTTGATGAAACCATGCTTCAGCTGGACATCAGTGCCTGTGAAAGCAAGGCCGGGATCGGAGTGGTGTTTCCTATCAGTAAACACCGTTATGGAATGACGCTGGTCAACAGTGTGTATGGCGGCGGCAGATACCTGGGAACGGTGGTGAGCGTGTTGGATCTGGAAGCCCTGTACAGCAGATATGTTGTCCCTCTCCAGACCGAAAACGGAGGTTATATCACAGTAAAGGATGAACAGGGAACGACCATCATGCATCCCAACACCAGGATGCTGGGTTTTAACTATTGGCAGGATATTCGTGATTTTGACAACCTGAAACAGTATGACGGTCAGCGGGCCATGTTGACGGAGCAGTATACCCGGGAAGTGGGAGTGGCGATCTGTAATGTTTACGCCAATGAAATTGTACCGCCGGAGAAGGAGGTTTCTGCTTTTTCAAGAATGAATTTGTGGGGAACTTCCTGGTATATTTCGGCAGCTATGCCTTACTATCAGGTGATGGCAATAGAATTTGACAGCCTGCGCAAGTTCGGACTCTTGTTCAGTGCGGTGCTGCTGGTGGTTATAGCTACCACCACAATTATTTATTATTTGATGAAAAACCGGCAGAAATTAAGACTCCAGACCCAGTATCTGCAACAAATCAATGCAACTCTGGGAGAACTGCATCAAAGCCGGGAGGAAGCAAGGCATTATCAGAAACTGACCACCATCGGTACACTTGTCGGAGGAATTGCCCATGAATTTAACAATCTGCTGACACCGATTCTCGGATATGCAGAGTTTCTGAAAGAGCAGCTCGGTAAAGAAAATGAATTCTATCTGGACATTGATGAGATTTACAAGGCTGGAATACGGGCTAAGGAGATCGTCGAACAGGTCCTGCCGTTTAGCCGCAAGGAGTCGGATACGACGGGATACCGCCCTGTCAATATTGATACGGTCATCCGTGATGCGGTCAAAATGATCAGTTTTATCATTCCCTCCAATATTACCATAAAGGAATGTCTGGATGACAGCAATGCCAATATCTATGGGAGTGCAACCCAGCTTCATCAGGTGCTGCTGAATCTGCTCTCCAATGCGGTTCATTCGATGGAGGAAACCGGCGGCATATTAAAGGTCGCCACCTGCCGACTGCAAACGGAGCTGCTGCCGGAGGATTATCCTGAATCAGCCGGAACGGAATACGTGGAAGTGACCGTGGAGGACACGGGATGCGGAATGGATGAGGAGATTCTGCGTCAGATATTCAACCCCTTTTTTACCACGAAAGGCGTTGGTAAGGGAACCGGTCTGGGGCTTCCGGTAGTCCAGGATATCCTGACCAATCACAGCGGTTTCATACGGGTGGAAAGTGTACCGGATAAGGGCAGCCGATTCTCCATTTACCTGCCGGTCAGTGTGGAGAATGTGATATTCCGGCCGATGACCGCAGAGGTAAAGCGGGAGCCGGAAGAAAAAACATCACTTCTGCTGGTAGATGATGAAGAACGGGTCGTGCGATATCTGGCAAAACGCCTGGAACGCAAAGGCTATCATGTGGATGCCTATACCGATCCAAAGCTGGCGCTGAAAGCACTGGAACAGACGCCAAAACGCTGGCATGTTGCGGTTGTGGATTATATGATGCCGGAGATGAAGGGGACGGTGCTGGCACAGAGAATGAAGATACGGCAGCCAGAGCTAAGAATTCTATTAATTACCGGACTGGTGGAATCAGAAGCTCTGCGGGTAAAACAAAGTGGGGTAATTGACAATATTATAAATAAACCGGTGGATTTTTACGAGCTGATCCGAGAGATAAAGACAGCGGAGAAGGCTGCCCGGGAATATTGACAGAGGGGAAGAGCCAGGGTGAAAAGTAGAACGGTATTGATAGGGGTATTGGCAATATTGGCCGGACTGACGGGGTGCACGACGGCGACAGTGACAGTGAAAAAGCCAGTGTATCCGCTGGAAGCGGTGGAGATGATTGCACCGGCGGGAAGAGGGAGCGGCTATGATCTGACGATCCGCTCAATATCACAATGTCTGACGAATACGGGAATGGTGCCGGTGCCGGTGCCGGTAACCAACAAACCGGGCGGAGGCGGAGCCATCGCAATGGATTATCTGGAGCAGAAGCGGGGGCAGGACGATGTGATTTCGATTTTTTCACCGCCGATATGTCTGATAAACTTAAACGGAAGCACCGAACTGAATTACATGGAGAATACCACACCGATTGCCCAACTGATTATGGACTACGGGAGTTTCTCGGTACGGGCGGATTCCCCTTACCAGAATATCAATCAGGTAATGGAGAAGTTAAAGGAAGATCCGGGATCCGTATCCATTGGCGGGACATCTACGATGGGTTCTATGGATCATATTCAATTCCTGAAAATAGCCCGGGCGGCAGGCGTGGGCAATCTGAAGGATATCCGGTATGAAGGTTGTGTAAACGGCGGTGCCATTACCCAGTTGATGGGAGGACATGTGGACATCCTGTCTTCCGGAATCAGTGATGTTGTTGGGCTTTTTGAAAGCGGCGACATAAGGGTGCTGGCAGTCACAGCAACGGAAAGACTGGAAGGAGAGGTCCTTTCACAGCTGCCAACCTGCACAGAATTCGGGATCAATGCCGGATTCATTACCTGGAGAGGCATTTTTGGCCCCGCTGACATGCCGGAATACGCAGTAGGTTACTGGGAAAATACATTTAAAGAAATGTCGGAAACCAAAGAGTGGCAGGCGACCTGCCAAAAGTATGGATGGACGATGGCATATAAGGATCATGAGGAGTTCCTGGAATTTCTTGAGCAGGTCAATGAGGAATACAGGGAATTGCTTGCGGAGATCGGACTGGCAAAAAGCTGATGGCATATCCACATCTGCCATCAGCACTGTTGACGCTTAAACCTTTAGCATCTCATCAAACGTAACTAAAGTTACATTACCAAGTTCTTTCGCCTTTTCAATACATTCCTCTGCGAAACCGTTTTTAGCAAAAAGATAAAACTGCATTTTCATATGTTGACACTTTTTCTTATAATAAAATCGAAAACTGTTTTCAATAAACGAATTAAGTACCTCCACATCCACTTTTTCATCTGTCCATTGGCAATCACAAAACAAGACGGATTTCGCACCATCAGCCGCCATAAAATCAATCTCTGCCGCCCACTTGCCTCTGATATGCTGCCCCCACCAGTAACCAAGATCGGTAAACTTAGTTTTTATCTTTCCTTGCTCTTGTAGTTTCCACATATATTGAATACAAATTTTCACGAAAACATCACCCATATAATCGTTGAGCATGGGGGGTATTTTTTTATACACATCATCAGTCAGTCCGCGGTTGATCGAAACTATATTATCAGGAACGAACCAATACCAAAACCGGAATAAATTATCGTCGATTCTATAAATTGTCTTTCGTATGAAACTTTCCGCAAAAGGTGTTTCCTTTTTGACTATGTCAAATAATATTAAATCCTCAATATAATCTGCACAGACGCTTGTTCTTTCGCCAACCCGGGAAGCGATTCTTGACATCCTTTTGCTTCCTGTGGCCATGGCCGTAAGGACGGCGTTATACAGAGCAGTATCCCGCCCCCCTCGTTTTATAATATTGTCCGGTTCTTCAAAGAGAGGGCTGGAGGGGTCTAACAAACATCGTTTGATGTTCTCTTCAATAGATAAATTGTCATCTATCTGGAGTAAATAATGCGGTATACCGCCCACGATACCGTAAACTGTTGCCATATCCATATCTGAAAAGTTCTTAAAAAATCTTCTGCTTTCAAAGAAATCAAAAGGCAGGATTTTAAATTGTGCTGTACTTCTTCCAGACAGGGGAGCGTCAGCTGCCAGCACATTTTGTTCCATGAAAGCCACGGAGGAACCACATATAAGCAAAAAGAGATTAGAGTTATCTTTGTTTTTATCAATCAGTAATTGAAGCGCTGAATCAAAGTTCTCGGAAACTTTAGCAACGTAAGGATATTCGTCAATTACAAGAATGATCTTTTTCTTTTCCGCCAGCTCAAAAACAGATTCAAGCGCCGCCTGAAACGATGGAAAAACTGTATTTTCAAGCTCAGTACCGGTATAGGAAGCAATGCTTCTACTGAAGTTTTCCAGATTTTGCTGAGCACTGCTTTCAATTCCAGTAAAAAAAATGGCTTCTTTCTCTTTGATAAATTCATTGATTAACGCAGTTTTACCTACACGCCGACGCCCATAAATAACTGGAAACTGAAAACCATTTGTCTGATAAAGTTCACTTAACTTAGTTAGTTCTCGCTCACGACCTATGAACATAATATGTACCGCCTCTCAATATGCTATGTTACAATTTACATTTACTAAATTATATCTTATTTTAATAAGGAAGCCAATAGCTATTTTGAAAATTAATCCAATGTTTTCTGTTCGGGTTTTTTACTTGAATAAGCTCCATTAAACTGCTATAATTTAGCTTATCTTAGGAGGGCTATTATGAATATAAAAATCCGTTCATGGAGAATTGAGGATGCCAAATCTATTGCAAACGCACTAAACAATAAAAAAGTGCAGGATAATTTACGGGATGGCCTGCCTTTTCCCTATACGGTTTCAGATGCAAAAGATTTTATATCTGCGATGCTTACGGCAGACAAGAATATCACATTTGCGTGGGCGATCACGGTTGATGATACAGCAATCGGCAGCATTGGTGTGTTTCGCAAAGATAATGTTCATCGCCTTACTGCTGAAATGGGCTATTATATTGCCGAGGAATATTGGGGCAAAGGGATTGCAGCAGAGGCGGTCAGACAAGTGTGCGCCTATCTATTTGAAAATACCGATATCGTACGCATCTTTGCTGAACCATATGATTTTAATACCGGCTCTTGCCGTGTGCTTGAAAAGGCTAATTTTGTATATGAGGGTACGCTTAGAAAAAATGCTTTTAAAAACGGTCAGTTTTTTGATATGAAATTGTACTCCATCATCAAAAATGAGTAACCGCAAATTTAAAAGTGCCAGGGGGCAATGGATTTCATCCCGTCCTGGCACTTCATTATTTGCCTGAGGGAATGGTTTAACTATGCCCGGCACAATTTTATCGCTTGCGTTAACAGCGGAATGATTTTACAAACATCCCCAACCACCCATAGTCAGCAAATTCAAAGATAGGTGCGGTTTCATCCTTATTAATCGCAATAATAAGATCACTTTCTTCCATTCCTGCCAAATGCTGAATAGCACCGGAAATCCCCCTTGTTCCCAGCTCCTTACTGGTCATGGCAAAAACAATATAAACATCCGCCAGCTTTTGTCTGCTGCCCTGCTGCATCTGTACCGGCACCTGGCTCGGTTAAGCTAAACGCACCAATTTTCTTGCCATCTTTTCCACCGTTTCGTCAGGAAATCGCTCCAGCTCATCCACCTCGGCCGCCAGGGGTTTTGCTTCTGTTTCAGCAAAATCCCGAAATAACTGCCTTATCATTGTCTGTTCCTTATTCAGATCAAATAGCATCATATAACCTCCGTCTCTGGTTCCCGTCACTGAACCGCTTTCAATCCCAGAATCTCGCGAGCCTCATCCGGTGATGCAACTTCCCGGCCTAACAGCTTAACAATGCCGGCAACTTTTGCAACCGGCTCAGCATTGGATTTTGCCAGGACACCCTTGGAAAGATATAAGTTGTCTTCCAGTCCAACCCGCATATTGCCGCCTAAAATCATTGCCGCAGTCGTTAAATCAAACTGATCTTTCCCGGCGGCTGCACATGACCACACAAACTCATCACCCAGCACGTTTTTCGCTGAATTATAGAGGAACAATAAGTTGTCCATGGTTGCCGGCAATCCGCCCATAATTCCCATAACAAACTGAAGATATACCGGTCCCTTAATCATACCCTTTTTCATAAAGTAAGCAATATTACTCAGCATACCCACTTCATATACTTCAAACTCCGGTTTGGTGCCATGCTCGCCCATAACTCTCACATAATCTTCAATATCCTTAAAGGTATTGGCAAACGGCACGGTATAGGTATTCTTCACAAAAGGAATTTCCCAGTCAAATTTAGGCTCTTTAATCTTATCGGCAATTGGCGAGAAGCAGAAATTCACGGAACCGGCATTGCAGGATGCTAATTCGGCATTACATTTCGGAACTGCTGCCAGGCGCTCTTCAATATTCATCCCGATGGCTCCGCCCGTGGTAATCCCAATTACCACATCACAACGCTCACGGACTCCGTCGGTAATCTGCTTCATTAATTCAGGATCACTGGATGGCTTCCCGGTTTTCGGATCTCTGGCATGCAGGTGAACCACTGCCGCACCAGCCTTGTTTGCCGCTACTGCCTCATTTATAATCTGTTCCGGTGTAATCGGAAGATACTCCGACATGCTGGGAATATGTACTGCTCCTGTTACTGCTGCGGTAATCACTACTTTCTTTGCCATAATAAAATTCCTCCTGATTTTTAATAGTTTTTACTTGCTGTTAATTGAACCAATAACCGTTTGTTAAAAGCATTTCTTACGGCATCTCTTGTTTCTTCCGGGTAAGCGTAAAAACCTGCTCCGGTTTTTATGCCCAGGTTTCCGTTTGCTACCTTTTCCCTCATCTTCCCACTGGCTGATGTCCCATTACACAATTCTTTGAATAAATTGTCCTCTACCGCACACCAGATATCCAGGCCACCCATATCGGCAGCTTCCAGAATACCGGTGGTCGCACTTCGAAAACCAGGTCCATATTTCAGTGCGTTATCAATATCTTCCGGCGAAGCAGCACCAATCTCCATCAGATGAAATGCTTCTCTTGCCAGTGCATGCAAAAGCCTGTTGGCAATTAACCCCGGTATATCTTTTAAAACCTTGACCGGCTTCTTACCGGCTTTCACATGCAAATCATACACTGCCTGAAAAGCAGTTTCTTCCATATTCCCAAAATAAGATAACTCCGCAATTGGTATCAAATGAGCCGGATTATACCAGTGGCAAACCATCGTCTTGCTCTGGCGGGCTTTTGGCAGGTGCTTCATCATCTCATGCAAAGGGAGACTGGACGTATTGCTTGCAAATAAGGTGTGTTCCGGACAAAAGTTGTCCAGCTGTGCAAACAGCTCCTGTTTTAACTGCAGATTTTCAGGAACCGCCTCTATGACAAAATCAGCATCTTTGACAGCCTCCTCTAAGGAGCTAAACAGTGTTATGTTTTTTAAAGTGTCTTCCACCATCTCCTTTTCCATGTAATTCTCACTTACCAAAACCTCCAGCTCTTCTTTAATTTTCGCCATCACCGATTCTCTGACCTGGTCAAAAGATTCGTACAGTTTTACAGGATAACCCGCCATTGCAAAAACATTGGCAATCCCATGCCCCATGGTGCCGGCTCCTACTACAGAAATATTTCTAATCATTGATTTCTCCTCTCTCTGATTTCTGTTATGTTAATATATAAAGCAATTTCCGTGCCAACTGTCGGAAGGCGCTATATTCCAGTGTTTTGACAAAAGCAGGAGCAAGAATTGTAATAGAAAAACC
>Ga0153928_1000425_pt1 | contig 21029 bp, 23 predicted proteins | sample TSNJ012MetaG_FD_106656 | JGI IMG/M metagenome (GOLD analysis project Ga0153928, IMG submission 106656) | Attine ant fungus gardens microbial communities from New Jersey, USA - TSNJ012 MetaG | ecosystem: Host-associated > Fungi > Mycelium > Unclassified | place: USA: New Jersey, Wharton State... | reverse complement strand
TTTTAGCGGCGGCGGAATCCACCACTTACGCAGACCCAGCGCGACGGCATTCCGGAGCGTTGTTGGTCGGAGTTAGTGGTTAGACCGCCAGAGCGTTGCCGCGTTTACGGAAGTTATCCCATGCCCTTTGGTCGCGTCCGTCATCCAAAATACTATTCCTCCCCCCAAAATAGCCGCCCCATTTATCTCATTTACATAAATCATCTTACATCTCATCGGTGATCCCCCCTAAACAGTAGCAACAGATGAAAAATAATTTTTATAAAAACAAGAAATATCTCTGGACAAAACAAAAATTCTGTGGTTTAATATAGTTCCAAGATATCAAATCTTAATTTACAAATCAGCTGGTTCAGGCTGGAATCCCAAAATTTTTTAAAAATGAAATATGGAGAAGATTCTTTTCGGGAGATTAGTGCGTTCTTTTTTGTGGAAGGAATTACTTTAATGAATACATTAGAGCATTAAGAGTGCTCCATTAAAGAAAAGGAGGTGGAAGCGTGAAGTACATGCTGGTAATGGGCATGGCATTTGTGGCGGTGTGTATGGATGTTGCCACGGAGAAGATAGCGAATGGGGGTATTCTGATTTTTGGCCTGATTGGCATCGGGTATCAGCTGAGTATGTTAGGTACGGCTGGGTTCTGGAGGTATCTGAGTGGTGCAGTAATACCAGTATTAATGTTGTTTATGCTATTTGTTTTTCGCATGTTAGGCCCCGGAGATATTAAGCTGTTATCGGTATTGGGTGGTATCATGGGTACTGCAGCAATTGTAAGGTGTATAGTTATATCATTTCTGTTTGGTGCTGCTTTATCTGCGGCATTTATAGTTGCTTGTGGGAATCTGCAGCAGCGTCTTAGGTATTTCGCCGATTATGTCTCATACTTTATCCATACTAAAGAAATTCGCCCTTATTATAAACCAGGGGCTCAAATTGAAAATATTCATTTCAGCATTCCGATTTTTATGAGTGTAATGTTATATGCGGGAGGTTTTTATTGAAGATGAAAAAGAATATTCTGGCGGTGTGTGACTTGGAGGCTGCCTATGCCTGTAACTTTGTGGAGTACATTAATCAAAAAAGAAATATACCATTTGAAGTGCAGGCGTTTACCAGTGTTTCACAGCTTCGCTCCTATGCTGGAGAGAGTTCAATTGAAATTTTGTTAATCTCAGATAAAGCGATGCAGGATGAGGTTCTGAATCTGGATATTGGAAAGTTGATCATTCTTTCTGAGGGGGTACATCACCCGAAGCTGGACCAGTTCCCCAGTGTTTATAAGTATCAGTCTTCTGATAATGTGATCAGGGAAGTAATGAACTGCTATGGGGTGGAAAAAGTTCCGGCGATTCAGGTTCAGGTAACAAAGAGAAAGACCGAGATTGTAGGCATTTATTCGCCGGTTGGAAGGACTGCGAAAACTTCGTTTGCTTTGACATTAGGGCAGATTATGGCACGGCACAAGGTAGTGTTGTATCTTAATTTGGAGGAATATGCCGGTTTTGAGCAACTCCTTGAGTGTACATATGAAAGAACATTAGGAGACTTAATCTATTATATCCGGCAAGGCAATTCAAATTTGCTTTTCAAGATCAACAGTATGATACAGAGCATGAACAATCTGGATTATCTTCCCCCTGCTATTTCCCCTATGGATATTCAAAATACCACTTATGAAGAGTGGATGATATTACTGAATGAACTAATTCGCAACAGTTCTTATGAAACTATTATCATGGATTTTGGTGATGGTGTTGCGGAACTGTATTCCCTGCTGGGGGAGTGTGACAAGGTTTATATGCCGATTCGCAACGATGTTATTTCAACAGCGAAGATTCAGCATTTTGAGCATTTACTTCATACGTGGGATTATGACCGGGTTGTGGAAAAGATTCAGAAGGTTAAGCTTCCCTATCATCATACATTAAAGCAAGGTGCGGCATATTTCGATGAGTTGCTTTGGAGTGAGTTGGGGGATTATGTGAGGGAAATGATCCGCAAAGAAAAGCGGGAGTTTTAGCGTTACCGTTCACGGAGTGAACAGTAATGCTTTAGCAAAAGAGGTGACATATGGAACGATTTCGGATAATGCGAAAAGCGTTGATGGAGGAACTGGAAGATTCAATAGAACTGACTGATGAAGATATCTTAGAAAAAATAGATGAGTTGCTATTAGGAAGTGGAAAAGAAGGGTACATACCTCTGAAGGAAAAGGTTCGTTTGCGGCAGGAACTGTTTGACTCAGTCCGTAAGTTGGACGTTCTTCAGGAGTTGATTGATAACCCCAAAGTAACAGAGGTAATGGTGAACGGTTACCAGACCATTTATGTGGAGAAGGATGGCCAGATGAACCGCTGGGAAAAGAGCTTTACATCGAAGGAAAAGCTGGAAGATGTTATTCAACAGATTGCCGGGCAGTGTAATCGGGTTGTGAATGAGAATAAACCAATTGTGGATGCCAGACTGAGTAATGGTTCAAGAGTAAATGTGGTAGTATCTCCGATTGCGCTTAATGGACCGATATTAACCATACGCCGTTTTCCGGATGAGCCGATAACTATGGAGCGGCTGATTCAGCTTGGGAGTATTACCCAGGAAGGGGCCAAATTTCTGAAAAGGCTGGTAGCAGCTGGTTATTCAATCCTTATTGGTGGAGGGACATCTGCTGGGAAGACTACATTTCTTAATGCATTGTCCAACTATATTCCTAAGGATGAAAGGATTATAACTATTGAGGATAATGCAGAACTGCAGATTCAAGGGGTTGAGAATCTGGTTCGGTTAGAGGCTAAGGAGGCTAATATGGAGGGAAATAGAGCGATTACGATTCGGGATTTGATTAAGACGGCCTTGAGAATGCGACCGAATCGAATCGTCGTTGGAGAGGTACGGGGAGAAGAGGCTATCGATCTTTTGCAAGCCTGGAATACTGGGCATGATGGTTCACTGGGAACTGCTCATGCTAATAGTGCCGGCGATATGATCAGCCGGATGGAGACCATGGTATTGATGGGGATGAGTCTGCCGCTCTCGGCCATTCGCAGACAGATTGCTTCCGGCATCGATATCATGGTGCATTTAGGAAGGATGAGGGATAAAAAGCGAAGGGTTCTTGAGATTGTAGAAGTGATAGGATTTTGCAACGGAGAGGTAGTACTTTCACCATTGTATAGCTGGGATGATGAAAAAGAGCAGTTAATGTTCCGGCATAAGCTGCAGGATACCAGGAAATTAGAGAGGGCAGGTTATTATGAAGACGAATTATAACCAATACCGGTTTACGGTTATTGAAATTATACGCTATGGAGCTGAAGCGGTCGGAATCTGTGTGGGCGTAAATTATCTGTGCTACCAGACCATTTGGGCATTTATTCCGATGATTCCATTTTTGTTTTTTTATCTAAAGTGGAAAAAGCAAGAGTTGATCAAAAAAAGAAAAGAAACCTTAGGCTATCAGTTTAAGGATGCTGTCCATTCCCTGAATGTAGCCTTAAATGCAGGTTATTCCATGGAAAATGCAATTGGGGAATGTATCAGGGATTTGGCTAATTTGTATCGGAAAGACGAGGCAATCATGAAGGAGTTTTCATACATCCAAAGTCAGTTAAAGGTGAGCGTACCGATAGAGAACCTGTTTATGGATCTGGGGAGGCGAAGCGATGTGGAGGACATTCAGAATTTCGCCAGTGTATATTCTATTGCTAAGCGAAGTGGTGGTAATTTAAGCCGGGTTATGCATAAAACGGCAGGCATGTTAGAGGAAAAGATTGAAACTAAACAGGAGATTGATGCTGCAATTGCCGCTAAGAAGATGGAACAAGGGGTGATGAGCGTAGTACCTTGTGGGATTATTCTCTATATGCAGATAACCTCACCGGGGTTTCTGGATGTTTTGTATGGTAATATAACCGGTATTGTGATTATGACGGTTTGCCTTGGTGGCTATGGAATGGCATACCGTGCAGGAAAAAGAATGGTGGAGGTTGAGGTGTAAGGATGATTATTTATGGGGGAATACTTTTGCTGCTTGGCAATGTTATCTGGCATTCACGAAAGGAAAAAACAGGGGCAAATATTCCCAAGGGGATGAAAGCCTTTTACCGTTGCGCGATATGGACAGGTAAAAAAATGAAAGCCTTCAGGATGCTGGATATAAGAGCTGTTGCCCTGGCTATTCTGATCATCTTGATAGGTGATGCTATCGCCCTGGCAATGTCAGTTGCAGAATATGCAGGAGCGAAAAGACCAGTTGAAGTTTTGACTAAGGGTGGCTATGGTGAAGCGCGCGAGGAAGCATTACAGGTTCAGGAAGAAGACGGAGAGACTTATAAGATTACCATCCCGGTTCCGGGAAAAGCATATACACCGGAGGAAATAGCGCAAATGTTTCAAAACGCGATGGAGAAGATGGATAGTTATATATTAGGACAAAACAAATCATTGGATTACATTGATCAGCAGATGAACCTGATAACGGAAATTCCTCAAACCCCTGTTCAAGTTAACTGGACAACCAGCCGTCCTGACATTCTGGATTGGCAGGGGAAGATAGGTGAGACAACCCCGGCAGGAGGAACAGCTGTATCGCTGGAAGGTGAATTGGTATATCAGGATAAAGTGGAAATCTATTCGCGCAAGATCACCGTATATCCTTTGTGGAGGTCTGAGAAAGAGCTGCATCAACAAGATGTTATCGCAGCTGCCCGGAAAGGCAATGAGGATGAGCATGAGGAGAGCTATGTGCTTCCGACTGAAGTAAATGGTAAAAAGCTGCGCTGGTATCAACAGGAAAACAGCAACAGCCTGCTTATTGCCGGAATTACGGTGATGATGGCAGTTATACTTGTACTCGGCCGGGAACAGGAAAGAAAACAGGCAAAAGAAGTACGAAAGATACAGATGATGAGGGACTATCCGGAGATCTTGAGCAAGTTCATATTGCTGTTAAATGCTGGGATGAGCATGAGAAAAGCATTTGCCAAAATTGGTTTGGACTACAAGCGACAGCAGGAAGTCCTTACAGGATACCTTTATGGCCATGCGGCCAAGAATCAGGAAACCCTTACAGGATACCTTTATGGCCATGCGGCCAAGAATCAGGAAAATATTCGTGGCAGGCGATATGCATATGAAGAATTCCTGAATACGTATTATGAAATGGAAAAGGGAATTTCGGAGCGGGAGGCTTATGAGCGGTTAGGTTCCCGATGTGACACTCCCCAATATAAAACTTTTTCTATGCTGCTGGTACAAAATTTGAAAAAGGGTAATAAAAATTTGATGGAAATGCTGGAGCGAGAGTCAGCATCAGCATTTGAGGAACGAAAACGACTGGCAAAAATTCTTGGTGAAAAAGCGGGCACAAAATTGTTGCTTCCAATGGGCTCGATGCTGGTAATCGTATTTGTGATATTATTGGTACCGGCATTTTTAAGTTTTTGAGAACTATCCATTAAAACAAAGTCATAATCATGATTTGTGGCGGGGAAGCATGCTTACTGGAAAGGAGGTGAGAATATGAATTATTTGTGTGCATTCTTTGAGGAAGAAGATGCAATTGGCGTTGTGGAAATTATCTTGATTCTGGTCGTGCTCATTGGCCTGGTAATTATCTTTAAAAAACAACTCGTCAGTCTGGTCAACAGTATTCTTTCAAAAATCACAAGTCAAAGTAACAGTATTTAAGGAAAGGAGGCGTACAGCTTGCGGTGTAAAGGAAGTATGACCATATATCTTTGTCTCATTATGACCATTTTAATCAGTATTATTGTTACCGGCATCCGTTCGGCGGCAGTAGCTGATGCACGACTGCAGATAGCAAGTGCAGCGGATCTGGGACTGTATTCACTGTTTGGGCAATACGATAAAACGTGTTTAGAACAAACACATTTACTCTTTTTGGAGGGAGGATATGGAGAAGAATATTTACAGATGAATCAAGTATACCGAACATTGGAGCAGGATATTACCTATAATTTTTTAGCCGGACAGGGCACTGCAATGCAAAAAAACATCTGGAACGCGGCAGTAAAAAAGGGAAGTATTACCGGATATACACTTGCGACAGATGCAGGCGGAAATGTGTTCAAGGGTCAGGTGATCGATTATATGGAGAAAACTTTAGGTGCGCAGGCTGTGCGGCTCCTTATTAACAAATTGCAGGATGAAGATACAATTGTCGAAAAGCAGCAGGAAGATAACGGAACAAAAGATAGCAGTGATGCTATTACAGAGTATGAACAGTTAAAAGCAGATAAGAAGCGGGAAGAAGAAAGTTATGATTTATCGGAAGCAGCCGAAGGAGAAAATATTTCAGAACAGAATGAAGATATTCCAATAGATCCTGATTTTGTAAATCCCATTGAAGTAATTAAGCGCTTACGGGAGATGGGACTTCTTACTCTGGCAATCCCAAATCCGGATAATGTATCAAGAAATGCGATAGATCTGGCCGGCAGTGTATCCGGGCGCTCACTACGGCGAGGAATGGGCGTAATTGCTTACCATCCTGATGTGGATTCTGTTAAGGGGAATTTACTGTTTCAGGAGTACATTATGCAAAACTGCGGTAGCTATACTGATACTGCCGAAAAAAGATCCATACAATATGAACTGGAATATATTCTGCAAGGAAAAAGCAGTGATATCGAGAATCTGAAAGGTGTAGTAAATCAGTTGCTCTTAATGCGGGAAGCGGCAAATGCTGCGCATCTCATGGCTGATCCGGGAAAAAAGGCACAGCTATCATCCGCTGCCCTGGCGATTTCTGTGGCAATTGGTATGCCTTACGCTGAATCCGCGATAGAAGGGATACTGCTCTTATGCTGGGCTTTTGGTGAAAGCATCCTGGATATCAGGGAATTGATGGCAGGAGGGAAGATTGCACTGGTAAAGGACAGCAGTTCCTGGCAGTTGTCGATAGAAAATTTACCATACCTGGCAGAGGGGTTGGACAGTTTTCGCAAAAGCAGTGACAAAGGACTGAGCTATAATGATTATCTGCGGGTTTTGCTTACATTAAGAAGTGGACAGGATAAAATAATGCGCTGCATGGATATTATGGAAATACGGGTCCGGCAAAATGAAGGAAAACAAAATTTTCGTTTGGATTCGTGCATTGCAGCATTGGAAATCCAAATGGAGATGAGCGTATGTAATCGAATGTTTTCAATTCAACGAAATTACGGCTATGATATGTAATGTTAATTTCATACTTGGTGTATTGTGAAGGTACGAAGCAGTTACTGTTATCTTGAGAAAAAGAATACTCTTGGAAAAAGTACTCTCGGAAAGAGAAGGGAGGTATAGAAGGATGCCCTGCCATAAAATAATAAATAGAAGTAAAAAAAATGTTCTTCAGACAATTCAAAATATCAGTTATAAAAAAGTTCCCCTGGTAAACTCGCAATCCCAAAACTGTGACAGGGTATCTTTCTATGCCTCTCTGAAAAATGAAAAGGGAAGTCTTACAATTGAAGCTGCCGTGGTGCTGCCATTGCTTTTTCTGGGAATGGTCGCATTAATCTGTATTATGGATTTGCTGAGAATACAGGCGCAGACCAGCATTTCCCTTAACGAGAGCGTGAAGGAACTGGGCATGTATGCTTATGTTACTGAGAAGACACCGGCAGATGTGCCTGTCGGACAGATCTCACCGGCAATCTGTATCGGGTACGCACAGACCAAGTTAAGGGACGAGCCAAACGCAGACATAAGCTTGAGCAGCTCATCTTATAAAGACCATATAATTGAACTGCGAGCTTCAGGTGCATATAAAATGCCGATCACTATCTTTCCGATTTCAACGATTTATTTTCAGAATCGGGTCAGAATTCATGACTGGACTGGTTATAATGGCTATGGCAGCGCGGGTGATGCCGACACGGGGGATGAGATGGTATATATTACAGACCGGCAAACGGTGTATCACACCTTTTCCGACTGTACCCATATTGATTTGTCAATAGAACAAATATCCTATGATAAGGTAGGCCAAAGGCGGAATGAAAACGGAGGGAAATACTATGCCTGTCCTCATTGCGTTTCGGGGGAAAGCCACTCTGGAGCAGTTTATATTGCCAGGAGCGGAGACCGCTACCATACTAATCCTGATTGTCAAAGCCTGAAACGCACGGTACAGATGGTTTTAAAGTCTGAAATTGAAGGAATGCAACTGTGCAGCAGATGTGGGAAGAGACAGTGAAATACAAAATAATATGAACGCAGATACAGGCAGGGGCAGTGAAATACAAAAATGACATCGATGTAGTTGTGGAATGTGCAGAAGGGAGGAATATGAAGATCAGAGAGAGTATGTTAATAGTATTTCTGGCTGTAAACGCATGGACGGATATCCGCTCACGGCGGGTTTTAGTTTGGACTGCATGGCTGTGTGGGGCAATCGGAATAGTATACGCTATTTATCGCGGAGAGATATCACCGGCAGCAGCAGAAGCATTGATTCCGGGTGCGGTGTTCTTAACAATTGGTAAAATTACAAATGAAGCGGTAGGGTATGGTGATGGAATAGTTATTCTGGTAATGGGAATTTACCTTGGCTTATGGGCAACTGTGAGCAGCATTATGATGGCACTTCTGTTTGCGTCATTTTGGGCAATGATTTTGTCTGTTTTCTATAAACGGAAGAAGCAGGATAGTTTTGCATTTATACCCTTTCTATTGCTGGGATATATAGGAGGTCTGTGGATTTGAAGGCGAAAATGATAAAAACAATAAGAGTGATAAATAAAATAAAAAAGATGAGAGGCAGTTTGGAAAAAGGAAGTATTACCGTTGAGGCAGTGTTCATCGTGTCATTATCATTGGTAGTAATCTTTGCTTTGCTGGCATTGTGCTTTCATATGCACAATCAAGCATGGTATACCGCAGCGGCAGGCGAAGCAGTTATATCAGGGGGAACTTGTGCGGTGCGGATAAACGGAGACTACCTGTCACTGCTGGAGGAGAAATTCGATGTCTTCAAAGCTGGTTCGGGATTCCCGGATAACTGTGAAGGACTTGAAAACCATAGTACTGACTCACAAATAGAGGTCAGTGCAGTAGGGAGTACAAAAATATTTTTGGGACGGGGCGTTTTAAAAATGGAAATAAAAGAACATATGAAAGTGATAAGACCTGTTATCCTGATTCGGGAAATACAGGCACTGGAGCTGGTAAAGGAGTAAATATAGAAGAAATGCAGGTCAGTTATAAACGGGATTTGAATCATAATTATCTGATATTGGCAGGGGATAAAGAGGTTGATGCAGAAGCTTACCAGGTGCGTCTGCTTATGGTAAATCCGCCGGAACGGCTTTTGCGGTGTATGATGCATACCGTTGATAATCAGGTGTTGTTTTATTATGAAGTTACGGCGAAACAATCTCTTGCCGGTATTTATGAACGTAAGAAGATGAGTAGAGAAGATTTACAAGTACTGTTTGGTGAATTGATAAAAAATATTGAAGAAATGCAATCACATTTGCTGAACGCAGGATGCCTGCTTCTGAACCCGGAGTATATTTATCTGGATGCAGAAAGAAAACATGCTTTTTTCTGCTTCTTCCCGGGGGAGGAGTCGGACATTACAAGTTCATTAAGGACGCTGGCAGAATATTTGCTGCCAAAGATTGATCATACTGACCAGTCGGCTGTGACTCTTGGTTACAGCATCTATCGGCGTTCTATGGAAAACACGGTATACCTTGAGCAAATGAAGAAAGAACTGTATCAGGAAGCTATTGCACCACAGAAAGAAGTGCCGTCTGATATTGAATCAGAGGAGTTGTGGGAGCAGGATAATATAGAGGAAGAACTTTTGCGGCCATTTTTTTTGGAGGAGGATGAAAAGGCTGCTGCCCACCCAGCTGTTTCAACCATAATAATAGCAGTTACGGGAGTTTTACTATTTGGATATTTTTATTTTGTTAATAATACACAGTTCCCATGGCAGATTTATGTGGGTGCTGCGGTGGGATTATTTTGTCTTGCTGGAATCTCAGCAATTTTGTATCTGTTTAAAGGCGGAAAGAGAGAGGTAAGAACTAAGGCAAAAGAAGATAAAGCTGGAAAGCAATCTGAAAGAGGCAATAGAAAGGAAAATAGAAAAGCAGGTAAAAAGGCTCAAGAAAATGCCAGACAAGAGCCGGAAACGGAAAAACATTTAGCTGCAGAGGAATTTCAGGCGGATGTGGCGGATATTAAGGGAATAGAAGATAATCAGGATTTTTATCGAGAGCAGGGGAAAAAAGCGGTCGGGGAAACTATGGTACTGGCAGTGGAAAAACCGGAAAAATGGCCTTGCTTAATAGGGGTATATCCAATTGGGCTGCAGCCGATTTTAATTAATAAAGAGGTTTTTATCTTAGGTAAGTTGGAAAGTGTTGCTGATGCTGTGCTGCCCTCACCTGCAGTTAGCCGCATTCACGCAAAGATTGCAGAGGAAGGGGAATATTGCATTTATGATTTGAATTCACGCAATGGTACCTTTGTAAATCACAACCCAGTGGCAGAAAATCAAAGGTATATATTACAGGAAGGAGACGAGATTACCTTTGGAGATTTAACATACAGTTTAAAATTTAATAATTCTGCTTGCTAATAGCGGCATCAAAGGTTATAATCATTAATTAATGGAAAAGGTCAAGGGAAAATATAGCCATGCATGAAGATTATGCAAATGAATCACATGAACGTTCAGACGAAAATAATGAAGATGCCATCGACCGGATATGGAAGTCGCCCAAACAATGGGCGAATATAGTAATAGTAGCACTTAATGTCGTCGTGTTTATATTGGTAGAAATAACAGGCTCCAGTCTGGATACGAAACATATGATTCAGTGGGGTGCCTCTTACCCCCCGCTAATTCAGCAGGGGGAGTTTTATCGCCTGCTTACTTGTATATTCTTGCATTTTGGCATAAACCATCTGATTAATAATATGCTTTTGCTATTTTTCATTGGCGATTATCTGGAAAGAATATTAGGAAAAGTAAGATATTTGATTATCTATCTTGCCGGTGGCTTAGGTGCCAGTATTATCTCCTGTTTGCATAGTATAAAAACAGGCGAAAATGTGGTGGCAGCAGGAGCTTCGGGGGCTATTTTTGCAGCTGTTGGCGGATTAATCTATATCTTGATCCGTAACAAGGGACAGCTGGATGGTTTATCATTGCAGAGGGTATTTATCATGGCTGCTCTTTCTCTATATGTAGGATTTACCTCTTCAGGGGTGGATAATTATGCCCATGCAGGCGGGATTGTCTGTGGATTTCTTTTAGGTATTTTAGTCTATAGAAAGAAAACCGGCAGCCGAACGGTGAAAACAGAGCCCTGACCCAGCTGGGATTTAGCTTCAATAGAGCCACCGTGGGCAGCGATTACATTCTGAGCAATGGCCAGTCCCAGACCGGTGCCATCCTTTTTGTGGGTAATAAATGACTCAAATAAAGTTGGCATATATTCGACTGGAATACCACAGCCGGTATCTTCAACTTGAATTGTAATTATGTCGTCCTCGGACTTTATAGTGATGGTGATCATACCTCCTTGCGGCATCGCCTCCTGAGCATTGCGAATCAGGTTCAGAAAGACTTGACGTAATTTCACTTCATCAATATCAAATGAAGGAATCGGGGTTTGCTTGATCAGATGCAGTTGAATATCTGATTCAAGTAAAGCGGGAGTGGCAGATGCCACGATTGATTCCAGCAGCTTATATAGGTTTCCGGATTTTTTATGTAAGGCTTTTGAATTATTGTAACTGGAGAGCTCGGTAAGGAGAGCACGCAGGTACTGCATGTTTTCCATAATCTCACCCCAATACGGCTGGGTAGTTACTTTCGGATTAGCAGCAGCAAAAAGCTGTAGAAAGCTGTTAATTAAAGTAACAGGATTCCGTATCTCGTGAGAGATTTGTGAAAGCTGAAATTGATGTGCCTGTTCCAGTTGTTCCAGATAGGTGTTCAGTGGTGGGTATTTAGTGCATAATTGTTCTAATTGGAGTCGTTCGCTTTCTAATAACATAAATTCACCTCTTAAGGTAGTTTATCATTCTTGATTTTATTACGCAATTAATATTATAGTGCAAATTTTGACAAAATAGTATAAAATATTGTAAAGGAGGAAAAAATTGAATGGGGAACTGTATATTTTGCAAGATTGCAAAGGGGGAAATTCCTTCAGCAAGCCTGTATGAAGATGAGGAATTTCAGGTAATTTTGGATGCGGCACCTGCCAGCAGAGGACACACCTTGTTATTAACGAAGCAACACTTTGCTAATTTATATGATATGCCGGATGATTTAATTCAAAAGGCAATGTTACTGGTCAAGAAGGTAGCGGTAGCCATGAAAGCGGAACTGAAATGTGACGGACTTAATATTGTTCAAAATAATGAGCCGGCTGCGGGACAGACTGTATTTCATTTCCATGTACATCTAATACCAAGATATGAAAATGATGATGTTGGACTTACGTGGAAACCTGGTGAACTTACAGAAGAAACAAGCAATGAAATGGTAGCAAAGCTTCAAAGCATTTTATAACTGATTACCTGATTGCAGAGAGGAATAGCCATGAAGGCATCGCAATTTAATAAAGTATATGATCAGTATTATCTCATGGTAATGAAGATAGCCTACAGCGTATTGAAAGATTATCATTACGCGCAGGACGTTTGCCAGGAAGTATTCATAATACTTTATAAGAAACTGGGCATTATTGACGAAGAACTGATAAAACCCTGGCTCATAGTCAGTACAAAGAGAAAAGCAATTGATTTTCAAAGAAAAAAATTTTATGGACGTGAAGTCTGTAAAGAATTACAGGGATTAAGGAGAAAAACAGAAATTACTCCGGAAGAAAATTTTATTCAAAAGGAATTCGAAAGTGAGCTGTTTCGGCGCTTGCAAGAGAAAGACAGGGCGTGGTTTGAAATTATTGTAAGAGTTGTTATCAACCAGGAAAACCCCAGCCAGGTTGCGCAAGACATGAATCTGTCATTAGCCAACTTGAGGATAAAGCTGCATCGCGCAAGAGCCTGGATTCGGGAAAACTTTAAAGATGATTATGACAAAGTATAAGACCTTATTGATTTTGGCATTCTTTGATTAATTGGATAATTTTTTCGATTGAATTTATTTGTTGACTGTCTTCCATAGTCTTAATGTAGGTTTGGCGTTTTTGGTATAGATCTTGGATTGCATGAGATAAGGTCTCGTCTGTAAGCTGCGCTTCTTCCAGAACCATGCTATAACCCAGCCGTTCAAAGGACCGGGAGTTTAATATTTGATCACCTCTGCTCGCTTTGGCAGACAGAGGAATTAAAAGATTTGGTTTTTTAAGGGCACTGATTTCGCAAATGGCATTAGCACCGGCACGAGATATCACGATATCTGCCAATGCGAAAAGATCAGCCAATTCTTTCTTGATATATTCATATTGTACATAGCCGGTTGTATTCATAAGAGATTCATCCAGTTTATCATTTCCGCAAAGGTGGATAATCTGGAAGTCTTTTAAAAGTTGTGGGAGGATACCGCGTATACTCTCATTGATCATGGTAGCACCAAGACTACCGCCGATGATCAAAATGACAGGTTTATCTGCAGACAGACCTGTAAATTGCAGTGCAGCTTTGGCACTGCCGGATAGGAGTTCCTGCCGGATAGGAGTTCCGGTGAGCACAGCTTTTTCTTTTGGCAGGTGATTGATAGTTTCAGGAAAATTACAGCAAACTTTAACCGCAGACGGAATGCATAATTTATTCGCGAGTCCGGGTGTCATATCCGATTCGTGGATGATAGCAGGGATTTTCCTGTGTTTAGCAGCGATCACTACCGGAACGGTTACGAAGCCGCCTTTGGAAAAGACGATGTCTGGATGAAGCTGCTGTAGGAGTTTCCTGGCTTCACGATAACCTTTCAATACATTGAAGGGATCGCTGAAGTTCTTAAAATCAAAGTATCGACGGAATTTTCCCGAAGATATTCCATAATAGGGAATCCCAAAATCTTCAATCAGCTTTTTTTCAATACCATCATAGGAACCGATATAAGTAATTTTATAACCCAGCTCTTGCAGGCGTGGAATCATGGCAATATTGGGTGTTACATGCCCGGCAGTACCACCGCCGGTAAGTACAATATGTTTCATAAAGTGCCTCCTGTAATGTTAAAAGTAATTAACAATTATTATTATACCCGAAACGGGAAAAGTCAAGAAAAGATATACTTTTCCATGATATTATTATGAAAGGGGCTTTACTATATGCAGATTACTTTTTTGGGAGCCACTCATGAGGTGACGGGGAGTTGTACTTATGTAGAAGCGGCGGGGAAACGTTTTTTGGTAGACTGTGGTATGGAACAGGGACCGAATTATTATGAGAATCAGGAGCTGCCGATAAGTCCTTCGGAGGTAGACTTTGTGCTTTTAACACATGCACATATCGACCATTCCGGCAATCTGCCGCTTTTATATGCGAAAGGATTTCGCGGCAATATATACGCAACAGATGCAACAAAGGATCTTTGTGACATCATGCTGAAGGATAGTGCTCACATTCAGATGTTCGAGGCTGAATGGAGGAACCGTAAAGGAAAACGAAGTGGCAAAGAAGAATTCATACCACTTTATACAATGGATGATGCATTAGGAGCCATCAGCCGGTTGGTTGGATGCACCTATCAAGAAGAAATCTATCTTGCTGAAGGAATGCGTGTTCGCTTTGCCGATGCAGGACATTTGTTAGGCTCATCCAGTATTGAAATCTGGTTAACAGAAGAAGATACCGAGAAGAAAATAGTTTTCTCCGGAGATATTGGGAATGTAGATCAGCCTTTGATCAATAACCCTCAATACATCGGGATGGCTGATTATGCAGTGATAGAATCCACATATGGAGACCGTAGCCACGGGCAAGTGACGGATTATGTGCCGAACCTGGCTAAGGTAATACAAGAAGCTTTTGATAAAGGCGGCAATTTGGTTATTCCCTCCTTTGCAGTAGGAAGAACCCAGGAGATGCTATACTTCATCAGACAAATCAAAGAACAACAGCTGGTTACAGGGCATGGTGATTTTTCGGTTTATCTGGATAGCCCATTAGCTGTGGAAGCGACGAATATCTTCCGGCAGCATTATCGGGATTGCTATGATGAGGAAGCAAGGCGAATTATTGAAAGCGGAATTAATCCCATTAGTTTTTCGGGGTTGAAGCTTTCGGTAGACAGTGCATCTTCCAAAGCGATCAACTTTGATGAAGAACCAAAGATTATTATCTCAGCAAGCGGAATGTGTGATGCCGGACGAATTAAGCATCACTTAAAGCACAATCTGTGGCGCCGTGACAGTACCATTCTTTTCGTCGGTTATCAGGCAAGAGGAACACTTGGCAGAGCCTTAATCGAAGGCGCTAAGACAGTTAAGCTTTTTGGTGAAGAAATAATGGTTCAAGCTCAGATTAAAGTACTCCCTGGGGTAAGCGGTCATGCTGATGATCAGGGGTTGATGAAATGGGCATCATCCTTCAAGGTAAAACCTCAGAAAGTCTTTGTAAATCATGGCGATGATCAGTCTTGTGAAACCCTCGCTCAAAGGCTGAGGGATGAACTTCATTATGATACAATGGCACCATTCAGCGGGACCGTATATGATTTGAGTAATAATTTATGTATTCATGAAGCTGCGGGTGTTGTCATCACGAAGAAAGAGAAAAAAGTATCACGTGCTGCAACCACATTTGATCGTCTGTTGGCAGCAGGGCAAAGATTGCTTACGATTATTCATCATAATGAGGGCGGCGCAAATAAAGATTTGGCGAAATTCACCAGTCAGATTAATTCCTTATGTGATAAATGGGATCGCTAAGATAGATATCAGAAAAAGATGAAAGCAAGAAGATATATTAAAGATGAGAGGGTTTCCAGGACGATGCAAGCGGTTTTCCATCATGGAACTCCTCCCTGTGCTGTTGTTTTTCTCAGACAATTCATACTAACCAACATTAATTATCAATATTCTTTAATGCTTTTGCAAGCTGATCTGGACATGAAGTTGGGCGATAACCACAGCGGATACCTTCCAGTTTGTGGATGACATCATTTACTTCCATCCCTTCCACCAATGTGCCGAGTCCTTGTTGATTACCACTGCATCCGCCGACAAACTGGACATTGTGGAGCTTTCCGTCAATCACCTCAAATTCTATTGATTGGGCGCAGACTCCTTGGGTTTTGTATTTCATAATAACGGCCTCCTTTTCCTAATGTGTATGCGCGTTTCCAACTATTATAACAAAAAGATTATAAACTTGAAAGTTTTTTTACGCAGTAGTAAAGTTAAGGAGTTGTAGATGAAGAAGAACAATTTATTGACAGAAGGAAATGTATTATCAGTACTGCTCAGATTCTCAGTACCGTTTTTAATTGCAAATATCATCCAGGCGCTTTATGGCGCTGTTGACTTAATGGTAATCGGAAGGTATTGCGCCCCTCAAAGTGTGGCAGCAGTATCAACGGGAACTCAGGTAACGCAGATCATTACCAGCCTGATCACAGGTTTAACTCTGGGGGGTACCATTCTGGTCGGAAAGTATACCGGAATGCGTCAGGAGGAAGAGACAAAGAAAACTATTGGAACAGCATTTTCAGCTTTAATTATAGTAGGTTTAGTTTTAACATTACTATTTATCGTTTTAGCAGACCCGATCTTAAGTGTCCTGAAGACACCGGCAGAATCCGTTGCGCTGGCGAAAGAATATGTAGTGATCTGTTCATCCGGCATTCTGTTCACTTGCGGATACAACGGCATCAGTGCCGTGCTTAGAGGATATGGCGATTCCAGGAATCCGATGTTGTTCATTGGCTTCGCCTGTATCTTGAATATTATCGGTGATATCATGTTGGTAAAATACCTGAACATGGGGGTCAGGGGTGTAGCAATTGCTACGGTTTTCGCTCAGGGTGTCAGTATGGTATGTGCCATTTTATATCTGAACCATAAGCAGTTCATCTTTAAATTCACCTTTAAGAACCTGCGTATGGATAAAAGAAAACTAAAAGAACTGGCTCGCGTAGGCATCCCCATTACCTTACAGGAATGCATGGTTCGGTTATCCTTTTTATATCTGACGGCAGTGGTGAACCGCTTGGGGGTAAATGCGGCAGCAGCGGTGGGGATAGCCAGTAAATATGATGTATTTGCCATGCTTCCGGCAGTTTCAGTGGCAAGTGCGCTGGCAGCATTTACTGCCCAGAATTATGGGGCTGGAAAATGGAAGCGGACAAAAACCGCACTTGGGGCCGGTTTACTGTTTGCAGTGCTGGCATCCGGCTGCTTCTTCTTATGGGCACAGATATCACCTCAGACCATGATAGGGATTTTCTCATCAGACAGCGCTATTATAGAAGCAGGGATACCATTTTTCAAATCCTGCAGCTATGATTATCTGGTAGTCACCGTTGTGTTCTGTCTGAATGGTTATCTCAACGGTCGGGGGCAGACGGTATTCACCATGATCAGCAGCTGCAGCGGCGCATTACTCTTGCGCATGCCGATGATTTATCTGGCATTTCGTTTCTGCCCGGATAAGCTGGCGATAATAGGTGCCATTGCTCCCATTGTATCAGGTATTATGGCGGTGTATACATTTATCTATGTATTGCGGCAATTCAAGCTGGATGCAAGGCGTATAAAACAAGCGGCATAAAGAACACCAGATAGGATGAATATAAAAATTTCCATAAAGGAGGATTTTGAGTTGCAAAAAATAGGTATTATAGGCGCAATGGAAGAGGAAGTAGCACATTTAAAGGGGCAGATGGAGGGCATTCAGGTAAAGTCTAAGGCTTCAATGGAGTTTTATAAAGGGACGCTAAATGGAAAGGACGTGGTAGTAGTCCGTTCAGGTATTGGAAAGGTAAATGCGGCAGTGTGCACCCAGATTCTGGCGGATGATTTTCAGGTGGATGGTATAATCAATACCGGAATCGCCGGATCACTGAAGAATGAAATCAATATCGGAGACATTGTGATTTCTACTGATGCGCTTCAGCACGATGTAGATGCCCGGGAGTTCGGCTACCCGATAGGGCAGATTCCCCGGATGGAAGTTCTTTCTTTTGCTGCTGATAAAGCCTTAGCCCGGCAGGCAGAAGACTCCTGTAAAGAAATGAATCCGGATATTTCGGTTTTTATGGGTCGGATAGTCAGTGGTGATCAGTTTATTGCCGGCGGGGCAGTAAAAAAACAGATTATTGATACCTTTAATGGATACTGCACCGAGATGGAAGGCGCGGCCATTGCTCAGACCGCATATCTGAATAAGATTCCTTTTGTAGTGATCCGGGCTATCTCTGATAAAGCCGATAACAGTGCCGGCGTTGATTATCCGACATTTGAAAAACAGGCTATTTTACACAGTGTCAGACTGGTAAGCCATATGGTGGGAAAGTTATAGTTACATTTTACACGGCGACCATTTTGTGCGGTGTTCCCGTGCATCGCGAAGCGTGTTGCCGGTCGCAGAGCGAACAGCAGCAAATTATAGCCTGCAGTTTTAGCGAGAATCTGTCGAACGATTTTTGTTTCCAAAATCCTCCGGGTGCTATATAATGACCATACAAAAACAAGGGGGTAACATTAAATGTTTAAAAATTTATTAGACAACCATGCGCTGTTTTATGCAATCGCAGGCGTGACTGCTTTGGCCGTAATCGGTCTTCTGATCGTTAATTCATTTTATGACCGGATTATCGGGGATATTGGACGTATGGATACACCAAAGGGTAAATGGATGAAGCTTTTCACGAAAAACTATCAAGTGAAATTAGCAAAACAACAAAGGATACAAAACGCAGAAGCATTTATTCGGACTCAGCTGTTAGCGAGTAAGAGCTTAGGCGTTTTTGTTTATCGAATAAAGCGTTGGACAGGCTATTTAAGTTTTGTATCGTTTTTAATTATGGCCGGTGCCGTATTTGCCACCTACCGCTATGGCTACACCGATTTATCCCGGTATCAGTATATTCTGGCCGGTGTGGGCAGCCTTTCGCTGACACTGCTGTTCCGGCAATTCCTTGGCTTTAGCAGCAAAGAAGAGATGATTATCGATAGTTTGACTGATTATATGGAAAATGAGAGCCCACAAGTAGAGTTTCCGGTCAAAACAGGAGCCAATACCCGGCAGAAGGACAAGCTGGTTGCCGAGGTTACGGAAGGCATCAAGCAGACTGCGGCCAGTGGAAATAAATTTTCTCACCTGCTGACACCGGAAGAAGAGGAAATAATGCGGGATGTGATCAAAGAGTATTTAACTTGATTCCCAATTGGTAATTTGGTAAAATATTACGTAGAAATAGGATAAAGAGAAAAGGAGCAAGAGATTATGGCAGGAAAAATTACGTTCGATTATGCCAAAGCAGGAGGGTTCATACGTGCACAGGAAGTTGAGCCGATGAAAAAAATTGCCGCGGCGGCGAAAGAGACATTAGTCAGCAAATCCGGACTGGGAAATGATTTTCTTGGTTGGATCGATCTGCCCGTCGACTATGACAAGGAAGAGTTTGCAAGAGTGAAGGAAGCAGCTGCGAAAATTCAGAGTGATTCGGAAGTTCTTCTGGTCATAGGTATTGGCGGTTCCTATCTGGGGGCAAGAGCAGCCATTGAGTTTCTAAGACATGGCTTTTATAATAATATATCCAAGGCAGCCCGCAAGACTCCGGAGGTCTATTTTGTGGGTAATAACATTAGCAGTTCCTATATCAGGGGATTGATCGATGTAATTGGAGACAGGGATTTTTCTGTGAACATGATTTCAAAGTCGGGTACCACTACGGAGCCGGCTATTGCATTCCGAGTATTTAAAGAAATTCTGGAACAAAGATATGGTAAAGAAGGCGCAGCAAAGAGAATCTATGCCACCACCGACAAAGCCAGAGGGGCCCTTAAAAACCTGGCGGCTGAGGAAGGATATGAAAGTTTCGTCGTTCCTGATGATGTAGGTGGAAGATTCTCGGTTTTGACAGCGGTAGGGTTGCTGCCTATAGCTGTTAGCGGCGCCGATATTGATAAGCTGATGGAAGGCGCAGCCTCAGGAAGGGGAATTGCCCTGAATCAGCGATTTGAAGAAAATGATGCTATGAAGTATGCGGCAGTTCGCAATATTTTACTTCGCAAAGGCAAAGGAATCGAAATTCTGGCCAATTATGAGCCGAGCCTCCATTACATTTCTGAATGGTGGAAACAACTCTATGGAGAGAGTGAAGGAAAAGATCAGAAAGGTATCTTTCCGGCGTCAGTAGATTTGACGACCGATCTTCATTCCATGGGACAGTTTATTCAGGATGGTGCGAGAACATTATTCGAAACAGTGCTGAATGTGGAGAAATCCGGCAGCGAAATTGTCTTAAAAGAAGAGCCGGTAGATCTGGATGGCCTGAATTATCTGGCTGGACAGACTGTTGATTTTGTCAATAAGAGCGCCATGAACGGAACTATCTTAGCACACACTGACGGCAGCGTGCCGAATTTGATGGTGAGTATACCAGAACAAAATGAATATTATCTAGGGCAGCTGTTTTATTTCTTTGAATTTGCCTGTGGTGTGAGCGGATATATTCTGGGTGTAAACCCATTTGATCAACCGGGAGTGGAGAGCTATAAAAAGAATATGTTTGCGCTGCTTGGGAAACCAGGATTTGAGAAAGAGCGCGAAGAGTTAATAAAGAGATTATAATTTTATATTGAATGAAAGAATGAGTCCTTGTAGGATAAAAGCTTCTGCAGTTGGAAATGTAGTTTCCGTGAAAGCGTTTTGTCTTACGAGGACTTTTGCGTGGGCTTGACAGGAGGAAAAAGACGTGGTACAATCAGACTAACAAAAGACCTAAAAGGTGCTTGTAAATATTATGGAGGTGAAAAGGTTGAAAAAAAATCCAGTGATAATGACTAATAGCGAAGAAGTATTGATGGGAATCTTATGGAGCAGCGAGCGTCCGCTGACGAGTGTTGAATTGATGGAAA
>Ga0153928_1000424_pt1 | contig 21058 bp, 28 predicted proteins | sample TSNJ012MetaG_FD_106656 | JGI IMG/M metagenome (GOLD analysis project Ga0153928, IMG submission 106656) | Attine ant fungus gardens microbial communities from New Jersey, USA - TSNJ012 MetaG | ecosystem: Host-associated > Fungi > Mycelium > Unclassified | place: USA: New Jersey, Wharton State... | reverse complement strand
GACATTTCCCCGTTCATCATAGGTGTAGCGGGTCACCATGCCAAGCTCATCGGTCCGGCTGGCGATGCGGCCGTCTTCCCCATACGTGGTGGTACAGGTATCGCCGTTCTCATAGACGACCTTGATATTGCGCATCCGGTCATCCTGGTAATACCGGATCTGGTTCCCGTTGTTGTCCGTCAGGATGGTCAGGCCGTCGCGGTAGGAAAGGGTTCCGGTACTTCCCAGGGCATCCTCCTGGCTGGTGACACGGCCTTTTTCGTCATACTCATTGCGGACGATCCGGCTGCCGTTCTCGTCATACCATGCGGTCATATGATGCTTATCGTCATACTCATACCGGCGCACGCCGCCTTCCGGATCGGTGACACCGGTCAGGTTCCGGTCTGCATCATATTCATAGGCAATAATCCCGCCATTTGGCAGGCCGATCTCCGTGATCAGGTACTCCTCATTCATGGTAACGTCAAATTGTTTGCCGGAAGCCGTCTCGATCCGGCGCAGTTCATAATCGCTGCTGTAGACATAAGTGGTCCGGTGTCCTTTCCGGTCTTCGGTATACTGCAGGAAGCCCAAGGCGTCAAAGACCCGGACGGTTCCGTCCAGCTCCGTCATCTTCCATCCGGCCGGGTATTCCAATGGTGTTACTTCGTCGTCTTCTTCGGTTTCTCCTGTCTCTCCTGTCTCTCCGGTTTCCGACTCTTCGCCCTCGTATTCTGTTGCCAGGGTCGTAAAGCGGCTGGACAGGTAGCTGCTCTGTGTCAGGACTGCGTCTGCTGCTGAATCGCCTTCGGTTTCTTCATCAGATTCCGATTCATTCTCATCCGCTTCGTCGGCAGAATCATCAACGATGATATCCAGGCTGTCCATGGCTTCCAGGATGATATCCCGGCCATCCGGAGCCTGATAGATGCCGCCTTCTTTTTTAAAGGTGATACCGGCACCATCCCCTCGTTTGAACAGGATCCGGCCATCCTTCAGTACCGTCAGATGAGCTTCCAGCGGAGAACTCCAGCCCATACCAAAAACCGAGCGGTATTCATCATCCAGCGAATTGTAGCTGCGCTCTATGGCAAAGGTGCCATTAAGCTCTTCCAGATCGGCATCACTCTGCTGCATGTAGAAGTTGCCGGTACTCATGTTGACGGGTTCCAGGTTCAGCATACACTCCAGGTTCGCACCCAGCAGCAGGGCTTCCAGGAGCTTCTGGTCCTGCGGGGTCATGGGGGCCGGGGTGTATGGCTCGTCTTTTTCCGGATTCCGGATGAACAGGATGGTCTCTGCTTCCGTCAGCTGGTTGTCATAGACCTGGTTATCTTTTGCAATGATATTGGGATTGACACCGTAATGCCTGGCGATCCGTTTGACCAGATCATGCTGCTGGACCTGATACAGCAGGAACTTATCACTTGGTTTTGGTTCGCCGCTTACCGGATCCGCGTCTTCGTCCGGTTCGCCTTCTTCATCCAGGGGCTGCCCCACGGCATAGGCCTGATAGTAATAGATGGTATCCAGCTGTAACGGCTCCTCTTCATTCTGTTCATAGCTGGTGGACTGCCAGTTGGACTTCTTCACCGGCTTCTTCTTTGATTCCAGGCCGGCTCTGCCGAAGTCAAGATACAGCAGACTGTCTTCTGCCGGAGTCTCTTCCTCATCATATGCCTGATCCTCCTGTATCAGGGTATAGAAAACAGAGGCACCGGCCTGGGCCACGCCATGGGTCACCACACCGGAGACCGTGCTGCCGCTGATTCCGGTTGGCGCTATGGCCGGATCCACCTGGATGGTGAGGTCATTCACGCTCAGCCTGGAAAGCTCCGCCGCTCCCGGCAGGTCGCCTTCCCAGGTCACTTCGATTTTGGGGCCAAGGCCTTCGTTGTTCTGGTTATACAGGGCTTCTGCCACCCGTTTGTAGTCATCGCCTTCCCCCTCTTGCTTCGGCTCCACATCGGTACGCAGAAGAAAACCGGCCTGCAGCTGGGTTCCGGCGATCCAGCCATTTAAGATATTGGAGATATCATAGCGGATCTCCCCGGCAGGATTCGGTGCCAGTGCAGTCTGGACCTGGTCTTCCAGTGTGCTTACTGCCGGCGTTGTATTCCAGGTCAGAGTCCTGGCATTCCAGGGTTCGATGGGGGCAAACAGCCGGAGGATGGTCTCTCCCCTGCTGTTATCCGTCATGGTATTCACTGTCAGCGTTGCTTCCAGACACTGGGTGGCACTGGTGACGATATCGCGCATATATTCGTCATTCTGCTCGTTAAAGGCCAGGTATACACGGCAGTTCCGATATTTAGAATCCACATATCCCACCATCGGGGTCTGCTCCCAGCCAAAGTGCCTGGTGGGCATTCCGTCGGCCACCGTTACCATTAAAAACTCATTCGCCGGAATCGCTGATGCCGGGTCGATCCGTACCGGATAAGCACGGTCCGGGTCGTCAAGCCATGCCTGGTCAGCCGTCACCGTTACGGTATAGCTGCCACTGCTGCCGGACAGCTTCATCTGCAGATCCAGACTCCGTTCCCCATCGGCATCCATCATGTAGGGGGCATCCAGAATAAACAGGACTTCATTGCTTTCACTGTCCTTAATCTGGATCTGATTGCCTTTCTGTACCGCTTTCTGCCCATGCAGCTTTAGTTTGGCGGAAAAAGAATTCCGTTCCGTGGGCTCCAGTAAGATGATATCTTCCTTGACCGTTCCCCCACCGACTACCGTATACTGGAGGCGTTGACGCGCTGGTCGAACACCTCCGCGGCTGATTCCTCTATGCCGGCAAGGTCTGACTTCGTAAGTTCTGGTTGGTCATCTCGGATATTGTAATATATTAAAAGCCGGTCATCATAAAGATAAACCTCGGAGACAAAGCACTCTATAATTTTTTTCTTATAAGCATATTCATCTTCCCAGGGCGTCGCATATTGCAAAAGTAAATATTGTATTTCTTTCGGCGTAAGCATTATGAAGTGTGCTTGCGCCCTTTCATATTCATTTTCTAAATGGACTTGTTCTATTTCAAGCTCTCTTAATCTCATAGGTAAGGTTTTTGTTTCTACTCCAGATTCAATCGCTTTAAGCGTATTGTCAAGAGCTTTTTTATTTTCTGCGATTTTACGCTTGAAAAATTCAAGCTCTTCGTCTTGCGATTTGTCTGCAAGCTGTATTTCATATAATTTATCGGATAAGTATTTTATTGCATCGGGCTGGAGAATATGCTTTAATGTCTCGGAAACCACCAAGTCTTCGAGCCAGTCTCGTTGGACGTGTTTTTTATTACAGCCCTTTTTGTATCGGGCAGACGAGCAATAGTAATAGTAAAACTTGCCTCCGCTTTTCCCTGTACCGCTAACACCTACCATTTTCTTTTTACAATGACCGCAGAATAGTTTGCCAGAAAGCAGGTATTCGGCACGCGGTGCGGCGACCTGCTTACTTGTACGCCTTTTCTTAAGTTCCTTTTGTGCCATAAAAAACACCTCCTTTGAAACTATTGCGGGTACAGCGCCCTCAATACGAATATCTCCGCAAATATAGAGTCCTGTGTATTTCTCATTTTGAATTATACGCGGAACACAGTTTTTTGTAAATGTGTTTCCCCTGCTTGTTCGTAAACCTAAGCCGTTTAAGTGCGCGCAAATATCAGCATTTGGTATGCCCTTATTGAACATCTCGAAAATAATCCTGACGGCTTCAGCCGCATTCTCGTCTATAATAAAAGACTTATCCGGTCCGAGCTTATATCCGAGTGCTATATTACCGCCCGTACAATGGCCTTTTAAGGCACTCTCGCGCATGCCGCGTTTTATCTTTTGGCTAAGCTCCGCCGAATAGTATTCAGCCAGCCCTTCCATAAGGCTTTCAAGTATAATTCCTTCCGGTCCGTCCGGTATTGATTCGGCCGCGTAATGCAATTCAACACCGGCTCGCTGCAGTTCCCTCTTATATATAGCGCTGTCGTATTTATTACGGGCAAAGCGGTCTGTTTTATAAACGATAACGGCATCGAAAAGCTTCTTTTTACAATCAGCTATAAGTCGTTGAAAATCAGGGCGGTTGTCGGTTCGCCCTGAAATGGCCCGGTCTATATATTCACCTACAATAGTGAGCCCTTTATTCCTGGCGTAGTCCGTACATACACGGACTTGGCCTTCTATAGATTGCTCGGTTTGGCTGCTGGAGCTATAGCGAGCGTAAATAACAGCTTTTTTCAAAATATCACTCCTCGCCTGATTGCTCTTCTAAATCAATCGCTGTCGATAGTAATTTCATTCGAGACTTTACGTCCAGCGAATTATAGATTCTAAGTATTTCAATTTCTTCTTTTGATAAAGTCCTCGGACCGCTGTCGCCGTTGTTTATAATTACGGGTGCGTTTGTCTGACCGATAACTCCGTTGTTAGTTTGGACGGGTCCGACTTTAACGGAGTTATCGCTCCACCCCATTAGGTAACCTGGGTCAACGCCAAGGGCTGCGGCTATCTTTTCAATAGTCGGGCGCTTGAGGTTCACTACGATACCAGTTTCATATTTATTAACGGTTGCCTTACTAACGCCTATTTTAACCCCCAGTTCTTCTTGTGTCATTCCGCATTCTTTTCTAAGGTCTTTGATTTTGGCTCCAAGAGCGTCTTTCATATTGTTGAATCTCCTTTCGTGATACCACTGTATCTTGATTATAACATATTTTGCCTTAAAAATAAATAGTTTTATTAGATAAATTAAAAGAAGTTTCTTAAAAAGGGTTTACAAATGTTTCGAGTTACGCTATAATGAATATCGTAACAAGCTACTAAAATCCTGCGCAGGACATTGTGGCCCATTCACGACAGTCTATTTTATAATGTAAGGAGTGATGATTTTTTATGAATAAGGCTCTTCTCAACAGCTATATGGCAAAGAACAGCGAGACCCAGGCGGCCCTTGCAGCGGCTATGGGAATAAGCCTTTCTCGGTTGAACGCTAAAATCAACGAATTTCACGGCGCGGCGTTTACCCAAACAGAAATGGCTTTTATCATTGGACGATACAATATTCCTAATGATGAGGCATGCAAAATTTTTTTTGATGAAAAAGTATCGCAAAACGCTACTTTAGATTAGGAGGCGTTTCATGGCTCGATTAAAAAAAGGCGAGCTTGACGCCTTAGCAAATCCATCTCATGCTCGCGAGCATGTTATGTTACTTCGGCTGCTTGAGGCCGGAAAAACCTTTTATCAAGACCCAAAAAATCGCCAGGCTTTTGAAGCTTGGTTAAAAAAAGAGGAGGCTAATAATGTCGCAAATCACATTAACACTTGACCTGACACATGAAATGGTTAACGCGCTCCATGCTTTAGTTGACGCGCTTCCCGCAAAAAGGGAACAGATATCGTATACAAATCAAGGCGTTGACGAAACAACGCCAAGCGAAAAGTCTGGCGCTTCCACCAAAGAAAAAAAGGAGCCGGCTAAACCGAAGAACGATAAGGCAAAAGATACACCGCCCGCCGACGTTAAAACAGATACGCCCCCGGCCAGTGACGCTCCCTCAAAAACGGACGTACGCGCCATAGCGCTTAAGCTTTCAAAGGCTGGCAAGCAGGACGTTCTTAAAAAAATCTTTGCAAAATATGACGCTGAGAAACTTTCGGGCGTGGCCGAAAGCGATTATCCTGCGTTGATGAAAGACCTGGAGGCTGCCAATGCCGAAGTCTAAACCTGCGCATGCCTTATTGTCGGCCAGTGGCTCCGCTCGTTGGCTCGAATGTACCCCGAGCGCAAAGCTTGAGTCCACGATTCCAAACACCTCAAGCTCATATGCTCAGGAGGGTACTGATGCCCATACCGTAGCCGAAATAGCCACTCGGTATTGGCTGGGCGAGATTCCCGAAAAGGACTATGAAAACCAGATTGCTGAATTTTCTATGACTTCTACTTATTATAACGCGGAAATGCAAGAATGCGCAATCGACTACGCAAAATTTATCAGGGACAAGGTTAAAAGCGTTCGTGAGAGCTGCCCTGACGCCGTTGTGGAGCTTGAAGTTAAAGAACTTGACTTCTCGCAATGGGCGCCTAAAGGTTACGGTACGGGCGACTGTATTATCGTCGCTGACGACTGGCTCGAAATTATCGACTTCAAATACGGCAAGGGTTACCGCGTCGAAGCTTTTAACAATCCGCAAATGAAGCTTTACGCCCTTGGTGCGATTGTACGTTACGGCCAGGTATACGACATTGAAAACGTCCGCATGACGATTATCCAACCGAGATTGACGGGTGGTCAAAGCTCTGACGAAATGAGCGTCAAAGAGCTTCTTGAATGGGCGGAGACTTATGTTAAGCCGAGGGCAAAGCTGGCTTACGGTGGTAAAGGCAAATTCTCACCCGGCGTCGATACCTGTAAATTCTGCCGGGCCAAAGAACAATGCCGAGCCCGCGCCGAGCATAACCTCAAGCTTTTCGACGAGGCTCCTGACACCCTGCTTATTACGCCTAACGAAGCGGGCGCTATTCTTGAAAAAGCCGCCGATATTAAGGCTTGGCTTTCGGACCTTGAAAACTTGCTGTTGAAAACTCTGTTTTCTGGTGAAGCCGTCGAAGGTTGGAAACTGGTCGAAGGCAGGAGCATCCGGAAATACGTTGATGAGGTTATGGTCGCGGAGGCTATGAAAGCCGCGGGCTACGAGGAAGCCGTGATTTATAAACCGAAGGAGCTTATTACACTCACGCAAATGGAAAAAGACTTCGGTAAAAAGGCAGTCGCCGAGGTATTGGCAGACCTTATTATGAAGCCGCAAGGCAAGCCTACACTCGCTCCGCTTAAAGACAAGCGGCCGGCATTTGCACCCGACGAGCTTTTACTTGAAGCTTTCGACGAGGAATAGGAGGCACCCTTATGAGCATTGAGCGCTCAGGCGATACGTATACGCCTACGTGTGACTATTGCGGTAGTGAGCTCCCTGTCGAATTTGATTTTTATGATGCCGTAGACGCTAAGAAACAAGCGGGTTGGCATAGCGTGAAAGACGAATACGGCTGGAGCGATTACTGCGACGAATGCTGGCTGGAGCGGTGCTGGGACAAATGATGAAAGGAGGACGACCAATGCGTAAACTAAAACGTTCGGTTGCACGGCACAATATGATAAAAAGCGGCTGGCGTAACCTTAACCGCAAACACGCGGACGGCCAAAGCACCTTTGCAAAATACTGGCGCGATTTCGTGGTCGTAAAGTGATATGCCGAGACCTTCATGGAAAATTATTCAAGACCACCCTAATTATGAGGTTAGCTCTATGGGCAAAGTTCGTAACATGATAACCGGTTTAATGCTGAAACCGTATGACGACGGTAAAGGGTATTTGCGAGTTAAGCTTGACGGCGAGAATTGTCGCTTACATATTTTGGTCGCGCAAGCTCATGTACCGAATCCCGAAAATAAGCCTCTTGTCAATCACAAGAAAGGCAATAAGCATGACCCTCGGGCGTCGCAGCTTGAATGGGTAAACCAATCGGAAAATATCCGGCACGCTTACGCCACCGGACTTATAAAAAAATCAAGGAGGGGTAAAAAGTGCAAAAGCGAAAAAAGCAAGTCTTTATAAACTGCGTTATATGCCTTCTTGTTTTAGCGGTTGTCCTTGTGGGCCTTACGCATAAACCGAAGCTTGAAGCTGCGCGGAGCGAGGACACCGAAAAAGAGGTTTATATGGGTTTTGCCGAAATCCCAAAGCCGACAAGCGTACTTACTTCCGGACCCGAGCCGGACATTGCACCCGAGTATCAGAGCTTGGGAATGTTTAAGCTCTCCGCATACTGCCCTTGCGTTAAGTGCTGCGGCATATGGAGCACGGAGCATCCTTCTCGAGCAGGTACGGATTTTGTACAAAAAACGAAAAGCGGGACGATACCAACAGCCGGCCGAACAATCGGCGTAGACCCTGAGGTTATCCCGCTCGGTACAACAGTTTATATTGACGGGCACGAATACGTCGCCGAGGACATAGGCAGCGCCGTATCCGGAAATCACGTTGATATATTTTTCGAGACACATGAGGGCGCTTGCGTCTTCGGTGTTCAAGAGGCCGAGGTTTTTATCCCGGCCCTACAATAAGAAAGTGAGGAAAAAATAATGGTTATAATGTCTCAAAACAAGCAGGTTCTTATTAACAGCGAGTACGTACGCGAAATCTTTATCGCGCCGGCGGGCGACACATCGAGAGTTGACACCGAAGCTGGTAAGGTTCGTTTGGTCGCCGCGACCGACGAGAATGTTATTATCGGTATGTTTAAGGAAGTTAAACATGCGGTAGGAGCTCTTGAGTTTATTGCCGTCTGCATGGTTGACGAGGAAGCACGGGAAAAAATTACACATGTACCCACACAGGAAAACATGGAGCTTTCCGAGCGTATGTCTTCGGACGACGTATTTCCGGGCGAAGTTCTTAAAGAGTTCTTTGAAAAAATCGGAATGGTGGATTTTATATAAATTGTTCGACCTCTAAAAAAATCTAAATTATAAAGGAGATTATTTATCATGGCTAATGCAACTCAGATCACAACTGGAAAAGTCCGTTTCAGCTTCTGCAATCTTTTCGAGCCACGCTCAATCGACGACGGCCCGGCAAAGTACAGCGTAACGCTGCTTATCCCGAAAAGCGACAAGGCGACTATCACAAAAATCAAGGCCGCTACCGAAGCCGCCAAAGTTGCGTACGTTCAGCGTAATTCCGGCAAAAAGCTTCCGGCTCAATTAAAGACAACCCTGCATGACGGCGACGGAACGCGCCCCAACAGCGGGGACGAGTTCGGCGAAGAATGTAAGGGCCATTACGTAATGACTGTAAGCTCTAAGAATAAGCCCGTTCTCGTTTATAGCGACAAGACGCCCCTTACTGACCCACAAGAGCTATATAGCGGCTGCTATGGTCGCGCAATCATCAATTTCTACGTTTATGACACGCAGGGCAATAAGGGCATTTCCGCAGGCCTAAACGGCGTGATGAAACTCTACGACGGCGAGCCTTTAAGCGGCGGCATTGTTACGGACGCCGACTGGGACGACGATTGGGAAGACGACGAGGACGACCTCTTGGGCTAAATTCGGAATATCCGAAGGGGGTAACCCGGATTGTCACTTGTCCATGCGGGCGAAGCTTAGAGCTTACTATACCGGTCCGCGCGCTTACCCCCTTTAGATATATTATCAGGAAAGGAGTTAGTCTATGAGGACGCTCGCAATAGATATTGAAACCTTTAGTTCCGTATCGCTTCAAAAGTCGGGCGTCTATGCCTACGCAGAAAGTCCCGATTTTGAAATTCTGATTTTCGGGTACGCCTGGGACGACGATCCGGTTGAGGTTATAGACCTTGCTTCAGGTCAGAGCCTGCCCCAGGAGCTCCAAGACGCTCTGTATGACCCCGAAATTCTCAAGACAGCATTTAATGCGTCCTTTGAACGGACTTGTCTGGGTGCGTTTCTGGGCTCTGCGACGCCGCCCGAGCAATGGAGCTGTACCGCTGTAATGTCCCGCGAGCTTGGCCTCCCTGCCAGTTTGGAAGCGGTCGGTACGGTTTTAGGATTACCCGAAGATAAGCAAAAGTCTAAAACAGGCAAGGCTTTAATTCGGTTTTTCTCCGTTCCCTGTAAGCCTACAAAGACGAATGGCCTGCGGGAAAGAAATCTGCCGCAGCACGACCCCGCCCGCTGGAGCTTATATATCGAGTATAACCGGCAGGATGTAGAGGCCGAGCGCGCTATTCGTAAGAAGCTCGCCCGATTCCCGATACTTGAGTCGGAACAGCCTTTATGGGTACTCGACCAGCATATTAATGACCGAGGGGTGGGCGTAGACCTTGAATTTGCTAAACAAGCAATCGAAATCGACACCGTTATCAAAGGACGGCTGCTCGAACAAGCAAAAGACCTTACTGGCCTTGAAAATCCAAAAAGTCCCGCGCAACTTAAGGACTGGATTGAGGAGACCGCGGGAGTCGAGGTGGAAAGTCTCCGAAAAGATAAAATCGGAGCCATCAGAGACGAAGCGGACAACGACGACGTAAACGAAATGCTCGACATTCGAGCCGGGCTCGCGAAAACCTCGACAGAAAAGTATAATGCCATGCTTCGTACAGCGTGCGCCGACAATCGAATCCGTGGGCTAACGCAGTTTTACGGCGCGAGTCGTACGGGGCGCTGGGCCGGGCGCTTGGTGCAAATGCAAAACCTTCCTCAAAATAAAATGCCCGACCGTGACCTCGATACTGCGCGGCAGCTTGTCGCCGCAGGAGACCTTGAAACTCTTGAGCTCCTGTTTGACGATATATCAGGCACGCTCTCGCAACTTATACGTACGGCTTTTATACCGCGGCGCGGCTATCGGTTTATCGTGGCTGACTTTAGCGCTATTGAGGCGCGGGTTATCGCCTGGCTTGCCGGAGAACAATGGCGTTTAGACGTTTTCAATACGCATGGGAAAATCTACGAGGCCAGCGCCGAGCAGATGTTTCACTTACCGCTTGGCAGCGTTAAAAAGGGTGACCCCATGCGGCAAAAAGGAAAAATCGCGGAACTCGCGCTCGGTTACGGTGGAAGTGTTGGCGCTCTTAAGTCAATGGGCGCTCTCAATATGGGATTGACCGAGCCGGAGCTAAAACCTTTGGTAAATAGCTGGCGCGCGGCAAACAGAGCCATTACAAAATTTTGGTGGGATACCGACGCTGCCGCGAAAGAAACGATTGTAACGCAAGCGCCGACCAATCTTTCACACGGCATAAGATTCCGCAAGCAAGGGCCGCTACTCCGCTTGCGATTGCCGAGCGGCCGCGAGCTCTCATATGTTAAGCCTGCCGTTATTAACGAGCAAATTACATACGAGGGTATGCTCCAAAGCTCGGGAAACTGGGGACGGATTGAATCGTATGGCCCGAAGCTCGTTGAAAATATTGTTCAGGCGGTCGCTCGTGACTGTCTCGCCATTGCGATTACCAGGCTTGAGGAAAACGGCTTCCCCGTTGTCTTCCACGTGCATGACGAGGTTATTTGCGAGGTGCCCGAGGGCGTTAGCTCGGCGAAGGAAATTGGCGCGCTTATGTCGATACCTGTTGAATGGGAGCGTGGGCTACCGCTCGGGGCCGACGCTTACGAATGTGAATATTATCGAAAGGATTGATTATTATGACAAAAAAGCAGCTTATTAAATGGGTTGAAGGCAAGCAAAAAGACGCACTGCTTGCCGTTTCGGAGCAATATATTAAAGCCCTTGAGGATCATACGGCGGCCCTTCACGCTGAACTTGGTTTAGCGGCACTTGCGTCAGAAATTAAGCCTTTGCTTGAGCAGGCAGATAATCTCTTAATGGCTTGGCGGGAAAAATGGGAAAACCGCGTTAACATGGTCAGCTATTACCAAAATTTGCATGGACGTCTGTACGACTTTATTAAAGGTGAAAATGCCTTGTATAACGCTTTGGCGGATAACGAGTTTCGAGATACGACCGAGGAACGCCGGCGCATTGATGACGCAAAGAGAAGTGTGGAGCGAGAAGTCAATAGTAATTACTCCAATGTGCTTAGAAACCTTCAAGCTTTTAAAGACGCTAAGCTTGGCCTGGAATATTTGAAGGAGCTTGGTTTTGACGTGTCGGAAGTTATTGCTATGGACCAGGCACCCGTAAGCACTGCGCTTGCTGTACCGGTTGATACACGTTTCTTATTTCTTGGAAAGGAGGAAACTAAATGCGGATAGACCGTTTTGTGAATAATCAGGTTGAACATAGCCTTGTCGTTCTGGCAGAAAAAGTAAAAGAATACTCACTTAGTGCCGACGCTTACGAATGCGATTATTATCGAAAGGATTAAGCCTATGGACTATAAAGAAAGTATTATAATCCGCAATGCTACCGACTTGCCTATGACTGAATGTCTCAATTATATCGAAGCCGTTATAGCAATGGGGCGGGTATCCGACGACGGAAGAAGTTATTGTTTTGTAACGTCATTTAAAGATGGGATACACGTTGCGGCACATAAACGAAAAGACTCTGATGTATTTAATATTTGGAAAGATAAGGAGGGAAAGCAAGATGGATGAAAAATCGAAGGAATTTGAAGAGGTATGCAAACCGGTAATTGATTTTTTGAGAAAGTATTATAACCCTATGTGCAAGGCAGTCATTTCAGATGGATTTTCCGAAGTTGTGATATCTGATATTGGAGTGCCGAATGAAGTTCAGGATTAAGGGGGACCGCAAATGCGAATAGACCGTTTTAATGAAATCGTAAATAATCAGGTTGAACATAGCCTCGTCGTTCTGGCGGAAAAAGGAAAAGAATACTCGCTTAGTGCCGACCGCCTCGACCATTTTAAGGACGCGGCCGCTGAGCAGGATACCACGCCAGAGCAAGCGCTCTGGGGTATGCTTTCGAAGCACCTTGCGTCCCTTAACGGCATGTGCAAGAACGGCTCTGCTGATATGGCTCGGTGGATCGAAAAAATCACTGACAGCATTAACTACCTGCTTTTGCTGCGGGCTTTAGTGGAGGAGGACTTTGATAATGGCTTGTAAAGCTGCAATACCAACAGATGAGCACCACGGTTGGGAATGTTCTGTATCAGGCAGCGCTTGCATGTACCTTTTACCGGATTCTAAAAGATGCGCGGAAGAATTTGGCGAAGGCCCAGACGCTGCTTATGACGGGGAGGAGCTTGATAATGGATAAAATCGAAATTAAGGTCCTCAATCCCGAGGCCGCTATTGAATCCGAAAAAATGATGGTCTGCGCTGCGCGGCTAACGCAGCGCGGCCACCAGATAAAGAACATGGACGACTTTATAGCCTTGTATGAGAAGGACTATAAAACGGAAACCGCCAGCGCTATGGCGAGTCTCCCGCACCCGACAATACAGAAGTTCGGCGTTATTAACGTCGTGGTCGTTGGCGCGAGCCGGCGCTTTCTGGCGCAGATTACCCGGCACCAGAACGAAGTCAAGTTTATGTCGGCGTCGCTCCAGTACAGCGATTATTCCGGCGAGGCTGACTTCGTAGTCCCGTATTCCATTTTAGCAAAAGGTGCGCAATCTATCAACCCGTATCTTGGTATATGCTATGAGGTGATGGCAGCGTATGACCGTTTTGTCGCTTCGGGTATTGACAACGACGCGGCCGGATATATGGCTCCGCAGGGACTTAGAAATATCCTTATTATCAGCGCGACGCCCTATCAATGGAAGCACATGATAACCCAGCGGACTTGTCGGCGCAATACTGACGAAACTCGTTACGTCATGCTCCGTATTTGGGAGCAGTTTGAGAAGTTTTGCCCGGCAGTGTTTGAGGACACCGGGCCGTTTTGCATGAGAGGCGTTTGCCCCGAGGGAAAAATGAGTTGTAATAACTCTCTATATCTTGGAGCAACGCCGTCCGAAATCATTGGACTCGATTATCCGCTTTTAAAGGAGGTGACTGCCAATGGCTAAATTTTATAGAGGCGATGTTTATTATATTGCAGCTTATTCGACCGAAGGCAGCGAACAGCGCGCAGGACGACCGGCTATTATCGTATCAAACGATTTGGCTAACAATTATAGCCCAACTATTGAAGTGGTATATCTCACGACGCAACCGAAAACCAACCTTCCTACACATGTTATTATTCGGAGCACTAACCGAGAAAGTATCGCCTTATGCGAACAGATTACATCAATCTCAAAGAACCGTATCGGCGACTTTGTTTGTACCTTGAAAAACGACGAGCTTCAGCGCGTAAATGCCGCGTTACTGGTATCCCTGGCGCTTGACCTGGCGCTCATGAATGAAACGGGCGAGGCTGCCCCATTTCCTCTCGCAAGATAAGGCGCCAGCCAGCCTCATATATTCTCGGGGCGTTGAAATGTTCCGAAACGGACTTGAAAGAAGGTGTTGAAAATGAAAATAAAATTGATTGACTATGGCGCGCCGCCCGAACGGATGCCGAGGCGGGCATACGATAACGATGCAGGCGCCGACGTGTTTTCCTCTATGACTTGCTTCATAAAACCAGGGCAGGTGTTAAAAATTCCGCTTGGCTTCGGAATTGAGATACCGCCCGGATATGCGGGATACGTTTTTCCGAGGACCAGCTTAAGCAACCGCGGTATCGTCTGTCATGTGCCCCCTATCGACCCGGGTTATACGGGCGAGTGCCATGCCATTGTAAGCAATCTCGGTTTGAACAGTTACCTTATCGAAACCGGCGAACGTATCGGACAGCTTATTATAATGCCCGTGGTGATAGCTGATTTTTCTTATGAAACGTCCGACACACGCGGCACGGGCAATTTCGGAAGCACGGGACGGTGAAAAGACATGAATAAACGCTTAATAAAAAAGAGACTAAAAAAGCAGGATAGTTTTAATGGGATTATCTCAACTTGCGGAAATAATGGCGGCGATATTCTAACTATCTATGATAAGCAAGATGGTACGCTTTATATTCATTCGGGACATTGCTGTGTTACGACAATGGCTTGCATCGTCCCTGTTGAATTTTTAACGGCACTTTTATCACAAATAATGCTCCAAAACAATAATGATATTAACGCTATAATTGACAGTTTTAATTGGGATAGTCAATTTAAAAATAACTTAAAAACCAAAGTTAAGAAAGAAGGCTTTTGGCTTTAGAAAGTTGGTGATAGAAATGCGTATAGGCAAAGACCAATACTACTTAAAAATCGCGGAAACCATAGCCGTCAGGTCTACTTGTTTACGCCGGCAGTACGGCGCCGTAATCGTGAATAATGATATTATCGTGGCGACTGGATATAACGGGGCGCCACGCGGCGAGCCTAACTGCTGCGACGCCGGAAAATGTTATTGCCGCGAACACCCTACCCCGCTTGATCCGCACGCTGCGGGGCACGGCAGCCAATATGGCTCATGCGTCGCGGTACACGCGGAGCAAAACGCGATTACCTGTGCCGCAAGGAAGGATATGCAGGGCGGTACTTTGTATCTTGCGACCACCGATCTTGAGGTTGACCCCGCGCCGTGTAATATTTGTGACAGAATGATTAAAAACGCGGGTATAACAAAGGTCGTTACAAGGGCGGGCGCACTATGACAAGTACAGCGCTTAAACACGACGGACCCGTTACTATCGCCGTAGGAAAATCCCGGCGGTCGCTTAACTGGCAAAATAAAGAAATACTTTGGTCCGAGCTTGCAACGCGTCTTGCTACGACTACCCGCACTCCAGAGACGCAAGACGAATATATTTCAATGCCCCGGGCTAAAAAAGATGAGATTAAGGATGTCGGCGGTTTTGTCGGTGGAACGCTAAAAGGCGGCCGCCGTAAGGCTGAGGCGATTATGAACCGCAGGCTTCTTACGCTCGACATTGACTCCGTTCCCCCTGGTGACGACCCCTGGCCTACCGTCGAGCTTGTCATCGGCTGCGCGGCGGTGCTATACAGCACGCACAGCCATACGCCTGGTTCTCAAAGGCTAAGGCTCGTAATGCCTCTTTCGCGTAAAGTATCGCCTGACGAATACGCCGCTCTCTCGCGGCGTGTCGCGGGCGATATTGGTATTGATATGTGCGATGATACCACTTACGAATCGCACCGTTTAATGTATTGGCCTTCTACGCCGCTTGATGCGGATTACCGCTACGAAATCAGCGACGCCCCCTGGCTTAACGTAGACGATGAGCTAAAGAAATATACGGACTGGCGCGATACCACGCAATGGCCCGTATCCAGCCGTAAGGCCGGAATAATGCAACGCCTCGCGAAAAAGCAGGGGGATCCTACTGAGAAGCCCGGCGTTGTCGGGGCGTTTTGCCGCGTTTACCCTATTGAGGAAGCAGTCGAGCTGTTTCTTCCCGAAGTATACGAGCCGAGCCTCATGGAAGACCGGTACAGTTATATACCAGCAGACTCAAGCGCCGGTCTGGTAATATACGAAAACGGGAAATTTGCGTACTCGCATCACGCAACGGACCCCATATGCGGCAGGCTGTGTAATTCGTTCGACCTGGTACGGCTTCATCTATTCGGAGACCAGGACGACAATATTACGCCCGGCACGCCGGTTAACCGTATGCCATCATATACGGCCATGTCGGAGCTTGCCGTTGACGACGCGAACGTCCGAAAGGAATTAGCCTTGCGGCGGCTCTCGGAAGTGGCTGCGGCTTTTGACGACGACGAAGATACCGAATGGCTGGAAAAGCTGACTATGACGCCAAAAGGGAAAATTGAAGCTACTATCGATAACGCGCTGATTATTATGCTGAACGACCCCGAGCTCCGAGGCAACTATCATTATGACGAATTTAGGGAACGCCCGGTCGTTTACGGTGATTTGCCGTGGCAGGCTTTTGGGCACAGGGCTTCCGATAGTTGGTCCGACTCGGACGATGCGGGACTCAGGCGCCACCTTGAAAAGAAATACGATATTGACAGCGCCGTTAAAATCCGCGACGCCGTGGAACTTGCTATGCTGCAAACGAAACGGCACCCGGTAAGGGAATATCTTAATTCGCTCGTTTGGGACGGCCAGAAACGGGCGGATACACTGTTTATCGACTACCTTGACGCAGCGGATACCGTTTATACGCGGGAGGTTACGCGTAAGGCACTTATCGGGGCGGTTGCCCGTATCATGCGGCCTGGGTGCAAGCACGACCATATATTAACGCTCGTCGGTCCGCAAGGGTGTAGGAAATCGACGACGCTTGCCAAGCTCGGAAAACAATGGTTTTCAGATTCGCTTTATACCTTAACGGGTAAGGACGCGTACGAACAGCTACAAGGCTACTGGATTATAGAAATGGGCGAAATGGCTGCTACCCGTAAGGCCGACCTTGAGCAAATAAAGCAGTTTGTTTCCAAACAGTCGGACAGCTATCGCGCGGCGTATGCTCGCCGCACGCAGGAGCACCCGAGGCAATGCGCTTTTTTCGGAAGTACGAACGACGACGAATTTTTAAGAGACCCGACAGGCGGCCGCCGTTTCTGGCCCGTGGCCGTTACGGATAAAGGACGAGAATTGGCGGACGGACTGACCGACGAAATCGTGGACCAGATATGGGCGGAAATCGTCGTGCGCTATCAAGCGGGCGAATCATGGCACCTTAGCGAAGTAGCCGAGGCTCTGGCGAAGCAGGTACAAGCGGAGCATACGGAGCTTAACGGCAAACAAGGCTTGATAGAGAAGTACCTTGAAACTTTATTGCCTCCTGACTGGGAAAACCGGGACCTTGAAAACAGGCTTATGTACTTAAGCGGCGGCTTCGGAAGTGAGGAAAAAGGGACGATGCAGAGAGACCGGGTTTGCGCGATAGAAATTTGGCAAGAGCTTTTTAAGGGCGACCCGAAAACTTTTACGCAGGCGCAGGCTCGGGAGCTTAACGGAATATTGAGAAGGCTGCCAGGCTGGAAAAGCCGGAGCTCCGCCGATTGCGGAAAGTTATACGGCCGACAGCGCGCTTTTATGCGTATTTATGAGGAGCTGGATTGAGGAAAAAGCCCTTGATAAGGATGTAGCACTCCATAAAAGCGAAGTGCTACTCTGCTACAAGTGCTACTCGGGAAAAGTAGCACTTGTAGCACTCCAAAATGAAGTGCTACACAAAGTGCTGCTCAAAAAAGTCAAGTAAAATAAGGCTTTTTCTCACTTTGTAGCAGATGTAGCACTTATTCTATATAGAGTATATAAAAATGAGAATTTAGAGAAGAAATGACTTATTTTACCCTCTCAAATCCTATCTAAACAACATTTATGTTATAGGGAAGCGAAAATCTGCTACAAGTGCTACTTTTACTAATTTCAGGAGGTGCTTTTATGTTAGAAAGTTCATTCGAGAAAACCGTATGTAAATGCATAAAATTATGCGGCGGCCGAGCTTTTAAGTGGGTAAGCCCCGGTTGTCTGGGGGTGCCTGACCGCATTTGTTTATTTCCTGGGGCGCGTGTCGTATTTATCGAGGTGAAGCGGCCTGGCGAAAAAGACGGTTTGAGTCCGAGGCAAAGAAAAATGGCCGATTTATTACGGTCCTTTGGCTTTGAAGTATGGAGGATAAGCGATAAGCAGGAATTACTTTTCAGATTAAGGAGTTTAGGTTATGAGATATGAGCCTTATTATTATCAGGATTACGCAGAGCAGTTTATTTTAGAAAATCCAGAGGCCGGCCTCTTTTTAGATATGGGCATGGGCAAAACGGCGATAACCTTGTCGGCAATAGAAAAACTAGCGCGGGATTATTTTGACGTCGTTAAGGTACTGGTTATAGCGCCATTGAAGCCGGCTAAAGAAACATGGCCGGTCGAATTAAAGAAGTGGGATAACCTCAAAGGCTTAAAGGCTTCTTTAGTAATCGGCACAGAAAAGGAACGGGCGGCCGCTCTTTCTGCTGATGCCGAAATTTATATCATTAACCGCGAGAACGTTCCGTGGCTTGTGAACTTATACCGCAAGCGCTGGCCTTTCGATATGGTTGTGATTGACGAGCTTTCGTCGTTTAAATCAAGTAAAGCGATTCGTTTCAGGGAATTGAAAAAAGTCCGTAAGTATATAAAGCGAATCGTCGGTTTAACCGGCACCCCGTCGCCGAACGGCCTGCTTGATTTATGGGCGCAGGTCTATTTACTTGACGAGGGGAAGGCTTTAGGCAAAACGATAACCGGATACCGTGAGAAGTATTTTCTTCCCGACAAGCGGAACGCGACGACGATTTTTTCATGGAAGATAAAGGACGGAGCCGAGGAGGAAATTTACAAGCGGCTTGACGGCGTTTGTATAAGCATGAAAACCTCGGATTATTTACAGCTTCCCGAGCGGCTAACTATTCAGCATGAGGTGGAATTGCCGTTAAAGGTTATGGAGCAATACCGGCAGCTTGAGCGCGATATGCTGCTGCCATTCTCCGATGGCGATATCGACGCGGGCACGGCGGGCATATTGACAAATAAGCTCTTGCAGTTAAGCGGTGGCTCTGTATATGACGAAAATGGCGGCGTTAAGGATTTTCATGATGAAAAACTTAATAAGCTTGAGCAGTTGATCGAGGAGGCTAACGGCCAGCCGGTTTTAGTCTTTTATGCCTATAAGCATGAACGCAATAAAATACTCGCCCGATTCCCGCAGGCTGTTGACGTGAAAGAGGATACTGCGGTCGCAAAATGGAATGACGGGGATATTCCTATATTGCTGGCACACCCGGCAAGCGCGGGGCATGGGCTTAATCTTCAATTCGGCGGTCACATAGCAATTTGGTATAACCTGACTTGGAGCCTGGAGCTGTACCAGCAGGCAAATAAGAGGCTCCACCGTATGGGGCAAAATGAAACGGTGTTGATTCATCATATCCTAACGGCCGGCACTCTCGACTCATATATTCTTAATGTCGTACTGGCCGGAAAAGAGCAAACGCAGGAAGCTTTAATAGAAGCATTGAGGGCGAGAATAAAGGAGGTACTTGCAGCGTGAGACTGGCAAAAAAACAATTAACGAATATATCCAGGGACCCGAAAGCATTTTTGAATCGGGCGTATCGGACCAATGAGCGTATCACGGCGAAACGTGAACGTATTGAGTCTTGGCGTCAACTCGCCGAATCCATCACAGCTCCGATTAACGACATGCCATCAGGAGGCTCGGGGCCGTCAAAGCTCGTTGAAACAAGCGTATGTAACATCGTTGACCTTCAAAACGAACTTAAAGACGAGATTTGGGAGCTTGTCGAGACACAACGGGAAATCGGGTTTGCGATTCAGGAGCTTGTAGATGACCCGACACATAAGACTTTACTTGAATTACGGTATCTCAACTATCTTAAATGGGAGGAAATCGCGGTGCGGCTTAATATTACTTTCCGCTGGACCATGACGCTACATAAAAGAGCTTTAAAAGAAATTTCGTCGAAAGCGCTCTAATTCACGTAGCTATTGCGATATTATATAAAATGAGATTTTGGAATGCAAGAGCATTTCAATATCAAACTTTAGAAGCTGAGCGCTGGTTAGGGTTATCCCGGCTGGCGCTTGACTTATGTTAATTATCGGCAGTGATTATACAAGGGAGGCGGTGATTGTGGCTAAGTTAACAGATAAGCAAAAGCTCTTTATAACTGAATATCTGGTTGACTTAAACGCCGCCCAAGCTGCAATTAGAGCCGGGTATTCCAAAAAAACTGCCCCGTGGATTGGGGCGGAAAACCTTAAAAAACCTCAAATCCAAGCCGAAATTCAGGCAAGGCAGGAGAAAATACGGGATAAGCTTGAAATCTCACAGGAAAGAATCATACAGGAGCTCGCTGCTATCGCGTTTGCGAACGGCTCGGATTTTGCGGAAGTCGTAGAGTCTGAAAGCGACGGCCTTTTTCAGTCTGTCAAATTCAAGGCAACCGAAAAGCTCCCGGTTGAAAAGCGTTCGGCCATATCGAGTATAAAGTCGGGTTCGGCAGGCATGGAGGTTAAGACGTATGACAAGCTGAAGGCTATGGAGCTTCTTGGTAAATACCTCGGCTACCTTGACGGAAACGGCGATAAAGGTAAGGCTACTTCTTTGGCCGATACGATTATGGACGCCTATGCGAAGCGGAAGGAGGCTGACGAGAAATGATAAGCTCCGACGCTATTTTATATTACGCTGACCGGCCGGTTTACTTTGTAGAGGATATTCTACATGTGACGCCGGACGCCGAGCAGGCAGCAGTCCTTCAATCGGTCGCGGATAATTCCATGACGAGCGTACGGTCAGGGCACGGCGTCGGTAAAAGTGCGGTCGAAGCCTGGACGGCTATATGGTTTATGGCGACTCGGCCGTTTCCTAAAATCCCGTGCACCGCTCCGACACAGCACCAGTTATTTGATATACTTTGGGCCGAGATAAGTAAATGGCTGCGGCATAATCCGGCGCTTGAGCAAGAGTTTGTATGGACTCGTGAGAAAATCTATCTTAAAGGTTATCCCGAAGAATGGTTTGCGGTTGCACGTACCGCGACTAAGCCGGACGCCTTGCAAGGCTTCCATGCCGATAACGTTCTCTATATTATAGATGAAGCGTCCGGCGTAAGTGACCGGATATTT
>Ga0153928_1000420_pt1 | contig 21245 bp, 20 predicted proteins | sample TSNJ012MetaG_FD_106656 | JGI IMG/M metagenome (GOLD analysis project Ga0153928, IMG submission 106656) | Attine ant fungus gardens microbial communities from New Jersey, USA - TSNJ012 MetaG | ecosystem: Host-associated > Fungi > Mycelium > Unclassified | place: USA: New Jersey, Wharton State... | reverse complement strand
TGATAGGGCTCCTGCTGCGCGAGAATGTGGTCGAGCGCACGCATCACCTGAGCAAGCGCCGGCGCGGTCAGCTCGCTCTCCTGCCATACCGGCGCGAAGCCGGCGGCGAGGAGAAGCGCGTTCTGCTGGCGCAAGGGCACGTCGAGCGCCGCCGCCAGGCGCAGGACCATGTCGCGGCTCGGCGCGGTGCGGCCGGATTCGAGGAAACTCAAATGCCGCTGGGAAATCTCCGCCGTCCCCGCGAGCGCAAGCTGGGATTGGCCGCGGTGGGTGCGCCACCAGCGCAGGCGGTCACCGAAACCTGACGGCGCGGACATGGCCGGAGGTAATCAGGTCGGCAGGCGAGCCGCAACTTGCGTCGATCACGCGTTCGTGTTCGGTGCGATGATACCGAAACACGTCTTTTTGCATTTCCTCTGTGTCGGATAGGGAACTTAACGCCCCCGGCTCGCGTTAAGCGCCTCGCCAAGCACAGGAGGTCGGATATGTGGATTTCCATATGTGCCATGACCCTCGCGACGGCAATTTCGTGTTGCGTAGCCGCTACGCTGATGCAGCCGAAGGATGATCGCGCCACGCTTGGACGTTAGCTCCGGGTCGCGTGAGTTCCCCGCCCGTCGCCGTCGCCGCGGCGGTCGGGGTATTTCCCCGGCCGTTGCTCCCTCGCGCGACGGCCGGGGTTTCCTTGCGCGAACCACCGCTGCCGGGGCTTTACCCGCCACGTCATTGATTCCGGTCTCTTCTCACGGCAGCGTCCCTCCACGCGCCGGTATGCCGGTCGTGCATTTCGGCCGATTCTGAGGGGACCGCCATGGAGCCGCTGCCGCTTTCCAAGCTGATGGGGATTACCGTCGTGAGCGTCGCGCCCGATCGCGTGACGGGCGAGCTTCCCGTGCGCGAGGAGTTGTGCACGCGCCCGGCGGTGCTGCACGGCGGCGCCGTCATGGCTTTCGCCGACACGCTCGGCGCGATCGCCACCATCGCCAACCTGCCGGACGGCGCCGGCACCACCACGATCGAGAGCAAGACCAATTTCTTCGCGGCGATCCCGGCAGGCGACGTCGCCAGGGCCGAATGCACGCCGCTCCACCGCGGACGCACCACCATGGTGTGGCAGACCCGGATCACGCGCGGCGATGGGAGACTTGCGGCCGTGGTGACGCAGACGCAACTCGTACTGCCGGCGAAGAAGGCCGAATAGCAGCCTGCCAAATGGCTCCGTCGGTTGTAATTGCGCCTCTCCCCTTGCGGGAGAGGGCAGCTCCGGGTGTGCAACAAATTCGACTGGGTGAGGGGGCTTGCGCCTAACTCACCCCCCTCACCCGACCGTGTTTGTTGAAATGTTCATGAGCCCTCTCCCGCAAGGGGAGAGGGCGCCACAACAGGCGCCGCGTTTGCGGCTAGTTTTTATTTGATGCCAACATCCGCGTGGGCACGCGACTTCGGCGCTTTGCCCACCCTAGCCGCGCTTCCCCACTCCGATCAGCCGGTCGAGCTTCGCCGGATCGCGCGTGAGGTCTTCGCTCGGGCCGTCGTAGACGATGCGGCCGCGGTCCATGACGACGGTGCGGGGAGATATCTCCAGGGCGAGGCGCGTGTGCTGCTCGACCAGCACGAGCGTGAGACGCTCGGTGTCGGAGAGCCGGCGCAACGCGCGCGCCAACTCCTCGACGATCACCGGGGCGAGACCCTCGGACGGCTCGTCCATCAAGGTGACGGTGGGATTGCCCACGAGCGCGCGGCCGATCGCCAGCATCTGCTGCTCACCGCCCGAGAGCTGGTTGCCGCGGTGGCCCTGACGTTCGGCGAGCCGCGGGAACAACTCGAACACCGCATCGGCCGTCCAGCGCCCGGGCCGCGTCGCGATGTCGAGGTTTTCGCGCAGGGAGAGCGAGGGGAAAATCTCCCGTTCCTGCGGCACGTAGCCGAGCCCGGCGCGGGCGCGGCGATGGATCGGCAGGCGCGAGATGTCCTCGCCGTTGAGCCGCACCCGGCCGCGATGCAGGTTGGTGTGGCCCATCACGGTGCCGAGCAGCGTCGTCTTGCCAACACCGTTGCGGCCGATCACCGAGAGGCGCTCGCCCTCGGCGAGCGTGAGGCGCACGTCCTCGATCACCACTGTCTCGCCGTAGCCGGCGGAGATGCCGTCGAGTTCGAGCGCGATGCGCGCCTCAGCCATGGCGCGCCTGCCGGCCGTGATCTTCGCCGAGATAGACCGCGCGCACCCGCTCGTCCGCCGCGATCTCCTCGGGCGCGCCTTCGGTGAGCACCGCGCCGGAGACCAGCACGGTGATGCGCTGGGCAAAGCGGAACACCACGTCCATGTCGTGCTCGATGATCAGCACGGCGATGTCGGGGTCGAGGCGGCCGATGACGTCGAGGATGAGATGGCTCTCCGACGAGGGCACGCCGGCGGCCGGCTCGTCGAGCAGCAGCAGCTTGGGTTTCTGCGCGAACGCCATGGCGATTTCGACCAGGCGCTGGCGCCCGTAGGGCAGCTCGCGCACCGGCTTGAGCGCGTCGTCGCCGAGCGCCAGCGTTTCGATCAGCTCGATCGCCTCATCGATCACTTCGCGCTCGGCGCCGGCCGGACGCCACAGCCGATTGCATGCCCCGGTGCGCTCGCCGATCGCCAGGTAGATGTTGTCGAGCACGGTGAGCCCGCGGAAGAGTTGATTGATCTGGAACGTGCGCGCGATGCCGCGCTGCGCGCGCGCCGCCTGGGACAGGTTGGTGATATCCTCGCCCTCGAGCAGCACCTGCCCGGCCGAGGGCTTGAGCGCGCCGGTGATCAGGTTGACGAGCGTGGTCTTGCCGGCACCGTTAGGACCGATGAGCGCGCGCCGCGCGCCGCGCTCCAACGTCAGGTCGATGTCGCGGGCAACCCGCAACGCCCCGAAGCTCTTGCTCAGGCCGTGGATTTCGAGGACGGGGACGGTCATGCGGGTGCTTGTCGCGAGGGCGGGAGTATAGCCTAGCGCGAGCGCAGAAGTCCCCACAGGCTGGCCAGATCGTCGAGGCCGATCAGGCGATAACGGTAGATCACCTGGAAGATCGCGAATACGACCGCCGACACGAGCGTCGTCCACAGCACCTTGGACCACAGCTTCGGCAGCGCCGGCGCGCCCGGGTCGCTGCCCGGCACGACATCGCCGGCCTCGACCTGGGAGCGCACGCCCCAGGGCAGGACCGCGAACAGCACCATCCACCAGATGATGAAATAGATGGCGAATGAGGTGGAAATCGACATGCCTTACGCCTGCTCGAGTTCGACCAAGGTCCCGCAGAAGTCCTTCGGATGCAGGAACAGCACCGGTTTCCCGTGAGCGCCGGTTTTGGGCTCGCCATCCCCGAGCACGCGCGCGCCCTGCTGCGTGAGCGTATCGCGCGCGGCGCGGATGTCGTCGACCTCGTAGCACAAATGATGGATGCCGCCGTCGGGATTGCGCTCGAGGAATTTCGCGATCGGCGAGCCTTCGCCATAAGGCTCGAGCAGCTCGATCTTGGTGTTCGGCAAGGTGATGAACACGGTGGTGACGCCGTGCTCGGGCTGCGGCGTTGCCGCCGACACCTGCGCGCCCAGCGTGTCGCGGTAGACCGCCGCCGCCTTGGCGATGTCGTGCACCGCGATCGCCACGTGATTGAGCCGTCCGATCATGCACCGAGGGCCTTGCGTGAATGGGTGCGGGCAGAGATAGGCGAAGTGCCATGAAAGGACAATCGGCGGTATTGGCGCAGCCACGTCGTCATCGCGAGGAGCCCCGCAGGGGCGACGAAGCAATCCAGGGCAGCGCGTGCCGCCCTGGATTGCTTCGCTCCGCTCGCAATGACCGCAGCCAGGCAGGACCGCAGCGATGATCGGGTTTGGGCGAACGCACCCCGACGAGGGCGTCATCCGCGCCGGCCGCGAGACCGCGGGCCATGCCGAGCACGCCAGGCCGTGGGTGCTGGCCACCACCATTCTCGGCTCGGCCATGGCGTTCATCGACGGCTCGGTCGTGAACGTCGCGCTTCCGGCCATTCAGGCGGATCTCGCCGCCTCGATCGAAGGCGCCCAATGGGTGATCAACGGCTACATGCTCATGCTCGGCGCGCTCACCCTGATCGGCGGGGCGGCTGCCGACCGGTTCGGGCGCCGCCGCGTGTTCGCGCTCGGCGTCACCGTGTTCACGGCAGCGTCGGTCGCCTGCGGTCTTGCCCCGGGCACGGCGGTCCTCATCGCCGCCCGCTTCGTGCAAGGCCTCGGCGGCGCCCTGCTCGTCCCCTCGAGCCTCGCCATGATCAGCGCTGCTTTTCCGGAAGAGACCCGCGGCAAGGCGATCGGCACCTGGGCCGGGTTCTCGGCGCTGACCACGGCGGCTGGCCCGATCCTCGGCGGCGTGCTGGTCGACGCGGTCTCGTGGCGGGCGATTTTCTTCATCAACGTGCCGCTCGCGGCGGTCACGCTTCTGATCGCCTTCGCGCACGTGCCCGAGAGCCGCGAGGAGGCGGATGCTCCGCTCGACTGGCGGGGCGGACTGTTCGCTATCGTCGGGTTGGCCGCCCTCGCCTACGGCCTCACCGCGGCCTCGCAACGCGGCTGGACCGATCCGTCCGTGCTCGGGCCGCTCGTCGGAAGCGTGGTAATGCTTGTCGCGTTTGTTTGGTGGGAAGCGCGCGCGGCCGCGCCCATGCTGCCGCTCGCGCTGTTCCGCTCACCGATCTTCACGGCCGCGAACGTGCTCACGCTGCTACTCTACTTTGCGCTGAGCGGCGCGTTCTTTTTTCTGCCCTTCAACCTCATCCACGTGCAGGGGTATTCAGCGGCGCTCGCCGGTGCCGCCTTCCTGCCGTCCACCCTGATCATGGGCACGCTCTCGCGCTGGTCCGGCGGGCTGATCGACCGCACCGGCGCCAAGCTGCCGCTCACCGTCGGGCCGGTCATCGCGGCCGCCGGCTTTGCGCTCCTCGCGTTGCCTGGCATCGGCGGTTCCTATTGGACCACGTTCTTTCCCGCCATGGTCGCGATCGGGCTCGGCATGGCGATCACCGCCGCGCCGCTGACCACCGCAGTCATGGATGCGGTCGACCAGCGCCACGCCGGCACCGCCTCCGGCGTCAACAATGCGGTCTCGCGCATCGCCGGCATGCTGGCGGTGGCGATGCTAGGGACGCTAGCGGTTGGGCTTTTCGGCCCGGCACTTGAGGCACGGCTCGACGGCCTACGCGTTTCGCCCGAGGTGCGCACCGCGCTGACTGCTCAAGTACCGCGCTTGGTCGAAGCGAAGGTCCCGCCCGGGGTCGACGAAGCAACGCGCCGCCTGTTGGAACAGGCCGTGGCCGACGCTTTCGTGCACACCTTCCGCCTGATTATGCTGCTGTGCGCCGCCCTCGCCCTCGCCAGCGCACTCTGCGCGGCGCTTACGCCTGCCGGCCGTACGCAAAGATCAAATTAGTCGTATATCTTGACTATTCCGCTTGATGGCTAACGAAAGCAGCATTCCGCATGAGCGAAAGCGAAGATTTTGAGCGCTTGCGCGCCGCCCAGGATCCGCGAAGAGCCTATCGCGTCGAGGAGACTCCGCCGGAACTCGCCAATATCCTGATCCCTGCCCTTGATCGCCTCATCCACGACTTGTCAGTCGTCATTACCAACGAAGACGCGAGCTGACGATTCGGCGTCCGTGCCGTATTAGATCGCGTCGACCAACAAACAAATACTTCATCTTGAGGAAGGCGCGCGCGCTTGCGCGCGACCGCCTCGAAGGATGGCCACAAGCACCGAGCGTGCTGCCATCCTTCGAGACGACCGCTCGCTGACGCGACATAGCCGCCGCCCCGCGGCGGCGTTCTTCCCTGCTAAAAACGGCGGCCGAAGGCCGCCTATGCTCCTCAGGATGATGTCAGAGATGTTACGAACAGCAATGATAGCGTGCGTTCACACCCCCAGCACGTGCACGTGGCACACGGGCTTCTTGCCCCAGTGCTCGGCAAGCGCCGAGCGCACGGCGCGGCGGATCGACTCGGCGGTTTCGTCGAGGTCGCGCCGGCGCGCGCGCGGGAGCGAATTGAGCGTCGCCTTGACGGCGTCGTAGGCGATCTCCGCCATAGATAAGCCGGCCGCGTTGAGCTCCGGAATGCCGATCAGCTCGACCTCGGGATCGGCGGCGAGTTCGCCCCGGTCGGTGAGCGCGAGCGCGACCGACACCATGCCGTTGTAGCCGAGGCGGCGGCGCAGCGGCACCGCGCGGCTCTCCGGCTCGTCGATGAGCTTGCCGTCCTTGTAGAGCCGCGCGGCCGGCAACTCGTCGATGACGGCGGCGGGCTCGGGCGCGAGCTTGATGAGGTCGCCGTCGCGGCAGACGATCGTCGACGGCACGCCGAGCGAACGAGCGAGCGCCGCGTGTTCGGCAAGATGCAGCGCTTCGCCGTGCACTGGAACGGCGATGCGCGGCTTGATCCAGGAGAACAGGTCGGCGAGCTCGGCGCGGCGCGGGTGGCCGGAGACGTGCACGAGGTGGGTGCGGTCGGAAATCACCTCGACGCCCTGGCGCACGAGCCCGTTGACGACGCGTCCCACCGCCTTTTCGTTTCCCGGGATGGTGCGCGAGGAGAAGATCACCCGGTCGCCCTTGGCGAGCGAGACGTCCGGGTGCTCGTCGAGGGCAATGCGCGCGAGCGCGGCGCGCGGCTCGCCCTGGCTGCCGGTGCACAGCGCCATCACCTTGTCGGGCGGCAGATAGCCGTAGGTGTCGGTGCCGCGGAAGTCGCCGACGCCCTCGAGGTAGCCGGTCTCGCGCGCGACCTGGATCACCCGCTCCATGGCGCGGCCAATCACCACGACCTCGCGGCCGGCCGCGAAGGCGGCAAGCGCGGCAGAGCGGATGCGGGCGACGTTCGAGGCGAAAGTGGTGACGGCTACGCGGCCCGGCGCCTCGCGCACGAGGTCGGCCAGCACTTTGGCGACATCGGCCTCGGACGGCGAGCGGCCCTCGCGCACCGCGTTGGTCGAGTCTCCGATCAACGCGAGCACGCCCTCCTCCCCCAACGCACGAAGCTTGGCTTCGTCGGTGGGCGCGCCGAGCACCGGGGTCGGGTCGATCTTCCAGTCGCCGGTGTGGAGCACGCTGCCAAGCGGGGTCCGGATGATGAGCGCGTTCGATTCCGGGATGGAATGGGCGACCGAGACCAGCTCGATGTCGAACGGCCCGAGCGAAAAGCGTGCGCCGAGCGGCACGACCTTGATCGGAATGTCGGGCGCGCCGGGCTCGCCCAGGCGCTTGGCCTCGAACAGGGCGGCGGTGAACGGCGTCGCGTAGACGGGCACGCGCAGCCGCGGCCAAAGATCGATCAGCGCGCCGAAATGATCTTCGTGCGCATGGGTGAGCACGATGCCGACGAGGTTGCCGCGCTCCTCGGCGAGAAAGCGCACGTCGGGCATGATGAGATCAATGCCGGGCAGATCCTCGCCCGCGAAGGCGACGCCGAGATCGACCGCGAGCCACCTGCGTCGCCGCTCCGCGCCGAAGCCGTAGATCGAGAGATTCATCCCGATTTCGCCGACCCCGCCGAGCGGCGCGAACACCAATTCGTCGCCGGGATTGGCCATTATCCGTGCGCCGTTGCCGGGAAGGGAAACATGTCGCCGGCCGCAATGCGCTCGAGCCTGCCGTCGGCAAGCCGCAGCACCAGCCGGCCGGTTTCGTCGAGGGTCTCGGCAGTGCCCTCAAGCTCCCGCTCCGGAAGGCGCACCCGCGCGGGCGCGCCCAGGCCGGCGGCGCGGCGCAGCCACGCGGCGCGGATAGCGGCGAAATTCTCGCCGCGGTTCCATTCCGCAAGGCGCCCGGGCATGGCGCGGACGAGAGCCTGCGCCAAGCTTTCCGGCGTCACCAGCGCGCCCGCTACGGCCAGATTCGTGGCCGGGTAAGCGGCGTCCGCGGGATGATGGGCGCAATTGACCCCGATGCCGACCACCACGACGAGTGCGCGCCCGGGCAGGCTCTCGCCTTCCACCAGAATGCCGGCGAGCTTGGCGCCGTCGCACAGCACGTCATTCGGCCACTTGAGCTTGAGCCGCGGTCCGAGCATCGCCGCGCATTCCACGAGCGCGTCGTGCACCGCGAGCGCGGCGACGAGGGAGAGTTCGGCGGCGCGCTGCGGCGGCGCCGGATCGGTCAGCAGCAGGCTCGCATAGAGATTGCCGGGCTCCGACACCCACGCGCGCCCACGCCGCCCGCGCCCGGCGGTCTGGCGCCGCGCGGTGATCCACAGCGGGCCGCGCTCCCCTGCCCGCGCGCGCGCGAACGCCTCCGCGTTGGTCGAGCCGACCGCATCGAGGCTGACAAGCCGCGCGCCGGAGGCCGCGGTCGGTTCACGCGTCATCAGAACAACGATTTCGCGGCCACGGCGGCCGCGTCGACCAGCGGCGCCGGATAGACGAAGAACAGCAGCACGAAGAGCCCGGTGACGCCCAGCACGGTCTTGAGCTCGAGCGGCAGGACTTCGAACTCGGCCTCCGGCTCGTCGAAATACATCACCTTCACGATCATCAGATAATAATAGCAGCCCACCACGCTCGCGAGCACGCCGATGACGGCGAGCGTATAGAGCCCCGCCTTGATGGCGGCGAGGAACACGTAGAACTTGGCGAAAAAGCCGGCGAGCGGCGGAATGCCGGCCATCGAGAACAACAGCATGGCGAGGAAGAACGCCATGGCCGGCTTGGTGCGGGCGAGGCCTTTGAGGTCGACGATCTCCTCGACCATGGCGTTGCCGCGGCGCATGGCGAGGATGCAGGCGAAGGTACCGAGCGTCATGGCGACGTAGATCGCCATGTAGACGATGACGCCCTGCACGCCTTCCGGCGTGCCGGCCGCAAGGCCGACGAGCGCGTATCCCATGTGGCCGATCGAGGAATAGGCCATGAGCCGCTTGATGTTGCGCTGGCCGATCGCGGCAAACGCGCCCAGCACCATCGAGGCAATCGAAACGAACACCACGATCTGCTGCCATTGCACGGCGATGGTGGGAAAGGCGACCACGGCCGCGCGCACGAAGACCGCGATGGCCGCGACCTTGGGGGCTGCCGCGAAGAAGGCGGTGACCGGGGTCGGCGCGCCTTCGTAGACGTCGGGTGTCCACATGTGGAACGGCACGGCCGACACCTTGAAGCACAGCCCCGCGAGCAGGAACACGAGGCCGAACACCAGGCCGATGCCGCCCGTGCCCGCGGCCGCGGCAATACCGGCGAAATTCACCGTCCCGGTGAAGCCGTAGATGAGGGACGCGCCGTAGAGCAGCATGCCGGAGGAGAGCGCGCCCAGCACGAAATATTTGAGCCCCGCCTCGGACGCGCGCACCTGCTCGCGGTCGAAGGACGCGAGCACGTAAAGGCTCAGACTCATCAGCTCGAGCCCGAGATAAAGCGCGATCAGGTCGGCCGCGGAAATGAGCATCATCATGCCGGTGACCGAAAGCAGGATGATCACCGGATATTCGAACGTGGACCGCATCTGGCGTTTGGCATAGTCGAACGACATCAGGATGGTCGCGGCGGCACCGGTGATCGCGAGAATCTTCAGGAACCGGGCGAAGTCGTCGACCACGAAGCTGCCGCCCAGCGCCGCGGGCCTGCCGTCCGGCATTTGCGCGACCACCAGCGCGGCCGCCACCAGGATGGCGATCGCGATGCTCTCGGCGACGTTCGCAACCCGTTCGCCGCGGAAGGCGCCGAGCATCAGCAGCGCCATGGCGCCGATCGCCGTCACCAGCTCGGGCGCGACCGCCGTGAGCGCGGACATCTGGGCGGGATCGTTCATCGCTTCGAGCCTTTAGAGTCCTTTGGGGTTACGGCAGCGCCGCGGCCTTCACCGCGCCGAGCGCATGGCCGTAGTTCTCGATCAGGCTCGCGACCGAGGTCGCGGAAACGTCGAGCACGAGCTTGGGAAACACGCCGAACACGATCGTGAGCGCGACGAGCGGCGCGAGCGATATCACCTCGCGGAAGTTGAGGTCCTTGAGCGCGGCGAGCGCGGGCTTCTCGAGCGCGCCGAAGATCACCCGGCGGTAGACCCACAGCGAGTAGGCGACCGAGAGGATGATGCCGACGGTGGCGAGCGTCGCCACCCAGGTGTTGATCTTGAAGGTGCCGATGAGGCTGAGGAACTCGCCGATGAAGCCCGAGGTGCCCGGGAGGCCGACGTTGGCGAGGGTGAACACCATGAAGGCCGCCGCATAGAGCGGCATGTTGTTGACGAGGCCTCCATAGGCGGCGATCTCGCGCGTGTGCATGCGGTCGTAGACGACGCCCACGCACAGGAACAGCGCACCCGAGACGATGCCGTGCGAGACCATCTGGAAAATGCCGCCGGCGATCCCCTGGGCGGTGAGCGCGAACACCCCCATGGTGACGAACCCCATGTGGGCAACCGACGAATAGGCGATCAGCTTCTTGAAATCCTCCTGCACCAGCGCGACCAGCGAGGTGTAGATGATGGCGACGACCGAGAGGGTGAAAATCAGCGGCGCGAAGTCGTGCGAGGCGGCCGGGAACATCGGCAGCGAAAAGCGCAGGAAGCCGTAGCCGCCCATCTTCAACAGGATGGCGGCGAGGATCACCGACCCGGCGGTGGGCGCCTCGACGTGGGCGTCGGGCAGCCAGGTGTGGACCGGCCACATCGGCAGCTTCACGGCGAACGAAGCGAAGAACGCGAGCCACAGCCACTTCTGCATGCCAAGCGGGAAGGCGTGGCTCATCAAGGTTGGAATGTCGGTCGTGCCGCCCTCCCAATACATCGCCATGATGGCGAGCAGCATCAGGACGGAGCCCAGGAAGGTGTAGAGGAAGAATTTAAACGTGGCGTAGACGCGGCGCGGCCCGCCCCACACCCCGATGATCAGGAACATCGGCACGAGACCGCCCTCGAAGAACAGATAGAACAGCACGAGGTCGAGGGCCGAGAAGGTGCCGATCATCAAGGTCTCAAGCACCAGGAACGCGATCATGTATTCCTTCACGCGCCGGGTGATCGGCTGCCAGCTGGCGATGATGCAGATCGGCATCAGCCCGGTGGTGAGGATCACGAACGGCAGCGAAATCCCGTCGACGCCCATGTGATAGGCGATGGTGCCGGCGAGCCAGCGGCCCTTCTCTACGAACTGGAATTCCGGCGAGGCCGGGTCGAACCGCCACAGCAAAATCAGCGACACCGCGAAGGTGACGAGCGTCGTCCACAGCGCGATCCAACGCGCCGTGCGCGCGCCCTCCTCGCTGTCGCCGCGCGCCATGACGACGATGAGCAGCGCTCCCAAGATCGGCAGGAAGACGGTGAGCGAGAGGATCGGCCAGGAGGTCATCAGTGCGCTCCGCCGAACATGAACCAGGTGATGAGTGCCGCGACCCCGATCAGCATGGCGAAGGCGTAGTGATAGACATAGCCGCTCTGCAGGCGGATCACCCGGTTGGTCACGTCGATGACGCGCGCCGAGACGCCATCGGGACCGAAGCCGTCGATGAGCCAGCCGTCGCCACCCTTCCACAGCAGGTTGCCGAGCCAGAAAGTGGGACGCACCAATAGAAAGTCGTAGATTTCGTCGAAGTACCACTTGTTGAGCAGGAAGCGATAGAGCAGGTCCTGCTGCTTCGCGAGTTGGTCGGGAAGTTCCGGCCGGCGGATGTAGAACTGCCAGGCGACCAGGAAACCGATCACCATCATCACGGTCGGCAGAGTCGCGATGTAAAACGGCACCTCGTGCGCCTCCGGACTAGCGGCACTGGCGGTGGTGAACTTGATCGAGTCGCGGAAGAATTCCGCGACGTTGTGACCGGCGAAAATCTCCTTGAACGGATAGCCGGCGAGGATCGAGCCGACCGCGAGGAAGATCAGCGGCACCAGCATCACCCACGGGCTCTCGTGGGCGTGGTCGCGCGCGTAATAGTCATGCGCGAGCCCGTGGAACACCTTGAAGATGAGCCGCCACGAATAGAAGGCGGTGAGCGCGGCGGCGATGACGGTGAGCAGGAAACCATAGAGCGCGAAGGCGTTGTTGCCGCCGTAGGCCGCCTCGATGATCGCATCCTTGGAGAAATACCCGGCGGTGAGCGGAAAGCCGGTGAGCGCCAAGGTGCCGATCACCATGGTGACGTAGGTCACGGGAAGCTGGTCGCGCAGGCCGCCCATTCGGCGGATGTCCTGCTCGTGATGCATCGCCGTGATGACGGAACCGGAGCCCAGGAACAGCAGCGCCTTGAAGAAGGCGTGGGTGAAGAGGTGGAACATGCCGACCGAATAGGCACCCACGCCCATGGCGACGAACATGTAACCGAGCTGCGAGCAGGTCGAATAAGCGATGATCCGCTTGATGTCGTTCTGCACCAGGCCGATGGTCGCGGCAAAGAAAGCTGTGGTCGCGCCGATGAAGGTCACGAAGGCGGACGCGTCCGGCGCGAGGTCGAACAGCGGCGAGAGGCGCGCGACCATGAACACGCCCGCCGTCACCATGGTGGCGGCGTGAATGAGCGCCGACACCGGGGTCGGGCCTTCCATCGCGTCGGGCAGCCAGGTGTGCAGCAGGAACTGCGCCGACTTGCCCATGGCGCCGATGAACAGCAGCACGCAGATGAGCGTGAGCGCATCGAGGTCGTGGCCGAGGAAATGGATGCTCTTGCCGACGAGCGAGGGCGCCTGGGCGAACACGGTCTCGTAATCGACCGCCCCCACCATCATGAACAGGGCGAAAATGCCCAGCGCGAAGCCGAAGTCGCCCACCCGGTTGACGACGAAGGCCTTGATCGCCGCGGCATTGGCCTCGGGCTTCTGATACCAGAAGCCGATCAAGAGGTAGCTCATGAGGCCGACGCCTTCCCAGCCGAAGAACAGCTGGACCAGATTGTCGGCGGTCACCAGCATCAGCATCGCGAAGGTGAACAGCGACAGGTAGGAGAAGAAGCGCGGCCGATGCGGATCCTCGGCCATGTAGCCGATCGAATAAAGATGCACGAAAGCGGAGATGGTGGTGACGACGACGAGCATCACCGCGGTAAGCGCATCGACGCGCAGCGCCCATTCCACGTGCAGGTCGCCCGACACGATGAACGGCGCGAGCACGACGTGCGCGTCCTGATGGCCGAAGTCGACCTGGGCAAAGCCGATCCAGGAGAGCACCATCGAGGCAAACAGCAGCACGGTCGTCACCAGTTCGGACGGCCGCGCGCCGATCAGGCGCCCGAACAGGCCCGCGATGGCGGAGCCGAGCAGCGGCAGAAAGACGATCGCCAGATACATCGCGCCTTAGCCCCTTAGCCCTTCATCAGGTTCACGTCTTCGACCGCGATCGAGCCGCGGTTGCGGAAATAGACCACGAGGATGGCAAGCCCGATCGCCGCTTCGGCGGCCGCGACCGTGAGCACGACGAGCGCGAACACCTGGCCGACGAGGTCGCCGAGATGGGTCGAGAACGCCACCAGGTTGATGTTGACGGCGAGCAGGATCAACTCGATCGACATCAGGATGACGATCACGTTCTTGCGGTTGAGGAAAATGCCGAAAATCCCGAGGGTGAACAGGATGGCGGCAACCGCGAGATAATGGCCGAGGCCGATGACCATCATGCGTCAGATCCCCTCGCCCGGCCGCACGTGGCGGATCTCGATCGCGGCGCTCTTGGTGCGTGCGTTCTGCTCGCTGATATTCTGGCGCTTGACGTTGGGCTTGTGGCGCAGGGTGAGCACGATCGCCCCGATCATGGCGACCAGCAGGACCAGCCCGGCGGCCTGGAAATAATAGATGTAGCGCGTGTAGAGCACGAGGCCGAGCGCCTCGGTGTTGCTCACGCTCGCGAGCGGTGGGATCGGCGCCGTGATCGTGTGGGGGATGCCCGGGCCGATCACCCAGGTCGCGACCACCAGCAAGAGTTCGACCAGAAACACGACGCCGACCAGCGTGCCCACCGGCAGGTAATTGAGGAACCCCTGCCGCAGCGAGGCGAAGTCCACGTCGAGCATCATCACCACGAACAGGAACAGCACCGCCACCGCGCCGACATAGACGACGATGAGGATCATCGCCAAGAACTCGGCGCCGGCCATGACGAACAGCCCAGCCGCGTTGACGAAGGCGAGGATGAGGAAGAGCACCGAGTGCACGGGATTGCGCGCGGCAATGACCATCAAGCCCGAGGCCACGCAGATGCAGGCGAACAGATAGAAGAAGATGGTGGCGACGATCATGTCCTCTCCGCCCGGGCGGCCGTTCCTCGCTTGCTTACCTCCCCCTGGAGGGGGGAGGTCGACCGGCCGAAGGCCGGTCGGGTGGGGTGAAACTTTTTGCGGGTTCACCCCACCCCGCCCGTTTGACTCCGCTTCGCGGCGTCAAACGGTCGACCCTCCCCCTCCAGGGGAGGATGTCACCGATACGGCGCGTCGAGCGCGATACTCTGCGCGAGCTGGCGTTCCCACCGGTCGCCGTTCGCGAGCAGCCGCTCCTTGTCGTAATAAAGCTCCTCGCGCGTTTCGGTCGAGAACTCGAAGTTCGGCCCTTCGACGATGGCATCGACCGGGCAAGCCTCCTGGCACAGGCCGCAGTAGATGCATTTCACCATGTCGATGTCGTAGCGCGTGGTGCGCCGGGTGCCGTCGTTGCGGCGCGGGCCCGCCTCGATGGTGATCGCCTGCGCCGGGCAGATCGCCTCGCACAGCTTGCAGGCGATGCAGCGCTCCTCGCCATTAGGATAACGGCGCAGCGCGTGCTCGCCGCGGAAGCGCGGCGAGATCGGATTCTTCTCGAACGGATAGTTGATCGTCGGCTTCGGCCGGAAGAAGTAGCGCATGGAGAGCACGAACGCCTCCACGAACTCCTTCAGGAACACCGCCTTAGCGAGCTTATCCAAACGCATGTGTTGCCTTTCGGCGGGCGCGCGCGGCACACCCGGCATCTGTCGTTTGTGCATGATCTTTTCCGAAAACCGGTAGCCACTTTTCGGGATCATGCACTATTGCGGCGTCCATCCGGCGAGCTGGAGCACGGCGGCGACGATCGCCACCATGGCGAGCGAGAGCGGCAGGAACACTTTCCAGCCCAGTCGCATCAACTGGTCGTAGCGGTAGCGCGGAACGAACGCCTTCACCATCGCGAAGATGAAGAACAGGAAAACCGCCTTGAGCAGGAACCAGACGATGCCCGGGATCCAGGTGAACGGCACCACCTTGAGCGGCGGCAGCCAACCACCGAGGAACAGGATCGTGCAGAGGGAGCACATGGTCGCGATCGCCACGTACTCGCCCAGCATGAACATCATGTAGGGGGTCGATCCGTATTCGACCATGTAGCCCGCCACCAGCTCGGATTCCGCCTCCAGCAAGTCGAACGGCGGCCGGTTGGTTTCCGCCATCGCCGAGATCAGGAACACGACGAACATCGGAAACAGCGGCAGCCAGAACCAGTTGAAGACGCTCAGCCACGGCAGCCCGATCCAGGAGGCGAGGCCGTGCGTGTCTTGGGCGGCGACGATGGCGGTGAGGTTGAGCGAGCCGACGCACAACAGCACCGTGATCATCACGAAGCCGATCGAGACTTCGTAGGAGACCATCTGGGCGGCGGAGCGCAGCGCCGCGAGGAACGCGTATTTAGAGTTCGACGCCCAGCCGGCCATGATCACGCCGTAGACGCCGAGCGAGGAGATCGCGAAAAGATAGAGAATGCCGACGTTGATATCGGCGATCACCCAGCCGCTCGCGACCGGGATCACCGCCCAGGCGGCGAGCGCGAGCGTGCAGGTGACGAGCGGCGCGAGCAGGAACACGCCCTTGTTGGCGCCGGCCGGGATGATCGGCTCCTTGAGCGCGAACTTGATGAGATCGGCGAACGACTGGAACAGGCCCCACGGCCCGACCACGTTGGGGCCGCGCCTGATCTGCACCGCCGCCCAGATCTTGCGGTCGGCATAGAGCACGTACGCAATCGCGATGAGCAGCACGACGAGCAGCACCACGCTCTCGATCACGATGATGACGAACGGCCAGACGTAACCCCAGAAAATATCCGCCATGGCGCCGCCCTCACTCGGCCGCGGTCAGGGCGGGCGCGCCCCTGGCCAGCGCCGAACACTGGTGCATCACCACGGAGGCCCGCGCGATCGGATTGGTGAGATAGAAGTCGTCGACCGCTGAGCGGAATGGCGCCTTCACGGAAGCGCCGCCACGCGCGGCAAGCCGCGCGATGTCGGCGGGATCGCCCGGCACGATTTCATCGACGCGCTGGAGGTGCGGGTGCGCCTTGAACAGCGCGGCGCGAAGTTCGGTCAGCGAATCGAACGGCAGCTTGTGGCCGAGCACGTCGGAGAGCGCGCGCAGAATCGCCCAGTCCTCGCGCGCCTGGCCGGGCGGGAAGCCCGCGCGCTCGGCGATCTGCACCCGGCCCTCGGTGTTGACGTAGAGGCCGGATTTTTCCGTGTAAGCGGCGCCCGGCAGGATGACGTCAGCGCGGTGCGCGCCGCGGTCGCCGTGGGTACCGAGGTAAACGACGAAAGCGCCTTTCGCGACCTCGACCTCGTCGGCGCCGAGCAGGAACGCGAGTTCGAGCACCCCGGCATGGGTCATCTCGAGCGCGTTGCGGCCGTCCTGCCCCGGCACAAAGCCGACGTCGAGGGCGCCGACGCGGGACGCGGCCGCGTGAAGCATCGCAAAGCCGTTCCAGCCGTCCTTGACCGCGCTCGCCGCTCCCGCAGCCTTGGCGGCGAGCGCCGCCACGGCTGCCCCATCGGGGCGCGTCAGTGCACCGGCGCCGACGAGGATCAGCGGCCGTTGTGCGGCCTTGAGCGTATCGACGAAGGCATGCCGGCCGGCCGCAACCTCGGCCAGCGTGTCAGGCCCGGCACCCAGGTGGTCGTACGCATAGGTGAGATCGACACGCTCCCCGATCGCGGCGATCGGGAAACCGCCCATGCGCCAGCGCTTGCGGATGCGCGCGTTGAGCACGGCGGCCTCGCGGCGCGGGTTCGCGCCGACGATCAACAGTGCGTCGGCCTGCTCGATGCCGGCGATCGTCGGGTTGAACAGATAAGCGGCACGGCCCCACGCCGGATCGAGCGCGCTGCCGTCCTGGCGCGCGTCGATGCTGGTGACGCCGAGCCGGCCCATCAGCTCCTTGAGGGCGAACATCTCCTCGAGCGCGGCGAGGTCGCCGGCGATGGCACCGGTGCGCTCGGGACGCGTGACGCGCACGCGCGCGGCGATGGCCTGGAAGGCCTCGCTCCAGGAAGCCGGGCGCAGCCGTCCGCGTTCGCGGATATAGGGCTCATCGAGCCGCTGAATTTTCAGCCCGTCGACCACGTAGCGCGTCTTGTCGGAGATCCACTCCTCGTTCACCGCGTCGTTGGTGCGCGGCAGGATGCGCATGACCTCGCGACCGCGGAAGTCGACGCGGATCGCCGAGCCGACCGCGTCCATCACGTCGACCGACTCGGTCTTACCCAGTTCCCACGACCGCGCCGCAAACGCATAGGGCTTCGAGGTGAGCGCGCCGACCGGACACAGGTCGACGACGTTGCCCTGCAGCTCCGATTTCATCGCGCCTTCGAGATAGGTCGTGATCTCCATATCCTCGCCGCGGCCGATCGCACCAAGCTCCGGCACGCCGGCGACTTCGGTAGAAAAGCGGATGCAGCGCGTGCAATGGATGCAGCGGTTCATCACCGTCTTGACCAGCACGCCGATGTATTTGTCCTCGACCGCGCGCTTGTTCTCGCGATAGCGGCTGGCGTCGACCCCGTAGGCCATCGACTGGTCCTGCAGGTCGCACTCGCCGCCCTGATCGCAGATCGGGCAATCGAGCGGATGATTGATCAGCAGGAACTCCATCACCCCTTCGCGCGCCTTCTTGACCATCGGGCTTCTGGTCTTGACCTCGGGCGGCTCGCCCTTCGGCCCGGGGCGGCAGTCGCGCACGCCCCAGGCGCAGCTCGCCACCGGCTTGGGCGAGCCGGCCAGCTCGACCAGGCACATGCGGCAATTGCCGGCGATCGACAGGCGTTCATGGAAGCAGAAGCGCGGGATTTCCGCGCCCGCCGCTTCGCACGCCTGGAGCAGCGTGTACTCCGGCGGAACGTCGATTTCCTTGCCGTCGACGACGAGTTTGGTCATCGCTCGTGACCTCGCGGACGACGGACGACGGAGGACAGAGGACGGATGGCAGAAATCACGTCAGAGCCTTTCATATCTGTCGTCCGTCCTCTGTCGTCCGTCTTCCGGTTCACGCGCATCTGGCTGTTTTCCACAGCTGCGCCGCCGGAATACTCTCCCAGCCGAACGCGTAGTCGGAGGGGCCGTGCGCGGCCCGGATGCTCCGGTCGGATAGCGCAGGCGTCCGATGTTGAGCTGGGCGAGATGGCGCGGCGCGGTCATGTTGCGCTCCTCTTGCTCACCGCACCGCCAGGAACACGAGCAGCGCGGTTGTCATTACGATCCCGAGGGCCATGTCGACCCGCAGAAGAAACGTGAGGCCGCGCGCCAATCGTCCGAGCATCGTCATCGGTCCTACTCCGCCGCCACGCGCACCGGCTCGGGGTGCGGGTTCGCCGCATATTGGTCGATGCGCCGCTCGATCTCGGGTCGGAAGTGGCGCAGCAGGCCCTGCACCGGCCAGGCCGCCCCGTCGCCGAAGGCGCATATGGTGTGGCCCTCGATCCGCTGGGTCACGTCCATGAGCATGTCGATCTCGCGCTTGTGCGCGCGGCCCTCGGCCATACGGGTGAGCACCCGCCACATCCAGCCCATGCCCTCGCGGCACGGCGTGCACTGGCCGCAGCTCTCGTGCTTGTAGAAATAGGAGATGCGCGCCATCGCGCGCACGATGTCGGTCGATTTGTCCATGACGATCACGGCCGCGGTGCCGAGCGCCGATTTCTTCTCGCGGCAGCCGTCGAAATCCATCAGCAAGGTGTCGGCCTGGTCAGGCCCGGCCGGGACGAGCGGCATCGAGGAGCCGCCGGGGATCACGGCGAGCAGATTGTCCCAGCCGCCGCGCACGCCGCCGGCGTGTTTCTCGACCAGCTCGCGCAGCGGAATGCCCATCGCCTCTTCGACGTTGCAGGGCCGGTTCACGTGGCCGGAGATGCAGAACAGTTTGGTGCCGGTGTTGTTGGGACGGCCGATGCCGGAAAACCAAGCGGCGCCGCGGCGCAGGATGTCGGGCGCCTGCGCGATCGTCTCGACGTTGTTGACCGTGGTGGGGCAGCCGTAGAGGCCGACATTGGCGGGAAACGGCGGCTTGAGCCGCGGCATGCCCTTCTTGCCTTCCAGGCTTTCCAGCAGCGCGGTTTCTTCGCCGCAGATGTAAGCGCCGGCGCCGTGGTGGACGTAGATGTCGAAGTCGAAGTCGTGGACGTTGTTCTTGCCGATGAGCTTGGCCGCATAGGCCTGCGCGACCGCGGCCTCGAGCCGCTGGCGCTCGCGGATGAACTCGCCGCGCACGTAGATGTAGGCGGCATGCGCCCCCATGGCGAAGCCGGCGAACAGGCAGCCCTCGACCAGCAAATGCGGGTCGTGGCGCATGATCTCGCGGTCTTTGCAGGTGCCGGGCTCCGACTCGTCGGCATTGACCACAAGATAATGCGGGCGTCCGTCCGACTGCTTGGGCATGAACGACCATTTGAGCCCGGTCGGGAAGCCGGCGCCGCCCCGCCCGCGCTGGCCGGAGGACTTCATCTCGTTGACGATCCAATCGCGTCCCTTCTCGAGGATCGTTTTCGTGCCGTCCCAGGCGCCGCGCGCACGCGCGCCGTTAAGGCCCCAATCGTCGAGGCCGTAAAGGTTGCGGAACACGCGATCCTTGTCGTCGAGCATCAGGTTCTTTCAAACGTTTTGAGCGTGGTGGGCCCGCCGACCGGTGCCGAGAGCTGCCGATCGACCTGCGGTCCCGGCTTGGGCGTGCGGCCGGCCGCGAACGCGTCGAGTATTTTCTCGAAGCCCTCGGCGGTGAGGTCCTCGTAGTAATCGGCGCCGATCTGCACCACGGGAGCATTGACGCAGGCGCCGAGGCACTCGACCTCGATCCAGGAGAACTGGCCCTCCGAGGTGACGTGCTGCTCATCGCCGATGCGACGCCGGCACACGGCCTTGAGATCTTCGGCCCCGCGCAGCACGCAGGGAGTCGTGCCGCACAGCTGGACGTAGGTGCGGCCGACCGGCGTCAGGTTGAACATGGTGTAGAAGGTCGCGACTTCAAGCGCGCGGATGTGGGCGAGCCCGAGCCGGTCGCCGACCGCGCGGATCGCGGCCTCGGGCAGCCAGCCGCCGCACTGTTCCTGCGCGCGCCACAACAGCGCGATGATCGCCGAGGCCTGCCGGCCGGGCGGATATTTGGCAATCTCCTGCTCGGCCCAGGCGCGATTCTCCGCGGTGAAGGCGAAGCTCTTCGGCTGAACCTCGGCCGGGGCGAGACGACGAACGGCCATCAGCGGTCGACCTCTCCGAACACGATATCGATCGAGCCGAGGATCGCGGCGACGTCGGCGAGCATATGGCCGCGGCACATGGCGTCCATCATCTGCAAATGCGCGAACGACGGGGCGCGGATTTTGCAGCGGTACGGTTTGTTGCTGCCGTCGGCAACGAGATAGACGCCGAACTCGCCCTTGGGCGCCTCGACCGCGGCGTAGACCTCGCCCGCGGGCACATGGAAGCCCTCGGTGTAGAGCTTGAAGTGATGGATGAGCGCCTCCATCGAGCGCTTCATCTCGCCGCGGCGCGGCGGCACGATCTTGTTGTCCTGGTACATCACCGGACCCTTCCCGTCCGGGCGGCGCAGCCTGTCGATGCACTGGCGCATGATGCGCACGGATTGGCGCATCTCTTCCATGCGGATGCAGTAACGGTCGTAGCAGTCGCCGTTCTTGCCGACCGGTATGTCGAAATCCATCTCGTCGTAGCATTCGTAGGGCTGCGCCTTGCGCAAATCCCAGGCGGCCCCCGAGCCGCGCACCATCACGCCGGAAAAACCCCAGCCCCACGCGTGGGCGAGCTTCACCACGCCGATATCGACGTTGCGCTGCTTGAAGATGCGGTTGTCGGTGAGCAGGACTTCGAGGTCGTCGCACACCTTGAGGAAGGGATCGCAGAACGCCTCGATGTCGTCGATGAGCTTTTCCGGCAGGTCCTGATGCACCCCACCGATGCGGAAATAAGTGGCGTGCATGCGCGCGCCCGAGGCGCGCTCGTAGAACACCATCAGCTTTTCGCGCTCCTCGAAGCCCCACAGCGGCGGCGTGAGCGC
>Ga0153928_1000419_pt1 | contig 21286 bp, 21 predicted proteins | sample TSNJ012MetaG_FD_106656 | JGI IMG/M metagenome (GOLD analysis project Ga0153928, IMG submission 106656) | Attine ant fungus gardens microbial communities from New Jersey, USA - TSNJ012 MetaG | ecosystem: Host-associated > Fungi > Mycelium > Unclassified | place: USA: New Jersey, Wharton State... | reverse complement strand
TATCCCGTCTTGTCCGGTCATGAAACCGCTTGTTTTCTTGCCACATTTTTCATATGCATAATTTTTGGTGTAGGAATTGACATACAAATAACTTTATGGTAAACTGACCACAGTGTATATGACGCAAGAAAATTTTGTCGGATTTTGTTTTCGTAATGTACAGAAAATAACGAAAGGTGTCATAATAGATAGAATAATATCAGGGCTGATGCAAAAAGCATTTTTATGCATTTTGCATCAGCTCTTTGGTTAGCTTTCCATTAATCGAACACACACAGGTACTCGCCGTAACCGCACCGGGGGTGTGCGACGCCTGAAAGCCTTGATATATATGCCTGTGTTCCCCAAAAGCATCCGCCTGCCAGCACAATAGAATTCAGTTCATTTTTATCATATACAATTTTTTTATTTGGATTATCCGGTAACATAAGATATTTCACCTCACGGTTATTATTATTCGTTTATTTTTCCATACAATTCAAATATAATTCATCTGGCTTTTTCACGATCTGCTAAGGCGACCCTTTACCATATACAAACCGAACGGATAGAATAGCATCAAAAAGGGGCTGTTACAAAATGCATTTTTGTGTATTTTGTAACAGCTTCTTTTTGATTGTCTGGTTGCCCCGGAATTATTTTTATCCCTGTCAAAACGAAAACCCGCATTCCCAATCAGGGATGCGGGTCGCGTTCATCTATGTTTTCTTCCTAAGACTCAGGCGGACGTATAGAGATATTACCAACAACCCCAAAGTTATCCGGATCTGGAATCGGCTCATCCAGGCCCTCACCGGTTTTCGGTTCTGTGCCTGACTCCAGTGGGGACGGCTCCTCATATACATTATTGAATCCGGAATTCATTGGATCTCTGCCCGAATCAGGCAATGACCCGATAATGAAGGCTAAGATCAAGAGGAGACAGGCAACAGCGATAAATTTGCGCTGAACACTGGAGGTTCCCGCCTCGGGTTTGTTTGAGCTATCGGAGTCAATGTCTTCAGCGGAGGAAATGGCGTTGGTTACCAGATCCTGCACCGTGTCCGACGAAATATGTAAATCCGCATCCTGGTGGAACAACCAAGTAAGCAGCGGAAACGGAACCAGCACATAGATAAGTAGGCGCTTGGTTTCTTCGTCTTTTTCCAACGCTTTACGGATTAGGTTTTTAGCACGAAACAGGTTATAATCCACCTGCTTGGTATTGGTATCCATAACAGCGGCGATTTCTTTATAACTCAGTCCCCCGTAATAATAAAGGAGTATGCACTGCCGAGGTACGGGCGGCAGCTCATCAACGATTTTAAGCAGCGCTTCACGTTTTTCTATATCCTCCATGTAGTCATCCGGTAAAAACTCCATCCGGAGCTCCGGTCTGTTAAACTCTGTTTCATCCAACAGGAGCGCAGAGGATATGGCGTCCGTTTTCTTTTTGGCCTTCCGGATCAGGCTGACGCATGTGTGCGAGACCACCCGGTACATCCAGGCGTCGATGGCCAATGGATTTTTCAGTTCTGTAATGTGCTGGTAGATATACAGCATGGACTCTTGCGCGGCATCCTTAGCGTCCTCCTCGTTCGGAAGCAGTTTCATAGCTGTATATAGAATTTGCTTTCCCTTAACCAGCAATAATTTTTCAATGGCATCCCGGTCACCCAGTACGGCAGCCCTAACAATGTCCTCAGTTGTGGAATCCAAAAGCATACCTCCCTTCAACCTTCCGATAAAAACATAAAACAATAAAACCGTTGCAGTCTGCTTTTTGATTTTATACCGCTACTATCAGGAAGGTCATCAATAGTAGAATTATAAATCAAAACTCTGAAAATAAAAAGCCAAATTTAACCGACCCCGGATTTGTCTCCGGTGCCGGTTGACTGTATCCGTATAACAATGGGCGGAAAAGATGAGCGTCATGGCGCCGCACCGCACAAGATTATAAGCGGTTGGCCTTTTCCTTCAACGCTTCTTTATCCGGATGCGAATAGCGGAGCGTTGTACGTGTCGAGGAGTGTCCCAGCTGCTGGGCTGTCTCATGGATGGAATATCCGGCCTCATTTTGTGACTGGGAACCGAAAAAATGGCGCAGCTTATGCGGCGTGATCTTATCCGAATATTTATTGCACAGCCTGTTGACAGTAGTGCGATCCAGCCTGGGGCTCTGCCGGCTGGGGAAAAGATTGGGACCACTATCGTCTCGCTCCGCCAGGTATTCACACACGGCATTGACAATCTTATCGTTAATGTAAACGATGCGGACCTTGTCACCCTTGCCTTTCCGAACCAGCAGCTCATAGGATACTAAATCAATATCGTTCACTTCCAAATTGACGGCCTCGCTGATCCGCAGGCCCGCATAGGCCAGGATCGTAACCAGCGCGTAATCCCGTTTTCCGCTGCCAACCAAAACTGCCTGCCGGAATTGCTCCACCTCGGATGCGTCCAGGTCATTGGGATCGACCGTCTCCGCCTGGACTTTGACCCGGTCCTTATCCCGGACCACCATATCTGTCTGCAGTTTTGCATCAAGAGCATAGTTGTTATAGGCGGTAAGCGCTGCAATATATCCGTTAATAGTGGCAGGCTGCAGTTTCCGGATATTCCGCAGGTAAGAAATGAAATCCAATACATTAGCGCGGTACAAAACCGGCTGCCAGTTTCCGTAGGAGTTTTCATACCATTTTCTATACCGGGCCATGTGTCCCATGTATGTGCTAACGGTCTGCTTCGCCTGATCCTCATCCAGCAGATATTTTTCAAATCCGCTCAAATCGTTATCCTGAACTGGTTCGTTCTGGTCTTTAGCTTCCATAGAGATCACCCTTTCTAAGGCTTGTATAATTCTGTTGAACTCATAAACCGGCATTTCTTTGTAATTCTGTTGAACCCGACAGTGGTATTATAACAGATTTATTTGCTTTAATCAACAGAATTGTCATTATGTTGAGCTTGGAAACGAGGGGTAAAGAAGAGTGAATCTAATATAGCCACTTTCAAAATAAGCAATTCAGTTCAGCGGCAGGAGCCCTCCCACAACTGGGAGAAAATATTGATAGTCTGTTGGCGGATTCCTGACTTGAGGTGTTTATATTTTGGGGAAGCTGTAAAAAAGGACCTGATGCAATTTCTATTTTTGCATCGGGTCCTATCTTAATGTTTAAATAAAAACATAAAACAATTTATAAAAGGCTTTAATTTCTCAGGTGGTTTATCTCGTCCTCCAGATGTTTTATTCCTTCCATCAGCGTTTCAAAATCAGGTTTTCTGCCAAAAATCATATTCTGCATGTGTTCATAATCCGTGGCAAGGCTAGTTAATTTATGATTTGGAGGCATAAGCTTAATTGTCCCCGGCTTTGCTTTTTCATACTCAGCCCAAGAAGACCTATAGAATTTCTCCTTGAACTCGGTCACTTTAGCCAAAAGTCCCAGATTGGCAAAAGCTGCATCCTTAGCCGCCGAATCAGCCATGCAGTAAAGGTCGAAATAGTGTCGGGAATACCGCTGTGGGAAAGAGCTTTTTTCAGGGCGATTTGCCTCCCTGTGCAATATAAGGATTTTTTCCCAGAAGGTACGCTCTGGCAGGACCGTTAAAACTGTCGTATCAGGTTGTGCAAATAAATGGGGATACTGTTCAGCGGCATATGGAGTAATATTGAATTTTTCTGCGGGAGTCCATGCGGCCAACGCACCGATTTCAAGCCGTATTTCCTGCAGAATAGAACTGTCCGAGAATTCCTGCGGATATGTAAACAGCACCGTTTGTCCGTCGTCGGCGTCCTGACTTAAATGTATGCTGAAGCCTAATGTCTGTGATAACCCGCTTTGAACAACGGGGAGGAATTCCTCTCTTAAAAAATCCACCGCCCTTACATTTGCTTCTTTATTGAACTGATCCTGTTTGGTATTGCTGCGTTCCATCCATGGCTCCTCAGCCGTATAATCAAGTACACGCCAGTCAAGAATCAGGTCAATATCCTCGGAAAACCGCTTGATTAAATGAAATGCTTTTGATAAGCTGGTTCCACCTTTAAAGGCAAGATGATTCTTCCATTCGCAATGATTGAACAAATAATCCAGCGTCCAGCAGACCCAAAAGTCCTTTTCGATAATGGCATCTGTCATACCGGTTTTCGCTGCGGTATTGGTAAATAGCGCACTTCTCTCTTTTGCGGAAAGCTTTGCAATATTGATCATGACGAAGAACCCCCTTTGCAGATTCTTTTTATCAATTCATATACCCATGCCGTCATATATTGGCCTTCCGCTAAAATATTAGTTTTCTCCTCTTCTGATAAAAGCCTTGAAAATTTATTGATCATTTTTTGATCCATGTTTTCTTTACCAATGGCTCTGATAGCTTGAATGATCAAGGCTGTTTTATGGGATAAGCGGGAAATATCTCTGTTTGCCGTGTGCTTAAACCTTATGATCGTTTTGTCATAGGAATATTCTTTATATGGTCCATCGCTTACATATGTCCATTCCGCAGGTACCTGTGTAGACAATCCAAGCTGATTTAACGCGGTATCACCGTTAGGAACAATTGTCCACCCGTAATTGCGTGCCAACGCTTTTGCGATTTTAGAAGGTGACGGCGCAACATATTCCTTTAGAAAATCGCTGTATTCCGGATATTCGTAAACGCCACGGAGAATACGCCGGATGACGTTTTCCTCCATAAGTCTCGATAGGCTTTTGTTTATTGAATCAGTATCGGCAATGTCTAAAAAGTCCGACGTAATAAATAATGTCCCCGTTTCAGAGGAAAGGATCCGCTCCCGTATTGGCCTTAAATAGTTTTCTCTGGTCATTTAAACCACCTCGTCAGAAAAAGTATATACTAATTCTGACCAAAATGCAAGCAACCTATTCATATGGAAAAATTTTTTTTGGCGGGAAGGAGAGATAATATCTATACCGATATCTGAGTATATAAAGAGCGGTCAAACTGATTTTGTACAATCATGCTTTAATATCATAAAACTTTTCGGTGGTAGGCGTTTATGATGCGCACGACCTTCAAAAGAAAATAACTGAACACAGGGGCACACAGCGCCGCACATGCCGCGATTATGACGAATCCAGCCGCAAGCGTTTTTTCACTTCGTTTCCTCCTCCCGAAATACGGAACAGGCGTCCAACCCAGCCATTTCGGCCGGCGTTGAACGCCTGTTATCGTTATAGTGATTCAGTTCAATTGACAGCCTCCCGCTTCAGCTCTGCCAGCTCCGGCGGCTTGTAGAAATTGCCATACAGCGCTTTTAGTATCTCATCCATGTGCCTCGCCTCCTTGTAGTACGAACATATACCACAAGTGTGCGGGAATAGCTACTGAAAGATTCCGACCGTATTTACTGTCGTTGATCTTCGATTCCCCCTACACTCTAACAAAATAATATAATGCTATTACATGACCTTTTGGACCCGCAAAACATGAGAAAGCAGCCCGAACAGGGCGGATTTCTCATGTTTTTAGGATTGCGGAAGCACAAAGTGCGTAGCAATCCGTAGGTATCAGGGGTCAAAATACCTTTTGACCCCAACATCATTACATCATATTAGAATTTTTAATCCTTTCTGACAAATTTCTCAATGCCTTTTCTTTATCTCCGTGTCGAATGTCACATTCCCATATGATTAAAATGTTCCATCCTAATTCCTTTAATTTTTGATGGTTTTCTCTATCCCGTCGTTGGTTGTACTCAATTTTGTTTCTCCAAAATTCAATATTTGTTTTAGGCATAACAAAATACTTACAGCCCTCATGGCCGTGCCAAAAACAGCCGTTTATAAAAATTACTGTTTGATATTTAGGTAAAACAATATCGGGCTGACCGGGCAATGTTCTAACATTTTTTCGGTAGCGAAAGCCTTGACTGAATAAATACTTAGACACTGTTTCTTCCGGTTTAGTTCTACTGCTTTTAATGTTCGACATATTTTTACTGCGGCTTTCTTTTGAGCGGTTGTCCATAAAAATCACCTTATCCGAAACATCGAAATCTTCGAGATTTTCTCCAATTTTCGCAATATTTATTACACCTGTATCTGGGCTTGTTTGATCTTTTCACGAATAGCCATTATCCTCTTGAAATGTGATTGCGGCAAGCTCCGCACCCCACGGCAGTATTCGGCGGCTAAGCTCAATAACTGTATGTCGCTGCCGTTGAGTATGCCTTGCTCTTTGCCAACGGTACAGAGACGTTTCCAGTAGTCTTCTCCAAAACTGAATATTTCTACTTCTGTCGATATCGAGTCCGTAAATTTCTGCTCTTTTTTTGCAGATGCTTTCTCATCACGAATATCATTCTTGGTTACTAAAGACGCTTTTGTTGATACACTTAACTCAAAGGGGAGTTCCTTTACAACGTCCCAGCATTCCGCCTTCTTGCAATAGGTTTCGATATTGCCGAGACCGGGACGAAAAAACACTTCTCTAACCAGTATTGCGATTTTCAGGATGTCGTCTATTAAGAAATCTGGAAGCTCCTGCCTATCCCAAATATTGCGGTAGTTCATCAGCATTCCGAGTTTTTGTACTTCAAAAATCAATTTCGAAACGGAATAGGCTACCGTCTGCATAAGGTATCCGCCGCTTTCTTTGTACCAATCCTGCCCCAAGATAGCTTTTCTTGCAAATATAAACAGGATAGCTTTTGCGACAGCATCACGGAAATAGGACTCGTTGAAAACGGCAGGGTCTTTTTTCCACTGATCCTCCATCTTTGCTTGAAAACGCTGTGAGTTGACCTCGCCCCCCCAAGCCACATAATACGGTAGCATATCCGCTGCATTCAAGTATCTGGCCAGGTCCTTTTTGTCAAAACGTTGTTTGGGGGGATTGACCTTTTCATATATAGCACGTTCTGACGGCTTCATCTTCATTTTTGGCTGTTCATACTGGCCGCGTGAACGCTCGAAGAACCAAATAGTTTGATATGGTAGACCTTTTGACGGTGGTGCGAACAGTTTTCTTGAGAAATCCTCCATACGCTGATAGAACGGATGGTTTGATACTAAATCAGCAGCGGTAACCTTGTTTTGGCTGTTGGCATACTGCGATGTCTTTCGAATAAATTCATCGCCGTCTTCGCCTTCTTCAAGGATAACTGTAAGCTTCATTTGAACAAAGATTCCATCCAATGGTGCGCCTTCTTTTATGCTTGCCGAAGCAAGTGAAGCGGTGGTCTGGCCGCCGTTGATGATCTGAAAGTCCGTAAATGAGGTAATGCATGGCCCAATATCTGGTATATCCTCAATAACGACACTTTTGGCCGTAGTCGATATCCCGTTATTGTATGAGAAGAAATTTTCACGTTCATTGAGTATTGTTCCGCGAATTCCCTTGTTGACACCGCCGCGCAATTGGAGGAATGAACGGACATTGCGTTCCAAAAGCCGCGGGCCAAATTTTTTATAGATGTTTGAAAGAAACTCACCGGGGACAACTGCCAGATAAGCTTCATACCTGCCAGCGCCAACATCCGCTCTGATACATGGGATGCCTCTAATACCGTAATCGACAGCATCGATTACGGTATCCTCTTTTTCTGATGTTGCGAGCTGAGCGTTGTAGATCTTTTCAATGTCAATAACATCCAGTTCGACTTTATAGGTTCTTCCCTGAATATTAATATCAGCAAGATCAATACTTTTAACGCGTCTGCTGAGTTGGTTCGTACTAATTATAAAAAGGTGAATCTTATAAATTTCAGTGGCGCGCCGCTTGATTTCAAATGCGAGTTGAACGGCAGGGTTAGACTGCTCACCATTGACGAAATATCCCTTGATAGCGTTTTCAACAAAATTGATCATTTGATCGCTATGTGTGCTAATGTCTGTGTTGGTGATGTTTTCTATGTCCTCACCATTGAAGTCAGCAAACAACAAATTAACTGTATTGGTTGGAATTTCAAGCGATCCTGCATGGATGAGCATGCTCTTGAAAGCCTTCGTGCCTCTGGGTTCAGAGAACTGACACTGATCAATTGCCGATAGGAGCGACCAGTCGCTAATCATAATCTCAGAGACCAGATCAATAAAGACCTCGTAAGGATACCGTTCCTCCTCAATGGCCGTCGCTTTGATCTGATTCAAATAGTATTCTCTATACTCCAGCAAGTCCATTACTATACGTCCTCCTTGAACCGCTCCAAAGAGTTAATAATAAGCTCATAGCATACTTTACAAATCTCTTTATGCTTGATATCTGACTCTGACAATCTCGGAAATTTGTCATCCACACAATATGGCTGCGCCGAAACAACCCTGAACTTTTCTGTGCAACAATCGTCGTTCATATTCAGGCCGTAGGTCAGGATTTTGCTAAGAAACAGTTCTTTTGTCTCATCCAAATCAATTTTGGTCAATATGGAATGAAACAGTTCGCTAATGCTTGACTTCCCATCGGTGAATACGGGTGACATAGATTCCAATCGGATAATAATTAGGTGGCCAGGCGTATCTGATGACAGTTGTGATACGGAGGAGATTTTAACACTAACTGATGAAGTGGAAACTGCTTTAATTTCATACCAATCTGTTCCGATAGAAAAGTCTTTTGCTGTGCCATCTGTACCGCTCCAAGCAGTAATTGCTCCATTAATTCCGACCTTTTTCTCAAGAACAGTATCAAGAAAGTAAAGTTCTCCAAATAAACCCTTCAGCGCTTCGGCAGAGATGTTGGTGCTGCCTTTTTTAAACATCGCTTTCCAAATATGAAACCGATTTTTGAGGTAGACCAACGCTTTCTTTTCCTCAAATATATCCTTAACAGTACTAACCAAGTCGCTGCAAAATGAGTAAAATACCTGTCTTGCTGTCGATTCTAATAAATCAAAGCTTGTCCAATAAACTCCTTCGCTTTCCTTGCCTTGAATCACACTAAGAAGCCTCGTGGAATCCATTTTGGGCGGAGCGACAGAGGACATAAACGAAAGGCGGGAATGACCTTCGTTGTTCATCCCATAATAAACTTTGATAACCGAGTTAACCTCAATCATTTTCTGTGCGCCCATCTCATTTGAAATGGTTTCAAACAGTTCCTTGTTAAATTCATTCATCCCCCAGTTCCTCCTCCTCGAACTCGTCATCCTCATTACTTAACTCCGCAACTTTCACAAGGTTGCCGCGATAACGCAGCAGTTCTTTTGCCTCTTTGGCCGGAAATCCAACCGCAAACCCCACAAGTAAGTCAGATCCGAAAGCCTCCTTTGTCGCGGCATAGCGTTCTCTGTCCGCCAATGAAAGCTTCTCATCGTTGATTTTGAGATCAACCAGATAGATTGCCAATAACGGGCATTCCCGTAGCTTTAGCCAATCTGTTGCCGTAAGTTGGTCGGGTTGTCCACCTGTACGCTTGGCCTTTTTCCTCGACAGGATTCTCTGCCGCTGTTCAGCAGTGGCAGATACCCCACTATTGAAAATGCCGGGATCAACAATACGGTTATTCGAACCGCCCATTCGGATATAATTCTCATCTGTTTCTCCCAAACGGAAGGCACGGATAGCAGCTTTCAATGGCCTGTTTTGTACAGTTACTTCCCGTGATGATTCACCAGCGGCAATAACGACATCCCATGTGGGGAACAACCTGCTTTCAGCAGTATAAGCAGACAGGCTTTCGCAATCAAACCGCTGATTTACTCCGCGCCCACTGGGAATTGTTATTTTTCCGAGCAACACAGCTATGTCTGCGCTTGATACGCCCCTCATCATGAATCGCTCACCTACCTGTTCAAAGGTGAACCCTTTTTCATGCTGCAGGGTGATAAACCCTTCAATCAACTCTTTATTTTTACGATTCTTCTCGGCATCTTTAAAGAGTTTAGAGGTGTCAGCGTAAACGCCGCCGTAATTGACATAATGTTCAAAGACCTGCGTGTGGCGCATTTTGTTTCTTGCAGTGATAAGTAACGTGGTTTCAAGTGTGGCAGGAGACTCCTTAACCATTAAACCAAAGTCTTCCGGTTTTTTACCCTGAAGCTCCATTTCGCGGAACTGTTCTTTCAAGTCGCGAACAGCATCCATAACCGATCCAAAAGAGTCGATGCTGGCCTGTGACATATAGATTCTACATAAATCCTCATAACGTGGACGATATCCAAACCAACGGCACATCTGCAAGAGCGTGTCATATGCTGTTGCACACCGACTGTAGTAGCTGATGCACAATCCCTCCAACGTCAATCCGCGGGACAATACAAAGCCTCCAATAACAATAACTCGCGAGCCCTTATCAGCGTGTTTTTTGTAATCGTACCGTAACTCATCGCGGTAGCGGTTGTTGATGATGGTGGTTTCGAATTCCTTGATTTCCGCATATAACCCGCGTTGAATATCAATCCACGCGAAATCTTCACGAACATTTTCATAGAAGTCCTCACCATTGGCATCGCCAATAGTGTAAAGGTCATACATCCTTCGCATTTCTTGATTCGAGGTGAACTCGCGTTCGGTCTTGTAGGAGTCCTGCTCAATGATGTTTTTGATGACCCTTATGTATGCCTTAACAGCCTCATTTACGCTGTCTTGGGGATCATTGAGGGCGGTTACGTTTATCATCATTGAGCGATGCTTAATCTTGTCACCGCGCAGAGTTCTCACGACATTGTTGATGAGAAAGCTTAAAATTGCTTCTTTCAGGCTGTCCGGTATTGTAGTGGCAACGAGGTCTGTTTTATGTTTCACGGGAATAAAGCCTGCTTCTTTGGTATCCAAAATTCGAATTGCTGCGGGGATGGAACCATCGCTTGGGAACACTCGCTCCCCGCCGAAATAGGTGCTCGGTGCATTGAGTTGAACAATGAAGTCATGAGGGAATAAGTCCTGGTTCATATCAACGTCATCAAAAGGGTCGATAAAAATATTCGCAAAAGGCGTGGCGGTAAACCCTATATAAGATGCTATCGGGAACTTGTTGTATATATCGCGGATCCTGCGGTTAACAGTGGAGGGCTTGTATTCCGGCCTTTTTGTATTTGGAGAAGCATTATCTGCCTCATCATCAATTATTAGAATGCTGTTGCCCGATATATTCTCGCCTGGCTTTAGCCAATCGCATAAACTCTTTAGGATTGCCGCATTTTTCTTGACAACCAGGATAACAGGCTTATTGAAATCCTGAACTTGTGCATTTGTATTCTTCTGAATGAATTTCTTGAAGTCCCAATCAGAGTTCGTAAGCGGTATTCCATAATACTGTTTTGTGGACTCTCCAACCCCAATGTATTCAATCATACCACCGCCAATTGAATTGCTGAATGCACCAATGAACCCATAATCCACACGATCTTGGGTCTGTTCGCGAAGGGAATTTGTTAGACCTGCGAGCAAAACAATGGCACGATATCCATAATCGCAAGCCAGATTGATTAGGCCAAGGTAGTTTGCGGTTTTTCCGGCTTGAACATCTCCCATCACTAACCCGCGCTTTTTTGATTCCAAATCGTCCGGTAACCCAAAGGGGTTAGCGCAACGGGATAGGGTTTTTTCGCAGTCCCGTTCGAGACCGTCAATAATGTCACAGTCCCATCCGGATTGCCTAAGAAAAACGCGGTAGCGTTCAAAATAGGGACGCTCAATATTATCTTTCTGAGAAGTGAACCATATGTCACTGCTTGGTTCTGCAACTAACACATCGGGATCAAAGGTCTTTACGCCGACATTGCTCTCGTAACGACAAATTACTTCGTTGAGTATCTGATGGAAATCGGGAAAGGCTTCCGTAATGCCTATAAAACCCAATGTTGAAATGGCCTGTTCAACAAGTTCCTGATGAGCGGTCGGTCTTTTATCCAAGATGGTCTCAAGGATAGATAGAGCTTTGGTGATATCAGCATTATTCATTGTCCAATAATCCTCCTTGTGATGGAGTCGGCATGATCCTTCAGGGTGCTGTACGCCTCAGAATTAAGCAATCTATCGAGCAAGTCTGCTTTATCCTCTGGCTTGGCCATAGTTAAAATATCAGAAAGCTCCGAAATAAGCTGTTCTTTGTCAACGACATTATTCCGGTCCGGCAGTTGCACAGATTCGTCTGTGTGATCATTCCATATGGAGTGCTTTGGCAAAGAAGTTTCTATCTGAGATAACAGTATTTCAAGAAGCTTTGCCTCTCCCTGACCCAAGTTATCAAACAATTCTACAACAAGAGGGTTGTCCCTGTTAATGCTATAAAGTGCAGTCTTCTCGTGCATATTGATCGTGCGTATCCAAACAGGATTTTCCGCTCGTTGTTCTTTTAATCCGGGGAAGCGCACTGCCTTTCTGCTGCGCACAAAAGAGTCCTTTACCGACGCACGAAGTTGTTCACGGATGACATCCGGTATCCTGGCAGATGATTTTTTAACATCCAGCATCCATATAGAATCAAGCGATGACGGAATGTCAACTTGAATTCGGGCAAGCTTGTTTTGTTCGCTCTTCAATCCCATACGAAGCCAACTGCCCCAAGATATAAGTCGCTTGTTCCGATATAAGTAGAAGCCCTGATCGTCATGTAGGCTCTTTGGATAACCCAACAGCGCCTTTTCTTCATCAGTTATTGTATTCCAATAAGGAAGAGAGTATGGTGTAACAGAAATTACCTGTCCGTGAACCTTGAGCCGTTCTGTATGACCTGTCTGTTGTCTTGGTGTTGATCCGCAGAGAAAGGGATCGCGTTTTTCGATGCGACGGAAGTTAAAAAACATCTCGTGTGTTGCATAGAACCGGTGGAATACCAACTCAACATGGCGCTTTGCTTCCGCAATAGCGTCGCGGAAGGAGTCTTCAAAATTTTTAGCACTTCCTTGTATTTTGTCAAACTCACACCAAACAACCAGTGTGCCGCTGCTGTAATCCAGCAGTTTATCAATATTTGGAATGATGCTTATCTCATCATTATCCAAGACCCATAGATTCCATTTGTTCTCTGATTCAATCAAATTTAGGTCAAAAGCAATAGCGTTCAGTTCATCACGAATCTTGCTAACAACAGTGAAAACTCGGCATTGCGACAGGGACGCAGATTTCAGCCCTAATCCAAACCGCCCAAGTTCAACTTCGCTGTCTTCACGGCCATCGCGATTCGAGCCGAGAAGCATCGCATTTTCGAGTTCTCCATAGGTCATACCAACGCCATTATCAAGAAACTCAGCAAAGGCTTTGTTATCCGAAACATCGCTGATTACATCAATACGATTTGCTTGAGCGGAAATGCTGTTGTCAATGATGTCAGCTACGGCCGTCGAAAAATTATATCCAATCGCACGAATGCCTGTAATAAGGGTTTTGGCAGGCGGCTGTTTTTCGATAATGCGTCCCACGTAAATCACCTCCGTTCTAACTACGACCTTTTAGGAATGTTGTATCGTCCCTGAAACATTTCACGGAATATCTCTGTTATGACATTGACAACAATTGAGTTTCCAATGAGTTTATTCATACGGCGATAGCTGTAATCTAAATGTATTGTACGCTCGTACTCTTCCTCGGTAAAACCCATAAAAAGAAACGCTTCCCGGATAGTAAGCCTGCGAAATGTATCGCCCAGCGCACCACTGTATTTAAACAACGCTGCCGTTTGCGTTCTATCCATATTGCATGTAATTGTGCGAACAACCGTTGATGCGCTTGCTTCTTTCCCATTCTTTTGCCACATAACCCGTCGAGATGGTGTATTATTAAGTTGGGCAATATCCGCTTCGTTTTTTAACACTTCTCTGGTATAATCAATCTGCAAAAACTGCAGTGCATCAAAGGTTCTCGCACTCTTTGCTCTTTCTATTGACTTAGATATACATAGAGGGTGTTTTCCCCTTTTACTTATGACAAAGGCACGTTCTCTGTCCTGTGGAACGCCGAAATCAAGGGAGTTAAGAACCATCGGGCTGTCATTTTGATAGCCAATCGATTCAAGAAATTTCAAAAAGTCCTGTAAATCATTGAGGTAACGCCCACACAGGATTGTCTTTACATTTTCCATAAGTAGATAACGCGGTAGTTTTTGTAACGTATGTAATTCTCTCAGAAGGCGCTCAACCTCCCAAAGTAATGAGGAACGTGTGCCCGATCCTTTTTTCATGCCTAAACCATTCCCGCCGGTTGATAAATCCTGGCAAGGAAAACTGTAGATTAACAGATCACATTTTGGCATTTTCTTTCCGGTCAATTGAGAGATTGAACCAAAGTTTTTGCTTCTTCTATTAGCGATATAAAGTTGTTCGATAACATCAGGACTAATTCGCTTTATATTTGTTTTTCTCACTGATGTAAGGCTAAATTCAAACTGGGATAAATATGCCATCTGCTCTTCATAGGAAGGTAGTTCTTCTGTCGGCTCGCCTGCATGGTGAATCGCATCATAAGCAATAATCGCATCCACCATCCATTCACTGATGCCAACAATCTTACAGTTGGCACCTAATCGTTTAAGAGCGGTTGCTTGAGCCCCTATTCCGGCAAAAGCCTCAAACACACGTAGTGGTTTGACTGTGTTTTCCATAATGGTTTAGATCCTTCCTATTCTATCTCTATGACGGGCGCAAAGAGGCTCATCTGCTTGGGCGTTTACATTTCCGCCCATCCACAGGTTTTTCGGCATCCTTCGGGATTGCCCAAACCTTGCCGAGACGCTCAAGGCCGGGGATACGGCCTTGTTTGCAGAGCACCTGCACGCGCCGGCGGGTGATGCCCCATTTTTCTGCGGCTTCTGAAATGGAGATGTAATCCATAAACGCTCACCTCATGTTTATATGCAAAAATAGCCCTACGTTTTGCAGGGCTTCTCCAACGGGCGCAGCTGGCTGCAAAACGATATAGGCCCTTATAGCTTTGCGTTGCCGTCCTTCGACGGCTTTGCCAATATTTCGCATAATTTATGCTCAGTATATACCTTTTCGCGAACAATTGCAATCTGCATTCGGCATTTTATGGCAGAAAATCAAGCTGCGATTCGCCCAATCTATGATATCGTTCTCCGCCAACTGCGTGGCAGTTATGTCGTCCGCATTCGTCAATTTTGCCTGACAAGTCACCTATGTAAACCTTTCTGCATTATTTCCGCTTTCCCCTCGGCATGGTCAGCTTGTAGCTATGGTCGATCATGTTGTATAGCGCGTCCTCCGGCACTTCGTCAGGGCGGATGGTGTCCAGTGCTCTTTGTTCATGTGGCAGGCCGGAGTGACGCCTGGGTATATTTGCCTCAGAAAATCGGCGCGGAGCGGCTCGCACTTGAGGTTCACGCACAGGCCGCTGCGCTCGTAGATGAATGCGAAGCTCTTTTTGTTGCCCTTATGCCGCATGACCGCCCAGGCGTCGGGCACACCGGTAAGCTCATCGAAGGGATAGTCCTCATAGACGTCCGGGTAGGTCAGGCAGTAGTCGATAACTCTCGCCGGGTCACAGTTTTTCTTCCCACTCGGCCTGCTTAAAGCCAACTAACACAAAGTCGCCGCCCACCAAAATCGGGCGCTTGACCAGCATTCCATCGGTGGCGAGCAGGGCAAACTGCTCGTCCTCTGTCATGGTAGGCAGCCTTTTCGACAGCTCCAGCGCCTTGTATTGCAGACCGCTGGTGTTAAAGAAGCGTTTCAGCGGCAGACCGCTTTTCGCGTGCCAGGCCCGCAGATCGGCCTCGGTAGGATTCTCGGTCTTAATGTCGCGGGAGTCATACGCCGCGCCCTTGGCATCAAGGAACGCCCACGCCTTCTGACAGGTGGTGCATTTGGGATAGCAAACGAACAGCATAATGATTCCTCCATTTTCGGTGATATGAATTCTTATGTACGGAGAAAGGTCAAGGTTGCCCGGTGATTCGCCGCAAATAAGCCGCTCTTTGTCCGGCTTAGTGAGCGCCTTGAGGCGGTACTCAAGCCTCGACGCCTCCGACCTGCCGGGCGCTTCCCAAGCGGCCTCGAAGCGGAGGGGTCGGCGGGAAGCGGTATATTTTGCACCCTTGCCTCCACGACTTGAATGTTCGGCGAAGCGGCACGCAAGGCCGGTGGTGATGCCGGTGTAAAGGCTGCCGTCCTCGCAGCGCAGAATGTATATATAATACGCCGTTTTGCCTCACCTCCGCCGACATTTTCCGCTCCAATTATAACATAATTTTTCCGGAAAACCCAGCGTGAACCGGATGCCGTTTTCGAACTGGATTTCGAGGCTCACGCCTTTGGAAAGACAGGAGACAAAAGAGCATCTAACACAGCTGAAACTGTGCCGGATGCTTTTTCTGTCGTCAGAAATTCAGCCCCAGTGTGATTTTCTCAGCAGCAGTCTGAAGCTCGCCTACACTCGCTTCACAGGGCGCGCACATCGGCTTTTCCTGCTCCTTCATGGGCAGGTCTTTGTATGCTTGCCTTGTATTACTGGGGCGGCTGTAGCCTAACAGGCTGGCGAGCGTTCGGGCATCCGTACCGCCTTTCAGCGTGAGGACAGCATATGTATGCCGCAGGTCAACAAAGCGGACATGATCCAAGCCTGCCTGTTCCGTCACCCGCTTGTGAAGCAGCCGCACCATATTGGGCGAATAGGGCTTTAGCGTACCGGGATGCGGGAACATATAGGGGCTACTGGGATGCCTGGCGTGCTCCTGATCCAGTAGCTGCACTGTCTGACGGGGCAGTGAGATGGTCCGTGTCTTGTCGGCGTATTCAACCAGTTCCCGGCGCTCTACGACCCGCCCATGGATAGTGAGCGTGCCGTCTTCTGCATTCAGATCTGACCACTTGAGTGCGATCAGCTCTACCTCCAGCAGGCCGCCGGTCAGCTCCAGTGTGAACATGGGCAGATACCCAAGCCGCTCTGCGGCGTCTAAATAATCCTCGATTTCCAGTGCGGACAGAACATTTGCTTTGACCAATTTTGGTTTCGTATAGCGGAACGCTCTCGCCGGGTTTTTGTCAATTCTCTTTTCAACTACCGCCCGCTCCAGGTATTGCTGCAGAAGTCGGTGGATGTGCCGCATCGTTTCGTCGCTCAGACCCGGATAGTCGGCACTCTCGGGGCGGTGACTGCCGAAGTGTTTGCGCTCGTCCAGAAATTGACCAACGTCAGCCTCGGTCAGCTGCTCTAACTCGACGTTTCCTAATCCGGGGAGAATGTGGTTTTGCATCACATAACGATGTGCCGCAAGGGTGGTCGGCCTCACATTCGGTTTATCGCGGTGCTCTATCCAGCACTCCGCCCACTCTTTGACCGTCATAGCCCCGCCTCCTGACACAGCCGCGCCATGTCGCGAAAAGCGGTCCACGCGCAGTCGTGCCGCTTTTAGGATTTTCCGGTGCAGATAATAGAACTCGTGAAGTTGATAGGTCAGACCTGTTTTCGGGTTAAGAAACACTTCCGGCCGCCCTGGGTGACATTCCTGCTCTCTCATCAACAGGGCGACGGCCTTTTTGTTCAGAATTAACAGCCGCTTGCCCCGTAGGATGCACCGACTCCGCACATCAAAATCGGCCCACAGCAGTGTGAACAGTTCACATTGCCGCAGGCCGCTGGTGAGTCCGATATAGATGATTGGCAGTACGCCGGCGCCGTTCCCGGTTTTACAATAATCTCATTTTCATTCCGGAAACTGGGATAGTACGCCACCACGGCGCCCGGATCCACTTCAGCGATTACCAGAGCCGTCCCAAGATGGAACCGATTCGCAAACCATAGAGCATTACCCGGGTGCGTTGACCAGGAAATGGCTTGATCCGGACTGGATGATAATTCACCCACACCACGATAGATTACACATCAAAGACGCTCATACCGGCCGCCTGCTTTTTACTGCGGGTCCGCAGCTTTTTCTTCTTGTACCGGAGCAAACCTTCGGAAATGATTTCACGGGCGGCTGCAATATCCTTGCGGATCGCATCCGCTTCCCGTTTTTTATCCAGGTATTCTCCAGATGGATTAAAGTTCATCGCACTTATCCTCAGAAACTAGGGTAAATTCGCTCCAGTACCCACAATGCGGGCAGCATACACATCCTTTAGAAGCCTTATCAATCTGGGCCTGTGTTACTTCGCCGGGTTTCCCGCAGCACTGACTGATGATCCGGACAAATTTCTTGTCTTTAACCAGTTCAGGCCGGTATTTTTGATTGAACGGGATATAGTCCACCCACTCTTCATCATCGAAAATTCTCATGCTATGTACTTGCAGGGCGCGGGAATTTTTATAAGGTATCATGGGATCCTGTTGATCCTTGTACCATTCCCGCAGATGCGTCTGCAGCTCCTGTTCACCGGCACGCTCGATAAGCATTTCCATGACCCTGCACCAAAGCTTGGCTTCTACATCTCCAATAGGGGTTTGTACACCATGCCGGTACGAATGCTTTTTATCCCGGCCTTTTTCTGTAGAGGTGTCCTGACCGGTGCTGTACTTAAAACGGAAATCATCAAGTGTCAGCTCATCCAGGTTGAGCTGGGTCATATTATCAATTGTTTTTGATGGCATATTCATTCCTCCCATCCTTATGGCGCAAATTGACGCCTAAAATCCCATCATAATTTCTACGATTCCAAATTCGAAGCAATCAATCTGGCTGCTGTTTCTGCGGCTATAAGATCACGCTGTAGCAAATCCCGTTTTTCAGATACCAGTATAACGGCGCCTATCGGACTGCTATCCACGATAATAGGAGCCAGTGCCTGGGAACGGTAGGTTTTCCGTTGCTCAATATGTTCATCAAACAAAGGAATGGGCGGCTGTATCAGCTGGGGACCCGTACTTTCAATTATCTTATCCATCCACCAGTCACAAACCTGGTGGCCCACCAGGTTACTGAAATCTTTACCAACTCCGGATATAGCCTTTGTGCGGTCACAAACCAACACGCTGATGTTATTCAGCATTGAGCTCAGGCATTTGACCGCATATGAGCTTAGAAGTTCAATTTCTTCTATATGAGAATACTTTCTCAGCAGCACATCGCCGTTTTTTAAGGAAAGGATCTCTATGGGGTCGCCTTCCCGCCAGCGCTGGGTACGCCGTATTTCTTTCGGGATTACCACACGCCCTAAGTCGTCTATGTGGCGGATAATACCTGACGCCTTAATTGCATCTATATTATCTATCATTGTTTTTACGCTCCTTTGTTATATTTTGATTGCTTATAAAATAGGAAAAGTGCCCATCAGCATGAAGCCAACAGGCACTTTATGACTATACAGTCAGGTTTTGAGATTGTTTCCGGCGGATCGTCCGATGACTCAAAGTTTTTCGCCAAACATGCCGCCTATTATCGCCCTTAAAACCCTATCGCGGTCAGGCGATGAACCGGATTCTTCCGTCTGGGGTCCCCCGGGATTGGAGGGTAAACCTTCCGGATCAGCTTTGGTTGAACTTTTTGCAGCGAGTATCAAGTCCAGCACTACCTGTTCTTCAGGAGAAAGTGAGTTATACAGTGTTTTTGCAAGATCCTTTAGGCTATTGAGCGCAGTAGCGGTCGAGTCCAAAGATAATGCTCCAATACAATACTGGCTTACGTTTGTTCCTGTCGGTATCTGGCTCATGACAATGCCAGCACAGAACTCGCCCGACAGGCTCTTGGTTTCTGATTCGGTCTGGACTTGAATTTTCACTTCAGGTGTTTTCATAAAAAATTTCCTTTCTGTGTTTGAGTTTTTATATATAATCGGGCCGCAGCATTGCGTCCCGGAACATAGGGTTGGGGGGCAATGCTGCCCAATCTATATAAAAAAGCGCACGGCAGATATGAAATCTTCCGGACGCTTTGTCGGTAAATGAATTACCAGTCTTGCTCTTCGACCCGTTCATGGATGGTCATCAGGCCATCGCTCCCAACGGTAACGGAGAAATATCCTTTGGCATCCTGGCCCAGCTCCGCCTTTACCTCATCGGTTAAAGGCAACCGCGCTTGGATCGAGTGGTCTTCGTTGTATACCAGCATGAACGGTTCCCCGTATAAAGGAAGCTGTATCTTCACAATTTCAATCGGCATATAGCTGCTGTAATAAGCAGGTTCGTCTATACCTTCCGAATAAGCTCCAATACAAAGTTTCATGTCGTCAGGTTTATCCTTGTTATATTCTGCGAAACACAACCGTTCCATGGAACCATCCGTTTTCATCATTTGAATTTCAATTCCGGGATAATCCGGGTTATCAATAACATCAGCAATAAGCTGGGTGCCGTCCGGCAACTCTAATATGGTGCTCATGAAAAGTCCTCCAATCTTTATACGGCCCGTGGCCGGAATAAAAAAGCGCCCATAGGCGTGGTTAGCCTACGGACGCTTTGTAACACGGTGACTGTTGTCTGCCAATACGGCAAAACAGATGATACTTTATATTTGTATTATACCTCTATCCAAAGAAAATTGCAACATCAGTCCGCATTCTGTCCGCATTCTGGCACGGGCCCTTATTACATCCGGCTCGCTATATCCTAAAACAGCGGTGATCCAGCAAGTGCCGGAATCTTTGCCTTGTTAGGTGCTACAAGCTGAGGGATGTCTGCTTGTGGCAAACGATCAAATCACTCACCACTATGTCGGATCAAATTCAATGATCCAGTTGATGTCACAACTACGATTAAATGTGTGCGGCACTGCTCTCCCGCCACTGGGGAGTAACGCAGCCACTGGGGAGTAACGCTTGCTTTTTGCCTCTGCTCCTTGTATAATAGCAATATAAAGTTTCAATGATTTGCCGTAAGGCATTATAGTTTCCGAGTATACAAAGCGTCCGTAGGTACATTTGTGCCCATGGGCGTTTTTTTGTTTCCCGGGATCCCAGGCTACGGTCCTGTTCATATAGATATCCCAAAATGCCAGGAGGTTAATGTACAATTTAATACCACGGGTCTTATGGCTCAAATCAATGAGGGAGCGGTAGCTTCCTCTATCTTTTTTAAAGGAGGTTATTACAAAAATGAGTGAACTTTTGAAATTAGAAAACGAGATCAGAATCAAGGATACGGAACACCTGCCCTGCAAGCAGGGCAAATTCCAGGTTCGGTTGACGCCGTATGACGTTTACCAGATTGCTGAATCCCAGAATATCAGTTCCGGGGAGGCTATCCGCCGGCATACGGTCTTCGGCATCGATCCTAAACTGAGAATCCCGCAGCTGATGTTCAGGCCGGAATACACCGGTACGGCAGCATGCCCGTTTATGTTGGGCGAAGACGGCTGTGCTCTTGGCACGCGGCGTCCGGACGTATGTAAAATGTCCCCTCTGGAGCGTGTATATGACCAGGAAAACAGCTGTGTAGGATTCCTTCTCTCTGATGAAGAACAGGATGAGAACGCGGATCCGGTAACGGTCCGTGACTGGATCTGCCGC
>Ga0153928_1000418_pt1 | contig 21305 bp, 18 predicted proteins | sample TSNJ012MetaG_FD_106656 | JGI IMG/M metagenome (GOLD analysis project Ga0153928, IMG submission 106656) | Attine ant fungus gardens microbial communities from New Jersey, USA - TSNJ012 MetaG | ecosystem: Host-associated > Fungi > Mycelium > Unclassified | place: USA: New Jersey, Wharton State... | reverse complement strand
CCTACCCCTTTACAGATCCACTCATCAAACCAGCAATAAAATATTTCTGCAAAAACATAAAAATAAGCGTAATCGGTATAACACCTAATACAGCCGCTGCCGTCAGCGCTCCCCAGTTCGTAGTATTAACCCCCTTAAACAATTTAATCGCCGGCGTAATCGTACGATACTTCTCTGTTGATAAAAAAACATATGCAAACAAAAATTCATTCCATGCAGAAATAAACGCATACAACCCCGTAGAAATAAGGCTTGGTATCGAAACCGGCAAGATGATCTTAACTATTGTTGCAATCTTCCCACATCCGTCAATTTCAGCAGATTCCTCTAATTCTATCGGAACCGTATCAAAAAAACTGCTCATCATAAAAGTAGATAAAGGCAATACAAATGTACTATTTGCCAGAATAAGAGAAAAATATGATTCCAGCATACCAATTTTATACATAATCATATATAAAGGAACAAGCAGCAATACCCCCGGTATCATTTGAGATACTGTCATCCCCATACTGGCAGCCCTCACAAATTTCCGTTTGTAATATCTGCTGAGTGCGTACCCTGCCATGATAGCAAGGACCATAGATAGCAGTGTGGTCGCTGATGCGACGATCAAACTGTTTTTCATGTATCCGGCAAATCCTGTATCAAACAATACTGTTTTAAAATTCTCTAATGTAGGGGCATGCGGAAACATCGTCGGTATAAGCCTGCGGATTTCCGGTTTCGGTTTCAGCGCAGAAGTCAGCATCCAGTAAAATGGAAATGCACACACAAACGCTATGATTGATAAAATAATATATGTAACCATTCTGCTGATGATCATTTTCTTTTTATTAACTACCATTTATCATCACCTCCTAAATCATTTCCGCACTGATTTTTGTCCTGTACTTCTGGTAAATCAAAAATAATACCAGCATAACAGCCATAACCGCTGTAGAAAGTGCGGATGCCGCCCCTACATCAAAGCTCTTCATCGAATATCGATATATCATAACCGGTATGGTCTCCGTCGCATAATTAGGCCCTCCCTCTGTCATGATCCAGATAAAATCAAAATTAATGGCCGTCCATATAATATGCAGGAAAACCAACACCAGAGAAATACTTTTCAGCTGCGGTAAAACAACCTTAAAAAAGCGCTCAAATGCATTCGCCCCATCAATAGCCGAAGCCTCGATGATATCATGAGGTATTGACTGCAGGACTGCCAGAAAAGAAATTGTATAATAAGGAAACGACCTCCATATATTCACAAATATTACTGAAGCCATTGCCGTATTCTTATTACCCAAAAATTGAATGGGTTGGCTGATCAGATTAAACTGCTGCAAAAGATAATTGACCACACCCATATTGGCATTCAGCATCCAATCCCACATAAGGCCTGATACTACAATGGGCACACACCATGGGATAAAAATCAGAGTTCTGAAGACAGCCCTGCCCCTAAATTTCTGATTCAGCAGAACAGCTGTAAACATACCCACAAGATACTCTCCCATAACCGAAAAAACCGTCCACACAATAGTATTTCTCACTGTCTGTCCAAAATGTTCATCGGATATTACTTTTCTGAAATTATCAAGCCCTGCAAATCCACCCACCGATTCATTGACAAGATTTTTATGTAAAAATGCATCTTTTAGTACCGTCACCAGGGGATATCCTACCAGGAATATAATAAAGATGATGGCTGGGAACAACAGCCAGAAAGCTGTCATGCGAATCGTATTCTCTCTCGTTTTCCTGATGTGTAAAATCTTGTATACCATCTCAACCGCCTCCTTAATGAAAGGGATTTGCAGCAATTTCCTACTGCAAATCCCTTCAAACTTGCTGTTCAACTATTATTCAGCCAATTCTCCCGAGTCTCGCAAAGACGAATTGATCGCATCTCCAAGCCAACCGGCGACCTCTTTTGCATCCATATCTTCCTGCAGTGCTTTTGCCAGAGAATCTGTCATGGCCTGAGTAATATTACCCAATACCACCGGCGGGAAAGTAACTGCGCTGTCAGTGAGTGCCTGGAAGTCTTTTGTCCACTTATCATCTGTTTTCACATCTGTCCTGGATGAATACGCCGGATAACAAGTCTCCACAAATTCTTTTCCTGCTATATATGCTGCCACTTCGAAAGCTGCATCCATACGTGCTTGATCACCATTATCAAACACAAACATTGGCTTTGCTTCCAGATATGTGCAGGTCTTGCCGTCTGACGGTGCCGGGATCGGTGCGATCACGGTATCCATCATTGTGTCAGGATATTCTTCCTCATAATTTGCCAGCCAGTTTCCAGTGGTAAACATTCCCGTAAGGCCTGACGCATAGTTTACATCTGTTTCTTCCCATCCATAGGTCGCTGAACCGGGATCTACGATACCGTTGGCAACTAAATCTTTATAGAACTGGAACACTTTAGCTGCCTTATCAAGTTCCTCTGCATTTTCGTTCCAGGTATTGCGATATCCGCCCTGGTCCTGTACTGAACAAATCTCCAGGTCATATTCTGCCAGATGTACCAACAACTCCTGCGGCGCCCTTGCCCCGGTACAGGTTATTCCGAAAGGATATGCGCCTGTTGTATTATAATAATCTGTCATCTCAAGCAGCTCTTCCCAAGTGAGAGACGATGTCCCAACACCTGCTTCATTATTAATATCTTCATGGATCAGGAAACCCCTCACGGTAGAGGACCATGGTATGGCAGTGTATTTTCCATCTACTTTCATAGCTTCTAACGTCGCATCGTAAAAATTGGATTTGTCATCCCATGTATTATAGTAATCTGACAAATCTGCGGTAATCCCCATCGCATTGAATTCACTGATCCATTCTGGTAACCCGAAGATAACATCAGGTTTATTCCCTGCCGACGCGGAGGCGATCACCTTGTCATGCATGGAATCCAGATCCAGGTTGGTGTAAGTGATTTCTATACCTGTTTTCTCTTTATACGCATCAAACATCTTAACCATACTGTCATGAACCTGCTCATCACTGTTGAACCATACCTCAATAGTTTTCACCTCGGAAGACTCATCACCAGCTGTATCTTGCTGCTGTGTTTCCGTATTGCTTACTGCTGATGAATCTTTCTCTTTACTTTCTGTTCCGCAGGCTGTTACAGATACAACCATTGCTCCTGCAAGTATAAGTGCTCCAAACCTTTGCCAATGTTTTCCCATCATCTTTCCTCCATCTTGAAACTGAAACTTAGTTCAGAGGGAGCTTTTTGGTTACTGGTCACGTAGTGAACAGCAACATTTTTATCCCCACCGGACTTTCTTTTTTAGGTAAGTTCAGAATATCATATTTTATTCTGCACATTCAATTCTTCCCCTGCACATGCCAAAAAAGCCACCTAACTATCACAAAAAACCTCCGTTTACTTATCTGGAAATCAATGCTTCCAAGTGTTACAATATGACTATATTAAAGAAAGGAATATAATTGTATGAAAATTCACAAATATTTGTCATTTCTTTTACCACTGGTTTTCCTGATACTGTATATGACAGGCTGTGGACTAGCGGGAAATTCTTCCCCCTTGGAAGACATCCGTCTATCCGATGATGATGAAGGATTGGGCTTGAAGACAGCGCTGACTCTCTCCATTTCCGGCCGGGACTTGAGTTGGATTTCTGCAGTCGAAAAAACCACTCAGGATTTTATGAGCCTTCACCCTGATATTGTTCTGAACATTGATAAATGCACCGATGGAATTTATTCTGAATACCTGAACACAAGAGAAGCCATCGGCGAATTTCCTGATTTATTTGAAATCCAAGAGCCTGCAACACTGATGGCCTCCGGACGTTTGGGCGTTCTTCCCGAAGAAGTCAGTAAGTTAACAAAAGATCCTCTTTGTATGGCGGGGGAATGCTATGCACTTCCTATCTGCTCTAATACATATGGCATTATCTACAATAAAGAAATCTTTAACCGTATGAATCTGGAACTGCCTCAGGATTACAATGATTTTCTTAATGCATGTCAAACGATCAAACAAGCCGGAATAACTCCGATTGCCTTTTCCGGCAGTGACTTATGGCATTGGGGGTATTGGTTAAACTATTTTTACATAACCGATGTCTGGAATACCGATGCCCAATGGCTAAAAAAGAAAAATGAAAATATTGTTTCATTTACAGATGATGCGCCAATTGAAATGCTTAATGATTATAAGAATTTATTTGAGTTGGGTTACATCAATGATAATTATATGCACATTTCCGACAGTCAGCTTGCTGCTGCTCTTGTCCAGGGAAATGCTGCCATGCTGTATTCCGGTCCATTTATGTTTCCTCTGATCCAGAAAGCTGATGAAGATTTTCCGTTGGGCTGGTTTTTTCTCCCGGACAAAGAAGGACAGACAAACACCATTAATGCCCGTGAATCTTTCTGGTCTATATCCTTAGAATGCAGAAATGATTCAGCAAAATCAGAGGCTGCTTATTCATTTCTGAAATACTTTTATCAGGATGACATATACCGTAATGTACTTCAGGCAACAAACACCATGTCAACAACAAAGCGCACCGTTCTATATCCATCCATCGAAGTCCAACAGCTGCTGCGTAAGGATTATTTATATTCCAATAATATCAGCAACTATATCGGCGATTTTGATACACCCCAGAATTTTACTTATGGATTATACGAAGTGATGAAAGATATCGCTGCCAATAATATTCCGGTGGAAGAAGGTGCCTCCCTGTTAGATCAAAAGTGGGCTCAATGCCAGATAACGTAGGAGGAGGATTTATCTATGCTGTTACCTCATAAAAATACCAGTGTTTTTGTAAAATTGGCCATGATGTTCCTTCTTCTCGGACTCTGTCCGCTTTTATTGATCTCAAATATCCTGCTCAACAAATATTCTGATAATCTGCAGTCCTCCATTTTGGATAATACCGTTCAGACAACCTTATACGCTGCCAAAAACCTTCAGGATGTAATAGATGAGTTTAACACAATTACAAAACATATGTACAGCTATAGCTCTACAGATTATCATTATCTGCACGAACTGCTTACAGATGACAGCCTCTCTGAAAGTGAACGCTCTGCCAAGATGGATATCTATCTGAAAAATATTTTATATATGAATCCTTACATTGAGAGTGTTTACTTTACTGATGCCGAAAATAATATTTACTATAATATGCGTTCCATTCAGCGTGGAGTCAACTACCAGAATCTTTTCATACATTTAAATAATTTTTCATGGCATTCGAATAGTGAGTTGAAAATCCTTCCTACGCACTCAGCGGACTATTATTATGATTCAGACTTGTCTGTTATCACCTTTGCCCGAAAATACATGGATACATCAACTATTGAAAGTGCCGCCACACGTACCTTGGGCACTATCTTTATTGATGTGAGTGCTGAGCAGCTGGCTTCCCTTTTAGACGAAGTAAGAGAACCTCAAAGTCAAAATCTTTATGTCTTTGATTATCAGGAAAAATCACTTATATACTCCACTCCCGAACCGTCCGCGGAGACGGAAACCGAGTTTATCGAATTACTTGATGATATCGAAAATGATTTTGGCAGTATCAGAACCGCCGAAAACTACACCATGTACAGAAAAGTCCCTAACAGCAGCTGGGTTGTTATGACTAAGGTTTTGGATAAAGATGTTGTGCAAAGCTACCAGGCTTTGAAGAATTATACAGTTCTGGTGCTTACTGTGACTTCTCTTTTATTGTGTATTCTTTATCTTTGTTTCAGCCGGAAAACCAGCCGTCCTGTTACCCAATTAAAAGAAACTATGCTTCAAATTCAGAATGGAAATCTGGATGCAAGAGCAGAAATCAGTTCTCAGGATGAGTTTGGCGTGATTTCTGAAGGCCTGAATAAAATGGCTGAAAACCTTAAAAATTACATTAACAAAATATATGTAACCGGAATCCAGCAAAAAGAAGCCGAATTAAAGGCATTAAAACTGCAGATACAACCGCATTATCTGTACAATACCCTGGAAGTGATCAAAATGAATTCCCTGGAACATGATGATCCCACTTCAGCCGGTATGTTGAACAGCCTGTCCAAGCAGCTACGCTATCTGACAAACACCGCTAAGGAAGAGGTCTTTCTGCGAGATGAACTGGATAATATCCAAAACTACTTTTATATCATCCACATTCGTTATGAACGTAAATTCAAACTGGAAATTAACGTTCCTGAACACCTGTATCCCCTCCAGGTAATGAAGTTGATTCTTCAGCCTGCTGTAGAAAATGCCGTCATACATGGCCTGCTGCCCAAAAACACCGGCGGACAGATTTCAATAACTGCCTCTGTCCGCGATAAGTGCCTGGAAATAAGTGTTCTGGATAATGGAATCGGTATGGATAAGGAAAAGACTGAATATCTGACCCAGAGACTTCAGAAAGCAGAACTTGATCAAAATAATGAAGATGGAGATATCAGCATCGGATTAGTAAATGTCTCCGGCCGGATTAAGCTAAAATACGGTGTGCATTACGGTGTCTCCATAACCAGTTTCCTCAATATTGGTACTAATATCACTTACCGTCTTCCAATATTATCACCCTAAGACACCACAGGAGGTTATATTATGTCAACTATTTATATTGCAGATGATGAACCGGTAATCATACGCGGGATTAAAAAAATGCTGACTTCTCTGCCCTTGGATATCCGTATAATCGGATGTTCAACTGACGGAGAAACCGCACTTTCAGAAATATTAAGCCTGAACCCGGATATTGTCATATCAGACATTGCCATGCCCAAAAAAACCGGACTGGAACTGCTTACTGCCATTGCCGACCGCCAGATAAACACAAAAGTTATCTTTCTGAGCGGATATGCTGAGTTCACCTATGTAAAAGAAGCCATTTCATACGGTGCTGTTGATTATCTGTTAAAACCCATTGAACAAGATGTGCTGGAAAAAACTCTGAATAAGACAATATCACTCCTTGAAGACCAGAAACACCTGAATTTTCTCCATGAAAACCCTGATGAGCTTCAGAAAATATTTAAGAAACTTAATTCCGGCTCTTATGAGGAAGAGGCACTTTATGAAAACTTCAAAGAACAAGGTCTCGATCTGTCAGAAAAATCTTATGCCTGTGTACAGTTTTACCTCCCCTCCTCTACCCGCCGCAGGCTGCAAGAAGATTCATACGAAAAATATTCACTTATGAAATTTTCAGTATTTAATCAGATATCTGAATACCTGGAATTGAATAAGTGCGGATTCCCTATAAAAAAGGAAGATCACAAATATACCTTGATATCAATCCTTCCCGAGGATGACCCTTGCACGCAGCTAAAAAAGCACATTGAAAGTATTAGCAGCCTTCTTAAGAATCAATTTGGGATTTTGCTTATTATCGGTGTCGGAGAATTGTTTTATGATATCAAAGACTGGCAGCTGTCGTATAAAACCGCCTGCCTTTCAACAGAATTATATTATTTTACAGATCAAAAAATTATATATTCGGAAAATATTCACAGAGACTTTTCCAATTCTTTTGAGGAATATGATAGTGCCTGCAAAACGATACTGTATAAGATTCTAAGGCTGGATACCAGTGTTACGGAGGATTTCTCAAATTGCCTGGATCTCATTGAAAATATACATTTCGGAAATCGAACGGCAGCTGTAAACCGATGCATTTCTTTAATCGAAACATTACTTCATGATATAAGTAATATGAATCTGATTCCACATCCGATTATAGACACAGAGCAGATCATCAATACACTCAGCTGTCAGGAGACCTATAAACAGCTAAAAATTGAATTTACATCCTTTTTTAATAATCTGCTTGAGGAGCTTTTCTGCCATTCACAGAGCAAAGAAACCCTTGAGGTTATGCGCATAAAAGAATATATAAAGGAGCACTGCTTCGAAGATTTGACTTTAAACAAGATAGCATCTATCGCCTGTATGAACCCCAGCTATTTTAGCGCGTTCTTTAAAAAAAATACCGGTCAGAACTTCAAGTCTTACCTGAGTAGCCTCCGCATGCAGAAAGCGCTGCAGCTTTTGCTGCAGACAGACATGAAAATTTATGAAATTTCCAATACTGTTGGCTATAAGAGTGTGAGACAGTTTACAGATACGTTTAAACAGGAATATGGTGTAAGCCCTATGGATTATAAAAAACACCAACCCGAATCCGGATCGGAGAGCAAACCCGGTGACCAGGGCCGTAATAAATGAGACTTGCGAATTTTAAATAAAAAAAGAAGGACGTGACCTACTCCGGCAATTCACGCACTATCACAGTTAAGAGGAATATTAATATTACCAAATGCGGAGGAGATAATATTAATTTAACTGGATTTAAAGACACCGGAGTATTCACTTTCCTTTTTGCATAATCCGTATTGAAAGGTTTCAAAACCCTGAAATCAGAAGTTTTCCATAAAAAATGCCTGCTCTCCGTAAAAAGCAGACACAAAATCCACGCATGATACATAGATTTAGGATTGCTAAACTTTACACGGAAGTTTCAACCTTTATCATAATAAGCAGGTTTCCTGACTTATAGATCATCGCTTTACTTTACCTTCTCATACAATCGTACAATGGTTTCACAAAGTATCGCTCCCTAAATACAGTGACCGGATCGCTTGGGACTCTCACCCAATTCCCTCGAAAGCGCTGCCGAATGCTGCGCTGCACTTATTAAGTATATGGAATTATACCTCTGTATAATACCACAGAAAAACACCCTCGTCAATCATCATAATCTGAGTTTCCGCAATTGCCTATTCATGGACTGCATATTCATAGTCCATGACAAAATGCAAAACACCATCTTTGGCAAGCTTTCTTGGTTCTACTTCTAACTGCCCTCTGATCACCCTTTCATACTGAATCGGCATGTAGCGGTGAAGAATGTTAATTGGGATTTTCACACCTGATAAGTTGACAAATAATTTCTCAATTGCATCGGTTACTTTTTTCTCTCCCAGATAATATCTGCATCGGTCAGAAAAACTATACTTTCTGGCAAATGCTTTTTCACGCTCTGTGCCGGCATAATGTTTTCGCCAATGATCCGGATGATCTACCATGACACGTTCCAGAATCTTCACAAAGTAAGACTGGTTTTCCTCCGGGATTAATTCATTTTCAATCAATGCCAAGGCAAATAATGCTTCACATAACCCAAACGTCAGAGCAGGTCCTACTTTCAAAATGGCTATCCCATCTTCCACCATTTGCTTCAGTGCTTCTTTGGTCTGGTAATCAGTAGAATGACCTTCAAAAACAATGCCAGGATATTTTGACAGCCGGCGGCAAAGGGACGCAGACTGCTGACGGTCATATAAAAACACCTGGGCATCACTAAATTCAACACCGGGCTGCACTACTACTGCAATGACATCATTCCAGGCCTCCTTCAGTCCATTTTCATTAAAAATGCGCTGGTATGTACATACAGTCTCTTCAAAATCATCTGATTTAGTTACACTGATTCCTTCTTCAGCTTCTTGTGCACCTCCCGGAATCGGAACTTCACTTCCGATGACAAACACCGGGCGCATTGCCTCCGGCTTGCTTTTCTTTAATTCCTCAAATGCCTCCATACTGGCTTTATATAGTTCTGCGCCTCGCCGGGCTATCACCTCAGTTTCAAGGCATACCTGAGGGTCGTCATCACCCAGCTTCATGCTGGTATCCAGATGGATCTTGGTAAATCCGGCTAAGACAAAAAGCCTCACAAGTTCCCTGGACTTTTCCATGGCAGAGGCTTCCGGTTCGTCAGCCCAGATTAATGGTCCTAAGTGGTCTCCGCCTAAGATCAGCTGCTTTTTATCTAATCCGATTTTATCTGCCATACCCTTGATGAATATCATAAAGTCCCGGGGCTTCATCCCGGTATAGCCGCCGAACTGATTAATCTGATTTGCGGTGGCTTCGATCAAGACCGGTTTCCCCGTTTTCCCGGCATGCTCCAATATGGCTTCCAATGCCAATTCATTTGCCGTACAATACGAAGGAATACCACATACTTCCCCACTGCCTCTTCGCTCCATCATTTCCTTTAATGGATGCATCATCCTGTCACCCTCCTACTTCTCGCTGTAATTAATATCTTCCCGATCAAAACCGAACTTTCGGATACTCGTTATACAATAATCGGTAAGGAGGCGCTTTTGATATATGCCTCCAGTTCTGCAAGGGATGGCGCTCCTTCCATCGGTCCTTGTTTTTGTACTGACAATGCTCCGGCCGCATTGGCAAAAGCTCCGCACTGCTGTAAATCACGTCCTGCTGTTAAAGCTACTAAAAAGGCTCCGCAGAATGTATCCCCGGCTCCGGTAGGGTCTACTTCTGTCACCGGATAGCTGGGAACATCCATGACCCGATCACAACTGAAGATCCGGCAGCCCGCCTCTCCATTCTTCAGCACTACCAGTTTCCCCTGAGATGCCCACAGCTTACAGCCTTCTTCATCACTTTTGGCACCGGTAAACATCATCGCTTCGGTTTTGCTGGGGAAGATTAAGGATGCACGTTCAATCACCGGTGCACACATCTTTCTAATTTCTTCCACGCTAAGCGCTTCCGGTCGAATGTTGGGATCAAAGCTAATACTCGTATCTGCCGGCAATTCACGAATCAGTTTGTAAACAGCTTCCACGCTGGCCTGATTGACCGACATTGTAAAGCCTGTAATATGTACCCATTTGGTGCCTTTTAACTTCTCAATGTCAACATCTTCGATGGTTAGCATGCCCGGTGCCGCATGATGGACATGGTATAGAAAGTTTCTGCTGCCATCTGCAAAATAACATACAAATGCAACACCGGTAGAAGCCCCTTGACACACCCGTACCATCGAACAATCCACACCATTTTCTTTAAGCCGGTCAGTTACACAACGGCCAAATCCATCGTCTCCCACTACTCCGATCATAGCGCATTTTGCTCCTAACTTTGCTGCGGCATTAATCATGATCGGTGTATCACCGCTGGGATACGGTCCAATAAACTCACCCGGCTGATGAAGCGGTTGGTCCAGTTCTTTTCTCATAACTTCACACAGCAATGGACCAATTGTTACAATTTCATAACTCATATCAATGACTCCCTTCAGCTCATTTTTCTACTCACCGATAATATCAATGAAAATCTTCCTGGACTGTGGTCCGTCAAACTCCATAAATACAACCTCCTGTGCTTCTCCCATCGCCAGTTCACCATTGTTCAGGGAAAGGGTTGTGCTGTTTCCCACCAGGATGGAACGAAGATGTCCATATGCATTGGCCGATGTCCTTCCATATGTGGGCAGGAAATGGGCATGTGCGTATTCAGCATCATCATTTACCAACTGGTGCAGCAATACTTCCAGATCACTTAAAATACAGGGCAGGGGTTCGGTTACTACGATTCCACAATTTGTATGTGCTGTTATCACCGATACAATTCCGTTTGTCACACCTGATCTTGCTGTTAACTCTTTGACAATATCGCCGATATAAGTAGTATAATATTCATCTTCGGTCATTATATAAGTTTCATAATGCTTTACCATGCCTATCCCTCCATTCCCATAAACTCAAGTGCATTTTGCCCCATCACCATGTCCCTTTGCCGCGGGCGCAGGGTCAATGACTCGACGGCCTTTACCATTCGTTTCTGCTCGATTCTTGGATAGGTGGAGCCAAACATCACTTTGTCATAAAGCATCCGGTCAATCCAGTGTTCACCCAACTGCTCATGAAATGTGGTCTGGAAAAATTGTTTTGGTGAATCAAAGTATAAAAGTGCCGTATCCGCATAGAGATTAGGATATTTTAGGATCAGCATCGCGGTTTCTTTAACCCAGGGCCAGCCAAAATGTCCCAGACACATCCTTAAATCCGGATAATCAATTGCTGTTTCCTCCAGCAAAAGCGGCTGGGAGTATTTCGAAGGACTGTTTTTCACCCAGGTCATGCCGGTTTCAAATAAAACAGGTTTGTTATACCTTAGGCACATTTCATAAATTGGTTTCAGCATCAAGTCATTTGGCATAAATCGCTGGATTGCCGGACTTAGCTTCAGACCAGACAGCTTCAGCTCAGCAAAAGCCTTTTCCAACACTTCAAGGGCATCCTCCCGATAAGGATCTACACTGGCAAAGCCGATTAACCGGTCAGGATAGATGTCCACCAGTAATTTAACTTCTTCATTAGATATAATCGTCCCACCGGCTCTGGAAGTAATGTCCTCTGCTGATAAAACAGCTTTATCGATGCCCGCCGCATCTAACTGGGTAATAAAAAGACTTAATGGCCATACATGCTGTTTATATAAAAAATACTGTTCGCGCCTGAAGGCTATCTTTTCCGGTTCCTGGCATATCTCCTCGAAAAATCCGGGAAATGTATGTATGTCAATAATCATAATTGTCCTCTTTCTTTTTGAGTGTCCTGCGAAAGTAATAAAAAACAGGCCCCCAGGAATCGTATTTATTTCATCAGATACCTTGACGGCCTGCCTTAAAAGCAATCCTTAATTATTTTGCTCTAAAGTCTGCAGTATTTGCAGATGTAACAACTTCAGCACCGGTATCAACAGCCGTATCACCAATATCATTGCCAACTGCTGCGTTATATGCTGCGGTAACCGCGCCAAAGCCCATCTGATATGGATTCTGTGCCATTACACAATACAATGCACCATTGTCAACCAGGTCAAGTGTTGCTTCTGATGCGTCGAATCCAATCGCAACACCTTCCCAATCTTTATTTGCTGCTACTGCATTCCCTACACCAACAGCGCCTGGCTCATTATTTCCATAAACACCGATTACACCCTGGGAAATGAAGTTCTCTGCTGCTGCCTGAGATGCTGCAACTTCGGAATTTCCATACTGGGTTTCCAACAGATTATAATCACTGCCTTCAAATGCATCACGAAATCCCTGTTCACGGTCGATGGAAGTCTGAGTTGCATTAGAGAATGCCACGATGCCAATATCTCCGGAAGTAATGCCTTTTTCCTTCAACCCTGTCAGCATCTCTTCACCGGCTTTGTTCGCTGCCGCATAGTTATCTGTAGTATATTTTGCTGTTGCTTCAAAGTTCGCAGTAGAGTCAACATAAACAACCTTAATACCTGCATCTGCTGCCGACTGCAAGGTAGCTACAATCGCATCCGGATCAACAGCTGCTACTACCAAACCATCACATTTTGCTGCAATTGCATTGTTCAGCATCTCAATTTGAAGGGCAGTATCCTTTTTATCCGGAGCCATCCACTGATATTTAATCCCTAATTCTTCGGCTGCTGCTTTTGCACCTTTGTCAACATTTACCCAGTGGTTATCCAAACCATCCATCGTTACCAGAATAATACTTGCATCTTCTGCCGCTGTACTATCATCAGAGGCTTTGGTTTCCTCTGCTGCATGCGTTTCCTCTTCCGATGCAGCTTCTGCGGTTGTTGTCTCGCTCCCCGTGTCTGTGGTTGATTCTTCTGCATCACTGCCGCATCCAACCATACTGATCATCATGGTTAATGCCAATAATGCTGCTACTAGTTTTTTCTGCATAATTCATTTCTCTCCTTTTTTGTTTTATTTCAAGAACGGCAAAGCGTTCTTGCTGACAGCGGTTCGTTAAATCAGATAAAGTCTTAAGGCTTTTTTACCTTCTTTCTGTTTGTTCGGGTTACGATATCCAGCATAACCGCCAGGATAACAATGATACCGATGATAATATTTCGTAAGGCAACAGGAGCGCCTACAAACTGAAGCCCATTCTGCAGAATCCCCCAGATACCGGCTCCGGCTATTACCCCCGCCAGGATTCCCGTCCCTCCCAGAGTGGAAATTCCACCAATTACGCCGGCTGCTACTGCATACATCTCATATGTAGTTCCTGCATCCATCGTTCCCATGCCGGCTGATGCCAGTAAGATCAAGCCGGTCAGGCAGGCACAGAATGCACTGACTACATAAGTAATTAAAATTGTCCAAAAAGAATTAACACCGGATAGTTTTGCTGCATCCAAGTTGCTTCCGACTGCATAAATGTGCCTCCCGGTACGGGTTTTACTCAATAGAAAGTTGAAGATCACCCACAATATTATTGCGATCCACACTGCATTGAACACCTTTAAAAAGCTCCCATAATACAGTAGGTCACGGAATGACTGAGCGGTATTACCAATAAAGTCAGTGTTATGATTGTTATTCACCAACTGTGCCAGACCACGAGCCAATGTCATTGTACCCAGCGTTGCGATAAAAGACGGTAACTTCAGTTTTGCCACCAGGGTTCCATTTAAAAGTCCCACCACCAAGGATGCTGCTAAAGTAAGCAAACAGGCGATAATCGGATGCATACCTTTACACATCAGGGTTCCCGCCGTCATACAAGACATTCCCACTACAGAACCGATAGAAAGGTCGATATTACCGGTAATCAATACATATGCCTGACCAATACCGATGATCAGCGTCGGAGCAATTTGGCGAAATAGGTTCTGGATATTGCTGCCGGAACGGAAGGAAGGACTCATGATACTAAAGATAATAAACAATATCACAAAACCAACTGTTGCCGTAACCACCGACCGTACTCCCCGCGCTGCAAGCGCGCGGTTTAACCAATTTGATTTTTTCTCGTTCATGTTCTTACTCCTTATATTTTAGTTTCAAATTCTGTTGCATAGGTTAAGATCTTATCTTCGGTTGCTTCTGACCTTGCGATCTCACCGGTAATCCGACCATCACACATTACCAGAATGCGGTCACTGATGCCCATTACTTCCGGCAGTTCCGAAGATACGAAGACCACACCGGTACCATTTTGCTTTAACTTATTCATCAGATTATATATCTCAACTTTTGCCCCCACATCTACTCCGCGGGTAGGCTCATCAAAGATAACCACTTTGGAATCTCTGGCCAGCCATTTTCCGATCACTACTTTCTGCTGATTGCCACCGGACAGGCTTTCAGCATTGATATCCAGATTCGCCAGTTTTATATTTAATTCCGAAACAGCTTTGTCCGCCAGTTCCATCTCCTTTTTACGGTTTACTTTTCCGGCAATCCCGCTGATCCAGTCCAGATTGGGCAAAGCCAGATTGTCACGAACACTTAACTTGGTACACAAGCCGTCTTTTTTCCGATCCTCCGGTGCCAGCACAATACCGGCTTTTATTGCGTCTAATGGCTTTTTAATGGCAACCGGTTTGCCATTTAGAATAATTTCGCCGGAATCCTTCGGGTCAATGCCAAAAATCGCCCGGGTAGTTTCGGTTCGTCCCGCTCCCATCAAACCGGCAATTCCCACAATCTCACCCTCACATACTTCCAGGTTAACATCCCGCACCAGGGGCCCGGAATTAAGTTCCTTTACCTCAAGGATTTTTTTGCCCTTTTTGCAGGTTATCCGGGGGAACTTCTCAGCAATATCCCGACCTACCATTTTGGCTATCAGCTGATCCATCGTGTAATCGTTAAAATCACCTTCCATGATGAATCTGCCATCCCGCAGAACCGTAACCCGGTCAGCCAGATGAGACAGTTCTTCCAGCCGGTGTGAGATATAGACAATTCCGCAGCCGTCCTGCCTTAACTGTTTAATAATGCGAAACAGTTCATCGATTTCCTTAGAGGTAAGGGCTGATGTTGGTTCATCCATAACCAAAACCTTGGCCTGAATGGAAAGTGCTTTGGCAATCTCTACCATCTGCTGCTTAGATACCGGCAGCTCACCGACTACTGTATTGGGATCCAGATCTATTTTAAGTGACTGCAGTACTTTCGTTGTCTCCCGAACCATCTCTTTGTTGTTTAGGATAATCCCTTTTTTACTTTCCCGGCCCAGAAATATATTCTCAGCAACTGTTAGATGACGGCACATATTTAACTCCTGATGAATAATCGCAATCCCCAGTTCCTGTGCCATTTTTGTAGTCAGATCACCCTGTTCCCGCTCAAATATCCGCATATCACCGGAATCTCTGGTGTATACACCCGATAGAATTTTCATCAGGGTTGATTTCCCAGCACCGTTTTCCCCCAGCAAAGCCATGACCTCACCAGATTTCAAACTAAATCTTACATCTTGCAGCACTTTAACACCGGCAAATGATTTATGTATGCGCTCCAGTTCAACAATATACTTTTCCATCCTCATATTCCTTTACTGATTTTTCTGTTCTGTTTTCTTTACAAATGATATTTTTTACATTACCTGGTAAATAATATTTTTCACTTCGCTTTATATGTTAAGTATAGCATCATTGGATTTTCATTTTAAGGTGCGGATATTTTTATTGGGGGGACAAATCTTTTGAAGTTTTTTTAGCATCTTAGGAGTTTTGTGCAAAATGATATGATTTCATTAGGCAATATGCACTAATGCGGCTCTTTAAAATTCACATGCTGTAACAACAAAAACTACGCAATAATAATCGTTTTACTAATGATCATTACTACGTAGTTTCACCACCTGGCATTATAAATTATCTTTTAATCCGGAAAGATATCCTTTTTTTCTATTTTCACTTCATCAAACCGACACCTTGGATGCTCTGCGACAACCTTGCCCTGTTCTACCTGAATAAGGCGGTCGGCAATATACAAGGTATCATACAGTTCCGTATTCAAGACCAACACAGCAATCCCATGGCTGCGTAATCTTGCCATCAGACTTAATATATGGGTCCGCAGATACATGTCTGCGCCGGAAAGTGGCTGCAGGCAGACTACCAGCGACGGTTTTGCGATCAGATAGCGATAATACACCAGCGTATAAAGTTCCTTGCTGTTCAGATTATATAACTCGGGCTCATCCAGCAACGCTCCTAATTCTCCACGGAATTCTTTCGTTACACTTTCCCGCAAATGACGCTTCTGCCAGAAAAAAGGCACCTTATCCGCTAATGGAAAACATAAATTATCCAGAAAGCTCATTTCCCAAAACAAAGTGCTGCGGACCGGATTTCTTTGGATCAAGGCAATCCTTCTGCCGCCTCCGGCTTCTGCATCCGGAAGTCTCAAGCTGCCGGATACCGGTTCTCGCTCTTTGCCCAGCAACTCCATTAATTCATCCAAAATGGTGTTGCTCTGATCCAGAAGCAGGACATTTTCACCAGGATGAACAGAAAAGCTCAGATTGCAGATGTACTCTGCCTGCACCTCCTCCAGCTGCAAGACCGGCTGCATCTGTGCAAAGGCATTGTTATCATCCGGCTCAAAGGTAGCCATCTTTTCATAAGGATAACGGGCGAATATCCGTATCGCTTCGGTAATGGCTGCTGGGTTAGCGATTACCTTTTCAATCCGGCCGGCTTTAAAAATGCCGATCCGGTCACAGATGCCTTTTAAGACCTCGTGATGATTATAAATATACAGGAAGGTGTATCCTTCCTGCGTAAGTTTTCTGATCAAACGGTGAAACCGGGGCAGTTCTTCACTACTAAGCATATCCGAAATATCAAATAAAATAATCAGATGGTCTTGTCCCACCATCGCCTGAAGAATTTCTGCCACCAGGCGTTCAAAGGTTCCCAATTCCTGAATCAACGCCGCCGGTGATATCTGGATGTTCAATTCATCCAGCATCCTCTGGGTCTGCTCCTGCAAAATACGCCGGGGAATCACAAATTTACGAAAACCCCGGCGGATAACAAACAGATTATCCGCCAATGAAAGATCGTCGATCAGCCTGGATTCCCGACCGATCAGAGCAACCCTGTTTCGCCCGAAGGTGCTTTTTTCCATACTGTTGACAAGATTTTCTTCAAAGAATACCTGACCGTACTGAATCGGGCGGTTCCAGCAGATCAATTCCACCATCTGCTCGATCCCATGGTGCTCCAGACAGAGCACACCATAGATTTCACCGGCAAATATCTGCATCCCCAAGTGATTCAGCACAGGGATATGGTTATCCATACATATTATGTGATCCATACGAAGAATCTCTTTTCTCATCTCATTCACTCCGTTATTAGTGCATTATCCATCATTGTGCAGGTGATTGAGTAATGATGTGCCAACAGATTATCGTGTGCTGCGGGGAAGGGTAATCTCCACGTCGGTTCCCACACCAGCCGTTGAAAAAACCGTTACACCATACTCTTCGCCAAACAGCATCTTAATCCGATTATTGACATTGGCAATGGCAAGACCGCCTCTGGCTTTAGCATTGATAGTGCGTGCAACCATATGTTTATTAATCTTGTCCAGGCTTTCTTCATCGATGCCGACGCCATTATCCAACACATTAACCAGCAGCCGCTTTTCGGTCAGGGTCATCTTGATCGTTACCGTTCCTTCTCCAATCTTCTGCTCGATCCCATGGATAATCGCATTTTCCACGATTGGCTGCAGCGTTAGCTTGGGAATCAGGCATTGCCGAATGACACCGTTGTCTTCCTGGTTATCGTCAATTACCAAATGCAGCCGGTTACCAAATCGATATTGCTGAATATAGAAATATGTCTTAATATTCTGCAGTTCCTGGTCAATGGTAACCAGATTCTCAATATTACTGATGGTATAGCGAAAAAAATTCGCCAGCGCCTCGCACATCTGAGCCACGCTGTCCAGTCCGGCTATCAGGGCCTCACTACGGATACTTTCCAGCGTATTATATAAAAAATGGGGATTAATCTGATTCTGCAGCACCAGATATTGAGCCTGCTTCTTACTCACTTCCAAGGTCGTAAAGGTCTTGGTATACTCATTCAGCCGCTCTATCGCCAGGGCAACCTCTTCATTATAGGGAACATACGACGCCGGTATATCCTCCAGATAAAGCCTGGCACCAAACAGTTTAATAATACGGGTAGTTTCTTCATAAGGCTTCCAAAGAAAATAATATGCCAGTAACATAAGCACCACAAAAGCTACCCCGCCAAGTGTTATGATCCATATCCCGGCACTTCTTCTGGTGAGAATCAAAGCCATTGCCCAAATGATAATAAACAAAACTCCAAATGCCACTCCAAAAATCTTTAATCGGTCAACTAAATTTTTATTCTTTATCATATTCAAACCTCTGTTATGAATACAGATTCCTGTATTCCTTAGGGCTGACACCGGTTGCCTTTTTAAATGTTTTCGAAAAACGTTTATAATCATTGCAGCCCACCTCCCGGCAGACTGCTTCCATCGTCATCCGAGTCTCCCGCAGCAGATTCTTGGCCTGACCGATCCGAACATCCATCAAATATTCCAGGAATGTTTTCTCAGTCTGCCTCCTGAACAGCGTGCTAAAATAACTGGTACTGAACCCGACCTGGGAACTCACTTCATCCAGGCTCAGCGGTTCCATATAATGCTCCTTAATATACTGCTGCGCCTGGGCTATCGGACGATTCTTCTCTTTATCGCTCCATGTCTGTGCATCCTCCAGATTCTTTTGGCAATTTTCACATAAAAAGGCAAACAAAAGCCTGGTGCTGCTGCACAACATGGCTTTTTTATTAAACTCTGCCTCCAATTCATCCTTGTCCGCAAAGTTATATTCATTCTGAAAAATACTGGATAACAGAAAGAGACGGTAACAGTCTTTTACCAACTGCAGCATCTGACTTCCATTAAGCTTAAAAGCAATCGCATCCTTCTCAAGCCTGGATACCGCTTCCGTAATCTTATCTGTGCTTTGGATATCCAGGCTCTGGCGCATTGCAGTGCTGAAAGATTTATATACTGCTTCTTTATCAAATTCCGTATCCGTCGGAATCTCCTCAAAGAGCATGTTTTCCTGTCGCAGCAGCCGCTGCCCCATAGCCCGGTTCGCCCCATTAAAACATTCTAAAAGAGCAGCGATCACTTCTGTCGTCCGGCTCATACTGATATGCAACTGAAGGTACTCAAATACCTGCAGCTCCATCGACAAAGTGCTTCCAAAGCTATTAAGCGCTTCTCTGATCTCCTGCTGCCTGGCAGGAGGATAATTCAGTACCCCAATAACCTGCCCCCGCCGATAAAAGGTCTCAGCCTCCTGGCAAAGGGGTGCAACCATTTTTTTTAAAAAAAGTATCACCTTGGAATGCAGCAGATCAAAGACATGATCCGTATACAATAAATTTAAGTCCCTGTTTTCGCAGACATCCACCTGAATTACAAATACTTGAAAAAAACCTTTACAAAATTCATAGTGGTACTTGAGGTTGATCTGTCTCATGTCCCTGGGTGCTGTTCCCGACTCTATATCCATCCACAACATATCCCTAAGCCGGGCTTTGTCCTCTTTCTGCTTTTCCTTTTCAGCCCGGCTGGATTCCGCCTGCTGTTTATGTTGTATATAACGCTGCTGTACCTTAGACAGTGTATCATTTAATGCCTCTTTATTGATCGGCTTTAAAATGTAGTCACTTACACCGTACTGAATTGCCGTCCGTGCATATTCAAAATGCGAATAGCCGCTGATAATAATAAACTCCATATCAGGTTTATACAAACGTGCCTTTTTTAGCAGTTCCAAACCATCACAACCAGGCATGCGAATATCAGTAAGAACAAGGTCTGGTCTTTCCACTTCAATCATCTGAAGCGCTTCTATCCCGTTGGATGCTGTCCCTACCAGTTCCATACCAAACTCTTCCCATTTAATTAACTGACAGATCAGCTGACAAACTTTGTATTCATCATCTGCAACTATGACACGAATCATAATAGCCCTCTCCCCCCAATGCATTTTTACAATAATAGACCTTCTCTTATCATTTTCCAACAATTTAATCCTATTATAATATAAATACAGTAAAAATAACAGGCAAAATAAAAAGAACCTGACTTGCCAGATTCTTTTGCATAAAATCCCGATTCAGAAAAACCACAAGGCTATTCACTGCGAAGATTTTCCTGATTCATCTCACGTTTACGCTTTGTTACCAGTCCACCGATTCTGCCTGTCTCCTTTGCAGACAGTGTTTTCCACCCATTCTCCAGAACCCGGTCCAGCAATCCCAATTCTTCTGCAATTTCATATTTCAATTGTTCTTCCGCCGTTATCTCTCGCAAATTTACTTTCTTATCCTTTTTCATAAAAAAGTCACACTCCTTTTCTTTCTCTTTGGAGTATGACCTTTTTTCTTTGTTTTATACAATTAATTGGGGATATTTTTGCTCATTATTTTGGTATAATAATGGCTGCAATAATATAAGCTAATACCCCTGAACCGCCAAGGCAGCTGAACAATACCCATGCCAGACGCACCAGCGTCGGATCGATGTTAAAATATTCGGCAATACCTCCGCACACACCTGCCAACATGCAATCGGTGGATGAACGATATAATCGCTTATTTTCCATAAGTAGTTCCTCCTTTATATAATCAT
>Ga0153928_1000416_pt1 | contig 21336 bp, 18 predicted proteins | sample TSNJ012MetaG_FD_106656 | JGI IMG/M metagenome (GOLD analysis project Ga0153928, IMG submission 106656) | Attine ant fungus gardens microbial communities from New Jersey, USA - TSNJ012 MetaG | ecosystem: Host-associated > Fungi > Mycelium > Unclassified | place: USA: New Jersey, Wharton State... | reverse complement strand
GAGGGGAGGAAAAAGAAGGATGATGAGTCGAAGAAAAAGGATGCTGATGTATTTTGGAATGATTGCAGTTACGGTAATAACCGTATTCCCGTTTTTGTGGATGATTATTTTGTCATTCAAAACAAATTCCGAGATTATGCTGTCGCCCCTGTCGATGCCTGACAGCATCAATTTTGATAACTATGTCCATGCGTTAGACACACTCAATTACCAGCAGCTTTATCTCAATACGTTTACGATTTGCATGGTTTCCATAGTGGCGGAATTGGTGATCACGTTTTTGAGTTCATTTGTTCTGGCCAGGATGGATTTTGGTAAACATCTGAAGCAGCTGATCTATGGTTACCTGATCCTGGGATTATCTATTTCACCCTTTATTTTGCTGTTTCCTGTGTACAAGATTAACTTGTTGTTAGGACTGAAGGAAAAGTACGGACTTATCATGCCCTATATCGCCACTTCGATTTCTTTTAACACCCTGCTGTTGGTGGGCTATCTGAAGGCCTTGCCCAGGGAGATTGACGAAGCGGCTCTGGTGGATGGGTGCACCTTATGGCAGCTTATCGGGCGGGTGATCCTGCCAATGACCAAACCGGTGATTGCCACAGTAGTGATTTTTAATGTGCTTTACATATGGAATGAATATCCGTTTGCATCGGTTATGCTGCGGGATATCGGCAGCTATACTCTGTCCATGGGGGCATCGTTCTTTAAAGGGAAGTTCAGCGTGGATTATGGCGCGATTATTGCCTCCAGCATCATGATAATTATACCGGAACTGGTATTTTATGGTTTATTTCAAAAAAATATTGTTGATGGAATGACTGCCGGCGCAGTCAAAGGTTAAAGGAGAAAAAATGGGCAATATTACAGGAATGTTTAAGGATCTGACAAAAGCGAAGGAAGCGAAAAACGGCCGTCTGTCCAGTTGGGATCACAGTGGCAGAAATCAGGATTACTGGGAGATAGCACCTGGCAGCAGCATTACTCTGGGAGAGATCGAAGGGCCGGGGTGCATCACACATATCTGGATGACCTCCTCCTGCCGCAAGGTAAAGGAACCGTCGATTATCGATCCGGTGATGCAGGCAAACGCTGCCCCGGTGATGGAGATTCATCCGGCGCTTGGCGTAATCTGGGATGACTATGATCCGTTTTATTACCGCAAGGCTTTGATTAAAATCAGCTGGGATGATGAGAGTACACCCAGTGTCCTGGTTCCGTTCGGTGATTTCTTTTGTATTGGCAACAGTTATCCCGGGAATTTTACGTCACTGCCGTTTAATGTGTCGCTGAAACCGGAAGAGGCGGGGCGTTACGGAGCACCATGCTCGGTATCCTGCTATTTCCCGATGCCCTTTAACAGCAAAGCAAAGATTGAAATTATCAATGAAAATGAACTGCCATTTATCCTTTATTTTTACGTTGATTATGAGATGTATAAAAAGCCTCTGGATGAGGATACCCTGTATTTCCATTCCTCCTGGCATCGTGAGAACCCATGCAAAGGCTGGGGGCCGGAACTGCAGACCAATTCACCGGAGGTTAACACCGTTCCCAATTTAAAGGGAGAGAACAACTATGTCGTTCTTGAAACAGAGGGCAGAGGACATTTTGTCGGCTGTAATCTGAGTGTAAAACATTTACAGGGAAGCTGGTGGGGAGAAGGCAATGACATGTTTTTCATTGACGGTGAGGAGTATCCCAGTATCAACGGCACCGGAACGGAGGACTATTTTAATCATGCATGGGGGATGCAGCGCAATCATTTTCCGTTTTTCGGCACCATCGTGCATGAGGGCGATAACACGGAAGGCATGCATATCGCGTATCGCTTCCACATCACGGATCCGATCCGGTTTGAGAAAAGTATCCGGGTGACGATTGAGCACGGCCATGCTAATCATCTGGCTGATGACTGGAGCAGCACTGCCTATTGGTATCAGACGCTGCAGGGGAAAAAGCCACTGACGATTCTGCCGGTGGAAGAGCGGCTGCCGATGGTTGCTTCGCTTCCGGAGCGCACCTTGCCGGAGGTTGCACTGACTGCGGAAATGAAAAAGGCCAAGGAAAACTATGCAAAGAGATGGGCAGAGTATGCTCCTAAGCGGGAAGAGCAGTTTAGGCTCAAAGAGGAGAAGGCAAGGCGTGATTCTCTTTCCAATACCGAAGATGCCAAAAAACTGCGTGAGCAATTGTAACAGGAAGTGAGGAAACTATGTCAAAAGCTTTGCATATGGAAAATATTTCAAAGGCACAGGCGGAAATAGCAGCGAAAAAACCTTTGTTAAGAGATGCCGTGATGAGACAAAGATACCATTTTATGGCTGAAGAGGGCTGGATTAACGATCCCAATGGATTGATTTTCTTCCAGGGAAAGTATCACTATTTTTATCAATATAATCCATACGATTCATTTTGGGGGGCGATGCACTGGGGCCATGCGGTCAGTGACGATTTGCTGCATTGGGAATATCTGCCCATTGCCCTGGCTCCCAGTGAGCCATATGATCATCATCAGGAGGGAGGCTGCTTTTCGGGGAGTGCCATAGAATACGATGGAAAGCTGTACCTTTTCTATACCGGGACAACAAATTATGGGGACGGATTTGTTCAGACGCAGTGCATGGCCTATAGTGAGGATGGAGTCAATTTTGAGAAATATGAGTTGAATCCGATTATCACGGCTCCCGCCGGATATGAACAGGAGAACTTCCGGGATCCGAAGGTGTGGAGACACGAAGGCTGGTTTTATATGGTATGCGGGGCCCAGAAGGATCATCTGGCCCAGGCGCTTATCTATAAATCAGAAGATCTGAAGACGTGGGAATTCATGAATGTCCTGTTTGAAAGCCGCGGCGAGTATGGATCGATGTTTGAATGTCCGGATTTCTACCCGCTTGGTGACAAATATGTGTTCATGTTTTCGCCTATGGGACTGCATAAACGTACCTGCGTTTACCTGGTTGGTGATATGGACTATAAAACTGGGAAATTCTATCCGATCAATGTGGGAGAAATCGATTGGGGGCTTGACTTTTATGCGCCGCAGTCGTTTCTGGATGCCCGCGGGCGGAGACTTGTTGTGGCATGGGCAAATGCCTGGGACTGGATGCCATGGTGGAAAGATTGGGGACCGACTTACCAGGAGAACTGGTGCGGCTCCTTTAATCTTCCCAGAGAGGTGCGGATGATGCCGGACAGTACCTTACAATTCGTCCCGGTGGAAGAACTGAAAACACTGAGAAATGTCAGACAGGAGTATTTTGATATCTCTCTGCATGGAACGCCATTCAACATAACCGCAGGTGACGGTGTGGCTTTTGAGTGCCGGCTGATACTGGATCTGGAGGAAACCACCGCTGCGCGGATGATCTTTAAGCTGCGCGGTGATGGGGAACGGGAAACTGTGGTTTGCTTCGATCTTGATAAAGCCGAGATCTCCTTTAACCGTGACAATAGTGATGGTTGGAGTACAGGCCGCAGTACCAGTCCGTTGGCGCTTAAGGATAAGCGGTTACTGGATATTCATTTGTTTTCTGATCAGAGTTCAATTGAATTATTTACGTCCGAATACCAGAACAATCATTCCTGCAATATTTTTGCGGGTAACAGTCAGAACAAGAATTTTATTGTTGCAGAGGGCGGAACGGCTGTATTTAAGAGTATCACATCGTGGGGGCTGGATTCTTCCATGAATTGACAGAGTGGAGAGATGTATGAAGAAACAATTTGATGTAATCGGCATGGGAGAGCTTCTGATTGATTTTACCGACAGTGGTATGTCGGAGCAGGGGAATCCGGTTTATGAGGCTAATCCGGGGGGCGCTCCCTGTAATGTTCTGGCCATGCTGCAGAAGATGGGCAGGAAAACAGCGTTTATCGGAAAAGTGGGAGCGGATGTGTTCGGTAAGGATTTGCGAATAGTGCTGAATGAACAGGGGATTGACACTTCACATTTATATGTCGATCCTGTTATTCCAACAACACTCGCCTTTGTGCATACGGGGGAAGGTGGGGAGAGAGATTTCTCTTTCTACCGCCGCCCCGGGGCGGATCTGATGATTGATGAGCGCGAGATTTTTCCGGATTTTATTAAACAGGGAAGAATCTTTCACTTTGGAAGTCTGTCGATGACTGATTCCATATGCCGGAAAGCTACTTATAAAGCGGTTGCGGCAGCACAAAATGCCGGATTGCTGCTCTCTTTTGATCCAAACTACCGTGCTCCGTTGTGGAGCAGTGAGGAGGAAGCCAGGGAACAGATTGCATACGGACTCAGCAACTGTGATATTCTGAAAATATCGGATAACGAGCTGCTGATGATGACCGGTCAACCGGATTATGAGCGTGCCGTGGAAGCTTTGTACATGCAGTACCGTGTCCCGATGATTTTTCTGACAATGGGACGGGATGGAAGTTTGGTTTATTATAAGAAGCGGATTATCTATCAGAAGGCATTTCGCTGTGATGCGGTCGAGACAACCGGGGCCGGAGATACCTTCTGGGGAATGATACTCCATTTCCTCCTTGATTTTGACATTGAGAAAGTAACGGATGAGCAATGGAAGAACGCATTGCTTTATGCCAACGCTGCCGCCGGGCTGATCACTATGCGCAAAGGAGCGCTGCGGGTTATGCCTGATATTGATGCAATAAAAAAGTTTGTATCGCTTTTCTGAGTCGGACAATGCATCAGAACGCCGGTTTTTCAAATGCTGAACTGAAAAAATAAATTCCACTTTGAAAAGACTTTTGCATCATATATCTACCCCTAAAACAACTTATTTTTGAACGCAGAACAGAGGCGGTCTTCAGCACGTTCATCCGTGGATGAAGGACTGAATTCCACCTCTGCCCAGTTCCATGGCTTATTACAGCCATGGTTTTTTGCATGATCTGGCAGGATATTTTATTTTAAATCCAGGCTTGTCTGTCCCTTGACCTGCTCATTCTTAACCTTTGCATGCCAATCGCATATCCTTTCGTTGTGTAGTTTGTAAGGTGAAACTGACCGCTTTTTAGGTGAAGCCAGTAGCGATACTGTTTTTCAGGGGAAAGGATGAATATCAAACCGTAACCAGATGGCTTTCCCTGCTATTTCCCTGTTTTTGCTGTCCAGGTTCCAGAACAGCCATGTGCTCTTTTATGTATAATGTGCTATAGTATTAGAATAAATACTTTACATGAAATGGAGTGTTATTATGACTAATAATGAAAGAATTATAGAAAATGTGAATGCGACGATGAACATGGAAGGCATGCCGATGACACTCAATTTTGCCGGGTAGAATTTATTGAGCAGCAAATGCAAGAGATTTTTGAAAAATTGCAAAGAGAAAATTATTTACATGATATTAGAACTCAAGGTGAGTTGGCAAAAAGGCTCGCCTACTATATGGGAGAAATAAATGCAATTCATCCATTCCGTGAAGGTAATGGACGTTGTCAGAGGATGTTTATAGAATTACTAAGTAGTTCAAGGGGGTATCAACTTGACTTTATGAAGATTTCAGAAGAAGAAATGTTGGAAGCAAGTGTTAGATCTTTTGGTTTAGATTATGGCATGTTGGAAACGCTGATTGACAGAGCCTTGTCTCCATTGGAATAGTTGTCCCACCGATCAGGTCAGTGCCATCAGAATTTTACCGGTTCCTCTATAGACATTCACCAGTCCTTCACCGGATACAGCAGAGCCAACCAAAGATTTGGAGGAGCGTTCCACTGTGAATTTCAGGGAATTGGACCAGGCGATGGCCATATTTCCATCGATTTTCATGATATCATCTTTTAAATCAGGCTACTGCGGAGCTCAGTGTGGTGCGAGCTACTACATTTTGTTTGACGGTGGATTCGCATGCCAGGAAAAGGCCATCTTCCAAAACCATACTGCAGCAGGCCGTTTCCTGAATATTCTGGCTTGGCAGCGGATTCTTTGGTGACTTTGGCAGCAATTGCTTTGCCTAAGAAGTCGCCGACACCTTTGATACCAGAGGTCATCTCTACGGATCCGGCAGTCCACTGCATCGCTCCGGCCTGTACGGTAAAGGAATTGCGATTAAGTTGAACAATAAAGTGAAACAATCAGATTTAGCAGATTTACTGGGTGTTTCGCGTAGCTCTATTCAGAGATCAATGAAGAATCTGGCAGAGCAGGGTAAAATTGAACGTAAGGGAAGCAAGAGGTCGGGATATTGGGAAGTTCATGATTGATTGGGTATGAAATGGTGCTTCTATTTAATAACTGAAGTATCCATATTCATCGTACATAGTTCGCTGCTGCATTCACCGGCCAGCGCCATTTTCTGAAAATGCCGGCGTTTGCTGAGCAGGGACTTGAAATCCTGGTCGAAGGCATTTCCGACGATTCCTTTTTCGTCGTAGCCACAGACCCGGACATTGCCAAAGCAATCAATCCAATAGGAGAAAAAAGGGACCGAGCAGCTGCATTTCTGCGTATTGGTCTCTTTTTTGATGCAAGTCTGGGTTTCGGCACTGTCGCCGGATTCATTGCCGCAAAAGAGCGGGAGAATTACTTCGACACCAATCCCATGGAGGTCATCAGCAATTTTTTGGATTTGCTGAATCGTATGGGTCCGTTCTTCCGGGGAATGATATACGATGTATTCTGTTTTCATGGCATCAGGATCATTCTGGTCTTCGAAAGGAATCAGTTCCCGGAACTGAACGCTGTTGATCCCCAGTTCAGAGACGAAGGCGGTCAGGTGAGTGGCATTTTCCAGATTGGATTTCATCAGCATGGTGTTGAGACGGATCAGCGGTTTTTCAGAGTGCTGCGCCTTTTTATAATCATTCAGCTGCTTTAGATTATCATAGATGCGGTCATAGTCAGAACCTTTCATGATGCGGTTGTAATCAGTTTTGACATAGCCATTGAAGGAAATGATGATCTCGTCAATCTGCTGATCTACCAGGCAGGAAACGATGTTTTTCTGCAGTAAAAGTCCATTCGTACACAGTGAAATGTAAGGAATGGAGAGTGATTTGGCATATTCTAAATATTCGGTAAAATGCGGTGTAACCAAAGGTTCACAAGCACATGACAGATAAAGAATGCGGGTGGTTTTGGCAAATAAGGCGAGAAGCGACTTGAATTGTTCCAGCGGGAGGTAATGCTTTTCGGTACAGGTGTTGGAACGGTTGCACATAATACAGCTGATGTTGCAGAAATTGTTGGTATCAAGGCGAATGATATCTTTGCGTATGCCCAGATATTCGGCAGTGGAGAGAGCGGCACTTCTGATTTTATCATTTTCCAGGCGGTCATATATTTTTTTCAGTCTTTTTAAGCTGTTCATAAATTTCTCCTACCGTAATCTTAAGTATTCTTGTTTAGTATGAACGGTCTTGCGATGACTATACATGTGCTGCCGTTTTACATAAATATAAGAGTTTAGTGTCTTCCACGAACTTAGTGAATATGGTACAATAAGGTTGCTGTCAGCATTAGAAAGGACAGCAGGAGGTTCTATGGGAAAGAAAATTCTGGTTGCAGATGACAGTACAGAGATTATTGAGATATTGCAGATCCTTCTGACCGGGGAAGGGTATGAGGTGGTTACTGCTGCCAACGGGGAAGAAGCAGTGGGCTTAGTGGATGATCAGATCGATCTGATTATACTGGATGTCATGATGCCGGTGAAATCCGGTTATGTGGCTTGTGCGGAGATTCGGAAGAAGACGATGGCCCCCATCTTATTCCTGACGGCCAAGACTCAGGATTCAGACAAATCCATTGGGTTTTCTGCTGGTGGTGATGACTATCTGACGAAACCATTTTCCTACTCGGAGCTGATTGCCCGGGTGAAATCCCTGCTTCGCCGCTACTATGTGTATCAGGGGAAGAGCGGGGGATCGGCATCGGAGGTGCTGGTGACCGGCGACTTAAGTGTCAACCTGGCAACCCATGAAGTTACCGTGGAGGGCCGGGAGGTCTCGCTGACAGCCAGAGAATATATGATTCTGGTGCTGATGCTAAAGAATCGCAGGAAGATATTCTCCTCGGAGAATCTGTATGAAAGTGTATGGAAAGAGCCGTATTTTTATTCGGCTAACAATAATGTGATGGTGCATATCCGGAATCTGCGCAAAAAGGTTGAGAAAGATCCGCAGAATCCGGAGTATATAAAGACTATGTGGGGAAGGGGATACTATATTGAATAGGAAGTTACGCGAACTGGTCTCCCCGTCACGGCTTTATCTTGTTCTGGTTCAGTATATTCTGATTTCGACAGCGATAGCAGTGATTGGCGGACTGGTGGCGGTGACCGGATTAAGTGCCCTGACCGGGGTGATCACCGACCGAAAAGCCTATTATCAGAAACATATCGGTGTGCTGGTTGAAGATTTTCAGAACTTCGTGACGGAAAATGACATAAGCGCTGCAGATTCGGAAGAAATCGGTGACTGGAATCTGGGGAATTGGTACGTGTTTCTGGTGGTGTATAAGGATAATGTGGTATCTTATAACAGCGGTGTTATCGATATGCAGGTGATGCAGACGGAACCGCGGTTGGCCCTGCTGTTCCGGCATGACAATTCGCTGGCTTATCCGGTGACATTTGCCGATGGGGAAGGTTCGATCTTGATCCGTGCTTACTTTGAGGCAAAGTTCCAGAGCCTGATTCAGGTGGCCAGTATTGCTGTCGGTGCGGTCTTGTTTATCATAACCTTCTTACTGCTGTTCCGTAAAAAACTGGGATATATCCGGCAAATTGAAAACGGCATCCAGGTTTTGGAAAACGGCAGCCGGGAATATCAAATCCCGGAAAAAGGAAGAGACGAGTTGTATATTCTGGCCCGCAGCATCAACCAGATGAGTGAATCCCTGCAGGAAGAGGTTCGGCAGAAGGATATGATCCAGCAGGAAAAACAGGATATGGTCACGGCCTTGTCCCACGATATGCGCACACCGTTGACTTCGGTACTCTTTTATCTGGATTTGATTGCCGATAAGCGATATCAGGCGGAGCAGCTGGAGGAATACGTAGGAAAAGCCAGAAAGCAGGCATATCATATGAAACAGCTGATGGAAGATTTGCTTGCATTTTCCTATAGCGAGAGCATTGAGAAGCCGATGATGATGGAGGAATACGACGGGCATGAGCTGATGGGGCAGCTTCTGGCCGAACTGAACGGACGACTGGAAGAAAAAGGTTATCAGGCCGAACTGAAATATGATATTCAGCAGCCATTCCTGCTGCGGGCTGACGTATATCAATTAAAAAGGGTACTTGATAATCTGGAATCTAATGTTGTGAAATACGCCAGAAAAGATGCACCGGTATACATGGCGTTGACCTTGGCGGATTGTGCGTGTGGAAACGATGGTGCGGGCGGAAACGGTAGTGTGGTTGGAAATAGCGGTGAAGATAATAACGGCAGTGAACAAATGATAACATTCACCCAGGAAAATTCAACAAGGGAATCGGATGTAGGCGTGGAGAGTTATGGCGTAGGCATCAAAACCGCCGAGCGGATCATCAGCAAGCACGGTGGCCGGATGGAAGTATCTTCCGGTAACTATCAATTTAAAATTTGCATCTATATGCCATATCTGTAAGAATGTGAACAGGAAATTCTGAAGAAAAATTCAGAAAATTTACAGGTGGAATTACAGGTTTTTGGTCTATAATAAACTTGAGGAAGAAGATAATCAGAGAGGATCAATAATGAAGATTATTATTTTAACCGGGAAGTTTGGTATGGGCCATTTTTCTGCCGCCAATTCACTGGCACAGCAGATCAAAGGCGTGAATCCGGAAGCAGAACTGCTTTTATATGATATATTCGATTATGTTATGCCGGAGTATTCGGACCGGCTTTACCGGATGTTTGGTGTCATGGTAACCCGGGCCAGCCACCTATACAACCGGTATTATAATAATCTGGAAAAGAAAGGCCCGGACTTAAAGCCTAAGTGCCTGCGGTTTTTCTTAAAGAAGCTAAAAGAACTTTTGGAACAGGAGCAACCGAATGTTATCTTGTCGACCTTGCCCTTTTGCTCACAGTTGGTGTCACGCTTTAAGACCCTGTATGGCTGTCAGATTCCGCTCATTACCTGTATTACCGATATCAGCAGCCACAGTGAATGGATCAACCAGAATACCGACCTGTACCTGGTTCCCAGCAAATCCGTCCGGATCCAGATGATGGAAAAAGGTGTGGAAGAAGAAAAACTGTATGTATATGGTATCCCGGTACGTCCGGAGTTTGTCATGGATAAACATGGGCAGGAAAGTTATATCAAAGAAAGCCATCTCAGGCATATTTTAATTATGGGCGGTGGCCTGGGATTGCTGCCGGATTCCAAAGAATTTTATGAAGATCTGAATGAAAATACCAATTTTATCGTAACCGTGATAACTGGGAAAAACCGGGAAATCTATCAGAAACTGCATGGACACTACAGCCGGATCAGAGTGATTGGTTATACCGACCAGGTCTACCAGTATATGAAAGAGGCTGATGTCGTGATCTCAAAACCGGGCGGCATCACTCTGTTCGAGACCATCTATGCCGAGACACCACTGCTGGTCTTTGAACCGTTTTTGCAGCAGGAGATCAACAACTCCGGATTTATTGTTAAAAATGGGATTGGTATGGTATTGGAGAAGAATCCACGGGTATGCCTGGAAGAAATCCGGCAGATTGTCGAAGATGAATCCTTGCTGGAATTATTGACAAATAATGTAAAACAGTTAAAATTTGAGTATGATAAGAGTTTACTGGAGCAGGTGCTGCAATTGATTTGTGTCGGCGGCGAAGGCGGGGAGGTGCCGGCATGAGCAGCAAAGTGAGGCGTCCCGCGCTACGTGACCTGAACCGGGATAAAACAATCATGCTTACCTTTGATGATGGCCCGGATCCCTGCTATACCGGCCGGCTCCTGGATCTGCTGCAGCAACATCAGGTCAAAGCGGTATTTTTCGTCGTATTAGAGGCAGCTAAGCAAAATGAGGATCTGGTGAAACGGATGTTAAATGAAGGGCATGTAGTGGGAGTTCATTCCATCCGTCATACCAGTCCTCTGTTACAGGGATTCCTGGCGACCGGAAAAGAATTTCTGGCTTATCAGGATTTTTTTCGGCAATATGGAATTCGCAAGCGGTATTACCGCCCCCCCTGGGGACACAGGAACATATTTACTGCCTTTTTTCTGAAAAAAACCGGCATCCGGATGATTCTCTGGACGGCCATGGGAGATGACTGGAAACCCGAGGCGACACCGGGGTCGATTCAGCGGCTTTGTCGGCAGCGAATCGGTCGGCTTGGAATTCTCTGCCTTCACGATGCCGGAGAGAACAGCGGCGGTGCGCCGGGGGCTCCTGGCCGGACCATCGAGGCATTGTCGAGGCTGATACCGGAATGGCAGGCACAAGGTTACCATTTTGTGGTACCAAAGTAAAACATAAGGAATATATAACTATGAACCAAAAAAGTAATTTTAAAAGTAACGGTAAAAGTAACGGTAAAAGCAACTGTCGGGGCACGCTTTTTTTAACCTGCCTTATGCTGATAACCGGATATTTGATGATAAAGCAGTGCTCACTGGCGCAGTTAAAAGCGATTCTGGCAGAGGCAGACATGATCTGGCTGGTGCCGGGATTTCTTTTGATGGTGGCCTTTGTCGGTTGTGAAGCGGCGATTATCCGCAGCATGCTGGGTTGTTTTGGCCGTAAAGTAAGCTGGCGGCGTTCGATGAGCTATTCCTTTGCCGGATTTTACTTTAGTTCCGTGACACCGTCAGCAACCGGCGGTCAGCCCATGCAGGCATTTTATATGAAACGGGATGATATTCCGTTGGCCCAGTCCAGCTTTACCCTGATGGTCATCACCAGTTTTTATCAGCTGGCGATTATGTTCACCGGATTGATCGCTTATGTGTGCTCCTATGAGTTGCTGATCAACAGTGGCCATTTTGTCAAGCTCTTGCTGATTATGGAGATGGGCGTGAATCTGCTGGCAGCCACGGCGCTCTTGCTGATGGTTTTTGAACCGTCATTGACAAGACGGATGGGAATGACGATAATTGGCTTCCTTAAGCGTGTTCATCTGTTGAAGGCGGATGAACGCTGGCGGCAGAAGTTTTGTGCCAGTATTGATGAGTACAGTGAAGGGAAGCGGTATTTGAAGAGCCATCCGGCAGTAGCCGTTAAAGCGGCAGTCTTGTCGCTTGTTCAGGTTGTCTGTCTGTATTTTGTTCCATTTTTTGCCTGTAAGGCGCTGGGGTTGGCGGTGGATATCCGTTTGATTGTAATTCGTCAGGCACTTTTAAGCCTGGCGGTAACCGCTGTACCCTTGCCGGGTGCGGTCGGTGCTTCGGAAGGGGTTTTTGCAATCCTATATCAGGCTTTAGCATCGCAGGAAATGCTGATACCATTGTTGGTATTGAGCCGGGGGATGAGTTTTTATGGCTTTTTGGTGCTTAGTGGGGGCGTGGTGTTACTTTTAAATTGGCGCCAAACACACTGGAAACCAGCATAGAAACCACTGTATTCCTATTCGTATCATGATAGATTGCGAACAGCAATCCAAGGCCGATAAATTTAAACGTCTGGATAAAAGGGCCATTGAATTCTGGTAGTCCTGATACAGCCGTCCCTTGAGAAAAGACCTGTCATCATGTTTCATTATACTATATGTGAGGGATGTCTGCTGCACTATGCAGGAGGGACCCGAAGGTGAAGGAAAGACTGGAACGGTCAGGTTGCGGGTCTTTCCTTTTTTATTGGTTGCACATAACAGCATAATATATTCAGAGGATTTTGTGTAGAGGGAATGTAAGATTAAATTCAACTGGAAACGTCGGCAAGACTGAATTCAACTTCAATCTATTCAAAGTGGAATTTACTTTTTCACTTCACACGGTTTTTCAAATCACTAAAAATACTCAGATAATAGTTGACTTTTTTTTGTAGATATGATAATATTCTTGAGTGCGCAAAAACAAGCTCAACTATAGGGGAATAGTTCAATGGTAGAGCGGCGGTCTCCAAAACCGTAGATGGGGGTTCGAGCCCCTCTTCCCCTGGTAATGATTTCGAAGTCACAAACCTGGTATTTACAAGGCTTTGTGGCTTCTTTTTTGCTTTTATAATAGAAGGCTATAACTGGTATTCAAAAACCCTATTTGACGAATAACTGACCAGGTATTATGATTAAGCTTGAGGAATGTATTGAGATGAAGTGAAAAGGCGATAACAGGAAGGGGAATTTATGGAGAAGGGAAAACGTTTATGGACCATTTTTATCGTAATGGCCAAGATCGGGTTGTTTACATTTGGCGGTGGCTGGAGTATTGTTGCCCAGATTCAGAATGAGTTCGTTGACAGGCGGCAGTGGCTGTCCGAAGAACAGTTGGTGGATTATATGTCTTTAGCCAAGTCATTCCCCGGCATTATGATTATCAACATGTCTGTATTTTGCGGGTATACCATGAACGGCTACCCGGGAGCGGTTGTTGCGGCATTTGGTTTGTCGGCGCCGGCAGTTTTTACAATTGCGATTGTTACATATTGCTATTCCGCAATGCGGGAAAATGTATTTGTGATTAAACTACTAAACGGAATCAGAAGTGTGGTAATTCCCATTATACTAAATGCTGCCTGGAAATTAAAGAAAACGGCGGTGAAGGGAAAGTCAGGGGGAGTTATTTTGCTGATTTCTTTCTTCTTGTGTGCATTAACCGGAATCAATAAACTGTTGTTGGTAATTGTGGCGCTGATTGCCGGTTTACTAATCTGGAGAGGAGTGATCCCGGATGATCTATCTTAAACTGTTTCTGTCATTTATGAAGATTGGTTTTTGTAGTTTTGGCGGTATGACGATGATTCCGGTCATCAATGACGAGGTGCTGCGTTATGGCTGGCTGACTTCTGCTGAGGTCATGGATATTGTGGCGGTAGCAGAAATGACACCGGGGTCGCTGGGGATTAACAGTGCCACCTTTGTCGGGCTTAGAACAGCCGGCGTCCTTGGGGCTCTTAGCGCCAGTTTTGGCGTAATGGTGCCGTCTCTTACTTTATGTGCACTGGCGGCTCGCTTTATCCTCCAGATGAAAGGCAACAAATATCTGGAAAGTGCTATGCGCGGAGTCCGGCCGGCCAGTCTTGGCATGCTGCTGGCTGCCGCGGTGACCTTAGGCATTCCCACCTTTGCCGGAACCGGCGTGATTGCCTGGAATCTGGTCCTCATTGCAGTGATAACCGGAGTGATTTTATTTAAAACAAAGCTTTCTATTCCCAAAGTGATTTTAATAGCAGCAGTTATGGGACTTTTTCTTGGCTGAAGGTTCTGGCTGTTCATTGGTAAGTAAGGTTCATCACGATTCCCTGTGGGTAATCACCATATTTTTCGCCAAAGATATTTACGCCGCCAATATGTCTGGCAGTATCCTTTACTCCTATTTTGAGAGAGATATAGGGCAGCGCCTTCAGATTCAAATCTTTTAACCCAATAAGTGGATTCTCGGGTTGGCCATCCAGATAGCTGCCGTGTTCCCTGACGGCAAATGTTTTTAAAATTCCATACTGTGTATTACCATTAGGCCAGGAGGGGGGAGTCAGCTTTCCCCTTCTGGCCCCAAAATCGCCAGGAGAATGAAAGGTACCTATTTCCATATCATTGATAAAAACAGTAATATCAGAGGGCCAGTTTTCCAGATATCCAGGAGCTTCGGAACAGATTTCCATTGAAAATGAAATTTCATTTAACGGCAGCAGGGGATTATAAATATTGGGAAAACGGTATACCACATATCCTCGGCAAAACCAAATCAGCTGGGCTTTGTTTCGGCCGGGAGAATAAAAGGACTGGACGGTATCATAAGCATCAATGGCTCCGTTCTCGTCGGCAATTCCACAGGTAGGCCAGACGTTGCAGTCACTGTAATTTCCAATTGGCATATCAAGAGAAACGGTTTTGTTGACGGAATGAATATCGGCATCAAACGTATCCAGGCGAAATGATTGAAGGCTGCAAATGCAGACCCGCATTGAACCGTGTATTCCGGGCTGGTTCTCGGTCACTACCAGCTTGGCATCCTCCAGTTTGCTTATATGGAGGGCGGCGGAGGATAGTGGAATATTAACCAGGGAAGCGATTTCCTGGAGTGATTTGGGAGTGGTTTTTAACATGTCCAGAATTTGTAAGCGAACCGGAGAAGACAGTGCCTTGCCAATTTTGGCAATCCGTTCGTGATGAGATGGATTGCTTAGCAGCAGATGAATATTTCTTTCGCCAATAATTCGCACAGTGCGTTTTTCTTTTCCTGCCATTGGGAATTCCTTTCTTTCAGCTTTTATATTTTTTCTACTTTAAATCCTAACATATATTACATAAAATGTAAAGTAAATATGCAATTAATACAATAAAAAGAAGAATAAACTGTAGTAAATTAACAAAAATATGTTTAAAAAAGAAAAAAATATTGTAAAATTAGACTAAATAATGTAAAATAAAAGATGTAATAAAACTATAAAAGGGAGGAAGTAAAATGAAAAAGGTAATTACATGGATGTTGGCAGCAGCATTGGTATTTTCTTTAGTGGCTTGCGGAGGTTCTGGTAAAACAGCAGAGACATCATCACCAAACCAGGAAAATATTCTGGCTGGTAAGGTGGTGGGCTTTGCTCAGACGGACAGCATGTCATCCTGGCGGACGACAGAAACAGACAGTATCAAGGAATTTGTTGAAAATGCCGGTGGACAATTCATTGTAAAAGATGCCGGTGGTGATATTGCTACACAGGAATCCGATATTCGTGATCTGGTGGCCGCCGGCGTTGATTTTCTTGTAGTGGCACCGCTGGAGGACAATGGGCTTCAGGGAGCACTGGCGGAAGCAATGGAACAAGGGATACCGGTTGTTTTGGTAGACCGGGCGATTGCCGGCGAGGCGGGAACTCATTATACGACGGCAATTATGTCTGATTTTGTCTGGGAAGGCGAGGCGTGTGCAAAAGCCTTAATGGAGGCATTGCCGGATGGAGGAAAGATTGTTATTATCAACGGCGGATATGATTCTTCGACTTCGACAGACCGGCAGGACGGATTTGTAAACGCTCTTGATGCGGCGAAATATACCATTATTGCGGAACAGGACGGCGAATGGCTGATGGATAAAGCACAATCCGTCATGGAAAATATCTTACAGGCCCAGGGGGGCGAAAACATCGATGCGGTATTCTGCGTAACCGACGATATGGTGCAGGGATCGATGAATGCGATTGAGGCAGCAGGACTGAAACCGGGTGAGGATATTTTGACAGTTGGTATTGACGGTACCAGAGCTGCATTTGAGGCCGTTGCAGACGGCAGACAGTTGGCCTCTTGCACCTGTAGTCCATATTTTGGTGAAATTGTGGTTGATACAATCTCTAAAATCATCAAAGGGGAAGCGGTCCCGGAACATATTACCAATAGTGATACTCTTTATACAAAGGATAACGTGGAAGTGGAATTGGGCTTTTGATTTTTGATTGCAGGAAAAGGCTGTCGCAGAAACCTGATTTTTGCGGCAGTTCTTTTTTGAAGAAAGGAGACTTTATGGCGGAGGTTTTACTGGCAATGGAAGGACTGGAAAAAACATTTCCCGGTGTCAGGGCACTAAGAGGAGTAAAACTGACTGTAAAGAAAGGAGAGATCCATGCCCTGATGGGTGAGAACGGGGCGGGGAAATCGACACTGATTAAAGTGCTGACAGGCATTTATCAGAAAGATGGCGGAACCATTATTTTTGATGGCGAAAAGATGGATGCAAAAACTCCGATGGAGGCGAATGAAAAAGGCATTTCGACCATTTACCAGGAATTAAACCTGGTCTTATTTCAGACGGTTTATGAAAACCTGTTTTTAGGCAGGGAGTTACGTAATAAATTTGGTGCAATTGACCGTAAGGGGATGATTGCCGAGGCGGAAAAAATATTAAAGCATTTAGGCATCGATATTGATGTAACAAAAGCATTGAACTATTATTCCACTGCCATCCAGCAAATGGTGGCGATTGCCAGAGCAATCAGCATTCGTGCAAAACTGGTAATCATGGATGAACCAACCTCATCATTGGATGCGCAGGAGGTGCAGGTGTTGTTTGGAATTATCCGGCAGCTAAAAGAAAAGGGAATCAGTGTGATTTTTATCAGTCATAAGCTGGATGAAATTTTCGAAATTTGTGATCGTCTAACGGTATTAAAGGATGGCGAATATGTTGGCGATTATGATATTGAAGAGTTGGATCAGTTCCGGCTGATTTCCCTGATGGTAGGAAAAAATACAGTGACCTTTGAGCGGCAGAAACAAGGATACGGTTTTGCGGATGCGAACCCTATTGTATCCATGAATCATGTCCGTCAGGGAATGCGGCTGAATGGAATTGATCTTGAGATAAAACAGGGCGAGATCGTCGGCCTGGCTGGTTTGCTGGGATCGGGACGGATGGAATTGGCACAGGTGCTTTTTGGAACCCGGAAACCGGATGCCGGGGAAATTTTCTGGTGGCAGAAACCGGCTCAAATCCATTCCCCGGCAGACGCAATTAAAAAGGGAATGGGCTTTTGCACGGAAGACCGGAAGGAGGAAGGGATTATCCCGCATTTATCGGTAAAAGAAAATATTACCATTGCCCTGCTTCCCAGGTTACATTCCTTTGGTTTTGTGAAAACCAAAGAACAAGATAACATTGTTCGTACATATATTGAGCGGCTGAAGATTAAAACGCCTGCCCCGGAGCAGGAAATCTGCAATTTGAGCGGCGGTAATCAGCAGAAAGTATTGCTGGCCAGATGGCTGTGTATGAATCCCCAGCTGATGATTCTGGATGAACCTACCAGAGGGATCGACATAGGTGCAAAAGCAGAAATTGAAACATTGATTCAGGAACTTTCGCAAAGCGGTATTTCGGTCCTGATGATATCTTCTGAAATTGCCGAACTGGAACGAAATTGTGACCGGATTGTTGTGATAAGGGAAGGGAAGGTGACCGGTGAGCTGATGGATGCCGATATCACCCAGGATAACATTATGGCAACAATTGCCAAAGGGAGTGAAAGTGAGGGCCGGGGGAATGGTTAAGATAAAACGGGATTACATACAGATTGCGATGCTGTTGTTTTTTGTGATTTTAAACTCCTTGTTTACGCCGAATTTTTTTCGGATTGGGAACTTCAACAATATCATCACCCAGATGTGTCCGACCATTCTTTGTGGAATGGGTATGACGCTGGTTATTTCTACTGGCGGAATTGACATTTCGGTTGGCTCGGTTATGGCGATGGCAGGTGTGCTGACGGCAAAGCTAATGCCTGTTACCGGACTCGTGCCGGCTGTTATGGCAGCACTGGCAGCATCTGTTCTGGTAGGCTGTTTTGCCGGTATTATGGTCGGTAAGCTGCGCTTGCAGGCTATGGTTATTACGCTGGGACTGATGCTTGGTATCAGGGGACTGGCTCAGGTTCTTTGTGGCGGCCGGGATATTTATTTTAATAAACTTGGCGAAACGGGAAAAGCGCTGTCCCTTTGGGGAACTTATAAAATTGGCGGGCAAATTCCGGTTCAGATTGTTCCGATGGCAATTGCGGTTCTGCTGGTATGGATACTGGTTGAAAAAACCGTATTGGGAAGGCAGATTCAGGCGGTTGGCGATAATATCAAATCAAGTTCACTGGCAGGTATCAATACCTCCCTGGTTTTGATGATTGTCTATGCAGCCAGCAGTATGTTTGCTGGCCTTGCCGGAATTTTTCAGGCAGCGAAGGTATCAGTGGCAGCAGGAAGCTCCTTAGGACAAATGGCTGAGCTTGATGCAATTGCTGCAGTTGTTATCGGCGGGACACCGATGAGCGGCGGCAAAGCCAGCGTGTCAGGAACGCTTATTGGTGCACTTATCATGCAGATGATTACATTAACTTGTGTTATGAATAATATTCCGGATCAGTATGCCCAGGTGTTTAAGGCACTTATGATTGTATTTGCGGTATTCATCCAGAGAAAACAGGTGAAATAGGAGGCGAAAGTATGAAGGCGGCAAAAAAACTATACAACTCGTTCTATTCCAAGAGTACGGTTCTGGCATTTTTGCTTTTACTAATTCTGGCCAGTATTGTATTTCGGGATAAGAATTTTCTGACTACGGCAAATATCTTTAATATTTTGTTGAAAGCAGCAAAGAATGGCGGTTTTTTGGCTCTTGGCATGACCTTTGTGATTTTGTGCGGGGAAATTGATTTATCAGTCGGTGCTGTTTTTGCCCTGAGCGGAGTGGTGATGGGGCTGACAGGACAGGTAAATCCATGGCTGGGACTTTTCTGTGGCATTCTGGTGGGAGTTGCATCCGGGCTGACTATCGGTGTGCTGGTCACGAAAATGAGGATTTCTTCATGGATTGCTTCTTTGGCAATGATGTTTGCCCTGCGGGGGCTGATTTTGATTATTGCCAGAAAATCTGTGGTAATCAGTGGGGCGGTATTAACGTTTGCCGGGGCTAAGGTGTTAAAACGGGTCGTGCCGGGAATGCAAAGCGGAATTCCGATCCTGATTTTCCTGTTGTTTTTAATAACTTTTTTGTGTATGTATCTTTCACGGAATACGAAGTTTGGGATGGGGATGTATGCAGTTGGCGGCAACCAGGAAGCGGCCCGGATGATGGGAATTGATGTGGATCGGATAAAAATCAAAGCCTTTGCAGGGTGTGGCCTGATTGCGGCATTATCCGGTGTGTTATTGGCTTCAAGCAGTGGCAGTGCTGCTTTGAGCGCCGGGAATTCTTACGAAACCTATGCGATTGCCATGTGTGCAATTGGCGGGGTTAAGCTTTCCGGCGGGGAAGGGAAGTTTTCCGGAACATTCTTTGGCATTTTGATTTATTTTATTATTAATACAATTTTTACCTATCTTCCGACGGGAATTTCGGTACATTGGCAGTCTGTTATTATGGGTCTGCTGGTATTGTTTTCGGTGGGAATGCAGTCAGAAGTGCTGCGACACATTAAAATTGGAAAGAAAAAGGAGTTATGACAGCTATGGTCCAATTGAATACCAGGTGGGGAAAGACAATAGAAAAGGATAATGTCTGGCCGGAGTATCCACGGCCGAAGCTTGTAAGGGACAGTTATTTTAGTTTGAACGGCGAATGGGATTACTGTATTAACCAGTCAGAACAGGTGACCCGATATGATGGCACCATTCTGGTTCCCTATTCGCCGGAAACGCTGTTATCCGGAGTGGGCAAGATCGTCAAGCCGGAGCAGTATCTGCATTATCGTAAGCGATTTTGTTTACCGGATGATTTTGTGAAGAGGAGAGTGTTTTTGCATTTTGGTGCGGTAGATCAGGAGTGTGAGGTTTTTTTAAATCAGCAGCGGTTGGGAGAACATCAGGGAGGATATCTGCCGTTTCATTTTGAGGTGACTGAAATTCTCTGCGAAGGCGAAAATGTCCTGACCCTTTGTGTAAAAGACCGGACAGAATATGCACCGCATGCCAGAGGGAAACAGAAGCTTTATAAAAAGGGAAAATATGGTTCCCTGTTTTATACACCTCAAAGCGGAATCTGGCAGACTGTGTGGCTGGAGAGTGTGCCGGAGCATTATATTGAAAATGTGATAATCACACCCCGATATGATGAAAGTGCAGTGCAGATTTGTGTATTGACGGTGGGTCAAAAAACGGACAAGGTCAAGGTTACCATCTGGGAACAAGACAAAATCGCGGCTGTGGAGGATATTGCTGCCAACCAGGAGCGGCTGATCAAGCTGAAGGATTTTTTGCCATGGTCGCCGGAAAGCCCTCATTTATATCATGTGACAATTTCGTTCGGACAGGATCGTGTCCGTTCTTATTTTGGAATGAGAAAACTGGCCATTGGCAGAGACCGGAAGGGAATTTTGAGGTTTTTTCTTAACAATGTGCCCTATTTTTTTAACGGTCTTCTGGATCAGGGGTATTGGCCGGAAAGTCTTTTGACACCTCCTGATGATGAAGCGCTTATCTATGATATTTTGAAATTGAAGGAGATGGGATATAATACGATCCGCAAACATGTAAAAATAGAACTGGCGCGTTTTTATTATCATTGTGACAGGTTGGGAATGATAGTCTGGCAGGATATGCCCAATGGCGGCGGAGATTATAATATGTTTTTTGTGACGCATTTACCGAACGCATCAAATTGCTTTGCCCGGAGTGTGAAGGATCATCATTACCGGCTTTTCAAACGAGAGGACCAAACCGGCCGGGAACAATATTATGAAGATTTGGAAAGGCTGGTAAAGCATCTTTATCATTATCCCAGCATTGCCGTATGGGTGCCATTTAATG